>Ga0209376_1005854_pt1 | contig 10090 bp, 8 predicted proteins | sample GraSoiAngelo_134_FD_185891 | JGI IMG/M metagenome (GOLD analysis project Ga0209376, IMG submission 185891) | Grasslands soil microbial communities from the Angelo Coastal Reserve, California, USA - 14_0929_05_30cm (SPAdes) (version 2) | ecosystem: Environmental > Terrestrial > Soil > Grasslands ... | reverse complement strand
CGGGGTCACCCGATCGATCTCGGTCCCATCCCCCAACTGATCATCGTGGTTGTTCCCCCAACATTTGACACCCCCGGCAGTAGTCAAGGCACAGGTGTGCCGCTCCCCAGCCGTGATTGCCTGCACCTTGTTCAGAAGCCCCACGACATCTACCGGAATGGCCCTATCGACCTCTGTTCCATCCCCTAATTGACCATCATGATTGTTCCCCCAGCATTTGGCATCCCCGGCAGTGGTCACCGCGCAGGTGTGGTGCCACCCAGCCTCAATCTCCGTAATCCCTGTGAGGAGGGGTGGAGGGACGACCTGCCCCGCACAGGCAAGTAGGACAAGAGCGGGAACAAACGAAGTGCCCTTTAGAACCCACCAACCGCTTCGTGATGGCAGGGCTTGTGAGGCATTCGCGAGAGAAGTCACGAGTGTTTCTCTTTTGTGAGCGGTTGCACCTGTTTCAGCATCACTCGTGCTCGAACTTCACTCCGGGGACCCAGCTTTTTCGACACAATCGCTGGAAATCATTAAGGTGCTCTCCGATGTCTTGAAGAAACATACACCAAAATCATCCGGAAATCGATGTAAATCAGAGCCTGTTCCTGACACTTCTCGCGAAAAAGGAGCGCGCCAGAGCGCGCGCTATTTCGTACTGTGCGGCATGTGCGAACTCGCTCTAATTCTCTTATCGGAGTATACTGGAGTCGTTATATTCCGAAGCGGCCTTGCATCTTAGGTTCAAAGAACCTGATGCCTATGCGTAAGCGGGTCCGTAGCGTCTTTCTCTTCTTCCTCTTCTTCGCCGCTTTCCAATTGGTCAGCCTCAGTGTCTTCGGGGATAGCGGCGCGTTTGACTGGGTCCCAACTGAAGAAGAAATCCGAAAATACCGGCGCAGTTGGAACCCCTTTTCGCATGGGCCGATTCTCATTTCCGCCGTGGATATCCAGCCCCAAGGGCAGTTGCACGTCCGGCCGTTTATTTATTCGCAGATCGGCGAAAAGAGTTATGGCAACACTCTCTCGTTCCCGACAGAACGAAAAGATGGGCCGATTCATCTGTATTCGGTTCAGCACCCGTTTATTCAAAGCGCGTACGGTCTAACGGACCATATCGAACTCGGGATTGCTACTTCCTTGGTCACATTCTGGGCCAGGGATTCGGATAGCTTTAACAAGGGCAAAGGTGGTCCCGAGAAGGTAAACACCGGCGTAGGGGACACCTCCTTGGTTCTAAAGTACCGGCCGATCGTACAGGATCCGGATACCTGGCGACCATCGATGACTTCTTTTACCCAGCTTGCGCTGCCGACCGGTCGGTGGTTCACCGGCACCGAAAAACCACCGGGCGGCTTTTCTCCTCTCGGTCGATTACCTGGGACACGCTCTGGGGAGATTAGTATCTCGGAGGGCATCCTGGCTCGAAAAAATGTCAAGCCATTTCGGGTCAGCGCCGGCGTCTACTACACCTATGCGTTGCCGGGGAGTGTCGGGACTCAAACAACCTATTTTGGCGATGTCATCAACGCGCGACTGATTCTTGAGCACATTCTGGACGATAAGCGAGGCTTCGGCTACAACATTGAAATCGTTGGATTGCACGGGCTCACGTGGAGAGCCGATGGACACTCAATTAACTCAGGGCAGCACAGTGGATTCGACGTGCTTGGCATCGAGCCAGCGATCCAGTGGCGGTTTGGTGACTCGAACTTTTTAGGGGCGGCCGGGGTCCTATTCACGGTTGCGGGTCGGAATGCCCTCGATTCTTTCTATCCTAATTTCTCGCTCTTCTGGTACTGGAGCAAGACCGGAAAGGTGATCATGCGCTAGATACCTCAGTAGAAGTCTCAGAGAGGGTCCTTTATGAGGATGGTCATGCTCATCTACCGTCATTCTATTGATCAGGACATTCGGCGTTTGCTCAAGGAACTGGGTGTTTCAAATTTCACTGAAGCTCCCAAGGTTTTGGGCATTGGTGAGGCAGGCCACGCGTTTGGCTCCCTCACATGGCCAGCCACCACGCCATTATCTTTTAGGCCATGGAGGACATCCAAGCGGATCGGGTTATCGGAGTGCTGAAAGAATCTCGGGACTACATGGTCCAACTGCGGAGCGGAACCAAGATTCCGATGAGAGTTTTTGTTCTTCCATGCGAACGGGTGTTGTAGCAGACCGCAAAGGAAGGCTTTAGCCAAGAAGAATACGCTAGTCCTTTTTTGAGGGTTCACCTTCTCTGAAGAGATGTGAATATCGTCTCGGGCTAGCTTCCTATCGACTTCGCACCCTGGAGGACTTTCCATGAAGATGCTGCTCATCGTATTTCGCGATTCCCTTGAAGAAGAGATTCACGGGCTCCTGAAGGAGTTTAGTGTCAAGGCCTTCACCGAGCTACATAAGGTGGGCGGGACCGGCGAAACTGGCTCTGCATTCCACTCTTTTACCTGGCCTGGAATGAACGCCTTGGTCCTTACAGCGCTGCCTGAGGATCAAGCGGAACGGGTTGTGGAAGGACTCAAAGGGTTTCGTGACCAACGGACCAAGCAGCAACACGGACTCAAGATCCCGCTTCATGTGTTTGTCTTGCCATGCCTACAGGTGCTTTAGCGATGCAAACGCGTCTTTCGCGCCATCGCGTTCATCGCCACAGACGCGAGCAACGCTACGACGCAATAGACGTCTTAGGTACTGATCTATGATTCGCGCGGCGCTACAGAATCCCTATGCGGTGGTGGCGATCAGTCTGATCGTCGTGATCCTGGGGGGGGTCTCCTACCAGAACATGGTGGTGGACATCTTCCCGGAGATCAACCTACCGGTCGTGGCCGTGGCCACTTTCTACAAAGGCATGGGGCCTTCAGAGATCGAGGGGGCCATCACCCTCAGGTTAGAGCAGCTCTTCCTCCAAGCCTCCTATGTTGAGCACATCGAGTCTCGCTCGTTGCCAGGAGTCAGCCTCATCAAGATCTATTTTCATTCCTCCTATGATGTGAACGCCGGAATGGCCGAGATCACCAGCCTCACCTACTCGGCTTTGCGCTACCTGCCCCAGGGAGTCTTCCCGCCGATCATCATCAAATTTGGCGCGGCCAGCCTGCCGATCGGCACCCTCACGGTCAGCAGCGAGACGCTGGGCGAGAAGGAAGTCCGTGACCTGGCCTACTACGGTGTGCGCCCCCAACTGGCCAATGTGTCCGGGGTCTTTGTGGCTCCCAGCTTTGGTGGGCCCCTCCGACAGATCACGGTGTTTTTAGATCGGGAGCGCATGCTGGCCCGCGCCATCTCGACGAACGACATCGTCACTGCGGTCAACGCCCAGAGCATTCTGCTGCCGGCCGGGAATGTGAAGATCGGCGACTTTGACTACAACGTCTACACCAACAGCATGATCCAACTCATGGAACAGATGAACGACATCCCTGTCAAGGTCGTCAATGGGGTTCCGGTGTTGCTCAAGGATGTGGCGCGGGCAGCGGATTCAACGATCGTCCAGGGCAACATCGTGCGGATCAGCGGTCGTCGGGCAGTGTACCTCCCGATCATGAAGCAGGCTGGGGCGAACACGATCCAGGTGATTGACGGGATCAAGGAGACGCTCCCGAAGCTGCTTGGGCTGCCAAAGGAACTCACTATCCGGCTGATCTTTGACCAGTCGCTCTACATTCGCCAGGCGATCCAGACACTGGAGCACGAGGGGCTGCTGGGCGGTGGGCTTGCCTGTCTCATGGTACTGTTGTTCCTTGGCAGCCTGCGCTCGACTCTTATCATCGCACTGGCGATCCCGCTGTCGATCCTGGCGGCCTTCGTGCTGCTCTACATCACCGGGCACACCGTCAACATCATGACCTTGGGCGGCCTCGCCCTCGTGATCGGTACGCTGCTGGACAACAACATCGTGGTGCTGGAGAACGTGCATCGGCACTTGGGCACGGGCAAATCACCAAGCCAGGCGGCCGGCGATGGCACCAGGGAAGTCGCGCTCCCGATGCTGGTGGCCACCGTGAGCATCCTGATCGTCTATCTGCCGATCATGTTCTTCACCGGGATCGTCAAGTTTCTGTTTGTGCCGTTGGCCCTGGCCGTGGCCTACGCCATGGTGATCTCCTACCTAGCCTCGATGACAGTCGCACCCGTGGCCATGGCTACCCTCTTCAAGGCGGAGCCTCATGAGTCGGCGCATGGGCAGCGGCTGTTTGATCGGCTGTTTTTCGACCCCATCGTGAATGGTTATGTCCATGCGCTGCGCTGGTGCTTGGACCACAAGGCGCTGGTGGTCGTGACGGTCACGGGAATCTTTGTTGGGTCGCTGCTAATGGCGCCTAGGCTGGCTACCGAGTTCTTCCCGAAGGTGGACGCCGGCCAGTTCATCCTGAACGTCGCGGCGCCGGAGGGCACTCGTGTCGAGAAGACCGAGGCGATCGTGGCGCAGATCGAGGACGTTATCCGCCAGGAGATCCCAACAACTGAGCTGGACCAGATCGTGGCAAACCTCGGCTTGCCGCATGGCTGGATGGTGCTGTTCACGCCGGTCAACGGCCCGCATCAAGGATTCCTGCTGGTCAGTCTCACGCGGGCGCACCGGTTGCGCACTGACGAGGTGATCACTCGGCTCCGCATGCGGTTGGCCCAGGAGTTTCCCGGGCTAAAGTTCTCGTTCCAGACTGGTGGGATCGTGAGCGATGTGCTGAACTTCGGCCTCCCTGCCCCGATTGACATCAAAGTCAGCGGGCCCAAGCTGACCGAGGTGGCCGAGGCAGCCAGCCGGATTCGAGCCGTGGCGGCCCAGATTCCCGGCACAGCCGATGTGCAGGTTCGCCAGGGGATGGATTATCCAGAGCTGCATCTGGAGGTGAATCGGGCCAAGTCGGCCTATATGGGCCTGACCGAGCAGCGGGTCGTGATGGATCTGATCACCGGGCTGAGCTCCAACCTCACGCTCAACCCCGGCTACTGGATTGATCCCAAATCGAACAATGCCTACTTCGTGGTGGCCCAATATCCGGAGCAGGCCTTGATCCGCTTCGAAGACTTCCTGAACACCCCCCTCGTTGGCGCCCAGGTCGAACAGCCATCGGTGACCAGCGCCGTAACCCCACTTGGACGAGGCAGCTCTATGGCGTTTCAGCAGACCCCATTCCCCGAACGACCGACGTTGCCGCGAGTTGGACAGGATAATAATGCTCCAGTGCTCCTGCGAGATCTGGTGGACGTGACGCGCCGGACCGGGCCGGAGACCGTGGACCACTACAACCTGCAGCGCACGATGGATGTGCTGGTGAACGTGCCTGGCAATGACCTTGGCCAAGTCGCCCACCGCATAGAGCAAGCGCTGGCCACACTTGAGCTTCCTAAGGACGTTGCGCTGATCCTCAAAGGCGAAGTGGACGCCATGCGTGCTGCACTCAAGGGATTTAGCGGCGTGCTGCCGCTGGCAATGGTCCTCATCTACCTGGTGATGGTGGGACTGTTCCGCTCTTACCTGGACCCTTTCATCATCATGTTCGCGGTGCCGCTCGGCTTCATTGGAGTGATCTGGATGCTGCTGCTCACCAACACCTCCGTCAATGTGGAATCGCTCATCGGCACGCTCATGATGATCGGGATAGTAGTTGCGAACAGCGTGTTGCTCGTGGACTTCGCGAACCGCATGATACGGGAAGGAATGAAGCCGGAGCAGGCAGTGATCGTCGCGGGTCGGCTACGGATCAGGCCCATCCTGATGACTGCGCTGGCCACCATCCTCGGCCTGGCGCCGATGGCCTTGGGGATTGGCGAGGGCAGCGAGGCCAATATGCCGCTCGCGCGGGCAGTCATCGGTGGGCTGGGGATCTCCACCTTCATGACGCTGTTGTTCGTGCCGGTCCTGCATGTGATGGCCTGTAGGCGGCTCGCAAGCAGCGAATAGCTAATAGTCAATAGCGAGGAGTGCTGTTGCCTGTTCGTTACTAGCTGTTCGCTACTAAACGAATAGGAAGCAGACCAGATGGAAAAGTTGTATACTGGTAAAATTCACTAATAGAAACCGATGAAAAGTGGTCCTCTCAAGACAATCCTGATCTTGACTGGTGCAGCAGGCCTTCTCGTGGCTTTGGTCCTAGCCTTCAGTCTTCGCAAAGAGGACACTACGAATGCGACTCCACCGGAAAATGGCAACAAGGCCGACCAAATCGAGCCTCATGCCGCGGGAGCACTGCCGGTGCAGGTCATCATCCCGCAGCGGCGAGATATCGTCTTTACCATCACCTTGCCTGCGAACATCTCGCCCTGGTACCAGGCCACCTTGTACGCAAAGGTTCCCGGGTACCTCAAATGGATGGGATCGGACAAGGGCGATGTGGTGAAGAAAGGCCAACTGCTTTCGGTCATTGATGCGCCAGAAGTCCAGGAGCAGTACGAGCAGGCCAAAGCCGATTATGCCATCAAGCGACTGACGTATGAACGCCTCCTCAACGTCTGGAAAGAGAATCCGGAGGTGATCGCCAAACAGGATGTGGATGTGGCGGAAGCGGCTGCCGAGGGGGCCAAGCATCTTCGAGACAATCGTCGCACCATGCTCGATTACACCAAAGTTTACGCCCCATTCTCTGGTGTCATCACCGCGCGCTTTGCCGATCCGGGAGCCCTCATACAATCTGGAGAGAGATCGGCCACGCAAGCGGTGCCTCTCTATACGATCATGGACCTGGACACTGTTCGAGTCTATGTCAGCGTTCCCCAGGAAGTTGCCCTGCTGGCCAAGCCCGGAGTGCGGGTCGTACTGAGCTTCAAGGAAGTGCCTGAACAGGAGTTCAAAGGCTCGATCACCCGCACCACAGAGGCCCTGGACTCAGCCACTCGAACCCTGCTTGTCGAGATCGACATGCCGAATAAGGAGCGTCAGCTTCAGCCTGGCATGTTCGTGAGCGCCACGCTCTATCTGCGGCAGCATACGAATGCGCTTGCCGTACCTCCAGCTGCCATCGTCACCGGCGGCTCTGACAAAGGGAAGTCGGTCTTCGTAGTCGAGCAGGGCAAAGCTCGCTTGGTTCCGATCAAGACCGACCTCGACGATGGGCTCTGGGTGGAGGTCGTCGAAGGTCTCGCCGGCAATGAGGACATCGTCGTGGTGGGCAAAACCGGCCTGACCGACGGCCAGGCGGTCAAGGCCTCCGCCTACAACCTCCCAGCAGGTAAGCCATCCAGCCAAAAATACTAACAAAGGTTGAGGTCAAGGTTGAGATTGAGGCCATGCTGAACCTGGTTTTCTACAGAGGAGGACGCCAATGGGCCGACACAACGTCAGCACAGGGATAGCGGTCGCAACACTTATCGTCATGCTTTCCTGGCTTTTGCCACAGGCCGATGTGACAGCGGAAATGGCTAAGCCTCGAAATGGATCATTTAAGCAGAACGGTCCGCAGGGGCGTTTTCTGGGGTTGCGTCAAGCCATCGAGATCGCGCTGGAGAAGCATCCGGTCATTCAGGCGGCTGACGCAAACCTCAAGGCCTCCGAAGCCCGGACCGAGCAGACGCGCTCCCTCTACTATCCCCAAGTCTATGCCAACTTCGACACGATCGGCGGGGTGGGAGGGATCAACCCTCGGTTCGTTGCGCCAGCCGGCGCCATGCTCCGACAGAACCTGAGTCAGTATGCGGGTGGCGTCATTGCCAATCAGAGGCTGTACGATTTTGGATTCACCCAGAACCTTGTGGATTCCTCGCAGCTTGCCGCTCGCGCCCAGGAGCAAGACGTCAACGCGCGGCGGGTACTCGTGATCTTGACCGTCCAACGAGCGTATCTCAACAGCCTGAAGCAGCACCGGCTGGTGCAGATTGCCGAAGACACAGTCCGGGAGCGCGGGATCATCCGATCGCAGGTGGACACGCTCTACCGCCAGCAGCTCAAGTCCAAGCTGGACTTGAACCTCGTACAGGTCGAGCTGACCAACGCCGAGTCCTTGCTCATCAAAGCCCGGAATGACCTGAAGGCCAGCTTCGCCGAACTTAACCGGGCCATGGGCATCACTGGACTGGAGGACTACGTGCTTGAGGAGGTGCCTATCGAGGTGCGGCCAAAGCGCCCGCTTGAAACGTTCATCACAGACAGCCTCTCGCACCCCGAGCTACAGCGGGCCAGAGAGCTGACGCGTTCAGCAGACTCGCGTCTGACCGCCACAAAAAGGCAGTATCTGCCCACCGTCTCAGCCATTGCCAGCGCCGGCGATTACGAGGTCTTCGATACCAGTCGGAACCAAAGAACGGGGGGCTGGTGGACAGCTGGCGCGATGGTATCTGTCCCTCTCTTCACCGGGTTTCTGATCGAGAACCAGGTTCGTGAGGCAAACGCCCAGAAAAACGTGGCGGACGCCAACAGCCTGAACATCGAACAGGCCTTGACGCAACAGGTCACGAATGCCTACCTCGATACGGTGACCTTTGCGCAGCAGATCAAGCTGGCGGAGGAGCAAGTCAAGACAGCCCAGGAAGCCTTACAGCTTGCCAGGCAGCGGTACAAGTTGGGGTTGGGATCGATAGTCGAGGTCACGCAGTCGGAGGTGGCCCTGACCGGTGCTCAGACCCGACTGGCTGATGCGCAATATGATTACAAAATCGCCGAGGTGACCCTGGCCTATGCGGCCGGCTCGATGGCAAGCTCAGGAGCCGAGTCTGTCTCTCCCTGAGCAGCACTCGCAGTCACCGGCGGACTGGGAGCCAGCTTTTGGAGATTGATCACCATCTCGTCTTTTTCCAATCCCAGCCACCGATCCCAGATACTACTTTCCTGCTTCACGACCGCAGAGGACGGGTCAAAGACCAGGTCGAACCCCTTGGCTGCCGTCGGCCTCGTTGGGTACCGACGGTCATAGACCATCCCGTAGGCGGGAATGCCGTAGATGATTCGCCGGTTGCCCAAGATAAAATGCAAGTCGTTCTGCTTGACATACAACCCGCCGGAGGTGATCTCCCGCTTGATCGAGGTCTGGGGCTGGCTCAGATAGTAAGTCACGATCTCGTTCGGCCTGGCCTGCGAGAGCGCGTCCGCCAGCCTGGGGGCTAGCAGCGCAACTTCCTCATCCCGAAAGGCCGGCTCCCATGGCGCTTCGCCCATAATCTTCACGAAAAGCCAGGGCCGATGCTCCCTGACCCTGAAGCCCTTGAGGATGTGCGCGATCAGATCTGGACCGATCGTCGCCGGATGGCTGTTGGCGCTCGGGGGCCATTCCGGAAGGAAGAACGGATCGGGCTCCAACCTGACGAAATTGACCGGGTCCTCATAGATCACCCGCGAGGGGACCTGCGGCACCGCGCAGCCGGCCAGCAACAGGAGGGGAACAAGAAGTAAGGAGTGAGGGGTAAGGCGTAAGGAGAGCCGTCTTACAGTGCCCATGCCCCACGATTGTTCCATCACCTCACCCCTTACGCCTCACGCCTCACGTCAATCAGAGACGGTGACGGTGATTTCGACCCGCTCCAGCGGGTTATCCCGACTGTCCCGCTTCACGTTCACGATCTTGTCGGCCACATCCATTCCGTTCACGACCTCGCCGAAGATGGTGTATTTCCAATCTAGAAAATGTGCGTCGGCCACACAGATGAAAAACTGCGACCCGGCGCTGTCGGGATCATTTGAACGGGCCATCGAGAGGATCCCCCGTTTGTGGGGCTTGCTGTTGAACTCGGCCTTCACCTGATAGCCTGGCCCCCCCATACCATGGGACGCCCGGTCCGGGCTCTTACTGTTCGGATCACCCCCCTGGATCATGAACCCCGGAATCACGCGGTGAAAGGTCGTCCCGTCGTAAAACTTCTCCTTGGCCAGCTTGATGAAATTTTTCACGTGAGTGGGAGCCACATCCGGAAAGAATCTGAGCGCGATCTCACCCAGTGGCTCCCCCTTGGTGGCGACCTTGATCGTCGCCCGAGTTTCGTGACTCTTATCGGCCATGCCCCCTCCTTCCGAGATGACAGTTACTTGAACGGGGACTCGCTGACTCCTTGCAAGCCCTCGCTGATCGTCACCCAGTTCATGCCGTCGTCATCACTCCTAAACACCCCTGAGCTGGTTCCCGCATAGAGAGCCCCCCCTCCGGTAGCGATCAAGACTTGGACCGAGAGTTCCGTCAAC
>Ga0209376_1005852_pt1 | contig 10093 bp, 13 predicted proteins | sample GraSoiAngelo_134_FD_185891 | JGI IMG/M metagenome (GOLD analysis project Ga0209376, IMG submission 185891) | Grasslands soil microbial communities from the Angelo Coastal Reserve, California, USA - 14_0929_05_30cm (SPAdes) (version 2) | ecosystem: Environmental > Terrestrial > Soil > Grasslands ... | reverse complement strand
CGCAGAGCATGCTGCCCCAGCCTGGCGACAACTTTGCAGTCATCGACCTGAGATCCGTTGGAGTCCGATCAGCCACAGTAGTGATCTCCGGTCAGCCCCAACCCGCAGTCCAGTTCGCAGTCACCACATTCGGCATACGGTCCCACCCCAACTACCCAGCCGAATTCGACATACTCATAGACACCAACCACGACGGGACAGACGACTTCGCTATATTCAACCTCGAGAACGGAGGCTTCGCCGCAACTGGCCAAAACGTAGTCGCGGCTGGCCCGCTCCCTAACGGACCATTCGCAGTCCGCTTCTTCACCGACGCAGACCTCGACTCCGGCAACGTCATCCTGACCGCACTGCTATCAGATATCGGCCTTACGCCTAGCACCCAGTTCAGATTCTCGGTCCTAGCGGTCGACAACTACTTCACAGGCGCGGTCACCGACGCCATAGTCGGAATGACCTACACGCTGAACACGCCACGCTACGTCGGCTCAGGCATACCCACCACTGGGGTCCCTGCGGGCGGCAGCAGCACACTGACAATCAACAGTGTCGCAGGTGGAGCAGCAGCTTCACCGTCACAAAACGGACTACTATTATGGTACCGTGACGCGCTTCCTGACCACGAGAAGGACTCGGTCCTCGTCACCAGCGGCTAGCCGCGTCCAACTCGACACGCAACCCCCTCTCTTCTTCTAACGAAAACTTACGAGAGTTCGTCCATAACTCCGGACTCTGGTCTTGAGGTGAATTCGTGGAGGTTCGGCTTGGGCTTCGTCAAGGCCGTAATAGTACTATCCCATGTCTAGCCAAAAAGGATTCACTGAATTTGTTTGGCCCGCCCGGATTCGCTACGTTAACGTTGAAAGCCTGAGATTTGAGAGGGGTACTCTCCTCTTTTCACCTACTTCTTGGAACGCTTGTTGGGAAGTCTCCCGCAACCAGACCTTGATGGCGTAATGACGCGCAACACAAGCGGCTATGTCCGATCTGAGGAGTCGTCGATGTCATTCAGCTATTTGTCGGGTAGTTACTAGACTAATCGTCGGGAAGTTTCTCGTAATCTCTTTCCGGTAGAACCTTCGTCCCCCAGGTGCCTTTCGTGCTGCCGGTGGTCCGTTTAGTCGCTATCTCCACTCGCAACTCTCTAGCCGCCTCCTTCCTCCTTAACTCCACCGCCTTGACCTCCTCTAAGACCCGGTCCAAGACATTCTTCAATGTCATGGACTCGGCCTGAGTTGACGGTACGTTAAGGTCACGATGAAGTTTTATTGACAACTTCGTTGACCCGTCAGGTTCAATACTGACAGACTGGATATCAGCGGGCCCAACTTCGTGTCTCTCTGTTTTGACTCCACGTCTAAATATGAAGACTATTTTCTCGTGACCTATTTCGGCTGTAAAGAAGGCTCCACCGATTCTTTCTAACAACAACGTGCTTAATCAAACGGCACGCCCTATATTTAGTGATATTGAAGCCACGGTCCCTCAAGGGAGCGGTAGCTCACGACGAGCGCGGGAACCCAAATTAGACCTCACAGCCTGCGAAAATTCTTCAAGACACAAATGAGGTTGCGTGGCGTCGACTCGGACTATGTCGACTATATGACGGGCCACGTTGTGGACACGTACCATGACATCCAGTCGAAGGGGCGTAGAGTTCCTACGCAACATCTACTCTAAGGAAGGCGTGTCTGTCGGACGCCAGACGAGACTGGGCATGCTTGATGTGCTCAAAGAGTTCGCCCGGGGCCTGCATACACAACTCCAACAGGTTTCCGCAGCTACCAAAAGCACTGATGCGACGGTTCGTGGAAGAAGCCGCTACAGCCTCCAAACCTCTCGAATCGACGTAGAGTCAACGTTAACGTGGTGGGCCCGCCCACCTCTGGCTCCAACGAGCTGCGTTGGCGGAGAGTGTTCAGACGGTACGCTGTTTTTCGCGGAGCCCCATGAGCATCTCTCCCATTATCCGGCGTATCCCACCGCGCAGGATCACGCCCAGTAGAGAACCAAATATTCCAAGAGAGAAGATTTCGAAGAATAGAAGCGAGTATGAGATCGCTACTATCGGAAATGAAAGATCGAACAGGGGCGATTGAGGAATAGAGAGGACCGCGGACGCGAACAAGAGTGAAGTAAACTGGGAAATTAGGAGGGCTACAAGTGCGCTACGAATATCGGACCTGAATCCCACTAGGATGGAGACTGCAAGGATGCCCCAGACTATGAAAATCCCACCAGGTCCGATATTATATCCATAGAAATTGAGCCGGTCGACGCATTCAATATCGGGGTATGATCCCACACAATACCGACCCGTGTGCCAGTCAGGGAGCAGTATCCGGAAAAAGCCTGCGCCTGCGAACATCGCCCCCTCTAACGCTCCCCAAAGAAGACCAATCTCTTTCGTTCGTGTTGAGATCTTCAAGGAAATTGATGTGACCTTTGCTCTCCATCATGACCTGCAAGGCATAAGGATTCCGGTAGTCGCCCCAACGATTATGACTCCCGATGTGGCAGGCCAGCAGGTTAACGGGCTGGGAGTCGGAGACGACTACATCGACTACATGAGGGGCCACGTCGTCGACACCTACCACAACATCCGGTCCAAGGGCGTCGAATTCCTCCGGAACATCTACGCTAAAGCAGGTCTACCAACTAGACCACAGTCAAAGCTCTCCGAGCTCTACATCGTGAAAGAGTTCGCCAACGCCCAGGGATTGGACCCGGAAAAGATCCTGGTAGAGAAAGCGTTCACCGAACCAATGATGACCTACGTAGAGCCGCGACAGCAGGAACTTGCAGACGTCGAACAACTCTCCAGAGCAGTCATGCAACGGTTCAGGCAAGACTCAACAAGGCTCCCCTCGAATCCTAGTAAGATTCAACGTTACCGTGGTGGGCCCGCCCGGGTTCACCATGTTGCTATAGCATTTGTACTGCCCACTCAAACTCCCCTTTTTTTCTGAACGCCTCTTCCGACGAACTCAGTAAGAGAGAGTCCCCCACGAGAAGCATGAGGAGGCAGGAAGCATCATGAAAGTTCCCCATGGCACGCTCATCGATGTGTTGAACCGCGAAAGCCAGTCGTTCAGGCTCTTTTTGTGGGAGTTTGCTTCCTATCAAGAAACTCTCTGACAGCTTCCCTCACCACCTCGGCCACCGAAACGTATCTTCCCTTCGATTCGTCCGCAAACCGTTCCTGCTCCTCGTAGAGCTGGTTCGGCACTGAGAGGTTTTGGTAGCCCTTTCTTACCAAACGGTTTCGGGCGAAACTCCTAATAGAGTAGTTGTAAGACGGTTTTCAGGGACCGGTTTAGTACAGCAATAAACGTTGGAAAGACCAATTTGAAAATAGGTCGGGTCTAGATGAAGGAAGATGAACTAAGACAGGAACTCTACGAGACGCTGAGCGAGGAGTTCTCGGGCGGTCTCAAAGAGCCTCCGAAAGTTATGGAGGTTCCGGAAAATTCAAACGAGAAATCATACGTCTGTCATCTTCAACTGGCTTCCTTTTCCAACCGCTTGGCAGCACAATTCTTCTTCGAGAAGAAATTTGGGGCAGGATACCTGCCCAGGGAGTACCGGGTGGCTTCCTACGCAGATCGCCCCATTCCGTCAACGGTGATTGCCACTTCATATCCCAAAGGTGGACTAAGAGAAAAATTCGGCGGGCGCAAGTACGTCTTTCTGCCCGTTTATTCGACCAATGTGAAACAGTTCGACTCAAACAGATTCTACGAGGAGAAGACTGGATGGTATCCCTTGATAGAGGCGCTAAACAACGACGGGGACATTGCTTCTTGGTTCAAGAACATGCCCCTGTATACTTCCGCCGGGAACAGACGGCTTGAGATGGATTTCGGCTCATCTCGCAACTATTTTGCCTGCTTCGGCCAACTTGCGCCTTCTCCGACCAAAGATAATAGAAACATAACTGCGATCGGTTTCAGGGCGATTCCCAAATGGGAGAAGAAGATGTTCGCACTGGGTTCAGGATTGGGTCGTGGAGTGAAGGGAGTTGACATCTCATACATGAGCGACCTGGTTAAGATCATTGGAAGGATTTGCGAGCGCATCTACAAGCTCGATTTCAGGGGTGAGGTGGATAACGGAGCTCTTGCCAGCATAAATCTGTTCAAACTTACTGGGGAGGCGTTGGATTGAAAAATTGCAGTCGGGAAATGAACGCTGCTTCACACAATGAGTGGGATTTGAACCGGACTGCCCATTTGGGGTATTTTCTATGCGTGCTCAGCTCATCAGCCCAACGCTTGAAAGGAGGCACAAGAACGTACAGAAGTGTTGAGATGAGACTAAGGATGAAGGCGATACCGTGAGCAAAAATATTGATGCCTGGCGCCGCAGACACGAATTGCGATGGGCTCACGAGTAGCCAGATAAAGAACGCTGCGAAAACGAGAAAGTTGTAGACAACACGTTTTCTGTTCTGTCGGTAGTGCTGTTTGACCTCTCTAGCATTGGCTCCAAAGGGCATCAGATTCGCGAGCGCAAAACCGAGCATGACGGCTTCGAAAGCATAAGCAACCCCGGAAGCACCCAGGGAGGGCACGGGACTCAGAACTATGTACAGTACGTCTGCAAGGATCGCCGATAGGAAGATGTTCCACGAGAGGAAGAATGCACGAAAGCGTCTCTCGTTCCCCTGCAATCGAAAATTAGTCGTTGTGAACAGAAAAAAGTAGACCGAGAGAGCAATAATGTTCTCTCCAAGATGGAGAAAGCTAGCGTGGATGAAGATTGAAGTTACTACGCCCCAAGGTGTAGAACGCGAGGCAGCCAGCAATTGGCTCAGAATTGGGAACAGGAGTTCCAAGAGAAACATAATGACGCTTCCTAGAACTATGATGGAGAACGCAAAGGTCGCAGGCCAATAGTCCGTGCTTATTAGCTTCAGAAAATTTCTAACATAAGCTGCCAATCTGACGATTGACAGTCTATGTCCCTGGGATGGATCGTCCTCGCTGTTCTTTGGCATAACTTCATCCGCTAAACGCTAACCTCGAATGATTTCCACCTACCTAAACCTCGTTCCTTAACAAGCCCCAGCTCAACCATTCTTCTCATGTACTTGCGATAAGCTCTGTCGACCACAGGATTTTGCACCCTTCCGAAATAGGATCGGTAGACCGAACCAGAATCCAATCTGCCTTCTTTGGTCAGGATTTCATATATGATGCGTTGATGGTCGTTTAGCTTAGAGAGAAAATATTCCAGTCTCAATTTGTTCGCCTCTGTGCTTGCAGCCTTCACATCCAACAAAGCAATTTTGCGACCGTTGCGTTCCTCTGCCCTTATTGCAGCCCTCCTAATCGTCTCCAATCCTACCCTCGCATCGCCACGAGCAGCTGTGGCTATGATTCTAAGCAACTTGGAAGCCAGCACTCCGGGTCGCAGGGAGTACTCAATTCGGTCCTTCAGAATCGAGACAAGCTCTTCAACAGAATACTGAGGAAACTCAACTTCGGTTAGTGACAGGGAACTCTTGATGCGTGAAGGCAGAGTGACAAGGGTATGATAATGAGTTGAGGCGAGGATTAGACCGATTCCGCTCCGAGCCAGAGTGTACAGAAGGTCGACATCTTGGAGTCTGTCCACTTCATCGAGACAAACTATGGTTGACTTCCTTCTCGCGATTCTCTCTACCTTGGTCACAAGGTCGGATGTTGATTCCCTTCCGAAGACCGGAATCTGGAAAGTGAACAATACTTCCGAGAGAACGTCATGCGATGTGCGATACTTCCAGCAATTCACGTAGACCGACTGTCCTTGAAAGTGGGTTTCCAGAATCCACTTGGCAACCGATGTCTTTCCGGTCCCTGTCGGCCCAACGAGAAACAGGCTGCTAATCTTTCGATTGTCAAGCGCCGGGCTCAGACATCGCTCAACTTCTTTGAGTTGACACTCAAAGAACTCATCCAGCAAGAGACACACCGCCTAGCGAGCGCCGGATAGTACAAATGCTATACTGATATGGTGGGCCCGCCCGGATTCGAACCGGGGACCGTCAGGTGTCTTAGACCTGTTATGAGCCTGCCGCTCTCTCAGTCCTGATCGGGAAACCTGGCTGAGCTACGGGCCCCGAGCAAGGCCTTCCCAATTCGTGTTTTAATGCTTTGGCGGAAATGTTTGTGGCAAGACGTGTCGAGCTAGATTCCACCCAGCAGTCGCTCATTGTAACCACGAAGATTCTCTAATGGTAACGATACAAGCTTCAACGAAGGGTCTCCCCACCCTCTAGTGAGACCAGTAGGGGCAAGCAACTTGCGAGAGCGGAGATTCCTCAAGAACAGACGGGGCATAGACACGATAATCGCCTCACTCATGATGGTCGTCATTGTCGTAATCGCCTCCGTAATGGTCTTCACCTACGCCACCGGTCTATTCGGCGCCCTCCTAATCGCGCCCAAGACGGCTACGGAGAATATCAGCCTCGAGTACGCATCCTTTCCCTCAAGCAACAGCGCCGTAAACCTGTACGTTAGAAACACTGGAAGCACTCCGATCACGCTGACCTCCTACTATGTCAAAGATGACTCAGGAAATCAGTACGCAAGGACGAGCTGGTCGTCGGCACCAGGGCCGTTCTCGCCTACCGGATGGGCGAATGCGACCGTTCTGATTTCTTCGGCATGCGGTTCAAGCTGCACGAGTACCGGCACCGCCTTCACCTTCTCGCAGGGACAAGTATACACCGTGGTTCTGGTTTCCGCGAGGAACACTCAGTTCTCTCTCAGCGTCACCCGCTAGGACGCTTTTTCAATCTTTTAATAAACGAGCCTGGCTCGGTTGCCGATGCCGCCGGCCGTCCGTCGGGCCGCCGTTCTCCAGAAATGGAGGGCGCGAGCTCAGTGGTAGAGCAGCGGGCTCAGCAGAAAACTGAGGCTGAAGCTGTTAAAGAATCCACTGCAGCAACCCGTTGGTCAGAGCGCCATCTAGAATGGCGCGGCTAGAGGTTCGAACCCTCTCGGCGGCGCCACCTTTGCAGACTTGAGTCTCCCCGGCGGGCTTCCATCCATTGCGTCCTGGCTGTACCGCGAAATCACAGTCTGAGGCACCTGCAGCCCCCTCCACCGCCTCCACCCCCACTGCCAGAGTTCGCAGGCGGGTCCGAGCTGACAAGAACCGTCTTGGACACCTGACCGCTACCATTTGAACCGGAGAATGTCAGCATCACACGATAGAGACCCTCCGCAGAGTACGTGTGGTTCACGACTGCTCCAGACGAGTTCGTCCCATCGCCGAAACTCCAACTGTAAGTGGGCGTAGTGTTTGTGCTTGAGTTGAAAGTGCTGCTTGACGCGTCGAATGTAACCGGCTCACCGGCCGAAGGGCTTGACGGTTGAGTTGTGAACTTGGGATAGACCTGTGGCGATACCATTTGGACGGTCGTGTCCGATTGGCCAATGGAATCTTTGACGGCCAGCGTGACTTTCCAAGCAGTGCTACCGTTTTGATATGTCAGGTAATCGTGCGCAGCACTGGGATTCGTACTATTGAATTGATTGTTTGAACTCGAAGGATCACCAAAGTTCCAGACGTAGAGGACTATGGGCCCGTTCAGACTCTGGCTGAAGCTCGCATTGAAACTGGCAGGAAACCCGGGAACCAAGCAGCCCTGTTCCTCGCAGGAGTCGTATGTGAACGCGGCAAGAGGGCCGTTGGCGCCGTGAACAGGCCCGCCAATGTTGACTGCGTCTAAGAACATTGCCGTTGCTGCCCAGCTATCGCAATTGAACGTCAGATTCTGGGGAGAAGAGACTTGTTGATAGTAGAGGTCCCAGTCAGTTTCTCCGTCTGGGCTTCCCTGACCGTAGTACGGAGTGTAGACGATCGTGAACCCTGGTTGGGTCGTACAAGAAGGCCCATCCCCGATCGAAACGCTAGCAATCACAAAATCAGATGTAGATGTTGTCCCACTCGTGGAACACGAACCATTGCATGTTACGGTCGCTGGCATCGAAGGGCTAGGGTCGAAAACAGCGTCAGGGTTGACCCCGCTGATTGCGAGAACAATCATTTCCATGAAGCAGCAATAGGGGGTGCGGTAGAATTCGACTGTGACATTGTCTGACGTGAGGGTTGAAGGTGCGAGGGCATAGTATTCCCAGAGCGGAGAGTCTGATATGCGCTGGGTGAAGTTTAGATGGTTCTGGTCGAACACGGAAGCAATAGTGACGTTGGGGCAGCCTCCGAAGCCGCAATCAGCCAACACTATTATCGCATCACCAGCGTTGGATGTGGTTATCGAATCTGAAACGCAGTTGGGAAACGGAGATGTCGTTCCTGGTCCTGAGTTGCAGCCAATGCTAGTCCCAATCGCGTCTAATGCTGAGGTTGAGGGTGCGGAGTTAGCGGTGTGAGGGATGGAGAATGCAGTCATCGAAGCCAACAGGATCGCGACGATGGTCCGCAGAGGAAGCTTCCGTCGGCCCCATCGCATGCGTCTACGGTTATCACTTCGAAATGATATACTGTACGTGTACAATCGACCACAGAAGAACACAGCCTTCGAGTTCAAGCCCACCGGTCATCAAGGAAATATCCTGCAAGAGATGTTCCCTGGTGGCTAAGGGAAACAGGACGACTTTCATCGATCTGAAGACCTAGTTCCCTAGTCGATAGACTGAAAACAGGATACGCAGTGTTCAACGAGGGCTGCAACGCTGCACTTTTTGTCAGCGCTGGTTCCTGTAGAACTCGGCTATCTCCAATCCGAATAGAGTGCTTTGGACCCACATGGCCCCGCCACAAGCTAGAACAATGGCTCGCAGAACGGGCGCTGTTTAGGAATCTGTTTCGTTTGGACTAGCTAAAAGCGAATATTACGTCGGATTTACTCTGCGGGTGGCGAACCGTCTCGGCGGCGCCACCCCCCCCGGGTTCGCAGGGAGAATGTCGCTCCCGGCTACATTTCCTGCTAATCCTGTTCCGAGAAGCGAGCCGGTTCAGCTAAACAAAAATAGATGCTCGGAGTAGCTTGAAACCACGGTCTTGTGCTAAACATGATTTCGAACGAGCGTAAAGTGGGACTGATTCCTCGACTGTTCGTCCAGGGAAAGTGGGGCCCCAAGGAGTACGCGCTTCTAGTTACTGACAAACGTTCCATTCTGGTGCTCGAGAAGGAGTCCAAAGCCAGCATAGGCGGCGCCTTAGGTGGTGCTGCGGGCGCACTTATTGCCGGAGCCGCGGCGAAGAGCAGGTCTTTCGATTATGGGCAAGCAGATCCCCAGTCCCTTGCAATCGACAGCAAGAACCTGACGATTTCTCACGAATCCTTGCAGGGGATTCGAATGAAGAAGAGGTTGATCGGCCCCGTCTACTGGCTGGAGTTTCTCTACCAGACCGATCAAGGCAAGGGCAAGAAGCTGAAGGGCCAGCTTATCCCTCCGGGAGTTCATCTGAAACAGCGGAAGCAGGAGGGCGCAGGCAGGAAGCAGATTCACTATGACTACGCAAAGAAGGTCCAGGACGTCTACCAGAACGCCCTCTCGCCGCCGCGTTTTCAATCAGTCATGGCTGGAGCTAGCCTCTGAAAATATTCAGAGTTCTCATCGCGCTAGGAGGAATCATGTTAATCATCGGAGTCTACATCGTCCTCCCAGCCACTGCGGTCTCGGGAGACCAAGCCGCCAGCATCAATATAGGAGCGAACAATTACTATCGAATTACCTTTAACATCCTCAAGGCAGGCAGGATCTCGGGAACTTTTTCAGAAACAAGTGGAAACTCTATCACCCTTTACATATTCAACCAACAGCAGCAGACTGGTTACCAGTCCGGCCAGACTACCGATAACATGTTCAGCACGTCAGGAAGCACCGGCAGCTTCTCCGCCTCGGTTCTCTCACCCGGCAACTATTACCTAGTCTTAGAGCACGGAGCTAGCTTCACAGATCAGGTCCAGAATGTTCAAGTGTCCTGGGTCCTGGACGGTTCTAACCTTGCCCTCCTCGGAACAGGCCTAGCAATTCTGGCGACTGGGCTAGTCTTTCTGTTCATCGGCTATCGCAAGATGCACAGAGCCTCACCTCCACCCTCGGCGACCGATGTGGTCATGTTCGACCAGCCT
>Ga0209376_1005846_pt1 | contig 10102 bp, 10 predicted proteins | sample GraSoiAngelo_134_FD_185891 | JGI IMG/M metagenome (GOLD analysis project Ga0209376, IMG submission 185891) | Grasslands soil microbial communities from the Angelo Coastal Reserve, California, USA - 14_0929_05_30cm (SPAdes) (version 2) | ecosystem: Environmental > Terrestrial > Soil > Grasslands ... | reverse complement strand
GGATCGACGATCACGGCGCCCATGCGTTTCAGGGCATCGATCGCGCCCTCCATGAGGGCGTCCGTGGCCGGGCTGTAGCCCATGAACCGGGAGCGGCACACGCCGAGGCGCGCTCCCTTCAAGCCCGCGGGGTCGAGGACGCTGGTGTACTCCGTCCGTGATCGCCCAGTGCTCGCGGCGGTCGCGTCGTCGCGCGCGTCCACACCCGCCAGTGCGCTCAGCAGGATCGCGGCATCCGCCACCGTGCGCGCCATCGGGCCGGCGGTGTCCTGACTGTGGGCGATCGGGATGACCCCGGACCGGCTCACCAGGCCGAGCGTCGGCTTGATCCCCACGATGCCGCAACAGGTGGACGGCGAAACAATCGAGCCGTCGGTCTCGGTTCCGATCGCCACGGCACAGAGATTCGAGGCCACGGCCACGGCCGAGCCGGAGCTCGACCCCGACGGCGTGCGGTCGAGAGCATAGGGGTTGCGGCACTGCCCCCCGCGCCCGCTCCAGCCGCTCGACGACCGGGTCGAGCGGAAGTTCGCCCACTCGGAGAGATTCGCCTTGCCCAGCAGCACGGCGCCCGCGGCCCGCAGTCGCTCGACCAGAAAGGCGTCGCGCGGAGGCGTCGCCCCCGAGAGCGCGAGCGACCCGGCCGTGCTCTGCATTCGATCCCGCGTCGCGACATTGTCCTTCACGAGCACCGGGATGCCGTGTAGCGGCCCGCGCGGGCCCTTGGCCTTACGCTCGGCATCGAGTGCGGCGGCCTGCGCGAGCGCGTCGGGGTTCGCTTCGAGCACCGCGCGCAAGGTCGGTCCCTTGCGGTCCAGCTCATCGACCCGCTGGAGATAGGCGGTCACGAGCGCGCGCGCGGTGTACTTGCCCGACTCGAGGCCCGCCTGCAGCCCGGCGATGGTGATCTCCTCGAGCTCGAACGGCGCGGCGAGCTGCCCGGCGAGCTGCCCGGTGGGCCCACTGACCCCGGGCGCAAGCCCGGGGAGCCGCCGGGGCCCGGCCAGCACCCCGCAGCCCACTGTGGCTTGCTCGAGAAACGCGCGGCGGTCCATCGTCCCATCGCTCATGGTAGTCTCCTCGTGGAAATGACGGGCAGGGGGAGCGGGGCTAAACTTGCTGCCACTCGGGACTCACGGCCAGCGATGCAGCAGACAGTCGGAGGACAGTCAGACGTCGGGAGGCTCCGCCGGGTCGCGGTGAAGCACGCGCGCGACGCGTTCGGCGACGCGGCGGCCGTCGATCGCCAGTGGCGCGACCTGCGCTATCTCGCCCGCCCGGACGTCACGGCCGCGTGGGCCGAGTACGAGCACTTCCTCTCGCTGCTCGAGGCCGCGGGCGTCGCCACGCTACGCCTCCCGCCCGACGACACCGTGGGTCTCGATTCCCTCTATACGCGGGACGTGTCCATCGTCTGCGATCGGGGGGTTATCCTCTGCAACATGGGCAAGCCGCAGCGGCGCACCGAGCCTGCCGCCCAGGAGGCCGCCTTCCGCGCCGCCGGCATCCCGATCCGCGGCCGCATCACGCGCGACGGAACCGTCGAAGGCGGGGACGTCTGCTGGATCGACGAGCGCACGCTGGCCGTGGGTCGGGGCTATCGGACCAACGACGCGGGGATCCGCCAGCTGCGTGACCTGGTCCGGGACTGCGTGGACGAGGTCGTCGTGGTGCCCCTGCCCCACTGGCACGGCCCGGAGGACGTCTTCCATCTCATGTCGATGGTGAGCCCGGTCGACCGCGACCTGTTCCTCGTCTACGCGCCGCTCCTACCGGTCCCGTTTCGCGAGGCGCTGGCCTCCCGCGGCATCGAGCTGGTCGAGGTGCCGGATTCCGAGTTCGCAACGATGGGTTGCAACGTCCTGGCGGTCGCCCCGCGCGAGGTGCTGATGGTCGCCGGCAATCCGGAGACGCAGGCCCGGCTCGGACGCGCCGGCGTGACGGTGCACGAGTTCGCGGGGCGGGAGATTTGCCTCAAGGGGGGCGGTGGGCCGACGTGCCTGACGCGACCGCTGCTGCGGGACCGGGCGTAGGACCTCCCGGCAGGCGTCCGGGTCTTATATTGCAGCCGAACCCCGTCCCTCGGAGGGTGCCATGTCGAGAACCGTCATGACGGCCGCGGCTGCGGTTGCGGTGTTAATCGGTCTCGCCGCGTGCGGTGGCGGCAAGCAGCGGTCGAACAAGGCCGCGGCGAGCGAGTCCAAGGCCACGGCGCAACCCAACACTTCCACGCAGAAAAAGAAGACGACTGCCAAGCACGACACCGCCCGGGCGAAGAACCCGTTGACCAACAACTAGCCGGCGGTCAAGCGGACAGCGCGCGGAGCTCCGCCTCGACGCGCTCGCGCTCGACCGCCTCCCCGAGCGAGTCGAACAGCTCCCGCGCGCGCTCCAGGTAGGCGCGGGCTTCGTCCTGCTGCCCGAGCCGGCTGCGGAACTGGCCGTATGCGTGGTACACCTGCGCTTCGGTGGCCACCGAATGTTCCACGGCCCTGGCGAGCTCGATCGCCTGCTCGAAGAACACAAATCCGGTCTCGTCCCCCTGGGCGCCGCGCAGTCGGCCCATCAGGGTATAGATCTGCGCCAGGCGCCGGATCACGTGCCCGCCGATGGCTACTTGCTCGGCGCGACGCAGCTCTGCTTCGGCTTCCAGCAGCCGGCCCGCCTCGAGGTCCAACTCCGCCAGGTTCAAGCGGATCGACAGTTCGAGGCGCGCGTCCCGCGGCGCCCGCTGCGCCCAGGCCAGCGCTTCTCGGTACGCCGCCGAGGCGGCCGTGTAGCGCCCGAGATGGGCGTCCAGTCGTCCCTGCTCGTTCAGCACGCCCGCCATCTCGTCCGCGAGGCCGGCCGCCTCGAAGCGCTCGCGCGCCCGCCGCAGCAAGTCGCCGGCGGCGGCGAGGTCGCGTTGCTTCCGTGCCAGCACCCCGAGTTGCCGCTCCAACCGGCCGGCGCGCGGCGCGTCGCTCGCGGCCTCGGCGAGTCGCAGTCCCCGGCTATACCACGCCTGGGCGCCGCCCCATTGTCCCTGCGCGAGCGCCACATCTCCCAGCCCCTCGGACGCCGCCGTCGCCCCCGCCTGATCGAACTCCGCCTCGGCCAGCGCGAGCGAGCGCTGGAAATGACGCGCCCCTGCAGAGTACTCGCCCAGCGCGAGACACACGTAGCCCAGCGCATGCAGCGCCTCCACCTCGGGGCGGCGGTCCTGCAGCGTCTCCGCGACGCGGAGCGCCACCTCGTACCAGGTCCGCGCCTGGGTGTGCCGGCCCACGTCCTCCTCGAGCCGACCGGCGCCCAGCAGGGCTAACACCACGCCCGGCGCGTCGGCGCGCTGCTGGCATTCCAGCGCCTCCACGTACGCCTTGAAGAGCGCCTGCAGGTGCTCCGTGATGCGTTGGAACGCCTGCGGCATCCGGCGTCGCAGCTCGTCGGGGTGGACGCCCCGTTTCCCCAGTGTGAGATACGGCCCTGAGCTGGACCACACCGTGGCCTCGTCGGGACGCGCGATGGAGACCAGCAGCGCGCGCAACGGCGCGAGCGCCTCGAGCTCGGGCATCAGCGCGAGCGCCTTCTCGACCCGAACGGGCGGGGGCCCGGTCACAAGCCGTACTCCTTCATCTTCCGCGTCAGGGTGTTGCGGTGGATCCCGAGGAGCTCCGCGGCCGCGCCGATCTGCCCGTTGGTGTGGGCCAGCACACGGGCGATGTGCCGCGCCTCCGCCTCCGCCAACGTCAGGAGACCGCCCTGCGGCCGGTCGGCGAGCGTGGCCTCCTCGCCCCGAAGCTCGTCCGGTAGGTGCTCCGCCCGCAGCGTCGCGTCGGTCGCCACGATCACGGCCCGCTCGATCACGTTGCGCAGCTCGCGCACGTTGCCCACCCAGGCGTGGGCGCGCAGCAGCCCGAGCGCGCGGTCCGAGATCGCCTGGATCTTCTTGCCGTACCGTTGGGCGAACAGCCGGACATAGTAGGCGGTGAGGAGCACCAGGTCGTCTCCACGCTCCCCCAGGGTGGGGAGCCGGATCGTGACGACCGCCAGGCGATAGTACAGGTCTTCGCGGAACCGCCCCTGCTTGATCGCCTCCTTGAGATCGCGGTTGGTGGCCGCGATGAGGCGCACGTCGATGGGGATCGTTTCGCCGCCCCCCACCCGCTCGATCTCGCGTTCCTGCACCGCGCGCAGGATCTTCGCCTGCAGCGCGAGGCTCATGTCGGCGATTTCGTCGAGAAACAGGGTGCCGCTCCCCGCCTGCTCGAAGCGACCAATCTTGCGCGTGACGGCGCCCGTGAACGCGCCCTTTTCGTGACCGAACAACTCACTCTCGAGGAGGTTCTCCGGGATCGCGGCGCAATTCACCGCGACGAACGCGCCCGAGGCGTGGGGGCCGTTGAGGTGGATGGCGCGGGCGACCACCTCCTTGCCCGTTCCCGACTCCCCCTGGACGAGCACCGTCGCGGAGCTCCCCGCGACGCGGGCCAGCAGCTTGTACACGTCGAGCATGGCGGGGCTCTGGCCGACCAGGGCGTACGGCCCGACCGCGTGCGGCTCGACGAGCGGAAGCGGGACCGCCGTCTCGCTGGCGACGGAGCGGAGCCGCTCGAGCGCACGCACCAGCTCCTCGCGGCGCAGCGGCAGGGAGAGGACGTCGAGCACGCCCGACTTCTCCGCCCGCAACACGAGACCCATCGACGGGGCTTGCGCCACGGCGATGAGTCGTGGGCTCCCCGTCGCCCCGCGCAGCGTATCGACCCACCAGGACAGGTCGTCGTCCGGGTGCTCGCCCAGCACGGCCAGCACCACGTCCCACCGCTGGCCCGAAAGCTGCCGCACCGCCCGCGGCAGATCCGGCGCGGTGTCGATTTCGAGCCGACCGTCGTCGGCCCATTGCCGCAGGTTTTGCAGCAGACCGCCGCCGCTCCCGCCCTCGCCGGCGACTACGAGAATCCGCAAGAGCGCCAACGCCTCCCTACTCGGTACTGCGAACGGGACCGAGGGCTCCATGCGAACTGGTGGGATCATCCCCTCGTTCCGGCGCCGCCCAGGTACCGGGCGACGAGCACGAGCGCATCATCCGTGCCCTTGCCGTGGCGAGCGAGGATCTGGTCGGCGAGCTGTTGCGGCGCCGCCTCGGGCGGCAGCCCTTCGGCGAAGCCTTCCCGGATGCCGTCGGTGGCGAAGATGAGCGTATCGCCGGGAGCGATGGGGAGCACGACCGGGTGGAGGCGCGGCAGCTCGGATCCGACGATGCCGCCCCGCGTCACCAGACTCGCCCGGGCGGCGCCGAACCGCGCGGCGCCGTCGCCGTACACGAGCAGGCCTTCGACGTTGCCGACGCCGACCCACGTCAGGGACGGATCGTGTCGGCTGAACGCCGCCACGCTCATCACCGCGCCGCGCGTCCCCTTCAGGGCGCGGTGGCAGCGCTCGAGCAGCGGCGCCGGCGATTCGGTCGCGTGCCGCTCGAGTGCGGCGACGGCGGCCTTCGCCGCGCTCGCCGCCTCGGTACCGTGGCCGAGTCCGTCCACGACGGCCACGAGCACTCCGGTCCCGACCGGCTTGACCAGGTGCCGGTCGCCCGACTCGGCTTCCCCCGGCAGGGCGAGGGAGGCGACGCCCCACTCGATCAACGCCGGCGCGCCCACGGAGGCCTCAGGCATTCATGCGGCGCCATTTCTTCATCGTGACGGTGGTTCCCTTCCCGACGGTCGAGCTCACGTCGAAATCGTCCATCAAGCGTCGCGCCCCCGGGAGCCCCAGGCCCAGGCCTCCGGACGTCGAGTAGCCGTCCTCGAGGGCGCGCTCGACGTCCCGGATCCCCGGGCCCTGATCGCGGGCGACGATCACCACGCCCTGGCGGTCACCGTTGGTGACCACGCTGAGCGTGACTTCGCCCCGTTTGGCGTACATGAGGATGTTGCGCGCGATCTCGGAAATCGCGGCGGCGATCACCGTCTGGTCTCCGCTCGAGAAGCCCGCCTCCGCTGCCAGATCGCGCCCGCGTTGCCGGGCCGTGACGACGTCCGTGTCGGCGGTGATCGGAATCAGGAGGTCGTCAGCCACGGTCGATGCGTCCCGACCCGCGCTCGATGCGGAGCTGCGCCTGGTGGTCGAGGAACAGCAGGCCTTCCTCGAGATCCAACGCGGTGGACACGCCCTTGAGCGTGAGGCCGAGCTGGACCATGGCGAAGGCGACCTCGGGCTGAATCCCGACGATCACCGTCTCCGCGCCGCGCAGCCGCGCCATGTGCGCGATGTCCCGCAGCGTGCGCACCGCAAACGAGTCCATCACGTCGAGCGCGGTGACGTCGACGATCACGCCTCTGGCCCGGAAGCGCCCGACTCGCTCGATCAGCGCCTCGCGCAGCTGGGAGAGATCGGCGTCCGTGAGGGCCGACTGGATCGACGCGATCAGGTAGTGGCCCTGCTTCAGGATCGGGACTTCCACGCGCCCTCCGTCGACGGAGTGGGAAGCAGGGTCACGCCTTCGGGGTCAACTCTTCCAGCGGCAGGACCTTGTAGCCGAGCAGCCGTTCGGCCTCCTCGATGCCCCCCTGAAGGTCGCCCACCGTGGCCATCTCGCTCAGATCCACGCCGATCGTGACGAGCGTCTGCGCGATCTCGGGCGAGAGGCCCGTGACGATGACCGTCGCGCCCAGCAGGCGCGAGGCCTCGACCGTCTGCACGAGGTGGTTCGCGACGTTCGAGTCCATGGCGGCCACGCCGGTGATGTCGATCACGACCACTTTCGCGCGGTTCGTGCGGATCGCGCGCAGCAGCTGCTCGGTCAGCTGCCGCGCGCGCTGCGGGTCGATGACGCCGATGATCGGCAGAATCAGCAATCGCTCGCGCACCTGCAGCACCGGGGTGGAGAGCTCCCGGATCGCCTCCTGTTGCTGCCGGATGATACGCTCGCGCTCCTGCACGAAGCCGACGGCCACCGTATTCGCGATGCGGTTCGCCGCCGGCTCGTAGGCGTCGAGGATGCGGTTGAGCTTGTCGAAGTCTCCGTGGTACTTGGCGAACAGCGAGCGGGCGAGGACGTCACGCAGTAACAGCACGATGCCGACCACTTCGTGCGTCTCGACGCCTCGCGGGATAATACGCTCGGAGAGGTTGCGCGCGTACGCCTGCAGGGCCTCGAACGTTCCCGTCTCCAGCGCTTCGACGTAGTTGTCGTACACCGATGTCGCTTCCGCGAAGATTTCCTCCTCCGTCATCGCGGTGAGCAGCTGCGCCCGCGTGATGCGCCGCGCCCATTCCTCGCGCAACTGCGTGCGGTTCTGTCGCAGGTGGGCCACCAGCTCGCGCAACAGCGCCGCGGTAGACTCGGATTGTGCCTGGGGATCCGCCGGCACAGACTGCACGTCTTTGCCCTTGGTGGCCATGGATGGCGGTCCTCGCCTGGTGGGGTGGAGTAATGTTGCCCGCGCGCAACAGCAAGGCTAGTGCCACGTCGCAACGCAGGGGGTCACTGGGTAACTAACTATTCTGCAATGAGTTGAGAAAGCAGAGCAACAGCGGATGTGGCGTCGGTGAAACAGTTTGATGCGTCAGCGTGTTACGCGGTGCACAAAAACGAGGCGGTCGCGGGCTCCCGTTCTGACTCGGGTGGCCCGCTCCCGCTTATGTCCCCTGCAGCCGAGTACGCGCTCGGTCAGCTCGCTACTGTGCTCGTCGCCGAACCGACGATGATCTCGCCGGTCGTCTGCAACGTCCCGCCGATGATCTGACCGGTGAGCGGATTCAGAATGCCACCGACCAGACTCTGCAGGTACACGTGGATCATGTTCACCGTCAGGCCGCTGCTCGACACGCCGTCGCCCGAGGGGATCTGCTCGTTCAGCACCACATAGCCGACCCCCGGCAGGCTGATGTTCATGTTGGGCGTGATGGGCGAGTCGCCCGAGAGCGACCCCACACCGGCGATCGCCAGGTTCGTGAACGTCGAGCCGTCGGCGCTGCTGAACGCACCATCCTGGCTCGCGCTACTCATGACGTTGGCGACCACTTCATCCGCCGTGATCAGCCCGTTCAGGATGTTCACGCTAGCTGCGCTCGCGGTGCTCTGCGCGCCTGTCTCCGCCGTTCCGATTTCACCCGACGTAATGCTGTTGAGGAAATCGGACGATAGGGCGCCCGCCACGTTCAGCGCACTTCCTTCGGCGTCGGCCGTGGCGCCGTCGGTGCCCGAAACAGCCGGCAGCACCGCCAGTGGCGACTGGCCACTGTAACCGAGCGGCGTGTTGACGTACGTGCTGTACGCCTGGCCACCCACCGACTGGGCGTTACCCGCCGCCGCGAGCCCAGCCACGAGCCCGACGACGAGCCCGAGGGCCGCGAGGCGGTTCACCCAGTGCATGCTGTTGCCGTTCATCAGTCACTCCTTCCTTTCACTGGTCCCAATGCGCTTGGATGGTGCCGTCCGTTCACGACCCGTGCTCCACGACGTTGCCGCCCGTCAAGTAGATGAGGTGAGTGTCCCCATGATGCTCGCTCCGCCAGCGCATCGCATCGGGACCGGGTTTGCCCTTCTGCGGCTTGCCGCGATCGTTGTCGCACACCTCGAATTGCGCCAGTTCATACGGCTCCGTGCTGCCTTTCCCGTTCTCGCGCGCCGTCATGTAGTCATCAGGGATACCCACCACGAGACAGTAGCCCCCTGGGTGAGCATCGGAGAATACCGTAGCATGCACCGGCCGACCGTCATAGGCATCCACGCCGTCGTGGATAGCCACGTGCCAGGCAATCTTCTGAGCGTGCCCGTTGACCTCGATCTCACCCTTGTTCACGATGCAATTCCCGTCGGCATCCTGCCCGAGAAAGACGTTGAACCCGAATGTGAACTTCCCCGTCATCGGGGGGAGCACGACCGCGAAGTACTCCGGGTGGACCGCCTCATCCGGCGTATCGGGGTTGCTGGGGGGGTCGATGCGTCCACCGCCCGTCCACTTCCCCGTGGGGCACTGGGCCGGGGGTGGCACCACCCAGAAGGCCGGGCGGTTCGGCGCCATGCTGACTTTCGGCTGGTCGGTACACGCCGCGGCCAGCAGTCCGGCCGCAATGAGGCTCGGCCAGACGATCAGGCTTCTGTGTTCTCGCATCATGTGCGTTCTGCCCTCCTCGCTGTCGACGATTCCCACGAGTGCTGACCCAGAGCGCAGCGAACGCAAAGTCGATGCCATCCGGTCGGGGAGGAGAACCCGTTGAGGGGTCGAGACATACAGAAGATGTTGCAGCCTCGCGGCGATGCGCGCGCAGCGATTTCGCGTGCGCAGTTGTGGCGTGGGCACGAGATTGCATCGGTACAACAGGGGGGTGACGAGGAGGTCTGCGAACAGAACGACCGTGGATGAGTTGGGCGTCGCGGGGGGCGGCGTGCGGTCCGCCCCCCGCCGGCGCTACATCTTCCATGCGAACACCTCCTCGGTTACGCACACAATGGCGACGGCGCCGTACGGCCGTCGTCGGCTTGTCTGTTCCGGCTCCGGCTTCAGCCCGCGGCGAGCGGCTGGGGCATGGCGACCGCGCGGCGCGGCGCCTGGGGCACCGCCGTCCCCTCGTTCGGATCGAAGCACTCGTCGTCGCACACCACTCGCGCAATCCGCTCGGCGGCGTGCCCATCCCAGCGCTCGATCAGAGGGCGGGCGGGTGACCGCCGGGCGAGGGCGCGCTCAGCCGCCGCGAGGATCGCGCCGCGCTGCGGCAAGACGAGCCGGTTCGTGCCGTGGGTGCAGGTGATGGGCCGCTCCGTATTCGGTCGCACCGTGAGGCACGGCACACCGAGAAACGACGTCTCCTCCTGAAGCCCGCCCGAGTCGGTGACCACGACCCCGGCGCCCGCGACCACGCCGAGCATGTCCAGGTAACCGAGCGGCTCGAGCAGCTGCAGTCGCCCCTCGGGCAGCGGCCGCCGCAGGAGCTCCTGAATCTGCTTGCGCGTGCGCGGATGCACCGGGAACAACACGGGGACGTGTTCCGCCAGCCGCGTCAGCGCGTCGAGCAGTTCCGCAAGCGCTACGGGGTCGTCGACATTGGCCGGCCGATGCAGCGTCACGACCGCGTAGGGACGACCCCCGACACCCAGCCGCGTCGGCGCGTCCAGTGCCAC
>Ga0209376_1005844_pt1 | contig 10102 bp, 8 predicted proteins | sample GraSoiAngelo_134_FD_185891 | JGI IMG/M metagenome (GOLD analysis project Ga0209376, IMG submission 185891) | Grasslands soil microbial communities from the Angelo Coastal Reserve, California, USA - 14_0929_05_30cm (SPAdes) (version 2) | ecosystem: Environmental > Terrestrial > Soil > Grasslands ... | reverse complement strand
CTGTTTCTCTTATCGTCCCAAGCCAGCCTTCCGCGAAACCAACCGTCGCCTAACATGGCGGCCAGGCAGTTGGTACCGTTCTTCAGCGAACCGGTCACATCGTAGGTTTGATACTGGTAGCGAAAATTGTAGGCGGTCCATCCCGGTGTGAAGTATTCATCGCCGACGCGCTTGCCGTTGAGCGACATTTCGTAGAGTCCCATTGCCGTTGCGTACAAACGAGCGCGTTCGACCTTTTTGTCGAACGAAAATTCCCTTCTCAGCAAGGGCGCGGGATTCGATTTTGTCTCATCCTCGGCGAGATTGGGTGTAATCCACTTTGCTTTCCAATCTGCAGCCTGGAGCAGCCCCATCTCCCAAAGCGCGGGCTGGCTCCAATCGGACAAATGTCCGTGATTGTCGGCGACGCGCACCTGCCAGTAATAAATTCTGCGGCTTTCAAGGGCGGGCCCGCCGTACTCCACCTGGATGGACGCCTGCGCAGACTGCTTGCCGCTGTCCCAAAGCAGTTTCCCTTTTGCGAGATCCGCTTCGGACTGAGCCACGCGGATTTCGTAGCTGGTCTCGAGCACGCCTCTTTCTGGGTTCACCAGTTCCCAGCTCAGCCGCGGTTTTCGCACGTCGATTCCCATCGGACCTACTTTGTATTCGCAGCGCAGGTTTTTCACCGTGAGCGGCGTATCACCAACCGCGTTGACCGCACAGGCCAAAACGATTGCAGCAGTCCACGCTGCCCGAGTGCGCTTCCACATCATCGCCTGCCTCCTTGCGCGCTAACCCCGCCCAGGCCGGTCACAGTGTATGCTCTTAGCGCCCGACGGGAAGGTACAAATTCGGGAATGAGATTCTACAACCAGGTTGGAACAGTCGCGACTACAAACGGCGGCGAGAAAGTCGAGAATGGCACAGTCCGGAAAAGAACAGGGCCTGGCGAGGCGGCACGCGGTGGCGAGTTATTTTGTGCTCACGTTCGCCATTTCCTGGCTGGGCGCGCTGGCGGTGGTGGCGCCAAGGCTGTTGCGCGGGGAACCCGTGCCGAAATTCAGCGGGATCCTGACGTTCCCGGTGATGTTGCTGGGGCCGGCGGTAAGCGGAATCCTGCTAACGCGAGTTGTGGACGGAGGCGACGGGTTACGGGATCTGTTCTCGCGGATGCGGCGGATTCAGGCGGGCGCGCCCTGGTACGCGACGCTGCTCCTTCCACCTGCACTGATCCTCACCGTGCTTCTATGCTTGAAGACACTGGTCTCGCCGGTATACGCTCCAAACCGGTTCTTTGTGGGAGTTTCGTTCGGAATCGTGGCCGGATTGTTTGAGGAAATTGGCTGGACGGGCTACGCGTTCCCCAAAATGGCACGAACGGGCAACGGGCTGGGCGCGGCCATCGCGCTTGGTATGTAGTGGGGCACCTGGCACATTCCGGTGATCGACTATTTGGGAACGGCCACGCCGCATGGTGCGCACTGGCTCTGGTATTTCCTGGCGTTTACGGCAGCGATGACCGCGATGCGCCTGCTGATTGCTTGGATTTGCGCGAACACGAAAAGCGTAGCCTTGGCTCAGTTCATGCATGCTAGCTCGACGGGTTCGCTCGTGGTGCTCAGTCCTGGCGCGGTAACGGCGAGGCAGGAAACGGCGTGGTACGCGGTGTACGCGGCAGCGCTGTGGATAATTGTCGCGCTTGTGGCCGCGAGATATGGGCCACAACTAACGCGAGAGACCGCGTAAAGAAAAGAAGGCCAAGCGCTGGGCAGGTCGTCGCTGGAACGAAGCATCCAGGCCTTGCTGACCGAGGAAGGAGCTAGCTCGCGGCGGCAGCGAGAGCCTCCTCGGCGCGCTCGGCTTGCTCGAAGCCGCGCGCGGCGTAATACATGGCGCGGTTGAAGAAATGATCGATCCTGCGGAACATGTCGTGTTCCGCGAGCACTTCAATCTCGAAACCGGGCCAAGACTCGCGGCCGAGAAAGTCCCATAGATTGTCCTTCGTCAGGATGATGGCCCAGAGAAGTTCGCTGAGAAGGACGCCCTGGCGGTAACGCCGCGCTCCGATCTCGGCATATTGGCGCGCGATATCGCCCTCGGTGCGGGACATCAGCCACTGTCCGAGATGACTGTAGATTTCCTGGACGCGTTGCCGGAGCTCGTGATCCGGCACTTTGCTGAACGAAGTGAGATGGGGAGACTGGTGAACGCGATTAAGAAGTTCGCTTGCCAGCTCTTGGGAATGTGACTCGATAAGATGTACCAAGCGGTGGAGCAGCATAACCAAACCTCCGTCAGTTCCAAAAACAGTATGCGAGCGCCGGTGGACAAACGCTGCGGTCGAGAGCACAGGCGTAGGTGACCGCCGTCACAAGGCGAAGGCGGAGCCTTGCCCACCTTGACCACCTGTTCCGAAGTGCAGGTAATTAACTGTCTGGGAATACTCAAAAATACGCAGCGGCCGGATGGGCTCGGCGTGATGATGAAAGCACAGAGGGAAAGGCAGGGAAATAATGGACCATACAAAACAGGCAGAAAATTCCTCCTCCGGCGAACTCATGGTGGCCGCGGTTGCGGAGCGGCAAGCCGAAGCAAAAGAGATTGCGGAGTCCCTGGCGGGAAAACGTACCGCAGCGGCCCCCAAACAATCGCACTACGCAGCAGTAACGGTTTCGCCCGGGAGCGCCCGCAGCGGGTCATCGCCGGTGGCGGAGTTTGTGGGATTTCTGGAGCAAAACAAGCGCGTGTGGCTGATGGTTGTGGGCACGATTGTTGGCTTGATCGAACTAGTCACGGCGGCACAGCGCGGGTTGGCGTGGTTCGGCGAAAAGCGCGAGCGAAAACAGGAACAGGCAGTGGCCAGTGTGACGCCGGAACACTTGCTGGCGCGGTGCGGGCAACCGCTCGAAGACACCACGAAAAACGTTTACCCGATCCTGATGCGCACGATGACTTATCAGATCAGCCGCAACGAAACCTACATTTTTGGCTTCAGCAGGACCGCGGAAGAAACCAGCGATTGGGTGTTCTTGTCAATGAAAGATGGCAACGGCAAGAGCTACGAGACGGCGGAAGAGAAAGTCAGCGCGATGTCCTGCTTGAATTCGCGGAAGTAGGCTGCACACCAAGTCGCTGCTGAAACATCTTTGCCCAAAGTGGATTCCTCGCTTCGCTCGCAAGGACCACAGCAACATTTCTTGGTACTTTGTTACGCCCACGAAAAACCGTGCTTGGAAAGCGGCAGCGAGCGGATGCGCTTCCCCGTAGCCGCGAAAATGGCATTGCACACCGCGGGCAGCAGTGGAGGGAGCGCGGGCTCGCCAAGGCCGGTCGGAGGATGGTCCGTTCTCAAGAAATGCACTTCGATTTCCGCCGGAATTTGGTTCATGCGCACAGGCGGATATTCGTGGAAATTGCTCTGCACCGCGCGGCCGCCATCTATTGTGATTTCGTAGGACATGACCTGGCTGAGGCCATCAATCACGGCGCCGCGAGCTTCGTTGTCCGCGCCGCTGGGATTGATGATCGTGCTGCCAACATCGCCCGCGACCCAAACCTTGTTTACCTTTAGTTTGCTGTCTCCTTCGACCTGCACTTCGGCAACTTCCGCAAAATAGCCGCGATGTGCAAACTGGAAGGCCACGCCCATGCCGGTATTTCTCGGGAGTTGGCGCTTGCCCCAGGCGGATTTTTCGGCGACAAGTTTGAGAACCCCGATCATGCGGTCGGCGTCCAAGTCGCTCGAAAAAGGATCGGGCTTTGCATTGGGATTGGAGACCCGCGGAAGGCTGAGGAGATCCAGACGGAATTGCACGGGATCTTTCCCGGCAGCGTGCGCGAGTTCGTCGATGAAAGACTGAAAGACGAAGGAGAACGCGTTGCTACGCGGTGCGCGCAACGCATAAGTGGGAACGCCTAGAGGCATCAACGAAGCACCGAAGAAAAAGTTCTCGAGGAACGTGCCGGGAAACTCGTTGCCGGGGATATTGGCGGACGGAGCGAACTGTTCGCCTTCGCCAAAGGAGACAAAGTGATTACGCCAAGCGACGACCTTTCCGGAAGCGTCGATACCGCCCTGGAGATAGTGGAAACCGGCGGGGCGATAGTGATCGTGGCGAAAATCGTCTTCGCGCGTCCAAAGAAGCTTGACGGGGACGCCGACACGCATGGCAATGACCCCAGCTTCCAGCATGTAGTCGTTGGTGAGGCGGCGGCCGAAGCCGCCCCCGGCGCGCTTCATGTGCACAACGATGTCGTCGTGGGAAATGCCGAGGACTTTGGCGACTTGCTGGCGGCCGCTCTCGGGAGTCTGGCTGGGCGACCAGAATTCGAGTTTGCCGTCGTGATAATGCGCTAGGCAATTCTGCGGCTCCATCGGTGCGTGCGCGAGGAAAGGATAAGAGTAGGCGGCTTCCACGATTTTCGCGGCGGATTGCAGCGCGGCATCCGCGTCACCATCCTTGCGCAAACTGATCGTGGGAGACTGCTTCGAGAGTTCGTCGGCGCGCTTCTGAAAGCCCTCGCTGCTTTGTTGCGCGGTGGGTCCTTCGTTCCATTGCGCGCGTAATTTCTTGCGCGCGGCATTCGCTTGCCACCAAGTATCGGCAACGACGGCGACTCCCCAGTGCAAGCCGAGCAAATCCTGGGTGCCCTCGACCTCAAAGACATGGCGCACACCGGGCAGGGACTTGATCTCGTCGAGATTGGCCCCCACACACCTTCCCGCATACACAGGACACTTGTCGTAAACGGCATAGAGCATACCGGGAATTTTGAAGTCGATGCTATAGAGCGCTCTGCCGGTGACGATACTGATGTTGTCGACGCCGGGTGTGGGATGGCCGATGATTTTGTAGTCCTTGGGATCTTTGAGCTTGACGGATTTGAGGTCGGGAGCAGCCAGCGCCGCTGCTTTTTCGGCCAGCTCGCTGTAAGTGAGCGTGCGCTTTGTGGGCTGATGGATGACGCAGCCGGACGCAGTGGCACATTCGGATTCAGGGGCCGACCAGGTTTGCGCGGCGGCGGCGACAAGCATCTGGCGGCACGCGGCACCTACGCGGCGCAGCGGATCCCAATTGATAGGCGTGGCCGTGCTGCCACCGGCGCGCTGCGGACCGTACTTCGTTTCCTCAAGATCGGCCTGTTCGATGCGCACATCTTTCCAATCGACGTCCAACTCTTCGGCGATGAGCATGGGCAAGCTCGTTTTGACGCCCTGTCCGATTTCAGGATTCTTGGCCATGATGGTGACCACATTGTTGCCAGCGATGCGCACAAAGGCGTGTGGCTGGAATGCGGGTGTGGGCGGCTGCGGCGCGGCGGCCTGAGCAGCGGCAGCAAGTGCTTTGGCGGCGGGCTCGAGATGATAGGCAAGCAGAAGACCGCCACCGGCAAGGGAGGAAACTTTGAGAAAAGCGCGACGGTCCAGAAGAGCGGCGTTCATGGAGCCTCCAGCGGCAACAGACACGGATCAGGAGGGCTGACGCGTCTGGCACGCGAAGCATTGTAAACCAAAGTCGGTGATTGGTGACCGGTGACTTGGGACTGGTGAAACGATCACCAGGAGTCGCGGCTCGATCGAGGAGGCTTTTCAAAACGTCAAACGATAGTTGCGGGCTTGACTGTGCAAGCCCAGGCGAGGTGCAAACCAGCAGCGCAAACAACGTGACTACGGAGGATGCTTTCATTTCGGTATCTCCTCGTCTCATTTTGTTTTTTTCGACTATTGAGGCATCGACAGACCAAAGGGTCGGCACCGGATAGGTTGAACCTAAACCACCGCGTCACACCTCGACTCTACACATCTACGTTCGATCCGGCGATTCGGCGCACCATGTGATATAAGACTGCCAAAATATCTCGCCCTAGAGCGTCGCGGCTCGCCAAAAGCATTGGTTTCGCGTCAGCGAGGGAGGCAAGCAGGATGAGCATCGAGCGAAAGATTCGGTGGGTCCTTCTGGCGGTGTCACTTACCTCGCCTGCGTCCTCGCAGGCTGCACAGGTGACGGTGGACGATCTCATGCGCCTCTCCAGCGTCTCTGATGTGCGAATTTCTCCCGACGGAAATCAGGTCGCGTATGTGGTTTCCACACCGTCGCTCGAAACGGCATCCCACGAAGCCGTGCTCTACCGCATTCCCGCCGCGGGAGGAACATCGTTGCGTTTGACTTACAACACACGAATCTTCAACAAGCCGTTGCCGTCGCCGTGGTTGCGCTGGTCCCCGGACGGATCTTTGCTCTCCTTCGTTGCTTACGTCGGCGATGTTCCCCAGGTCATGGCGATGTACCCAACGGGAGGCGAACCATGGGTACTCACCTCCGTTAAAGAGGGAGTTACTCGCTTTGAATGGTCGCCGGACGGGAAACAGATTGCGTTAATCGCACTTGACCCGCCCCCGCCCGAAGATGAGGAGCGGAAAAGGAACAAGAGCTTCGTAATTCATGTAGACAAGAACAAGCGGCCACCGCGGCTCTGGGTACAAGCCATCCCCGGCGGCGCACCGCGGGCCATCTCTCCGGCTGAGGAGACGGTGGTGGATTTTCACTGGGCTCCCGATGGCAAGAGCCTGGTGTTCGCGGGTTCGAACGAGACTGGTTTCCAAGCGCCCTACAATTCAGGCGTCTATACGATTTCAATCAGCGGGGGTGAGCCGCGAGCAATTGTGCGTCGGCCGGGCACCAACCGCATGCCGCAATATTCTCCTGATGGCCGATCGATCGCGTTTATTTCTTCCGGCGGCAAGCCCGGCATGATCAACGCCCAGGATCTCTACGTCGTCGCTGCGGACGGAACGAGCGGAGCTCCGCCGCCCGGCTATCAACATGGGCAGCGCATCCCGATGCTGGTCTACTGTCACGGCGGGCCCATCGGCGGCTACACCTACGGGATTTTTCCGCAGTTCGCGCACATCCCCGGACAAGTCGACCCTTATCCGGTTGAGGCCATGGCCTCCGCAGGGATGGCCATTCTCTTCCCCATGCCTCGCGGAGGCTCAGGGTATGGCATCGCGGGATTTCGCGCCATCATCAACCGCTGGGGCGAGGACGATTACAAAGACATCATGGCCGGAGTGAACGCCATGATTGCGCAGGGCATCGCTGATCCGGACCGCCTCGGAGTGATGGGCGCTTCCTATGGCGGCTACATGACCGATTGGATCGTCACACAAACGGCACGCTTCAAGGCGGCGTCAACCGCCGCCAGCGTGAGCGACTTGATCAATCTTTATTACTTCTGGGAAGACGCTGCGTCCTTGATCCAGCATTCCGCTATAACGCATGTGCAGAATGTTTCGACACCGCTACTGATCCAGCACGGGGAAAATGACAATCGAGTTCCGCTGAGCGAAGCGCAAGAATTCTATAAGGCGCTCAAGACGCTGAACAAAACGGTGGAGTTCGACGTCTATCCTCGAGGAGGGCATGTCAATTTCGAGCCGCCCCTCGAGCGCGAGTACATGCTGCGCAACCTCGAATGGTTCAAGCGCTGGCTCAAGCCCGATTCTAACTCCCGATAAGTCTTAGTGTTGTATCGGAAGCGCGAGTGAGCAAGCTGCACGCACGAGCACGGTGTGTTCGCGCGCTTCCGATACAACGACTTGAAGGAAGACGCTGGCGTTTGCGACGGATGCGGGCTAATGGCTATGGGAATTCAATCTTTTCACCCATCTGTAAGCTACTGGTTTTGCGGTACTTAGAAAATGAGCATGTGCGAGAACCACAAATCGATGCGTTACGCTGGGGCATGACGTGCGAAGCGTCCGCCGCACCAGCGGCTTAGTTCAAGTCCGCTTCGGGGACATGACCGGTGATCTCCTCGAACCCCGTTTCTGGATAACTTCCGTGTAGCCGATTATTACCGCCCAGCACCTCCTTTGGTCTTTTAAGAACCGCGCTTTGTCGGTCAGCCAGAAATGAGGGGAGCCGAGTATGGGCCGATAGAGTTACATTCTCATCCGTAGTAAAGAATCATTGGTAAAGATCCTTTTCCCCACAGGAGTGCTGACGATGGCTGACATAAATGAAGTGATTGTCCGCGGGAGCGCGGCAGGATTTGCACAGGAGATTCTCGCGGGCCGACATCCTTTGACGGCAGACGAGCCCGTTGCTGCCGGCGGAGCCGACACGGGCCCAACTCCCTACGACTTACTACTTGCTGCCTTGGGCGCTTGAACTTCGATGACGGTTGCGCTGTATGCGCGACGCAAGAGCTGGCCGCTCGAAGCAGTCACCGTTAGGCTGCGCCACAGTAAGATTCACGCAGCCGACTGCGCCGATTGCGAAACCAAAGAAGGAATGCTTGACCACATCGAGAGCGACCTCGAATTCGCGGGGCGGCTAACCCAAGAGCAACGCTCGCAGCTGCTTGAGATTGCCGAGAAATGCCCAGTCCACCGCACCCTCGTCTCCGAAATCGACACTCGCTCCCGCGTGCTGTGAGCAATGGCGCACCTCCGTCGCATTACGCAGCAAGGGAGTTGTGGACCGCGACCCATGTGACTCGCTGGAATGTCGCCGCGTAATTCCAACTTCCGAGTTACTAATCCGACAGACGAACCGATAACTTCAGGCTTGCCGTCACAATCTCCAACCGTTACGAATTGCGAGCTCTCCCGATGGCCGTGTTATCCTTCCCCAGCATGAATGCGAAACACGTCACCCCGATCTTGAGCGTATCCGACATCGCCGCGAGCTTTGCATGGTTCGAGAAGTTGGGCTGGAGGAAGTGCTGGGACTAGGGATCGCCTCCGACTTTCGGGGCAGTCGGGTCGGGCGAATGCGCGCTCTTTCTTTGCCAAGGGGCGCAGGGAGGCCGAGGCAGGGGTTCGAACGTTACGACGTTCAAATCCGACGGAGATGAAGCGGCCGACAAGGGCGTGTGGATGTCGGTGTGGGTCGACGATGTTGACGAGATTCACTGACACTGTGTGGCCGCCGGGCTGGACGTCACTTTCCCACCGACTGACATGCCTTGGAACGTCCGAGAGATGCACGTGCGGCACCCGGACGGGCACGTGTTTCGGATCAGTAAGGGCCTTAAGGACGAATAAGGCTTGCGTGCCTCGTCAATACCGCCAGGAAATCGCGATGCGGCATGGAATCCTCTGAAAGCGACTGGGTACGTCACAGCTACCTTGGTCGCCCGAAGAACAAGACGTAGCGGTCAGGATCGCAAATCTCGAAGCCGCGCAGACCGTCGTGTGTATCCTTAAGCGGTGTGCTGAATGCTGCGCCATGATCACTCCGAGTGGAGGAGGTGTTGTTATTTCCTCTGCGAACAGAGGAGGCGCTAGCTCCCGATAGATCAACGCGCCTGTCGCCAATTCTGGGCGGATAACGGGCCATCCTCGGTAGTTATTTCGGGCCAGAAGTCCGCTTCGAGGACATCGCCAGGTGGTTTCCCCGAACCCGTTTGTGGCCAACTAATAGAAGTCGTAAAGATCGCTTTTGTATGCCTAGGGCGGTGAGAAAATCATTCCGCCCGTAGCGCTCGAATGGGATCGGTTCGCGTTGCCCGCCAAGCGGGCAAGAAACACGCTGCAGCCGACGCAACGGCCATCACCGCAAATGCCGCGGCGAAAGCCAGCGGGTCTCGCGGGCTTACCTGATACAGGAGGTTGCCGAGCAGGCGCGTTAGAAGGAATGCCAGGGCGATCCCGATAATTATGCCAGTCGTTGTCAGTAGCAATCCGCGGGACAGCATGAGACGCAGCACGCTCGATGTGCCGGCGCCAAGAGCCATACGCAGCCCCAACTCTCGAGTGCTCTGCGAGACGGTGTACGACATCACGCCATAAAGGCCGATGCTAGCAAGCAGCAGAGCCAACCCTCCAAACAGGGCGACCAAAGCTACGGCCACGAGTTCATGGGACGTAGAACGATTCACTTGTTCCTGTAGCGTGATCATTTCGTACAAAGTGAGGTCAGGATCGAGCGCGCGCACCTCGCGAATCAGAGCCGTTTGGATGGTTGGCAGAGGTTGCGTCGCGCGAATTTGGATGTCAGGTTCTATCGTGAAATACTGGCGGAGCGGAACATAGAAAAACGGACGGGGCGTTTCATCCATGCTGTAATATTTAGAATCTTTGACGACGCCGACCACTTGCACCCAATTCCCT
>Ga0209376_1005840_pt1 | contig 10104 bp, 5 predicted proteins | sample GraSoiAngelo_134_FD_185891 | JGI IMG/M metagenome (GOLD analysis project Ga0209376, IMG submission 185891) | Grasslands soil microbial communities from the Angelo Coastal Reserve, California, USA - 14_0929_05_30cm (SPAdes) (version 2) | ecosystem: Environmental > Terrestrial > Soil > Grasslands ... | reverse complement strand
TTTCGGGCTTCGATCAAGCTCCTGATTTCGGGTTCTAAAATCTTGCCGACCACACCGCGTTTTAACACTCGCGCCTGCCCAAAGCAACGGCTCGCGACGCAGTTAAAAGAGTCAAAGGTTACAAACGATACAAAGTTACAAAGGCGTCCCGCTTTAACGTTGTAACTGCTCTAACTTTTGTAACTATTTAACTTCTCTCTCCGCTTGGAATTTTGGCGGAAACGTTCGAAAATGAAGCTAATGCGGGCGGTTGCTACAGCATCAATGATTCGGCGCGAGATTGGCAACGACCAAATTTGTGTGCTTACGTTCGATCGCCCTGAATCGGGCGCGAACATTTTCGACGACGCCACGCTCGATGAGTTAAACGAACATCTGGATTTCATTGAGAATGACGCCGCCCTGCGCGGCCTGATCATCGCGTCGGCGAAAAAATCAATCTTCATCGCCGGCGCAGATTTGAAGACGCTGTTGCAACAGGCGCAGTCTGGAGAGATGCGCGCATTCATCGCGAAAGGCCAGAAAATCTTTAATCGGCTCGCAGATTTAAAAATCCCAACCGTTGCAGCCATACACGGCGCAAGCGCCGGCGGCGGGTACGAAGTGACTCTCGCGTGCGATTATAGGATCGCGACTGATGATCCGACAACACGCATTGGACTTCCAGAGACGACGCTTGGGCTCATTCCCGCGTGGGGCGGTTGCACGCGTCTGCCGCGCTTGATTGGAGCACAAAGAGCCGCGGAAGTGATTCTGAAGGGAAAACTTTATTCCGCTCAGGAAGCTTCGAAGCTCGGGTTGATCGATGAAATTGCACCGCGCGATCAGCTCATCGATTGCGCGCGTGAAAAGCTGCGCGCCGGAAAACGTGAGGTGGAGGGGCGAGCTCCTGCGAGCTCGGCGTCGCAGGAGCTCCGCGCTCCACGGCGATACGGAAATCCCGCGCCAGAGCGTGCTTGGCAAATCATCAACGAGACTCTTTCGATTTCGCCTGATGAATCCTTGCGGACGGAGTTGGACGCAATTGTCGATCTCGGAAAAATGGAATCGACGCAGAACCTGATCCGCAATTTCTTCTTGGCGGAAAAATACAAGAAAGGACCTTCAACGCCGAGCAAAAGAGTCGTACACGCGGCTGTGATCGGCGCCGGCGTTATGGGGTCGGGCATCGCGCAATGGCTCAGCTCTTGTGGCGTCACAGTCATCCTGCGTGATATAGCGCGTGAACAGATCGACCGCGGTCTTGCAAACATTGAAAAGATTTACGCCGACGCGGTAAAACGCGGGCTGATGACGGAGCAAAAGGCAAAAGAAGGTCGCGCCCGAATCGTGGCCTCGACTGCGCCGATGGAACTACGCGATGTGCAATTTGTCATCGAAGCGGCCTCGGAGAAGATGAACATCAAGAAAGAAGTTTTCAGCGAGCTGGCGATGGAAGCCGGTCCGAAGACCGTCATTGCCACAAATACGTCGGCGCTTCCGGTCAACGTGCTGGCCGAGGTGACGGTGTCGCCCGAGCACGTCGTCGGATTGCATTTTTTTAATCCGGTGAGCCGGATGAAACTCGTGGAAGTTGTTATTGCGAAGGAGACCTCGGAGGAGACGCGCGCGCGAAGCGTGGCGTTTGTGCGACAAATCGGAAAACTGCCGGTAATTGTGCACGACAGCCCGGGTTTCCTAGTGAACCGGGTTTTGTTTCCTTATTTGCTCGATGCTGCTGAGCTCTTCGAGCGTGGCTTGGACGCGGACAAGATTGATAGCGCACTTGTGCAATGGGGCATGCCGATGGGCCCATTGCGGTTAATCGACGAAATCGGCGTTGATATCGCTGTTGATATCGGCAACACACTTGAGAAAGCTTACGGGCGGCGCGACGACGTTTCTGCCGTCCTGCTGTGGTTGCGTGACGGTCAGATGCTTGGCCGGAAGACCGGAGCCGGGTTTTACAAATACGAGGGCAAAGCGCAGACGCGCAATGACTCGCTCTCGCAGTGGCGGCGCGCATTGCATGGCGAGCCCGAAGGCGCCGAAGGCCCAAACATTCCACCGGACTGGCATCGCGATCCACGTTTGCGGCTGAACGACGAAGAGCTGGCGCGCCGGCTCATCTTCCTGATGGTCAACGAAGCCGCGCGCTGCGTGGAAGAGAAAGTCGTCGAGTCGGCCGAGGACGCAGACTACGGAATGATCCTGGGAACGGGTTTCGCGCCATTCCGGGGTGGGCCATTGCGCTACGCGGAGCATTATGGATTGAACAAAGTCGTCGAGGAATTGGAACGGTTGGCACAAAGCGAAGAAAAATTTTTGCCCTGCGAGATTTTGCGGAAGCACGCCCGGGATGGCACGAAATTTCATGCGGACTAATATCCGTTCTTCAACTCCATTGGCGTCATGTCGGGCGAAGTCGAGACCTTTCTGGCTTTTTGATGAATATCGAGAGAATCCTCGATTCCGCCGCGGAATAACAGGCGGATGATATGAAATCGCCGCTCGAAGCGCCGGAGAAACAAATCGCTGAAGAAACCAGCGCAAAACCGGAAAAACCGGCGGCTGCCGTCATCGACACGTCGAAAATGGCGAAAGGCCAACGCGAAGCGCTTGAGCTCGCGGAAGCTGCGCGCGATCCGCTTGAAGACCGCGGCAGTTTCGCAAGTAATCTTTTCATCGGGCGTTACGATTTCGATCGAATTTACCCGTATCCCGCGCAGAGCGCTGAAGATCGCGCCGCCGGCGAGGATTTTTTGCAGAAGCTTGAAAGTTACTTGCGCGAACATGTCGATCCGGACGAGATCGATCGCACTGGTGAAATTCCGCCGGAAAATTTCAAGGGCCTGGCCGAGATCGGCGCATTTGGAATTAAAGTGCCTAGCAAATATGGCGGGCTCGGTTTGTCGCAATGCAATTACGGGCGGGCCGCAGTTTTGCTTGGAAGTTGGGATGGAAACGTGGCCGCGCTCGTTTCCGCGCATCAATCCATCGGTGTCGCGCAACCATTGCTTTTGTTTGGTACAGAAGAACAGAAACAAAAATATCTGCCGCGCGTCGCCGGCGGCGAGATTTCTGCGTTTGCGCTGACTGAAGTCCATGCCGGTTCGGATCCCGCGACGTTGAGCTTGAAGGCGGAGCCAACAGCGGACGGCTCGGAGTTCGTGCTGAACGGCGAAAAGCTTTGGTGCACCAACGGTGTAAAGGCAGGCGTGCTCGTGGTCATGGCGCGCACGCCGTCGAAGATGGTCGGCGGAAAGGAACGCAAACAAATCACGGCATTCATTGTTGATGTGGATACGCCGGGATTGGAAATCGCTTACCGCTGCCGGTTCATGGGCCTGCGCGCGCTGTATAACGCGGTCGTAAAATTCACGAATGTTCGCGTCCCGCGGGAGAACATCATTTTTAAGGAAGGTGCCGGACTAAGGGTGGCGCTTACCACGTTGAATACCGGGCGTCTCACGTTGCCCGCTGCGTGCGTAGGTCTTTCCAAACGTCTGCTTGAAATCTCGCGAAAATGGGCGGGCGAACGCATTCAATGGGGTGTACCCATCGGCAAGCACGCCGCGATCGCCGGAAAGGTCGCTGAGATGGCCGGTAACGTCTTCGCGATGGAAGCGATGACCTTTCTCACGTCGTCGCTGCTCGATCGCAAAGCGGGCGATCTGCGGATCGAAACCGCCATGTGCAAGATGTGGGCCACGGAAATGACGTGGAGAATTGCGGATGACGCCATGCAGGTGCGCGGCGGTCGTGGCTACGAGACTGCGCAATCATTGGCGGGACGCGGCGAGCCAGCGATCGGCGTCGAAAGATTCCTGCGCGACTGCCGCGTAAATACGATTTTCGAAGGTTCAAGTGAAATCATGCGGCTCTTCATAGCCCGTGAAGCGCTCGATCCGCATTTGAAAGTCGGCGGCGCAATTTTCAACACGCAACTATCAATGTCCGACCGCGCGAAAGCGGTTTTCAGTTCCGGAAAATTCTACGCCGGTTGGTATCCACGCCAATGGATGCCGAACGGCGCGGGCAAGATCGATAATTTGCACGAAACACTGAACGGCCACGTAAACTATGCAGCGCGCACGAGCAAGCGGCTCGCCCGCGGCTTATTTCATGCCATGACGCGGTTCGGACCGAAACTGGACCGGGAGCAACTGCTCCTTTCTAGATTCGTCGGGATCGCGACGGAATTATTTGCGATCAGCGCGGCATGCTCTTACGCACAATGGCTGTTAGGTCAGGGTAAACCGGCCGATGAAATTCTCTCGGTTGCAGATTATTTTTGTCGCTCTGCGCGAATGAGAATCGATCAACATTTTGCCGGCACAGCACGCAACGCAGACAAGCGCGGCTACGCTCTCGTGCAGGATCTGTTAGCCGGAAAACACGCGCTGCTGCGCGAAGGCGTCGTGTAGGGAGGCGCATCCTTCCAGCGTGCGTCGTTCGGCATCTTGCCCGACGAAGAGAAATGTTTGGCGGGATCCCAAGCACAGCACGCAAGATGTATGCGCTCCCCGTTGACCACGCTCCCGCCACAGATTACGATCAACAATGAGTATTCCGCCCGTGCTCGCGGAAGCGGTTTCACCTCGAAACCGAGCCGCAAAGAGCGAAAAACAACAGCAAATCGCGCCATCGAACGTTCTCGAAACAATCGAACAGCACGTCTTGCTCGATGGTTTTAAGATCGTCGTCGATCTCGATAAAAGCCGCGGCTCGTATTTACACAATGCAGTTGATGATCGCCGGTTGATCGATCTCTACGGTTTTTTCGGCTCCATGCCAGTCGGGTTTAACCATCCGCACTTCGACGAGCCGCAAGTTCGACGCGATCTTTTGCGGGCCGCGAAAGTCAAGATCGCGAACTCTGACATTTACTCCGCCAGCTACGCGGAATTCATCAAGACGCTTGACCGTGTGGTCGGGTTTCCGCCGCTTGAGCGCTATCTGTTTATCGAAGGTGGCGCGCTCGCGGTCGAGAATTGTTTGAAGGCAGCGATGGATTGGAAAGTCCGCAAGAACATGGCCGCAGGTCACGGGGAGCGCGGCACCCAGGTCTTGCATTTTCGTCACGCATTTCACGGACGAAGTGGCTACACCATGAGCCTGACGAATACCGATCCGCGCAAGACGGACTTGTTTGCCAAGTTCGACTGGCCGCGCGTGTCGTGTCCGTGTATCGATTTTTCGTTGCCGGAGTCGAAGCGCGAAGCCGATGTGATCCAGCGCGAAGAGAAAGCCGAGCGCGAGATCCGCGACTTCATCAGTCAGAGAGAGATCGACATCTGCGCCATTATTATCGAGCCGATCCAGGGCGAGGGGGGCGACAATCATTTCCGCGGCGAATGGCTGCAAAAACTGCGACAAATTTGCGACGAGAACGACATCCTGCTGATTTTTGACGAGGTGCAATGCGGGATGGGGGCCACCGGGCGCAATTGGTGCTGCGAACATTTCGATGTCTTGCCCGATCTGATGGCGTTCGGAAAAAAAGCGCAGGTCTGCGGTGTGATGGCCGGCCCGCGGATCGATGAAGTGAAAGGCAACGCTTTTCGGTTACCGAGCCGGTTGAATTCCACGTGGGGAGGAAACTTCACCGACATGGTGCGCTCCACACACTATTTGTGCATCATCGAGGAGGAACGTCTTGTGGAGAACGCCGCAAAAGTCGGCGCATATTTTTTGGATCAACTGCGCGAGTTGCAACGTGAGGAGCCGCTGATTTCTGCCGCGCGCGGCCGTGGATTATTCCTTGCCTTCGATCTGCCCGACGCAAAAACGCGCGAGCAGTTTTGGCAGGGTTTCTTCAATCTTGGCGTTCTCACGCTTCGCTCTGGTGAAAATTCGATTCGATTTCGCCCCGCGCTCGATATCACCGCGCAAGTGATTGATGAAGCCATCGAGGTAATGCGCAAATTCTGTCGGCAACGGCGGAAATAACCATGCAAACAGTTCTGAACAGACTCGACATCAGCGACGACAACCCAGGCGTATTCGACGGCGAATGGCGCGGAGACGGGGCAAAGATCGATAAGATTTCGCCGATCGACGGGCGACGACTAGCGAGCCTGCGCACCGCCTCCGACGATGATTACAACAAAGCGGTGGCGCGTGCGCACGAAGCGTTTTTGAAATGGCGCGTCACACCCGGACCGGTGCGGGGCGAGACGGTTCGCCGCCTCGGCAACGCGTTGCGCGAATTAAAACATGAACTCGGGCAGCTCGTGACGCTGGAGACCGGAAAAATCATCGCTGAGGGCGAAGGCGAAGTGCAGGAGATGATTGACATTTGCGATTTCGCCGTCGGCCAATCGCGGATGCTTTACGGTCTCACGATCCAATCGGAGCGACCGAGCCACCGGTTAATGGAGCAATGGCACCCGCTTGGCGTGGTCGCAGTGATTACCGCGTTTAATTTTCCAGTCGCAGTTTGGTCGTGGAACGCGGCGCTCGCCGCAGTGTGCGGTGACGCGACAGTTTGGAAACCGTCGGAAAAAACGCCGCTGACGGCCATCGCCGTCACAAAAATTGCCGAGCGCGTCTGTCGCGAAACCGGCGCTGACCCAGCGATTTTCACGCTGCTGGTGGGCGATCGTAAAACGGTCGGCCAAAAACTGGCGGATGATCCGCGGATCCCATTGGTATCGGCTACCGGCTCGGTCAACATGGGTTTGAATGTCGCGAAGACCGTTCATGGCCGCCTCGGTAGAACAATCATGGAACTCGGCGGAAATAATGCGCTCATCGTTGCGCCAAGCGCAGACCTCGAAATGGCTACACAATCCATCTTTTTCGGCGCCGTGGGCACAGCCGGACAGCGTTGCACTTCCACGCGGCGCGTGATCATGCACGAGTCAGTTGCTGGCAAGGTTCGAGACAAATTGTTGTCTGGTTACAAATCTTTGCCGATTGGCAATCCGCTTGACCGGAAAACCGTGATGGGCCCGCTCATCGACAGACACGCTGTCGATATGGTGCAAGAGTCCATTCAGCGGTTGAAAGACGAAGGCGGCGAAGTGCTTTACGGCGGGGAGCGGCTCACAGTCCCCGGCGACGCTTACATGAAGCCGTGCCTGGCTGCTGCGAAGCCGGATTTCGGAATCGTGAAACACGAAACATTCGGGCCATTGCTTTACCTGATGACGTATCGCGATTTCGACGAGGCGATGGCGATTCATAACAATGTGCCGCAGGGATTGACCTCATCGATTTTCACCAATGACGTCCGCGAAGCGGAGAAATTCGTCAGCGCGGTCGGAAGTGATTGCGGGATTGCGAACGTAAACACCGGCACGAGCGGCGCAGAAATCGGCGGAGCGTTCGGCGGCGAAAAACAAACCGGTGGCGGCCGCGAGAGTGGCAGCGATTGCTGGAAGTCCTATATGCGGCGTCAGACGAACACGATCAACTTCTCCAGTGAACTCCCGCTCGCGCAGGGAATTCAGTTCGGCGCAGGCGAGGGAAGCGGGACGGCATAGCCGGTTCCCAAAGCGACGCGAGGACGCGTCGCACTCCCAAAGCTTAGCCAAAAAGAATTACGCTGCGGTCGAGTTTCGCACGGAGTGCTCTAGGAGTGCGGTGAGTCCTCGCACCGCTTTTCCGGCGGGAGGTGGCCTCTGCGTGCAATCGTCAGCGCGAGGAGTTCGTCGAGCTTCCCCACGTTTTCCAAATTCATGATGCACTGACGCAATTTTTCGCACTGCTTTTTCCCGATCACATCGCCACCAAGCGCTGTGAATTTCACCGCGATTTCTTCCTCGGTCATCGGATCGCGCGGATCGCCTTTGGGGACATCGACCCGCGTCGAATACTCCTTGCCATCATTCGTCGTGATCGTTACCCGACTCGGTTGAAATTTTGGAAAGAGTGCTTCGAACTTGTCGTTTGCGACGACTTTCACTTTGTCGATGATTGGAATCAGCGACTGATCAAGCACCCGTTCTTCCCGGAACTGCAATGGGGTTACCATGCCATCGACCAGCCCGACTGCCATGCAATAAGGGAGTGAATGATCGGCCGTTTCTTTTGAGTCGGGTCGATACTTGTGTGGATCACCAAGGATGTCCGCGGCGCGCGCGATCACTTCTACTTTGATTTCCTTTACGTCGTCAGCCTTGATCTTGTTTTCCTTCACCGTCTTCATCATGGCGGTGAGGGGCGAATGACTAAGCGCTTCGATGGGGAAACTTTTCATGCCGCAATCAAGGATGCGATAGTGCGACTTGACCGAATCCGGAAGATCCTTGACCAATGCCTCGCCGTCAAAGCTCGCCGGTTGTCCGTTGTATTGCACATGACTGAACACCGCGAATAAACCTTCCTTTCCATCAATGATGTGCTCAGGTCCGGAAAATCCCTCCCGTGCAAGAAGCGCGCTTTCGGCGCCCATGCGACCGGCCCATGGATCGACCGTGTTTTTCATGTTGGTCAGTTTTCCCGCTGTCACCGCGCCCGGGCAAAACGTCCGCGACGCGCTTATGCCAATCGCAGACACCATTTGCTCGGGCGTAAGATTGAGCGCGCGGCCCGCCGCCACGGGCGCAGCGAACGCGCTCAACGTCGCGTGATGCCAGCCGTATTCGCGCACACCGGGGCGCCCGATTTCGCAAAGGCGCATTTCAATTTCGTAGGCGATGATCGTGGCGAGAATCAGATCTTTTCCAGTTAAGCCTTCGCTCTCACACAGCGCCAGTGGCGCAGCAATGAGATCGCTCGGATGACACGGGTCTGCTTTCCAATAGATGTCGTTGTAATCCATCGCGCGGATCATGTGTCCATTCAAAAAAGCCGCATCGACCGGATTGGTCTTGAAGCCGGAAACGAATGCCGTGGTTTTGCCGTTGCCATTGCTCAGCGCGCGGTAGTGCTTGAGCAAAATTTTCGCGTCCTCCTGCTGACTACCACCCAGCGCGCAGCCGATTGAATCAAACCAAAATAATTTCGCGGCCTGAATCGCCTCGGGTGAAAGATCTTCGTAGTTCAGCGCACAAGCCCAGTTGGCGATGACGTGTGAGAGGAGACGTTTTGTTTCAGTTGATTGCTGTATCATGAGATGGTTGATCTGTTTTCAGGAGCTTGACCGTAGAGCGCAGATTTTCAAGCCACTCCCGTAGGGCTGGATAAATCTTATGCCGTCCGAGCAATCCTTCGTTTAAGTGACTCCTGTTCGCCATGACGAGTATTTCGTAAATTCCTTTGAGGAAACAGACGGGCAAAGAATTGACGGCCATGCGCTTCCGGCGGCAACGGTCGATTTTCCGAAATCGCGCAAGCGTGGCTTAGATTGATACCGCCTTCACCAGCTTTTTGACGAGACGATACACAGGATAGCTGACTGCAATTCCTATGACAGCATAGAGACTGTTTTCGGCGCTACTCATGATGAAAGCAATTAAGAGCAGAGCAGCCCCGAGAAACACGATTGCTGGAAGTAGCGGATAACCGCGGGCTCTGAACGGTCGGGGAAGGTCGGGCTCCTTCCAACGCAAAATAAATATCGTGCCGAACGCCGCTACATCTACGAGGACAGTTAGAAAAGCGGTAAAAGCAAATAGCTTGTCGAAGTTGCCGACACCCGCAAGCATGATCGCTACCAAAGCAGTTACGAGCAAGGCCGTGGTAGGTGTGCCTCCGGTATTTATTCTGACACCCGAATGGAAGAAGAGTCCGTCGCGACTAAGAGCGAACATCACTCGCGGCGTAAAAAGGAAGGAGGCGTTGATAATACCAAGGAGGGACACTAACATGATGCTAGTCACGATCTGGCTGCTATAACCGGCGAAGATGAGCTGAGCGGCATCTGCCGCCGCTAATTTTGAGCCTGCCAGCTTTGACATCGGCAACGCATGTAGCATGGCGAGATTGATGAGCACGTAGATCGCCATCACCACAGCGACGCCGGTAAAGAGCGAGCGAGGGATGCTTTTCGCCGGATCGGTATTCTCCTCGGAAAAGTAAACAGGCGCATGCCAGCCAGCGTAGGTGCCAAGAATGCTTTGCATCGACAAGGCGATGGCCACAAACAAGAGCTTCGGATCGGATAAGAGCCACGGCTTTGCGCTTGGGGCAGCACTTAGCTTAGGGCTGAAAAGAAAGCAGGCAGCAATGATGACG
>Ga0209376_1005837_pt1 | contig 10110 bp, 7 predicted proteins | sample GraSoiAngelo_134_FD_185891 | JGI IMG/M metagenome (GOLD analysis project Ga0209376, IMG submission 185891) | Grasslands soil microbial communities from the Angelo Coastal Reserve, California, USA - 14_0929_05_30cm (SPAdes) (version 2) | ecosystem: Environmental > Terrestrial > Soil > Grasslands ... | reverse complement strand
CGTTTCTTTCACTCCGACAACGTCCCCTCCGACTTACAAAACCTTGCTTCAGGTGCCGGACTACTCGGCTCCCACCTACAATTCCCCCTACGCAACACAGTATTACTTTGATGGTAGCTCCAGTTCCTGGCACCGTATTAACAGTCGTGGCGGCGACGGCGGTGTGGGCGATGACGACCCGCTGCTTCCCGATGGCTATTTTGTAGTTCACAATGGTAACAAAGCGCCCACTCGTCTACTGACAAATCTCGGCGCTGTGTTGCTAAGAAAGATGTCAACGCCCTTGGCAACTGCGACAAATCGGACTCAGGATAATCCGATCGGCATGGTGCGCCCGGTTGACGTAGCTCTCAATGCCACCGGACTAGGGCCAGCCAATGGCTCCTTTGTTGCAGGCGATCAGTTGCTAGTCTTCAACAATGCCCAAGCGGCCTTCAAAAAGTCACCGGCCGCATATTTTTATGACGCTTCGGTTGGTAACAGTGGAGGCTGGCGGCTGCTGGGAGATACAACGGCGACGACAGACCGCGGGGCCGATATCATCCCCAAGGGAGCCGGAGCCGTAGTACGAAAAGCGCAGACATCCGACGGGCATTCCGCATTTTGGACCAACGCCTTTCCGGTACAAGCGATCGACGCCGCTTCAATAAAAATGCATGGGACTGGAACGGGGGCCCAGACTTTCGGTCTTACTCTTCCGCTAAATACCCAGTTCAATACTATCCCCGGTATCGAATGCCGCGTTCCCGGTCTAACCCTTGCTGGGGCAGGAATCGACGACCAAATCGTAATTACATTCCCGACGCCCGTCACATTTAGCAACGTCATTTCGACGTCAGGTGGCGCGTCCGTTGACAGCTTCAGCGGCAACGGGTCATCGATCGTCACAATAAATCTCAAGAACGTCGTCAATACGCGAAAAACCACTGTTACCTTGCTCGGTGTAAACGACGGCCAGAACACAAACGACGTCGCCGTTCAAATGGGTGTGCTCCTGGGGGATGTCAACGCGACCGGCGGTGTCGATAAAAATGATGTCTCTGCGGTGCAGAAACACTCGGGTCAGAAGGTGAACCAAGGCAATTTCCGGTTCGACGTCAACGCCACGGGGGGCATAGACGGCGCCGATGTGTCAGTAACGCAGGGACAAACCCGGACCTCCCTGCGATAGCCAATAAGTTAAACAGGGCGGTTATCGTTCAATAATCAGTCCTAAGCGCCATCTCGCTCTCAGTGTTGGTGGCAGGCCGCCGGCCGGCTTGCAGAATATGGGCGAACGCGTTAAACAAATCGCGAGTTGACCGCGCCAACTGAATTACGCTTGAACTCTGTGGGGGCTCGTTAAACTACTCAACCTTCACTGCAAAAGAGGCAACTTGAGACGCTTTCTTCCATTCGTCATCGTAGCCGTGGTCGGATTCGTCACGCTCGGAGCGGCTATTATGCTTTATCGGTCAAAGCTCCTTCAAGCGACGGCCATTCCCAAAGCAATGGCCGCTGCCAAAGAGCGGACTGAGGAATTACACGTGCGCGGACCGGCTAATGCCGCGGTTACTCTTGAAGAATTTGGCGATTTCCAATGCCCTCCTTGCGGTGCTATGGAGGGGCCTCTCCAGCAAATTGAGCGCGATTACGCCTCCAGCTTACGTGTCATCTTCCGCAACTTTCCTTTTACCATTCATGAGCATGCCCACGAGGCTGCCTATGCTGCCGAAGCGGCAGGTCTCCAGGGACGCTTCTGGGAGATGCATGACTTGCTATATCGGGAACAATCAGTGTGGGCCAAGAGCAGCGATGTTCAGTCCTTATTTGACGCCTACGCTGGAATGATCGGCTTGAACCTCGAACGCTTTAAGAAAGACGTTAGCGGCGAACAGGTAAAAGCTAAGGTAGAGGGAGATCGAAAACGAGGCGAGGCCCTCGGAGTTAGGAATACTCCTACCATCTTCATTAACGATGAGTCGGTTCCTCCCACCTCGCTGAACCCAACCGCCTTGCGCGCCGCGGTCGATGCCGCGGTGAAAGAGAAAACCAGGTCTTGAAATGAAAAACAATCGCGCGACTTCAAAGCCGGGAGGCAACGCCATCGCTATATCGCGTTCTCAAATCGTAATTTACGCCATAGTTGCATTAATCTCGTTAGCCGGCCTCGCCGATGCAACCTATCTTGCGGTCCAGGCCTTGACCGGCGAGACCATGGTCTGCGGCGGGTCTCCCGACTGTTTTAAAGTGCTGGGTAGCCCGTACGCGCGCATTGGGGGAGTTCCGCTCGCTTTCATCGGCGCGCTTGCTTATTTTTGTGTTTTCAGTTTCGCGATTCTCGCCGCCTTCGGGTACGCCCGGGTCCGCCGCTTATTACTGTTCACGGTGTGGTCGATGTTCGCCGTCACGCTTTGGCTCCTCTACACTCAAGCATTCATTCTTCACGCCTTCTGCCGCTACTGCCTGTTTTCGGCGGCGATGGTCTTTCTTCTCGCTGGGTTGATTGTCGCCAGCCGTTCGCCCTAAACCTAAGGGACTGCGCGAACGGGCGATTCCGGGTTATAGACCTCGAGAAGCACGATACCGCTGCCGCCATGAGCGCCGCGTACGATAGCGGTGAACGCGCCCGAGGGCAGTATGGTGGAGATGGCGGCGTCGGCGTCATTGGGGGGTTGGAGCCCAGTCGCCTGAATGGCGGTTTGCTGGATTTGCTTCCAATTATCGTTAGCTGCGACAAGTACACCGTTGGGGTTTGCTGGATTTGCTTCCAATTATCGTTAGCTGCGACAAGTACACCGTTGGCATCGCGAAGCTCTATCGTAGGGTCCGTTAATACATTAACGACGCCCAATGGAGCCAGCGACGGTCCCAATGCCCGCACCAGTACTGGGGAGGCTCCGCCTCGCACGATGTAACCACCTATCATGACGTCGTTACCTGTTCCCACCAAACCGCGAGTCGAAATATTTGCCAGCTGCGATGAGGCGACAGAATCCACGTCGTATACTTCCAGCAGACCTGTTCCCGTTGCGCCGCTTTTGCCGCTTTCAATCGCTGTATATGAACCTGGCGCAAGAGTTGTCCAAATGGCCGATTCGCGCGGGTCAGTGGGCCTCAGGTTGGCAGGTATTTGGGCTGCGTTCGCTGCTAGCGCCCAATTATCGTTAACTGTAATATTGGTCCCAGTCTCAGTGCGCAAATCAAGAACAGGATCCTGTAACGTCCCAGTTAGTCCAAAAGCGGCCAGGGAAGGCCCCAGCCCGCGAATGAGAATTTGTTTGGACCAAGCACCGGCAATAATGAAGCCGGCTATCAATTGATTTTCGCCATTAGCAATTCCTGCGCGCGCGTCGACGTGTTTGCGAATGTTCCGGTGGATGCAGGTTGTGTCACAACCTCGTTCACTCCATTGGCGCCGTTCGGGTCGCGAGGAAATTTCGCGTAGCGGCGTAAGCGAAGGCTTCGGACCCCCATCTCGGCTCGCAACCGCGCCAATCGACGAAGTACCGGTGGCTGCGTTTCTGTCGCCAGTGCAGGCACACAAGGTCGCAACTCTTTTGAACAGAGACTAGGAAAGGGCGTCGAACTAAGGGGGACGCGGCACGATATAAACTTGCGCCACATATGAACGTGAGCTTGAGAATCGGTTTCTACATTACGGCTGCTACTGCCATACTTGATTTCATGATGCTGAATCTCTCGCCGGCGCAAACGCCCCAGAACTCAGTTGCAGCTGCAACTCCGGGAGAGACAGCTTTGGGTTTCGATCAAGAGAAAGCCGTTCGCCATTTCAAATTGCTTCCGGACGGCGGCGCAATAGAAATGACCGCAAATGATCCCGCGGACGTCGGTGCGATCCGGCGCCAAGTAGCGAACACTGTGGCTATGTTCGGACAAGGGAAATTCGAAGTCCCAGCGGTTACGCGCGGACGAAACCCGCCAGGAGCAAACAGAATGAGCCAGCTAAAAGGCGACATCTCTTACGCGGCAGAAAATTTGCCGGATGGCGGGCGAGTACGCATTACGACGGCAAACTCAGAAGCACGGAACGCTGTTCATGATTTTTTGCGCTTCCAAATTCAGGAACGTAAAACGGGCGACTCGCTCGCCGACCCGGGACCAGCCAAGCGGAAGCACTCAACGAATAATCTCGGCCACGATGCGCGGCCCGCTCCCCCTTAACTTGTCGCGGCTAGAGAAGCGTAAACCCCTCACCCTACCCTCTCCCTTGAGGGAGAGGAGGACGCGCCAGCGCCTGGTGAGGGGACAACGAATTCGTTAAAATGCTTACCAAGCGCGCAAGGCAAGCGCTTTTCTGACGAGCTTCGTCGCAAATGGTCATACAGCGCGGCTCGCGCCCCGGCAAGATGAGAGGCACGGCCTGTTAACTAGGGCGACTCTCGCGTCAGGCCTGAAGGACACGCAGCTCTAGCGGTTCGCCAAAGGTGCGTTGCGGAAAGGGCACCTCACGGAGCCTTCAGAATTTCGTAGAATCCGCGTCCATGTGTCGCTGCACGCAAGTGACCATCGGAGCTGATCGCAAGATCAAATACAGCGACGTCCGGCAGGCCAGTGCCGTATTGATTCCAGGTTGTACCACCGTCGGTAGAGAGGAAAACACCCCGGTCAGTGCCGGCGTAGAGATGGGTCGAATCTGCTCGATCGACCACGAAGGCGTTTACCGAAACATCCGGAATGCCGGTGCCGTCGATCGCTGTCCAGGCGACCGTGCCCGTACCGGTGTTATTCAGATTTGTTGTCTTCCAAACATGCCTCCCTGCGATGGCATTGCCGTTAAAAACGACGTAGGCGGTGTTCGCGTTGTTTGGGTCGATGACGGTGCGCGCGATATATTTGGCAGGCATCCCAGTAGTGGGCGTGCCAACGAAAGTCACATCTGTCATGTTCGCAGCCGTCGCCCCACCAGTGATCGTCGCAAACACCTTTCCGTTGTTGAGACCGACTATACGGACGGCATCATTCGTCTTCGAAATACCGATATCGCTGACAGGGACACCAGCGGCGAAGACCTGACTCACGACGGTCATCGTGTCGCCCTTGTTAGTTGACCGATAAAGTTTATCCGTCCCGAAGTAAACCTTGTTTGGATTGCCCGGCCCGAGCGCCATCGGTGCGTAGAAATTCACAGCGTCGTTGAGCGAAATTCCGTTTAAACTGTTCGTGGTACCGTCGCAGTGGACGACACTCGGGTCCACGTCCGCGGGATCGCTGGAGTTCCCTTTAAATGACCACTGCCCCTCGGTCGCGCAGCTTGTTTTAAGGACGCGCCCGAAGCCGATCAGGACACCCGTAATGTTGAAATAGGTGTGATACATGGTCACGTTTTCCGTGTTCGTCGCGTTCTGGTCGATGAGCGCATAGCCGCCGTCACCGAAGTCAACACGATGCCATGTTCGGTTCGGCCTAAAGAAGTTGGTGCCGTTGTCCTGGGTGCCGCCGATACTGAAGTTGGGGTCGGTCGGGTGGACCGCTATGCTCTGGAACTGTGTCGCGCTAAAGGTGGAATTGTTGCGATCTCTTAGCCAAGTCACACCCGCATCGGTCGACTGCCAAACGCCACCATCGTTGCCGGTGTAAATGATCGACGGATTGGATGGTGCGACACCAACCATGTGGCTATCAACATGCAGTCTATCGTTGCTTGGCGTAAATGTCTGGCCACCATCTCTGGAAAAGAGAAACGTCCCGTTCAGCGTGCCGACCACGTAGATGTTGTTTGCATTCGTCGGGTCGATTGCCACCCCCAGGTTGTAGGATCCTTGACCGTCTGCGAATCCATTCGCGGCCGGTAACGGGGAGAAGGTCGGATTGATGGTTGACTTGCTTGAGTCGTAAACGGCTTTGTAAGCTTGGCCTTGCCCTTGGTTGTTAGGGGCAGTCTCGCCGGTGACGGCTACCACGGTGACTGTGTTTCCGATCTTATTGATGGCGAATTTTATAGGCGCGAAGTCCTTCTTTGAGGTTGCTCGAAGTTTCGTGAACGTCGGAGAAGGAGCGCTCGCATTGCCTGTGAAGTAGATGCCCCCAAATGCGTTGGGTACATTGGCATCGGCGATCCCGACAAACACGCGATCGGAGTTGCCCGGCTCATAGACGATTGACGTAACCCGGAAGTCGGCGGTCGCAGGTAGGTTAGCGACCGCAAGCTTTGTGAACGTAGAGGCGCCATCAGTCGAACGAAAGAGACCGCGCGGGGGAGCACCGGTAGGGGCTTGCGGCCCGATCCCTTGCTGGCCGGTGGCACTCCCGACGTAAACGTTTCACGACGTAAACGTTGTTATGATGAATCGGGTCGATCGCCAACCCGGGGATGCCGCGATGGATGAACTGATTGGAGCCGAATGGCCCGCTCAGGACTGGGCTGCCGCTTTTCAGTGCGGTCACCCTGTAAACACCGAAGCCAGCGTAACTGTCGCCCGAGAAGTTTGACTCGCCACTGCCGACCAGGAGCGTGTTTCCGGTCGCGTCTGTTGGATCAAGCTCGAGAGAACCGACGGCCAGCGTCATCGCGCCATCCATTAGACGTGTCCACGTCGCGCCGCCATTAGTGCTCTTGTATACACCCCCCTGCGCCGCCCCAACATAGACAATACTTGCGTTGCCGGGATCTATTGCCACGGACGTCACGCGCCCGCTGACGGGGGATTGGGTGAGAGAGATTCCGTTAACATCAGCCGGTATGGTCTGGCCATTTGGAATAGGCGTCGGACCGATAGCCGCCCATGCTGGGCCAACCGTGGTGAAGGACCCGGGCGCGGATAGCGAAATCGCAGGTCCACTGGTCGGTTGAATCCCTGCTGCTCCATCTGTTAATATGGTCTCTGGCTCTGCGTAAGTTGGCGCTGTATCATCGATTCTTGGGTGGGGATGCCTTGCGGTTTGCTTGTGGGAATTCTGGGCATACGCCAAGGTCGGCACCACGAGAAGCGCGACGCTAATAGAAGCGAAGAAGACTGCGCGACAAAAGCCGACCCGCGATAAGGCGGGGCTGCCGATGGAAGATAGTAGTTTCATATAGGAAGCGATCTCAATTGAATTCTGGACACCCTAACCGGCATTAGGGTCCGTTTAGTTTCTTTCTGAGGCCGGTACTCATCCAAAATCAGGTAGTCGGTAAATTCCAACAAGATCGGAAAGGTAACGCCGTTGTTACTTCGACGGCTTGGGCCACTCTGGCGGGTCGGCTAGCGCTCAGCATTGCGAGAGTAACGGAAGCGAACAACACCATGCGAAGCAGGTGGAGCGCGGCGGATTTTGTATCGGCAGCGGATTTGAATGAAAGTTCCATGGAACTTACTGGAGTTTCCGAAGTTTCTAGAGATTGATAACCTTTGTGCTTGCATCAACCATGCCATCTCTACATCGTAGCTATAAGGGCATAAAAATGAATCACTTAACCAAATATAAGAAGGAAAGGCGAGTGTTCGTTCATCCCAAAAATGGGATTCAACAGTTTCAGCAATGGAATCGCTGATTCCGCTAGCTCATTTGAACCGAAACTGTCCGATTGCGGGTCCCAAGATTCTCCGTTTAATCCGACCCGAGCGAAGATTGTGCGCATGTCTTGCGGTTGTGGCCTGCGCGAATCTTCCCGTAACCTCGTCGAATACCACGTCGTAGCAAGTATCCAGAGTTGATCAATTGTCACGAGCGGTCGCAGCGGATAGCCACGCAAGCTGCACCACTCGTGAACGGCTTCTTCCGACCGGAAGAAAAGCACGTTGTTTCAGGTAAATACTATGTCATCCCACCACTTTGCTGCTGGAACTAGGCAGTGAAATAGCCAGGTCGATGGCTCGGGACCCTCAAGACTAACCTGTAGGCGCAATGGTTCGCCAGACTGTTCACATCTCGAATAGACAACAGCCGGCCGATGCAATGCGGCCGGAATTCCAAGCGCATCCCATGCGCAGTTAGCAAAGTATCGTTTACCGGTAACCGAAACGACATGCTGCGTTGCAACACCGGAAAACGGCGGTGCCATTCGGATCGATTCGCCGTCCGATTGCAACACAAGCACTCTTTGCGCGCGCAATCTCGCATAGCCGTGACGCACACTTTCTGTGTCTGAGCCGATTAGCCTCGCGAGCATTAACGCTGAAGGCACCCGCCCCGTCTCAGCAAAGTGCTTGTAAATCGCTACTTTGATTTGCGTATCCTGCATGACATTCGGCTGCGATTCGTTTGAGCCAGAGCTTCCCCAACATTTTTAGACTTTTTCGTCCTAGCGGAATGCGTTTGTCCGCATCTGCACCCGTTCCCGTCGTCCCATTCCGCGCGCGTCAGCAGAGCACGTCATCTGCAAAGGAGTCGATGAACCGCCAACCATGAGGAAATTCGCGTTGCTGCACGTCAGCGGATGCAGGCGAATTTCCGTGCAGTTGTTATGCAACTCCGTTATGCATTCCGCCGATGGTCATTGCTTCCCAAGGGAAGCGACCCTAACGGGATTCGAACCCGTGTTACCGCCGTGAAAGGGCGGTGTCCTAGGCCACTGGACGATAGGGTCGGCGAGCGCCAAATATCAAGACGACGACCGACCTTGCAAGTCGCGTTTCTCTCGAATGGTCGAAGCAAATCCCAGGTAACACCGCCGATTGGTGTTAACTAAGATCGAGCTTTGCGCCCTGACTCCGCGGCTCGACGGAGTCTCGCCCTACCAATGCGTGCGCGCGAAAATTTCATTGGTAGGGCGACGCTCTGCGGAGCCGCAAGCAAATCAGGGCGACCGGCTCGCAGAAATTTTTTCAATGAGTGTCGCTGTTCGCACCGCCGCTTCTCGATGCGGTTGAATGACGCGAAGGGCGTTGGTCGCCAGCTCTTCTCGCTCGGCGGAGTTACACAATAAACGACGCGAGTGTTCCATTAATTCCTGCGAATTTCGGACACACAGCGCGCCGCCTTCCGCGATGAGTTGATTTGCCAGACCTGCAAAATTTTCCATGTGCGGCCCAAAAATTACCGGCTTCTGTGCGCTAATCGCTTCGACCGGGTTTTGACCGCCATGCGCAGTCAGACTTTTCCCGATAAAAACAATCGTCGCGATATTGTACCAGTCCGGCAGTTCACCGGTGGTGTCGATGAGCAGGCAATCAGGCAATTGCGCGGGCTTCTCGGCTGCAGTGCGTCGAATCGCCCGCAGATTGCGCTGGCGTAATTCCGATTCTACTTCCTTCACTCTCTCGACATGACGCGGCGCCAAAACCAAAAACAAATTGGGGAATTCCGATCGGAGCGCGCAAAAAACATCCGCCAGAATCTTTTCCTCGCCCCGATGGGTGCTGCCGCCGAGAAGAATTGGCTGAGTCACATCAATCGCTGTTTCGATGAATCGTCGCGCCGCGCTGGATAAAATTGACTGATTGAAAACGTCGTACTTGATATTACCAACCACATGAATTTGGGACGGGGTCGCGCCAAGATTTTTCCATCGCTCAGCGTCTTCGAGTATTGGCACGCAAACAAGATCGAGTTGACGAAAAATGGGCCCGACAAAAATCTTGAAACGTCGAAATCTTCGTTCCGAACGCGGGGATAAGCGTGCATTTGCCAATATGATCGGAGTTTTCCGGCGCGTTGCTTCCGCCACCAGGTTTGGCCAGACTTCCGCTTCGATCAAAATGATACGCTGCGGCGCAATAACGCGAAACGCGCGACGCATCACCGGCCAAAAATCAAGCGGGGCGTAGAGAACATCCATCCAATCGGGCGCACGCTTCTGTGCCAGAGCACGGCCGGTCGTTGTCGTGGTGGTGAGGACGCACTTCAGATCGGGTTGCAGTGCGCGCAATTGTTCCGCGAGTTTTAGCGCGATTACGACCTCACCGACACTGACGGCATGAATCCAGGTCAGGTTTTTTCCGTGCAAGCGTTGCCGGTATTCGGTTGAATAAAAACCGAGCCGTTGCCCAAAGTTTTTTCGATAGCCGCCGCGCCGGAACATTTTCGCGAGGTACGAGGGTAGGAACAGCAGCAGACCGATTGGCCAGAGCAGATTGTAGATGAGCCGGATCATCTCTGGCGCTCCGCAAAAATTACTTCGGTCGCGCCATAGCGACGCGCTCGGACTTCTTTCCAGTGTGGATGCTCTGGCACCTTCTCGCCCGG
>Ga0209376_1005836_pt1 | contig 10110 bp, 7 predicted proteins | sample GraSoiAngelo_134_FD_185891 | JGI IMG/M metagenome (GOLD analysis project Ga0209376, IMG submission 185891) | Grasslands soil microbial communities from the Angelo Coastal Reserve, California, USA - 14_0929_05_30cm (SPAdes) (version 2) | ecosystem: Environmental > Terrestrial > Soil > Grasslands ... | reverse complement strand
CAATACCGTTCTTGGCCAGCCGCTCCCTTACCTGAGGCTTATTCGCCATCGCAGCGAGCAGGCGGGCGTTCGGTTTCCCCTCATTGCCCCCGCAGGCCCCGCAATCCAGGGCGGCCTCAAAGGGGTTGTTGTCCGAGGTGCTCCCGTGGGCGCACAACAGGACGAGCCGCGCGAAGTTTCGGGTCAATCCCATCATCCTCAGCGCGGTCTCGACCGTGAAGACCTGCTCATCAAGCGTGAATCCCGTCCGCGTGATGCGCTCCTTCTGCACCGAGGCCCAGCGCTGATCAATCTGGTAGTCCCGCCGCAGGTCCTCGATGAAGGCCGTGACCTCTTCAGCCGAAAGATCCGCCAGCCGGCTCGACTCGTTCATGAACGGCCCCTCCGCCTCTTCTCCGTTCAACGCTCGCCGGCGCAACATCTCGACCAGTTCCGGGGAGACCCGCGAGCCGTGCAGGCCGAGCCGCTCCCGCAACGCCAGCCGAATGACCGCGCGCTGCTCACTCGCCACCATTTCTTCCGCTTCGCTCTTGGAGAGTTTATCAACCGTGAGGGTAGTGGACACAGGAGGCGCCACGATCCGTTTGAACCATCCGCTCAGCTTGCGATACCACACCGGGAACAGGGTTTTTCCCACAAAGGGCAGGCAATAAAACCACCCCAGCGACTCCACTATGACATACGGCGTGATGACATGCTCTTTGAGGTCGAGCAAGAGCGCATGCCCCGCGTGGACGAGCCGCGCGCCCGTGCGATGCCGCGAGAGCATGTCGCCGTGATAGGAACGGGGAATCTCGCGCACGAGGTTGCGTGCTTTCATGATGACGGGATACTGATCGGTGTCATGATGGCTCCCCAACGCGCGGTAGCGGATGAAGCAGATGAAAAATCCGGCGAAGCCGAAGGTTTCGTAATCTCCGATGGGCTCGAGATGGCGACGCAGGGGCTCGGAGCGCACATCGATGCAGAATACCGCCTGCGCCTGGGGCCGCACCTCTATAGGGGCTCGCGTCGCCCCCTCCGTGGGCAGAGCCCACGGAGCCTTCCCTTCTCGCTCGCTTTGCTCGCTGGGTAGAATGGACGGACCCTGATCGGGGGGAGCCTCATACAGTCTGCCAAGGTTGGGCAGGAGTTTCTCTAGTAGCTGCTGCTGATACCCTGCCTCAAATGCGTCAAGCCACCGCGGTCCGTGCTGAGTCTCCGGGAACGCATCCAGCCAATCCAGCAGCGTCTTCAAGTCTAAGGGGGGGCTGTTGAGCAGCTCTGCCAGGGCGATGCCCAGAGCCTTGGCCAATGATAGCAGGCGCCAGGCCGCGGACCGAAAGGCGGCACGCCGATGCCAGTCGGCAGAATCAGTCAGGTACCGGCCGGCTAGGGCCTCCCACGCCTCGATGCCGCGCTTGGGCCACCGGTTTCGCAGCCGATCAACCCGCCGAGACCAGTGACCCGGGAGTCCCCCGGCAACCCGTTCCTGTCTGAGATGGTACGCCAAAGGATGGGATTCCATGTAGCTGCGGATCGCTTCGAAGGTTCCTTCAATGCCAAGTTCCTCCCGACAGACCTGCCCCACCAACTCACGCTCGTAGAAGAGCCGAATCGACAGATACTTCACCAGACTCGCGGGATAGGCCTCCTGCCAGGCGTATCCTTGCTGATCCGCACGCCACTTGATAAAGGCCGCCCAGCCCGGCAAAGCTGCCAGATGGAGGGCGAGATACTCGAGCCGAGCCGTCTCGGGAACGCCCAGCGCCGCCAGGGCATCCAGGATCGCATCTTCCGAACGATCGGGCAGGGCTTCAAGCTTACGCCGCCAGTCCCGGATGCCCCAGAGTGAGCCGTTCAGATCTAGCCAGGTCAGGGTCTTCCAGGCACCGGACAATGTCTGCTCGCGCTGAGGCATCGTCCAGGCCGCATGGCCTTCGTCCAGGAAGGCGGCGCACCATCGAATCAGCTCGTCATTGATGCGGGCGACGAGGCCGGTGCCCAGGGCATGGTCACACCAGGCTGCCAGCGTCTGTTTCTGGCCCAGCGCGGCGAGGTCCTCTCGGACAGCTTCTTGACCCCGCTCCTCGACGCTCGGCGGCCTGAGCGTCTCGTGCAGACGGTCCGTCAGAGCCGTCAGTACATCCCGCTCGGGAGCGCGCTCACAGAGCGTTTCCAGGCTCTCCTCAGCCGGAGCGCTGATTCCATGGAGCAGGTGGGCTCGGAGGACATCAGGCTGCGAGACCTGCCGGTCGCCGATCCTTACCGAAACGTCTTGAGCCAGGGGGCGCAGCGCCGCGTCCACATGCTCGGGACGAATCCGGCCTTCCCGGTAATACAGGCGATAGTGTTCACTGGGCAGGTACCCGCGCCCGCCCAGCAAATGCTGCCCTCGCTGGACCGCCTCGTGGAAGGAACGAGACTCCAATTCATGAAGTGGATTGTGGTGAATGAAGGTGCGCATGGGCCAGTAGGGAGCCACGATCTCACTCGCCAGTTTGACCTGCGAGCGCAACGCCATGCGCTGCGTGTCGGAGTAGGTCTGCGTCATGGGGTTCCCTCCGCAACCACGGTCACGTGGGCCTGAGCGGCAGGCTGGAAGAGATGCACCGGGACATGCACGCCGAGCGCCAACAGAGAGAGCACCAGGACCAACGGGAGAAGCTCGGTCAGGGTTAGGTCCTGATACACCACGTCCGGCTTCGGCTGACCACAGAGCAGACGCTGAAGAAGCCTCATAAGCAGCAGCGACGCGATGAGCCAAATCAGAAGCACGATGACGCCGCTCTGCGGCATGGGCGAAGGGGAGGCAATCATCATCGCCATGAAGGTCGAGAAGACCCCGAAGAGCGGCAGGCCCATGGCCGCCATGAGCAAAAGTCCGACGAGCGTGGCAAACCGCGGCGTCGGGCGTGCGAGGCCGCGGAGTTTGTCCAGATCCAGGAAGCCGTACCGCGCCTCCAACTGGTGCCCGGCCAGCAAGAGGCCGCTCGCCGCAAGGCTCACGGTGCTCAGGTACCAGCCCGCCTCGGGGGCCGCCTTGCCGGTCGCGCCCACGTGCCACCAAACGAGGGAGAACAGGATTGTCGTGATGGAGACGATTATCCGGGCCAGATGGAATTGGACCGAGGCCCGCAGAGCTTCATACAGTGCTCCGACCAGCGCCAGTGCGATGACCGTGTGTATGAGAGGTACCGGGACCTCGGACGTGAGCGAGACGATGCCATGCCAACCCAGGCAGGGCAGGACGACAGCCAGAAAGGCCGGAAGAGTGCCCGGCAGGTTGCTCAGTGATCCCACGAAGGCCGCCTGCAGCGGGAAGAGTGGAAGCAGGATGGCACAGGCGACCAGTTGCAAGACGGCGGCGATTGATCCAGACACCACGGCCGACGCCGCAAGGGCCAGTATCCCGACACCCAACCCCGCCACGGCTCCCCAGGCAAGGGCATCCGCCGGTCCGATAGCTCTCCATAATAATAGGAGCACAACCGTGCCCATGATACAGCCCAGGAACGTGTGTTCCACTGGCTGGCTGCCAGCCAGCGCTGCCAAGCTCAGTCCAAGGATGATCAGCCCCACCACGATCGACAGCGGCGCCTGCCGGGTGAGCTGTTGACCGAGGACGGCCACAAATGCCGTAACGGCGATGAGCGTCATCAGCGCGGTCGCTGTCGGATCGCTGCCCGTCACTGCGCCGCTTGCGAGTCCGATCACTGTCACGCCTGCCACAAGCAGGGCTGCCGCCTTCACGACTCGGGGACGCGACCAGAGAAACAGACTGATTGTGGCGCCTAGGAATGGCAGGATGGTCACAACCAATACCTCATGCATCATGCTCTCCTCACGGGAGCCATTCCGGTAGAGCGGCATCCACGCGACGGGCCAGACGAGACAGTGCCTGCCCGAGCCTCATGTACACCGTATCAATATACAGGCGATTCCAGAACCACATATACAGACGCGGCATGAGCCCGAGGCCCCATCGCGGAATCAAAATGTGTTCGCCCCTCACGTTGGTATAGACCACCGTCCAACCTCCGATGATGAGGACCGTCACGGTCACCACAAACAAGTCGAAGAGCCATGGGGGGAATGCTGCAGCCTCGAAGTACCGGGCCGCTTCGCCGGGAGCCGGGTACAGGAAATATGTGAAGCTTTCCGCTGCCCAGAGATACGTGCCGATCACGAGGAACATGGTGAAGACCATGACGCCGGCGACCTTCCACGACCCGACGGCTCTCAGCCGATACAGACTCAAGATGGCCTGCGCCGACGTGACCCAGGCGAAAAACAGAAAAATCACCGCGCCCTGGGCGTCCCGCAGGGGCACGCGCAGGACCCCATGCGCAGCCAGCAGGATAATCAGGGGAAGCAGCAACGTCATGACGACTCCGGTGGCCCAGGGGAGGCGCGGTAAGGCCTCAGCCTTTTCGTGGATATGCTCGGGAGGAAATCTCGGTTCCTGGCGGGCCATGTGGATCACGTTGCCACAGTTTAAGAATACAGTGGCCTTAAAAAGTCCGTGCGCGATGAGATGAAAGATCGCCAAGGCGAACGCACCCAGCCCGCACTCCATGATCATGTAGCCCATCTGCCCTATGGTTGAGAAGCCCAACATCGTCTTGATATCCGACTGCGTCAGCATGATGGCTGCTGCGATGATCGCTGTGAGGCCACCGATCACGAAGGCCACGTGCAACGTGTCGGGAGCGAGTCCGTAAAGCGGCGCAAGCCGGTTGATCAGAAACCCGCCCGCATTGATGATTCCTGCATGCAACAGGGCATGGACCGGTGTGGGAGCGTAGAGGGATGCGGGCAGCCACACATGCATCGGGAACTGGGCCGACTTGCTCATGGCCCCGATGAAGATCAGCAGGGTTATGGCAGTGACAGCGCTGATCTCGAGCCCGCTGCCAGGCCATAGCGAAAAGGTGCTTGGAACCTCGGCGGCCCGGGCGAAGAGCGGCTGGAATTCCAAGGTCCCGTAGAGACGATATGCCAGGATGATTCCTGAAAGGAAAGCCACATCCCCCACCCGCAGCACGGCATACGTTTTGAAGGCGCCCTCGATGGTTGGGGGATGTGAATAATGATAGGAAAGGAGGTATAAGAGCCAGCTCAGGAGTTGCCAAAATATGAAGAGCATCAAGATGTTAGCGCTTGAGACCATGCACAGAAGCACAAAGGTGGTGAGGGCCAGAAGAGCATGGAACCTGGCGTAGCCGCGTTCCTGCTGCATGTAGCGCATGGAATAGAGATAGATGATGGTGCTCACACCCGTGATCAGTACCATCATGACAGCACTCAGACGATCAATGTAGAAGCCCAACGAGAGAACGGAAAGGCCCGCCGTGCTCGGTTCGTAGAAACGGACGCTGATCGGACCGTTCAACGTGACCAGAACCAGCGTCGCGACAGCACCTGCGAAGGCCGCGATGACGGCTGGCGCGGCGATCCTGACACTCCGTTTACGCAGCACGCTGCCAGCGATTCCGATCACGATTGCGGCTAGCAGAGGAAGTAGCGGGACGAGGATCACGTAGGACATGGCTCACCTTAAACTCTTTGCAACGCAGATGACGACACGTGGAAGTTCTCGGCAGCGTGCGTGAGCTTCGAATGGAGGCTGTGGCGCATGGCCCCCCTCATGGGGAAGTCAGCCCTAACCTGGCCGTCGGCAGGCGGCATAGGAGTCAGTGGGTTTTGGCGTTAAAAAAAGCCAGCCGGTTCCCCACCCTTTCCAATGGGCGTCCGGCTGGCTCGTACTGTGACTGGCCTCTCACGCCGGAGAGCCAGCTACCCTACCTGCCACCGTGATCGGATTTTCGGTGATGGGTCCACCTGTCTGTGCGAGACTAAGACTTGGGGCCCCATCGTTTGCAATTCTTTGAGGAGGTGTCATACCATAAGCGCGCGTTAATTCACAACCTGCCATTAGGCCCAAACCGTGTAGGTCTTCTAGGCATCTCCATGGGAAATATAGGGCTTGTGAAAGACGGACGGACTAAAGGCGAGGTGGAAAGCGCCATTCGCAACGCTGTCATCAAGTTCGAGCAGGAATTCATGGGCCGGGGGCCGGAGGACGTACGGGTCTTTATTATCAAAGACATCGTCTTGGTCCGCCTGAAAGGGGTTCTGACGCCGGCCGAACGGCAACTGGCGAAGACCGCAGAGGGAGTCGAAATGGTTCGGCGGCTGCGTCAGACCCTGATCGCGCAAGGGCGGGAAAAGCTGAGTCAGCAGGTAGACGAACTCACCGGCGCCAAAACGGCCGGCCTTTTTACCGATATCGACACCCAGATCGGGGAACGCATCATTGTGTTCACTCTGGATCAGGATCTCGAATCGGCCTTCCAATAGCGCAGGAACCTAAGAACTCGCCGTCAGATTACGAACCACGATCGAGTCGGGAACCAGGCTCACAAACCTGCCCATGCGTGACAGGCCCATGACAACCAGGATCAGGCCGGCGCACATGCTGGCCAGAATCATAAAGGATGTGCTGCTCGTCCTGACCAAGCGAAAAGAAGAAAGAAGACACGATGACTGACACTAAGCCATTCGAGTTGAAGGGCGCGGATGGGAAGTTGATCCGTGGGGATCGCCTCTTTGGGGAGGGACGGCAGATCCTGTTTATCACTGGATTTCTCTCCAAGCGGTGGGGCAACAAGAGCCGGGCGCTGGCGCAATGGTGCAGCGAGCGCCAGTGGAGCTTCTGCTGCTTTGATTTTCGGGGCAATGGGGAATCGGAAGGGGATTTCAAGGACTACACGCTGTGCAATTGGCTGGAAGATGCCTGGGCGGTGGTCAGGATGCTGGATCAGGGCGCGCCATTAACCATCATCGGGTCCTCCTTGGGTGGGTGGCTGGCCTGGCTGGTGGCTCAGGAGACCCAAGTGGTGAAGGACCTGCTGCTCATCGCCCCGGCCTTCAACATGATGGGCGAGCGGGCCAGGCAGGTTTCGCCGGAGCGGAGGCAGGCCTGGTATCACAGGGGCTGGATGCCCTACGATGACGACGAGCTGCATCGCGACTATCCGCTCTCCTGGAAATGGGTGGAGGAAAGCGAGGATTTGTGGAAAAGGCGGCAGGCGCTTCCGAGACGGGTCAAGACCACAATTATCCACGGTCTTCAGGACAAGGTGATCCCACCGGCCTGGAGCTGGCGGTTCGCCGAGCATGTCCTGTCCCAGGACCCCCACTTCCCTCTTGAACTGCTGTTCAAAATCGGCGACCATCGCCTCAGCGATCCTCAGGCTCTTGAGACTTTCCGGCGGCTGGTTGTCGGGGAGGCCTGATCCCACGGAGGCTCTTCATGAACAGAGCGGAGCGGCGGCGGCAGGGAAAACATGATCACGCTCCGGCCCCATCACACAAGACGAGTGCGCTCAAGTCATTGCTCGACGAAGCAGTTGCTCACCATAAGGCGGGGCGCTTACAGCAGGCGGAACACCTCTATCGCCAAATCCTCGCCGTTGATCCAGACCAGGCCGAGGCGTTGCACTACCTCGGCCTGCTTGCCTACCGAGTTGGACAACTGGACAAGGCCATCGACTTGCTTTCGAAGGCAGTCCGGAAGGACGCGAAGAATTCCCTCTACCATTTTAATCTGGGCGTGGTGTATCAGAAGGGGGGCCGGTTAACCGAAGCGGTGGAATCCTACCGAAGAGCCGTGACCATCAATCCGAGCCACGTGGAAGCCCACAGTAATTTAGGCAATGCCCTCAAAGAGCAGCGAAAATTTGATCAGGCCATCGCCTCCTATAACAAGGCGCTGAGCCTTAACTCTAAGTATGTGGAGGCACACAATAATCTCGGCGTGGCGCTCAAGGAGCAGGGTAAGCTGGACGAAGCCGTCGCCTCCTATGAGCGGGCCTTGAGCCTCAAGCCGAACCATGTTGAGGCCTATTGTAATTTAGGCATTGCGCTCAAGGAGCAGGGCAAGTTGGAGGCGGCCATCGCTTCCTTTGAGCGGGCCCTGAGTCTGAAGCCTGATTATGTGAAGGCCCATCATAATCTGGGGCTCGCCTTCCTGTGGCAACAACAGTTCGACCGCGCCCTGACCTCGTTACGACGGTCAGCCGATTTGCAGCACAATCATGGTCGCCCCGTCAACGAAGCCTCCATCCATAAATCGAGAATCAAACATGACGTGGAGCAAATTCAGCATCTCTTGGATCGCGGGATGCTGGATCGCGACCATGCCACCTATTTAGATTCCCTGAAACGTCTGCGACAGCAATGCGCTCACGATGCGGGGCCCGCAACGCGTCTCACGATCGGCCATGCCGAGCTTCAACAGATCGCCTCTTCCTTCAATCGAATTCTCCATTATGCCGAGAGTCCTGCCCTGCCCCACGGAGCCTTGAACCAATGTCTCGATGTCGAAGCCATCGAGGCCAGATATCACGCGAGCAGGCCGGAAATCATGTACATCGATGATCTGCTCAACGAAGAGGCATTGCAATCCCTGCGCCGGTTCTGTCTGGAATCAACCATCTGGAAGAAGGATTATGAGAATGGGTATATCGGCGCCTTCTTAGCGGAGGGCTTCTCTTCTCCACTGCTCTTGCAGATCGCGGAGGAATTGCGGGTGCGGTTTCCCGGTATTTTCAAACAGCATCTGCTGACCCAGGCCTGGGCCTTCAAATATGACAGCGAACTGACCGGCCTGAACATCCATGCGGATGCGGCGGCCGTCAATGTCAATTTCTGGCTCACCGCCGATGACGCGAATTTGGACCCCTCTCGGGGCGGTCTCGTGGTTTGGGATAAGGAAGCACCACGGGAGTGGGATTTTAAGGAATACAACAACAAAAGAAACGAGCCGAAGATCCGGGAGTACTTAAGGAGCAGGGGAGCGAACGCGATGACGATCCCCTATAGAGAGAACCGGGCGGTCGTCTTTAATTCAGACCTGTTTCATGAAACGGACCAATTGACGTTCAAAGATGAGTACGCGAACCGCCGAATTAACGTCACGCTCCTGTATGGCTACAGATTTGCCTCGTGAGCTGACGCAAGCGGTGTTTCAGGCAGCCCTGGCTTGCGAGACGCTGTACCTGTCGCCGCTTCCGACCGCAGCAAGGTTCTGATTGCGAGATATCGTCGGATCCACGATCAGGCCGCAGTTCACACACCGCCAGGCAGATTCTTCTTCAGGAGAAAAGTCCGGAACCCACTCCTCTACCATGAATCCGTGGCACTTACTGCATTCCATGGTTCATCCCTCCTTTCTGAACCAGGCTGAAGGTCCGTTGTGACGCTGTTCACATGAGGGCGAACATAGCACTGGCAGATGAGAGAACAATTAAACGGGGATTAGAAGCTTCTAATGAGAATCCACCCGTTCGTCCTGCCCAGCTACCACCCTGCGGCGAGACCGTGCCTCCGACGGGAAGGAAGTGAGGCCGTAGACCGGTCGCGTGAGGAGGCACAACCGCTCGATTCTAAAGAATTGCTCGACTGAGAAGTGCAGGGCTATGAATGGAATGCGGGAATCTTGCGGGTTATTTCACCATCAGCGACACGACACCGAAATGGACCTCGAAACGGCCACGTTGGAGGTCTTCCACATAACGCTTCAAGGTTTCATGGATCACCGGGAAAGCCAAACTCTCCCAGGGGATCTTATCGCGCGAGAAAAGCTGCACGTCTGAACTCTCATGCCCGACTCCGAAATCAGGGCTGCGCATGGTGCCGCGAAAAATCACATAGACCTGATTGACACGCACGAGGCTGAATACGGCGTAGAGACTCGTGATCTCCACCTGAGCCTTGGCTTCCTCCAAAGTCTCCCTCGCTGCTGCCTGTTCCGTGGTTTCATCGAGCTCCATGAAGCCGGCGGGAAACGTCCACAGGCCCAGTCTCGGTTCAATGGCCCGGCGGCACAAAAGGAGCTTACCTTCCCATTCGGGAAGGCAGCCTGCGACGATCTTCGGATTCTGGTAATGGACCGTTTGGCAGGCCTCGCACACAAAACGCAGCACGGTCTCGCCGGGAGGAACTTTCAGGACGACCGGCTTCCCACATTGACTGCAATATCTCATTAATGACGATCCCACTGGTTCCCTCACTCCCGTTTGGTGTACCACAAACACCCACCCCTGGTCACTTCAGGATTGTGTC
>Ga0209376_1005831_pt1 | contig 10115 bp, 8 predicted proteins | sample GraSoiAngelo_134_FD_185891 | JGI IMG/M metagenome (GOLD analysis project Ga0209376, IMG submission 185891) | Grasslands soil microbial communities from the Angelo Coastal Reserve, California, USA - 14_0929_05_30cm (SPAdes) (version 2) | ecosystem: Environmental > Terrestrial > Soil > Grasslands ... | reverse complement strand
CGCCCCTATGATCTATTTCATATCCATTCCGTTCCGGACTTCCTCGTATTCACCGCCTGGTTGCCCAAACTGATGGGCGCCAAGGTCATCCTCGATATCCACGACCTGCTTCCCGAGTTTTACGCCGACAAGTTTCGAACACCCCGTAATTCTCTCATCCCGAGATTCCTTGTCGCAGTCGAACGGGCCTCAGCAGCCTTCGCCGACCATGTCATCGTGGCGAATCATCCTTGGCGGGACAAGCTCCTCTCACGCTCCATAAGAGATCCTCAGAAGTGCACCACGATACTGAATTTTCCAGACGCGTCCATCTTTTTCCGTCGTGGGCGACCAAAGACGAACAGCAAATTCGTCATCCTCTATCCAGGGAGCCTCAACCATCACCAAGGCGTCGATCTTGCCATTCGGGCCTTCGCGCTCATCCGGAACGATGCCCCAAACGCCGAATTCCACATCTACGGCGAGGGAGACCAGAAGGCTTTCCTGAAGGATCTCATTGGTACGCTGGGTCTAGAAAATCGCGTCTTTCTGAACGAGATTGTGCCCCTCACCGAGATCGCCACGGTGATGGAAGCCGCTGACGTCGGTGTGGTGCCTAAGAGGAAAGAATCGTTCGGGAATGAGGCATTCAGCACAAAGATACTGGAATTCATGTCGGTGGGCGTACCCGTCATCGTGTCGGATACAGAGATCGACAAGTACTATTTCGACGAGTCAATCGTGAAGTTTTTTCGAAGCTCCGACGAAAAAGACTTGGCGCACGGTATGCTGCTGCTGATCCAGAATGCCGAGTTGCGGCGCCGCCTAGCCGCGAACGCGGAAGCATTCATAAAGACGAACACCTGGGAGGTCAAAAAAACAGAGTATCTCGAGCTAGTCGATCACCGCCTCATCGCGCATGGTTCCAAATCGGAAACTCCATAAAGATGTTGGGGCACTGGGCTGCCGAGAAGACCCTGGGGATCACCTCGGCAGGTGTCGCTCTGGTGCTTGCCGTCACTGTCGCATGGCTTTTGAACAGCCCGCCGACCGCGGACTGTAGCGCCGAAGCACCCCCAAATCATAGGATTCGCGCGGCGAAGGTTGTCGTGCGGCCCTGGCTCGGTGGTCACCATGTCTACGCCAGCTTCATGGTGCCAACCCGATACACGCCCAGGACGAAGTACGAAGTGACCATGGTCGTGCGCGGCTTCGACCATGCCTTTGTCGTACGTGGAGGTCCTGACGAACAGTATGCGGACGATGTCTTTGCTGGGCCAGGGTATTACCTTCTGCACGGCTACCTTCCGACGCGGGTGGCGCTCTGGTTTCTGGTCCACGCCCGGTTCGGCGATTTACAAGACCCCTGCAGCTGGACGCTCGTGTTTATTGATCAATCTCCGTAATAGCCTTCCGGACTGGATCCACGAAGAAGATCAAAAATGTCTCGAGTCACGTCTGTCGACCGTCGCCTTCGGGTACCTTGTGGCCGACAATGCACCGTGATCGCGGCCTTGCCTCACGCGTAAAGCCAGTCTGATGCCGAATCCCCCGTACCTGCCACTTCGCGTGATGGTGGTCGACTTGCGCGCCGACACACGATGGGAGGCGTTCCTTGCGAGCCATCCAGACGCCGTCATCTATCACCATCCAGGGTGGATTCGGGCCTTGGAGAAGGAATCCGGCCGTGAATGCATCACGCTCGCTTGCGAGGACGCGAGTGGTCGGCTTCTTGGCATTCTGCCGTTGATGGCGACGTACGGGTTGCCCTGGGAGCTGGGAGGGGCTCGCACCCGGCGCCGCCTGTCGTCGCTGCCGCGGACACCCGTCGCTGGCCCGCTCGCAACCGATCCGGAGGCCGCGCGGGCCCTGATCTGTGCCGCCGTCGAGCGCGTTCACATGGATACTTCGCTGCAACTCGAACTGAAGCCTCACCGACAACTTGAGGGGACAGCCGACGGACTCGTGCGCTCGCCGTGGCGACAGACTTTCGTTCTGGACCTTCCCCGTGATCCCGAAAGGCTTCGTTTTGGCAATGGACGCAACCACTCGCGGATTCGCTGGTCGGTCAACAAGGCAGTCAAGCTCGGCGTGCGCGTACGGGCGGCCCAGGGCGAGCGTGACCTGCGAGCCTGGTACCAGCTCTATCTGGAAACGATGCGTTCGAATGCGGTGGCCCCGCGATCCTATCGCTTCTTCGAGGCCCTCTGGCGAGAACTGCACCCGGCGGGTCTGATCCGCCTCTTGCTCGCGGAGCAAACGGTCGCTGGCCAAATCCACCTACTGGCGGGTTCGATCATTCTGTCCTACAGCCAGACTGCGTCTTATGCCTTCAACGGGTGCCGGCGTGATGCCTTCTCGCTCCGACCGAACGACATCATCCAATGGCACGCCATCCACGACGCCTGCAGGCGCGGCTTTCGCTGGTATGACCTGGGAGAGGTGGCCGAGGATCATCCGATGCTAGCGGACTTCAAGCGCAAGTGGGGAGCGACGCCGCAGCGCCTCTACCGTTACTACACGACGGTTAGTCGGGACGGCAGCGCGACGAGTGGCAACGGACTTCTGACGCCTGCGGTCCGGGCGATCTGGCAGGTCCTACCATTGCGCCTCACAGAGATGCTGGGCAACTGGCTCTATGACCGGCTGTAGTCCGAAGCCCCGGCCGCTCGACCTCGGAACCAGCCGCGCGCACGGCACCCTGGCCTGGCATCTGCCGCGCTGTTTGGCTCTGCTCGGGGGGACGACCGGATGGCCTGATTGCGTTGAGGCTCTGCGTCATCTATTGACCCCGACACAGCTTGTCCAGGGGGCAAAGGTCGACGCGTACGAACGAGCGTTCGCTCGCACGGTGGGCGTCAAGCACGCCATCAGCTTCGCCAGTGGGCGGGTGGGTCTCTACGGACTTCTGCAAGTCCTCGGAGTCGGTGAAGGAGCGGAGGTTCTGCTCTCCGTCCCGACACACGTTGTGGTGGCCAATGCAATACGGTACACGGGCGCACGACCCGTCTATGTCGACTGCAGCCTGCAGAACTACAACATCGACTTCGAGAGCGCAGAGTCTCGCATCACTCCGCGTTCTCGCGTCCTTCTCTTGCAGCACACGTTTGGCATCCCTGTGGAGCTAGACGCCGCTCTCGCCTTTGCGCGCCGCCACAATCTCGTGGTGATCGAAGACTGTGTCCATGCTCTTGGTGCTCGATATGATGGTCGACCGGTGGGGACCTTTGGCCACGCCGCATTCTTCAGCACTGAGGAGACCAAGACGATCTCGACGGTGATGGGAGGGATGGTCGTCACGAACGATCCAGAGCTGGCTTCGCACATGCGAGCCTTTCAGGCTTCGTGCGCACGGCCGCGCCGGTGGCTCGCGGCGCGACATCTGCTGAAATTCGTGCTGTATTACATCCTGACCGAGCCGCACATCCACCGGTTTGCGCGCATTGTCTACGAGAGATTGGGACGCCGCAACCCGCTGCCGGTGCCGACGACCTTGAGCGAGCGGAGAGGTCAACGGCCTCCGGACTACAAACAGCGTCTGAGTAACGGTCAGGCGGCTCTAGGCCTCTGCCAACTCGGCAATCTCGATCAGAATCTGGGGCATCGGGAACTCGTTGCGAAAACCTATCGAGCCTCCTTGTCAGGTCACGGCCTCCGGCTCCCTCAGCCTCCCGCGAGGGCCGAGCCGTCTTTTGTTCGATACCCGATCTGGGTAGAAGATCGGCCGAGCGTGATTCGGGCGCTCACCCCCCGCGCCGTGATCGGCACCTGGTTCACGTCCGTGCTCGAGGAGGCGGAATCGCTGGACGTCGCGGGCTACGAGCCTGGATCCTGCCCCCACGCCGAGCAGGCAGCACAGCATTTGATCAACCTACCGACCCATCGTCGGGTCAGCGAGAGAGACACGAGAATCCTCACTACGGCGCTGATACAGGCGGTGTCCTCCAGTAACGTTCCTTGAGGTCAGGCGTCCCCTTTCTTCACCCAAATTCCCTCAATGGGATCGGCCGGCTGCCCTGCCGCCTCCGCTGCCCCTGATGAAGCACTGGGGCGTCGACAACACTTTGGGCATCGCCTCGGTGGGTGTCGCCATGGTGCTTGCCGGCGTAGTCGCATGGCTTCTCAACAGGCCGGCAACAGTCGACTGTAGGACCGAGGTGCCTGCCGATCATGCGGTGCATAGGATCGTCGCGAGAAAGGTTGTCGTGCAGCCGTGGCTGGGGGAGCACCACGTCTACGGCGTCTTCATGGTCCCCAACCGATACAAGGACGACGAGAAGTACGCAGTGGCCCTGACCGTACGGGGCATCGAGCACTTTGCCCAAGGAGAAACTTCCGGCAGCCGGCGCGTCGATGGGGTCTCTGCAGAGCCAGGACATTACCTCTTACGCCGATACGTCCGTACGCGCCTCGCGCTGTGGTTTCTGGTCAACGGCCTGTTTGGCGACTTGCGACGCCCGTGCAACTGGGCGCTTGTGTTCAGCGAGCGCGCCTCGTGACCACAGGCGCGACCGCATTCTGACCGCTAAATTCATGAAGGAGCTCAAAATGCCTGGAACGACACGGGCGTGGATGGTTCTGCTTCTGGCCCTCCTGCTCGCGATGATGGGGTGCGCGCGGTCACCGGAAGCTCAAAAGGCGCGCCATCTCGCCCGCGGCGACAAGTACTTTGCACGCGCGCAGTACCGAGAAGCTGTCATCGAATATCGGAACGTCCTCCGTTTTGAGCCCGCCCACGCTCAGGCCGTCCGACACCTCGGGCTGGCTCACTACAAGCTCGGTGAGCTGGCGCCGGCGTTCAGCTATCTTCGGACGTCTAAAGAGCTCGACCCCGTGAACCTCGAGGTGAGACAGAAGCTGGCGACCATCTACCTCCTGGGGGGTCGGTCAGCAGAGGCCCGGCAAGAAGCGACGTTCGTCCTCGAAAAGGACGCGAAGAACTTCGACGCCCTGACCCTCTTGGCCAGCGCCGCGCGCACCCCGCAGGAGATCGCCGCGGAGATCCGGCGCCTGGAAACCGCGCGAGGCGATTTTGCGGAACGAGCGAAGTTTCACCTCTCGCTCGCGAGCCTCTACCTCCGCAAGCAAGACCCCGCCGCGGCCGAGGGCGCCTTCAGGGAGGCGGTCGCCAGGGAGCCGAAATCGGTCGATGTCCATCTTGCGCTGGGAAACTTCTACGCCAGCAAGCCAGACATCGTCCAGGCCGAGCGGGAGCTGAAGGCGGCAGCCGACCTTGCCCCAGGAGGCTCACTCGCGTCGCTCGCCCTGGCCAACTTTTACCTTCGGGCCGGCAAGCTCGACGACGGGAGGAAGCTCCTGGGAGAAATCACGCAGAAGGCTCCCGAGTTTCTGCCGGGGTGGCGCCGCGTCGCCGAGGTCGCTTTGGCCGAAGGCAAGTACGACGACACGGCCAAGGCCCTCCGCGTCCTCCTCGAAAAGAACCCCTCCGATCTGGACGGGCTGTTCCTCCGAGGACGGATGAAGCTGGCCAAGGGCGAGACCGGAGACGCGATTCAGGATTTTCAGCAAGTCGTCAAGCTGGAGCCCCGGCTCGCCGTGGCGCACCATCAACTCGCGCTGGCCCAGCTTCGAGCCGGGAACCCGCAGCAGGCCAGAGCGTCGCTCAACGAGGCAACGAGCACGAACCCGAACTTCACCGAGGCGAGCCTCTTGGCAGCCGAGCTCGACATCGGGACGGGGGCCGTCGCGCCGGCCATCGAGGCCCTGCAGAAGATCACGGCGAACCGCCCGGGCGAGGTCAGGGCTTATTTCCTCCTCGGCCTGGCATACCTGTCCAAACGAGAACCCGCCAAGGCGACCGAGGTGTACCGTAAGATGATGGCCCTCGCACCGAAGGACCCGCGAGGGCCATACCTCGTGGGGGTCGGTTTGCTCGCGCAGGGGAAGCGCGCCGAGGCGCAGCGAGAGCTCGAGGCCTCACTCGCCCTCGCTCCAGCCTACGTCGACCCGCTGACGCAGCTCGTTTCGGTCTCTCTGGCCGAAAAGAAGCCGGACCTGGCCCTCGAGCGGGTCCACAGGCAGATCACGCTCGTACCCAGTTCCGGGGAGCTGCAGTTCCTCCTCGGCGAAGTCCATCGTGTCCGTCGCGACCTGACTCGAGCAGAGACGGCCTATCTGAAAGCGCTGGAACTCGAGCCTCGCCTCGTCCGCGCTTATCTGCAACTGGGGGAGCTGTATATCCAGAAGGGTGACGACGTTCAGGCACTCACCAAGCTCGAGGGCGCCCTCAGGCTGAACCCACGAAACCTGCCCGCGCTCATGCTTTCCGGGGCCATCTATCAGAGAAGGGACGACCTCTCGAAAGCCGAGGAGGCATACCAGAAGGCCCTGGCGGTCAACCCACGCTTCGCCCCGGCGGCAAACAACCTCGCCTACCTTCTCGCCGCGCGTGGGGGTGATAAGGAAAAGGCCCTCCAGTTGGCCCAGACGGCGAAGGAAGCGGCTCCCGACGAGCCACAGATCTCGGATACCTTGGGCTGGATCCTCTACAACCGGGGTGTCTACCAGCGGGCACTCGCGCTGCTGAAGGAGAGCGCCGCCAAGCTTCCTGAGAGCCCAGAGGTTCAGTACCACCTCGGGATGGCCTCTCTGAAGGCAGGCGACAAGGACACCGCGAAGAAGAGCCTGGCCGCGGCTGCCGCCTCACCAACGACCTTTGCGGGAAAAGACGAAGCGAAAAGAGCCCTTGCACAACTGAAGTGAGAAGGCTTCCCTTGCAAACTCGACGCGTCGGTTATGAAAGAAAGTTGTCGTGGTGTGAACCAGCGTGCACACTCCAGGGATCTAAGTAATTGAAAGATATAGACTTTGTCGGGGTTCCGGTATTTGCCCGCGTTCTCGCAGGGTCGTCTGGTAACTATCTGCATTTTAAGAACTTTCGCAGAATACATCGCGATTCGACTTGCTGGCATCGCGCGTGCACCGCATACGGTTCCCTAGGGGGAGGGTTAGACATGTCCAGGCGATCAGTCGTTGTGCGCAGACAATGCATCCCGTTGGTCGCAGTAACCGTTCTCGTCGTTGTCGCGCTTCTCGGAATGGCGGGCACTTCATACGCGGGTATTATTCCGTTCGGCAGTTATTCCGGCGTAGGCAGCACGCCCCCCCTTGCGTCCAACGCACAAGTGTTCACGACGGTAACGCCGATGAACGACAACAGTCCCGCCAGTAACAATTTCATCGCGTCGAACAGCACCTTTACCTCGATCGGCCCGATCGATTACGTCTTCCCCGTCATCGCCACGGGCACAGGTACTCCCGCGACCGAGTATCTGCACGCCCAGGTGACAATCAACAACACGACGACTTCGACGTGGATCGGGTTTCACTTCGAGCTTGGCGCCGGAACCGGCGGAAGCTTCGTCAATGCGGGAACCCTTGGGATTACCGGCCTCGACTTCGACACCGGGATCGCTGGCACCGGGGCCGCGCCCTTCACGGAGAAGGATCCCCCACCGTCATCGACTGCTTTTGCGAGCGTCGTCCATCTCCCCACGACCATCGACTGGTCAGGTGGCGCGGGAGTAGCTCCCGGCGGAGCAGCACTCTTCGGCCTGTCGACCGATATTCCGGACCTGCCGTTGACCTTTACCACCTTTACGCTCCGCCTGTTGCCTGTGGTCGCTTCGGTGCCGGAACCCGCCTCACTCCTCCTGCTGGGCTCTGGCCTCGCTGGACTGGGAGCGTGGCGGCTCTCTCCGAAGCGACATGTCAGTGCGGTCATCCAGTGGATGAAGAGCGCCGCGGTTTAAATCAACAGCGCGGGCGCATCAGAGAGGGGGAGGGACCTCACGTGAGGTCCCTCTTTTTTTTGGGCGTTTCAGCTGGCGCTTAGTTGATAGTGATGTTCCCACTCGTCGGCGTGATACCGGCGGAGACACTTTCGGTGCCGGCGGAACCGGAGATGAAAATTGTGTCAGGCGCCATACTAGGCGTCCCGTCGATTGCCAGTAATGTGCAGGAGCCGGCCACCGTCCCCGCGCTGGGCGTCGTCACCAGGCACATGCCCGTTACCTGAAGCTCGTGGGTTGCTGGGAACACTGTCCCGGCACCCGAGAAGTCGAGGCGAACACCTGACTGAAGATCAATCGCGGTGAAGGTGCCCTCGACCGGCACGCTCGTCCCCGTGCCATCTCCACGAAAGACGAAGTAGAAGCTCACTTCGTCGCCGGCCATGCAGGCAGGTACCTTGGCAGTATCGCAGGTGCTGCCGGGTACCGTTCCAGCCCCCTGCGCCCTCACCATCTGCTGAAGCCACGCACTCGCCGGTTCGGCGAAGAACGCGGACAGGATCAGCGTGCACGCCAGGATCAAGCTCCGCCTCATTCTCGTCGCTCCTTGTGGTGGTGCTGCGCCTTAGTTGATATTGATGTTCCCGTTCGACGGTTCGAGACCCGCGGTGAGAGTCCCGTTCACGGCGGAACCCGTGATGACGATGACGTCAGTCGCTCCATTGGACGTGCGGTCCAGTGCGAATAAGCTGCAGGCGCCCGGCAGTGTCCCTCCCCCTGGCGTCGTCACGTCGCACATGCCCGTTACCTGGAGCTCGTGCGATGCCGGGAAGACCACGCCAGCACCCGAGAAGTCGAGGGTGACACCTGTCTCCCGATCAATCACCGTGAAGGAGCCGCTGACCGGGATTCCAGGCCCCATGCCACTTCCCCTAAAGTCGAAGTGGAAGCTCACACCCTGGCCGCCGGCATTAAAGGAAGCAAGCACGGTGTCGAAGCTCACGCCGGGTATCGTTCCAGCCCCGTGCGCCGTCGCGGTCTGAACCTGGGCGCTCGCGGGTTCGGCGAAGAACGCGAACAGGATCAGCGTGCACGCCGGGAGCAAACTCCGTCTCATTCCCGTCCCTCCTTAGTTGGTCTGCGGTGTAACCTCTATCGCTCTTGAGGGTGGGGTTTACCATTAGGTGAATACCTTGAGACGCTAGGTAGAAATCCCTGAGAGATCGGAGCCTGCCCTCGCCCGGGTGAGGGTGTCGCCCGAGGATCAATCAGCCGCTGTCACTCGAGGTTGCGCACGGCCTCACGCAGCTCGTTCAGGTGGGCCGCCTTGATGACCGTCACGCCGGGGATGATGTCGGGATCAGTGAATTGCGGCGCCGCGATGTCGAGGGCCCGATACGTGGCCGTGAGGGCCGCCCGCAGGTCGCTGATATAGAAACTCTCCACCGTCGTCGTCTCGGGCGAGAGAGTCGCGTCCGTCCACTCGACTGGTGCCAGATGGTTGACGGCGCGGAGCGTGTTGATGGCGGACCGGAGTTCGGCAACGTGGACCGCCTTGATGACCACGCTCTCAACGGGGATGTCCGAGCCTTGGCCCGTACCGTCGGTGAACACTTGAGAGAAGACCGCGGTCACCGACTGCGCCGTGCTCATCGCCACGGTACAGGTCGGAGCGTCGCCGGTACAGCTGCCTCGCCACGTCCTGAACGCCGCTCCACTCACCGGTGTCGCCGTGAGCACACCGGACATGCCAGTGACGTAGGCAGTCGAGCAAGAGGATCCGCAATTGATCCCTGGGGGGCTACTGGTGACCGTCCCTCCCGCGGAGCCCCCGATCGCTATGGTGAGGGTGAAGCTCGAGGCGGTACGGAGATCGAAGACCGCGGTGACCGACGTGTCTGAAGTCAGAGTCAGAGTACACGGCCCAGTGCCGCTGCACCCGCCCCCGCTCCAGCCCGTGAAGGCCGAGGTCTCGCTCGGCGTCGCGGTCAGCGTCACGAGCGCCCCGCTCGGGAAGCTGCCCGTGCAGGCGGTGCTGCAGGCGATCCCAGTAGGACTGCTCGTCACGGTTCCACTCCCGCTCCCGGAACTCGTGACGCTGAGCGTGGCCATCGGCGGATCAACGGTGAAGGTCAGGGCCACAGAAGTACCACCGCCGGGCGCCGGGGTGACCACGGTGACCTGGGCGGCGCCTGCCGCAGCGATGTCGCTGGCGTCGATCGCTGCCTGAAGCTGGGTGCTGCTCACGAAGGTCGTCGCCCGGGCTGTCCCCTTCCACTGCACGACCGACGATGCCGCGAAGCTACTACCGCCAACCGTGAGGATGAAGGCCGCCCCGCCGGCGGAGGCGCTGCTTGGCGCCAGCGAGCTAAGCGCGGGCGCCGG
>Ga0209376_1005829_pt1 | contig 10117 bp, 10 predicted proteins | sample GraSoiAngelo_134_FD_185891 | JGI IMG/M metagenome (GOLD analysis project Ga0209376, IMG submission 185891) | Grasslands soil microbial communities from the Angelo Coastal Reserve, California, USA - 14_0929_05_30cm (SPAdes) (version 2) | ecosystem: Environmental > Terrestrial > Soil > Grasslands ... | reverse complement strand
AGTCGAAGAACCGTGTTGTCGCTCATGGATTCGTGGCGAAGGCCTCAGCGGCCCCGGAGCTTCCGGCTCGCGAACGCGGCCCGATCGTACGGGCGTCCGGTGTCTGGCGCGACCAGGAGGTCGCGCAGGTCGTCGGGCCGCGCCAGGCTGCCAGCGTGCGTGGTCAGGATGCGCTCGGTGCTGCGTCTCACCGTCGCGTAAGATAGTCGCGCCCGGGGGCCGGGTCAATCGAGCGAGCGTCCTCGAAGGAGGATTTCATGGCGAGTGAGGGTCGGATTTCGCGGCGCGATCTCCTGTGCGGCGTCGCGCGAGGCGCCGCCGCCGCGGCTCTCGTCTCGACCAGCCGCATCGCGCTCGCCGCGCCCACGTCACCGGAGTGGGAGCCGATGGTCGCCGCCGCCAGGAAGGAAGGCAAGGTCTCGGTCAACACGTTCACCGGCCAGGGCTACGCGCGTGTCCTCAAGCTGTTTTCGCAGACCTACCCCGACCTCAAGCTCGAGCACACGAACCTCGAGCCGGTGGAGTTCTCGCCGCGAGTCATCCAGGAGCGCAAGGCGTCCGTGTACACCTGGGACGTCGCGACCATGCCGATGAGCACCGCCCTGCAGGTTCTCAAGCCGGCGGGGGTCTGGGACCCGATCAAGCCGGTGATCGTGGCGAGCGAGGCCCGCAACAACGCGACCTGGCGCGGCGGCTTCGACGCCGGCTTCCTCGACCGCGACAAGAATCTGGCCTACGCGTTCTCGCTCGTCCGCGCGCCCGGGGTCTTCGTCAACGTCGATCAGGTGAAGGAGAGCGAGCTCAAGAGCGTGAAGGATCTGCTGGCGTCAAAATGGAAAGGGCGCGTCGCGATCTCGGATCCGCGCACGATCGGCTCGACGTTCTGGCCGCTGACGGCGGCGCGCCTGAGACTCGGCGACGGGATCATGAAACAGATCCTCGTCGATCAGGAGCCGGTGCTGAGCCGCGACCGCAACCAGCTCACCGAGTTCATGGTGCGCGGCCGCTATCCGATCGCCATCGGGTTGAACGGGCTCGCGCTCCAGGACTTCCAGGCTCACGGCGTCGGGAAGAACGTGAAGACCTGGCTCCTGCCCGAGCTCGACTACCAGTCGTCGGGTAGCGGGGTGTGGCTCCTCAATCGGGCGCCGCACCCGAACGCCGCAAAGCTCCTGATCAACTGGCTCCTGACGAAAGAGGCGCAGATCGCGTGGGCCAAGGAGCTGCAGACCAACAGCCGCTTCGTGGGCGTGGAGCCGGGTGACCCTCGGGCGGTCGTTCCGCCCGGGCTCACCTTGCTGCAAATCGATGCCGAGGAGCAGCTGCCGGAGCTCGTGAAGACCCAGGACATCGCGCGCCAGCTGATCCGGTAGGCCGCCTCAGGAAGACGACATCGCCGCCTCGATCTTGGTGCCTCCGCGCAGGAACGACGCGAAGAGGGCGACGGCCATGAGCGCCAGGCACGCGCCATAGGCGACGTTCATCGACGCGACGAAGGCCCGCGGATGCGCGGCGCTCGGCGTGGCGTCGGCGATTCCGGTGTAGTAGCGAAACGCGAGCGTCAGCAGGACGCCGCCCAGCGAGATCCCGAGCAGGGCCGAGATCCCGAAGACCGTCTGGACCATGCCGGTCGCGAAGCCCCGATACTCTCTCGGCACCGAGCCGATGATCGCCGCCTGGTTCGGCGTGTTGAAAAACCCCGAGCCGACCCCCAGGAGCGCCATCATGAGCGTCGGCAGGATCCAGTGGGAGTCGACGCGCAGGAAGAGCCCGATGGCGAAGGCGCTCATCGTGGCCAGGACTCCGATCGACGCCGGGACACGCGGACCGATCCGATCGGTGAGCCGGCCGCTGACCGTTGCCAGGCCGATCGTGAGCACGGGCGCCGCCAGGAAGATCAGCCCCATGAACGACGCCGAGAAGTGCAGCACGTCCTGGATGTAGAACGGCATCAGGAAGCTCATCACGCTGATCGTGGTGGCGATGAGCAGCAGGCTCAAGATGCTGAACGTGAACATCCGGATCTTGAAGAGCGCGAGGTTCACGACCGGGCTGACGGCCCGGCGTTCATGGGCGAGGAATCCCACGAGGGTGGCGGCGAAGAGCAAGGTCATGACGGTCGCGCGCTCGGCGCCGACCGCCTCGACGCTCCGCCGATCGAGCAGGAGGGTCAGCATGACGGTGAGCGCGATGAGGAGCGCGGCGCCGAGATAGTCGATCGACGGCGCCCGGCCGGCGGCCGCCACCGCGCGAGGCTTTCGGGCGCGCAGCACGGTCAGGACGACTCCGAACAGCCCCATCGGCACCATGAGGAAGAAGATCCAGCGCCAGTTCAGCAGGTCGATCACGAGCCCGCCGAGCGGCGGCCCGATCAACAGGCCCGAGTGAAACCCCATCGTCATGTAGCCGTTGGCCCGCCCCTGGGCATTCTCCGGCATCGACTCCATGGCCAGCACGCGCGTCGCCGAGGAGATCATGGCCGCGCCGAGCCCCTGAACGAGCCGAAACACGATCAGCAGGAACGCGTTGGGCGCGAATCCACAGAGCACGAAGCTGACGGTCATGATGGCGAACCCGAGCCCGTAGATCGTGTAGCGCCCGTGGATGTCGCCGAGCCGGCCGAACACGACCGAGAGGCTGATCCCGGCCAGCTGATACACGATGAGCGCCCACGAGATCGCGATGATGTCGGTGTTCAGTGCCATGGCGAGCGTCGGAAGCGAGACGATGAAGATCCGCGTGGCCACACCGGTGAGGAACTGGCCCATGATCGCGTTGGCGAGGAGGAGCCGGTCCGTACGAGCGGTCACGCGGCACATTATCTATAGACGCGCCTCGGCCGGCGAGGGCTCCAGCCCCGCCACGGCCTGCAGCGCGCACCACATTATCAGCCTCGGGCACGAGTGGTTGGCGTAAGATTGCCGGCCATGAGCGCGGAGACGCTCCGCAAGCTCGCGATGCAGGTGCGCAACTGGGGCCGGTGGGGACCGACCGACGTGATCGGCACCCTGAACTTCATCACGCCAGACGCCGTCGCGGCGGCTTGCCGCCTGGCGACGGCCGGCAAGGTGTTTGCCCTCGGGATTCCGCTCCAGCGCGAGGGACCGCAGAGCGGGACGCGCCAGCGCTTCAACCCGATCCACACGATGTTCCGCGATGGCGGCGACGCGCCGCGGACTCCGGCGGAAGTCACGGCGATGCAGGGCCCTCCGAGCTTCCGCCGTTCCGCAGCCCGTTTCACATCTGTGCGATCCCGAACATGGGGCTGACCCTGGGCGAGATCTTCTATCTGGAAGACCTGGCGGCGGACTGCGCCGCCGACGGGCGCTACGAGTGCCTGCTGGTGGCGCCGCCGCTCCCGGTCACGCGCGGCGTCGGCACGCCGATCAACCCGTACGCGATCAAGTGAGGCGAGCGGAGCTTTGCTGATCCGCGAGCTCGTCGCGAATCACTACGCGATCCCGCTGCCGGTCGCCCTCTCCGACAGCACGCACGGGACCATCAAGGGCTTCGAGCTGGTCACCGCGCGCGTGCGAGACGCGGAGGGCGCCGAGGGCACGGGCTACACGTACACGGTGGGCGCCGGCGGCGCCGCCGTTCACGCTCTCGTGGCTCGTGACCTGGCGCCGCTCCTGGTCGGGCGCGACGCCGAGCTGATCGAGAGCCACTGGCAGGCGATGTGGTGGGCGCTCCACTACGGCGGGCGCGGCGGCGCCCAGGCGCTCGCGATGTCGGCCGTCGACATCGCGCTGTGGGATCTTCGGGCTCGCCGCCAGGGCGCGCCGCTCTGGCGCGTGCTCGGCGGATTCGATCCGTGCGTGCCGTGCTACGCCGGCGGCATCGACCTCGACTTCCCGCTCGACGCGCTGCTCCGTCAGACCGACGACAACCTGGCGCGAGGCTTCCGCGCGATCAAGATGAAGGTCGGACGCCCGTCGCTCCGCGACGACGTCGAGCGCGTGCGAGCCATGCGCCGCCACCTCGGCCCCGACTTTCCGCTGATGGTCGACGCCAACATGCGCTGGAGCGTCGACGAGGCTATCCGCGCCGCGCGCGCGCTGACCGAGCTCGCCCCGGTGTGGCTCGAGGAGCCGACCATTCCCGACGACGTCCCCGGGCACACGAGGATCGTGCGTGAGGGCGGGCTGCCGATCGCCGCCGGCGAGAACCTCCACACGCTCTACGAGTTTCGCCAGCTGATCGCGGCGGGTGGCGTCACGTTCCCGGAGCCCGACGTGACGAGCTGCGGCGGCGTCACCGCATTCATGAAGATCTGCCACCTCGCGGAGTCGTTCAACCTGCCGGTCACGTCGCATGGCGCGCACGATCTCACGGTGCACCTGCTGGCGGCGGTGCCCAATCGCTCGTACCTGGAAGCTCACGGCTTCGGCCTCGATCGCTTCATCGCCGCGCCGCTCCGGATCGAGGATGGGCTCGCCATCGCGCCCGATCGGGCGGGGCACGGCATCGAGCTCGACTGGAAGGCGCTCGATGCGGTCCGGGCGATCTGAGTCGTGAGCCCGAGAGTCGTGCTGCCGCTGTTGCCGACCACGGTCGTCGGCAGCTTTCCGCAGCCGGAATGGCTCGTCGATCGCGCCGCGCTGCTCTCCGGCGGCGTGCCGCGGGTGCCGAAGCCGACGCTCTGGCGTGTACCGGAGGACCTGCGCGAGGAAGCTCACGACGACGCGACGCGCCTGGTCGTCCGTGACATGGAGCGAGCGGGCGTCGACATCGTCAGCGACGGCGAGGTCCGCCGCGAGAGCTACTTCGCCTGGCTGGCGCCGGCCCTCACCGGGCTCGACGTCACGAAGCCGGGGACGGCCATCGCGCGGACGGGGCGACCGACGCCTGTGCCGCGGGCGGTGGGCCCGATCACGCGCCCCAAGCCCGTGCTGGCGCGCCACACGCGGTTCCTGCGCGGCGAGACGGACCATCCGATCAAGATCACGGTCCCCGGCCCGTTCACCCTGACCGCGCTCACGCACAACGAGTACTACCCGGACGCGCCGAGCCTCGCGCTGGCGTACGCCGCCGTCGTCAACGAGGAGCTGCGCGACCTGAAGGCGGCCGGCGCCGATTTCGTCCAGCTCGACGAGCCGTACCTCCAGGCGTGGCCGGATCGAGCGCGCGAGTACGGCGTGGCGGCCATCGACCGCGCGCTCGAGGGAATCGACGGCCCCACCGTCGTGCACCTCTGCTTCGGCTACGCCCACACCGTGCGCGACAAGCCGAGCGGCTATTCGTATCTACCCGAGCTCGAGCGCTGCCGGGCGACGCACGTGTCGATCGAGGCGGCTCAGCCCCGGCTCGACTGCGCGATCCTCCGATCGCTCTCATCCAAGACGATCGTCCTGGGCGTCCTGGACCTGGGCGACGCGAGCATCGAGACGCCGGAGACCGTGGCGGGTCGAATCAGGGCGGCGCTCGCGCACGTGCCGCCCGATCGCCTCGTGCCGGCGCCCGACTGCGGCATGAAGTATCTGCCGCGGGAGCGCGCCGTCGGCAAGCTCGAAGCGCTGGCAGCGGGGGCGCGGATCGTGCGCGCCGAGCTCGCCACGGGAGCGCGCCTGCGCCCTCTCTGATCCGTCACGCGCCAGGGCCTGTCGATCACGGGCCGGGGCTGACTGCGCGCCGCGTGGTGGTCTTTTTTGCCGACTTCTGCTATCGTCCGAACGCCTCGAAATCCGTGAGGGAGACCGTCGTGAATGGCCTGAGGAGGCGAGGATGAGCAATCCCACGAATCAGCCGAAGCGCCCGTTGAGCGTCAACCGCCGGGCGTTTCTCAAGCGCGCCGGCACGGTCGGCGCCGGTGCGGTGGTTGCGTCGCGGATTCACAGACCCGGCGCCGCCGCGGCGCAAGACGCGACCGTACGTCCCGATCCCGCCGCCAAGCGCGGCGGCACCCTTCGTTACGCGGTCCACAACGCGCCGGCCCACTTCGACGTGCATCAGTCAGGCACCGTCGCCAACATCGGTCCGCAGAGCCCGATGTACGACACCCTGCTCCGGCGCAGCCCGAAGGACGGGCAGACGATCATTCCCGACCTCGCCTGGAAGTGGGAAATCTCGCCCGACGGCAAGAAATACACCTTCCACCTGCGGAAGGGTGTGAAGTTCCACGACGGGGCCGACTTCACCGCCGAGGACGTCAAGGCGACCTACGATCGCATCACGCACCCACCGAAGGGCGTGGTCATCCCGCGTACGCCGCTCTTCTCCACGGTGGGTGACATCGTGGTGGTGGATCCGCACAAGATCGAGTTCCGGCTGACCGAGGCGCGCCCCAAGGCGTTCATGCTCGGCGCCTTCGCAAGCGGCTGGAACATCATCGTGCGGAAGAAGACGCTCGAGGACAACCAGGGCAATCTGCGCCAGGTGATGAACTATCCGGGTACCGGGCCCTTCCGCCACGTTTCGCGCAAGGACAAGGAGATCTGGATCCAGGAGCGCAACCCCGACTACTGGAACAAGGGGCTGCCGTTGGTCGACAAGCTCGAGATCTACCACATGATGCCGTTCTCGCCAGAGCTGGGCTCGTCGTTCCTGTCCGGCAAGGTCGACTACGCGCGGCTGCTGGACCCCGTCTCCTGGCGCAAAGCCAAGGAGATGCAGGGGGTGACCGCGACGGCGTTCAATCAATCGGTGATCCAAGCGTTCTGGACGAACACGGTCAAGAACAAGGCGCTGGCCGATGCGCGGGTGCGCCGGGCCATCCATCTGGCCATGGACCGCCACACGCTGGTCGAGGTCGTGAAGGACACCGCGCCGATGCAGGTGGGCGGCTTCGTGTACCCGTTCCACGAGATGTCGACGCCGCGGGCCGAGCTCGAGAAGAAGCTCGGCTATCAGAAGGACATCAAGCCCGCGGTGCAGGAAGCCCGTCGCCTGATGAAGGAAGCGGGCTACGGCAACGGCATCAAGAACCTCGACTTCGTCGTCCGCGATGTCGCCACCTTCAAGCTGTGGGCGGTCGCCATCCAGGCCATGCTCAAGGAGCACCTCAACATCGAGACCAACCTGCGCGTCGTGCAGGTCTCGGTGTGGTTCGACGAGGCTCAGGCCGGCAACTTCGATCTCGCGATCAGCGCAATCGTGTCCACGTTGATGGATCCGTCGGACATCTTCAGCGCCTGGTACGGGAAGGACGGCCCTCAGAACTACTCGCGCTGGACGAACCCGGCCTTCCACGACATCGCCAGCCAGGTCGAGCGCGAGCTCGACGAGAACCGACGCAAGGCGCTGGTCCGCAAGGCTGAGGACATCCTGGAGCAGGACCCGCCGCTCATCCCGGTGTCGTACGAGCAGATCTACGACGCCTGGTCCAACAAGGTGCACGGCCAGAACCCGTCCACGTACTTCGGGATCTACGACGTCGTGCGGTGGGACCAGGTCTGGCTCGGCTGAGCACCGGCTCCTAGCGCGTGCGGAAGTACCTGGCGCGTCGGGCGCTGTACGCCGCTATCACCTTGTTCGGCGTCTCGGTCAGCGTCTTCGTGATCCTCCGGGTCCTGCCGGGGGATCCGCTCGTAGCCATCCTCGGCGTGGAGGGCCACGCGCAGATGAAGCCCGCCGACCGCGCGCGCATCATGGCCGATCTCGGGCTCAGCGACCCGCTGCCCGTGCAATACGTCCGCTGGCTCGGCGACATCGCGGCCGGCCGCCTCGGCAAGTCGTTCTTCCGCGGCGACACCGTCTCAGAGCAGATCCTCCACCGTGGCCCGATCAGCGCCGAGATCGGCGTGCTGGCGCTGATCGTCTCCTGGCTGGTCGGCCTGCCGGTCGGCATCCTGAGCGCCTTCAAGCCGAACAGCCTGCCCGACGGCGCCGCGCGCGCGCTGTCAGTCCTCTTCATCGCGATCCCGGGCTTCTGGCTCGCCATGCTGATCGTCCTCGCGTCGCTGTTCTGGTTCGGCTACAAGGCGCCGATTCTGATCGTGCACGTGTGGGAGGACCCCTGGCGGAATCTCCAGCTCGTGATTGGGCCCGCGCTGGTCCTTGGACTGGCGCAAGGGGCCTACATCGCGCGCATGTCGCGCTCGTGTCTCCTGGAGGTCATCGGCGAGGACTTCGTGCGGACGGCGCGGGCGAAAGGGCTTCGTGAAGGATTCGTCGTGATGCGGCACGCGCTCCCCAACGCCCTGTTGCCGGTCATCACGATCTCCGGGGTCCTGCTGGGCTTCGTCCTGGGCGGCTCGGTGGCGGTCGAGCAGGCGTTTGGCGTGCCCGGCCTCGGCCGCGCGCTCGTCACCGCGGTGATCGAGCGCGACATCATCGTGGTGCAGAACCTGGTCCTGCTCTACGCCGTGATCTTCGTCGGCGTCAACGTCCTGGTCGACCTGAGCTACGCGTGGCTCGACCCGCGTATCCGGTACAGCTGAGTCCCGTATGAAAACCATCGTCGCCGAGCTGGCTCGGTTCGCCAGCCGCAACACGCTGTCCGCGCTCGGGGGCCTCGTCGGCATCCTCATCGTCGTCGTCGCGGTGGCAGCACCGCTGCTCGCCCCACGCGACCCGCTCAAGGCGGACTTCAGACGGATGAACAAGCCGCCCGACAGCCAGAGCTTACTGGGAACCGATCAGGTAGGCCGCGACACCCTGAGCCGCGTCATCTACGGTGCCCGGACCTCGCTGTTCGTGGCATTCTCCGCCGTCATCCTCGGCACGACGGTCGGCTCGCTGTGGGGCGTCGCCTGCGGCTACCTGCGCGGGCGGTTCGACCTCGTGAGCCAGCGTGTCATGGAGATCCTCCAGTCGTTCCCCGACCTCATCCTCGCCATGGCGATCTCGATGGCCATCGGGACCGGCCTGCCCGCGGTGATCTTCGCGATCGCGATCACGCGCATTCCATTCGGAGGGCGGGTGATCCGGTCGGTGGCGCTCTCGGTCCGCGAGATGCCGTACGTGGAAGCCGGGCGGGCGAGCGGCGCCTCCGCGCTGCGGGTCATGGCCTTTCACGTGCTGCCCCAGTGCGTCGCGCCCTACCTGGTGCTGGCCACCACGCACCTGGGCGTCGCGATCGTCATCGAGGCCGCGCTCGGCTTCCTGGGCGTCGGTGTCCCGCCGCCCACGCCGACCTGGGGCAACATGCTGGCCGATTCGATCACCGCGCTCGTTCCCCCGTGGTGGCTCGCGTTCTTCCCGGGCCTGGCTATCACGGTGACCGTGCTCGCCTTCAACTTGCTGGGTGACGGCATCCGCGACACGCTCGACCCACGGTTGTCGCCGGCGTTCCTCAGGATGATGGCGGGAGGTCGCCGCGCGTAGCGCGTCGCCGGATCAGCGCTCGAGCTTCTGACCCGTCCCCGAGCAGAGGGCCACGACGTAGCCCTCGTGGATCGTGTGCCGCCCGGAGAGCTCCAGGCCGTTGTCCATCTGCACTCGATGTCGGCCGGGCGCGGTCTCCTCGCACGTCACTGCTCGGAGCCCCATCGCCATGCCGCGGCCCACGACCTTGGAGCAGGCTTCCTTCAAGGCCCACAAGATCGTCAGCCGCTCTTCTTCCGGCCGTGAGCCGAGGAGCACGTCGCGCTCGTCGGCGAACGCGCGGGCCAGCCTGACCAGGCGAGGGGAGACTTCCTCGATATCGACCCCGACTCGGGAACCCGCTGCCCTCGAGGTGACCGCGCAGACGAATCGTCCCTTGTGAGAGAGGGAGCAGTCGGACACGACTCGGTCCGTGAGCTCCGGCATGAAGAGCAGCCGCGGCCGCCCCCGCGGGTCCTTCACAACGGCGCCGCGCAGAGGATCATCGACCAGGCCCTGGCGCATCACCATCAGCTTGAGACAGATGCGCGCGCCGAGCCATTCCCGGCGTCGCAGGGGATGCCGGAGCTCGTCATACTCGGCCTGCTCCGGCGCGGTGAGGAATCGCGTCGCCGCCGACTCGAGGTCGTGGAGCCGGCCGAGATCCAGCAGGCACACCTCGAACAGCCCCGCGGACAACGGGAGCGGGATCAGGTCGAGGTCCAACGTCGCGGCTCCATTCTAGGATTAGGGCACCCTAATTCTAGAAAGATCGTGAGCATACTTTTCAAAGATTTGATATCCTCATGCTCGGGTCACCCGGGAGCCCTGGCCTCCGGCGGCGAGTTTGAGGCCGCCGCGACGCGGCTCGCCG
>Ga0209376_1005828_pt1 | contig 10117 bp, 6 predicted proteins | sample GraSoiAngelo_134_FD_185891 | JGI IMG/M metagenome (GOLD analysis project Ga0209376, IMG submission 185891) | Grasslands soil microbial communities from the Angelo Coastal Reserve, California, USA - 14_0929_05_30cm (SPAdes) (version 2) | ecosystem: Environmental > Terrestrial > Soil > Grasslands ... | reverse complement strand
GATTCGGATCGACGACTACCACGTGGACGTCGCGCCCGAAGGGTGGATGCTGGTGATCCGGAATCGCGACGTCCCCGGGGTCATCGGCCGTGTGGGTACGCTGCTCGGCGGTGCGGGGATCAATATCGGCAGCTACCACCAGGCCCGCGTCGCCTTCCCGGGGCACGACGCGCTCGCGGCCATCACGGTGGATCAGCCGCTCACCAACGGCGTGCTGGACGCCCTGGCGAAAGTGGCGGACATCCAGCTCGTCCGGCTGGTGAACTTCGGGGACTGAACGCGCCTACCTGGGGGCCCCGAAACCTCGGATCCGTGTCGCGAGCCAGTCTTGAATGGTCGTGAAGTAGGCGGGTACGAACCGCTGCAAGGACATCATTTCCGCGTTGCTTCCGATCTTCGCCTCGAGCTGAAGGTGATCCGCCTGCGGCACAATTCGCAACGTGTAGTCCCGGTTGCCGCCGGCTTTCAAAGCCGCCTCCCACGCGGCCTTGTTCTTTTCCGCCACGATGTTGTTGTCCAGCTCCCCGAAGAGCGCGAGTGTCGGCACCTGGAGTCGACGCAACGTGGGCGCAGGATCGTAGAAGTACAACCGTCGAATGAATTGCCAATACGGATGGTCCGGCGTTCCCGGGAACATGTCCGGCGGCGCGCCCCCCATTCGAGCGGCGACCCTGGCACGAGTTGCTGCGTACTCGTCCCACCCTCGGCCCGTCCGCGCGAATTGGTACTGCCGTTTCATGAGTCCCACGATCTGCTCAACGGCTTGCGACCGCATGCCGCGAGCCCGCATTTCGTTTTCCGCCTGATCGATGGTGGTCTCCGCGGCGGGTACTCCCGCACCAGACACGCTGATGAGAAATGCCATGTCCGTGGCGCGGACTGCGGCCAGCGGCATGATCCATCCGGCCTGACTGACCCCTAAGAGTCCGATCTGCCCGGCGTCGATGTCGCGGCGTGTCTTCAAATAGCTGAACGCCGCCACCACGTCACCCGCCAGATCGTCGAAGGAGGCGGTATTCCAGTCGCCCGTCGAGCCGCCCACGCCACGCTTATCGTACGCGAGGATTGCCATGCCCCGGCGCACGAGGAAGCGAGCAAAAGGAAGCACGTAGTCACGGCTCTCCGGCCCGGACCCGTGCACGAGAATGACGGCCGGATGCTTACCGGCGACGTTCGGGCGGATCAGCGTCCCCGCCAGCTCAACGGCGCCGTTTGCGAAGCGGACGGCCTCCAGGGTCTCGATCTCGACGCGCCGCGCGATACGCGGGGGTGTACCCTCGCGTTTCCACGTCAGCGAAGTGATCTTGCCGGCGGCGTCGCGTTGAAACTCCACCCGGGCTTCGATCGAGGTCGGGACCGCCGGGCCCGGACCGGTGAAGAAGCGGTCGCGGTCCGTCGGATACAGTGTCCGAACCTCTCCGGATTCATCGAACGCGACGAGTTGGTTCGTCCCGGTGAGTTCATTCCACATCTGGAGATATGCAAAGGCATTCGGTGCCCACTGATACACGCCGGCGTATTCACGAAGGACCTTCTCGTCCACCGAGCGCACGGCCGGAGCCTGAAATGCCGGCGGCGCGACCGATCCTCCGAGGAGAGCCGTGGCGACTGTTGCGCCGATTGCGGTCCACGACGACCACATACCCCCGTTTTCCTCCGCTCCCTCACTCGTACCGCAGCGATTCCACCGGATCCACGGCGGCGGCGCGGCGCGCGGGCAGGAGACCCGCCAGGAGCCCCACGCCGATGAGGATGCCAACGCAGATCAGGGCGATGGGCCAGGACAACTTCGGGTTGAGGATGTACTGCATCGCCTCGTTGCCTTCCGTCGGGATAGCGTCGACCCCGAGCACGATGAGCGTGGCCACCGCGAGTCCCACGAGCCCGCCGGACAGGGCGATCGCCATGGCCTCGAACAGGAATTGCGCCATGATGTGCCGCCGGCGGGCGCCGAGCGCGCGCTTGATGCCGATCTCCTGGGTCCGCTCCTTCACCACGACGTACATGATGTTCGCGACCCCGACCCCGGCGATGAGCAGCGTGAAGGCCCCAACGAGCCCCATGAAGATCTGGATGCCGAGCCCCACGGCGCTGGTCTCCTTCTCGTCCTCGATGAAGTCCCACATACCCAGGGCGCGCTGGTCCGCAGGGTCGAAGCGGTACTTCCGCCCCAGGACCCGGTAGAGCTCCCCCTTCACGAGGGGTCCCCGGGACGCGTCGCGCGGCTGGACGATGAGGTGGTTCACGAAGCGGTTGCCGTAGATGGTGCGAAACGTCGAATAGGGAATCACACCGCGCTCGGCGTCCGGTCCATTGTTGCTCGAGTCCTGGAACTTCTTCTTCAGCACCCCGACCACCGTGAACGGCAAGCCGTCCACGACCACGCTCTTGCCGATGGCGTCGACGCCTTTGCCGAAGATCCGCTCCGCCAAGGCGTTGCCGAGGAACAGCACGCGCCGCCGTTGCGCGACGTCGGCGGGGTTGATAAAGCGTCCGCCCGACGCGGGATCCATATGACGGATCGCCTCGTGATCGGGGCCCACGCCCTCGAGGAACGCGTTGGTGCGGGTCTTGCCCATCTGAAACGACGTGCCCCACCGCCCGTACGAGACGCTCCCGCGGTCGACGTCCGAGATCGCGCTCCTGATGAGATCGAGATCCTCCTCCACGAGCCGGATCCGTCGTCCCTGGCCCAAGCCGGCGAATGACTTGCTGGTCTCACCGCCGTACACCATGAAGATGCGCTCGCCGGCACCCAGCAGGCCGTCGCGCACGGTGCGCTTCAGTCCCTCACCGAAGGCCAGCAGCAGCACGACGGCGAGCGTCCCCCAGGTCACCGCAAAGAAGGTGAGGAAGGCCCGGGTGCGCTGCGTGTTCAGGTCGCCGATGAATTCGCGGAGCAGGATGGAGAACATCAGCTGCGCAGCGCCTCGACCGGATCGAGCGCCGCCGCGCGCCGGGCGGGCAGCAAGCCGGCCGCAAACGCGACGAGGGCGAGTAAGGCCAGCGTAGCGGCGAGCACGGCCGGGGAGATGGTCGGGACGCCGACGAACTCCTTGATCGGCAATCCGCCCAGGGCGGCCACGAGGCCGAGCGAGAGCAGCAGCCCGAGGGCCGCGCCCATCGCCACGATCATCAGCGCCTCGGCAAAGAACTGCCGCATGATGTCGACCCGGGTGGCTCCCACGGCGCGCCGCACGCCGATCTCCCGGGTCCGCTCCCGCACCACGATGTACATGATGTTCGCCACCCCGATGCCGCCCACGAGCAGGGTGAAGGTCCCGACGATGGCGAAGAAGATGTTGAAGGCGACGAACATCTTGCCGAACTTCGTCTCCCACTCGCTCGTGTCCCAGAACCCCAGCGCGTCCTTGTCCGTCGGATCGAACCGGTACTTCCGCCCCATCGTCTCGTACACCCGGCGCTCGGCCAGCTTGGTGAGCTCCGAGGACCGGGCGCGGTAGACGATGTTGTTGAGGAAGCGGTCGCCGAACAGGGCGTAGTGCGTGGTCGCGGGAATGAAGATCCGGTCCTGGTCGCGCTGCTGATACGAAGAGTTCTGCAGCTTGGGACGCATTACCCCCACGATCGTGAAGGGTGTGTCGCCCAGAAACACCTGCTGCCCGACGGGGGCCTCCTGCTCGAACAGCAGCTTGGCCAGCTCGTTGCCGAGCACCGCCACGCGCCGCCGCTCGGCAACGTCGCGATCGTTGATGAAGCGGCCGCCCGCCTCCGGGATGATGTTGCGCATGAGGCCGTAGACGGGAACGATGCCGGTGACGGCGGGCGTGGCCGCTTTGACGCCGCGCCGGACCCGCGCGCTGCGCGTGATGAACTCGGGGCTGATGTGCTCGATCTCTCGGACCTCGCCCGCGATGAGCGGCACGTCATCCGGCCGCAGCCGGATCGGGCGCCCGTCGCCGAAACCCGCGAACGGCTTCGTCGTCCGGCCACCGAACAGAATCACGATCCGGTCGCCCAGCCCGTGGAAGCGCTTCAGGGTTTGCCGCTCCAGGCCGACACCGAAGGCCAGCAGCACCACCACGGCCACCGTGCCCCAGGCAATCCCGAGTACCGTGAGGGAGGTGCGGAGCTTCTGCGCCCGCAGGTCGGCGAAGAAGTCGCGCCACACGTCAGCTGATCTCGCGGGGCGGCGGCTCGACGATCGAGTCGGTGACCTGCAGGCCCTCCAGCACTTCGATGTTGATCGCGTCGGAGAGGCCGGTCTTGATGAACCGCTCTTCGGTCTTGCCGGGGCCGGTTCGCACCGTCACGAAGCTCGAATCGTGGCGGTGCGTGATGAGTCGCTCCGGGATGTAGAGCACGCTATCCCGCCGCGAGATGATCACCTCCGCATTGGCCGAGTAGCCCGCGCGCAGCGTGGCGCCTGCCACCTCGGTCAGCACGATCTCGATCGGGAAGACGGTCGCCTGCTCTTGCTTGTGCGCCTTGAGCCAGATCTTCTCGAGCCGGCCCTGCACGCTCGCGTTGGGCAGCGCGCCGATCTTGATGGTCACCGGCATCCCCTCTTTGAGGCGACCCACGTCGATCTCGTCCACCGTTCCCCGGAAAATCAAGTCCCGCATGGCCGCCATGCGCATGAGCACCGTACCGGCCTGGTACGGCGTCAAGGGCACCACGGGGTCACCGATCTCGATGGAGTCCTCGAGGATGTAGCCGTCGATGGGCGCCCGGACCACGGTCTCGACCTGCTTGCCGCCGGTCAGCACCTTGCCGCCTTCCTGCAATGCCAGGCGCTCCTGCGCCAGCGAGAGCTGATTGCGCGACTCGTCCACCCGCCGCTGAGCAGTCTCCAGATCGGAGGGGGAAATCAAGTTCCGGTTGCGCAGCTCCTGTTGCCGGGCCAGCTCGCGCTCCAGGTTCTTGAGCTCGATCTCGTGCAGCTCCACGTTGCGGCGGAGCTCCACCATTTCCAGCGGCGTCGGGTTGGGTGAGATCTCGAGGAGCGGCTGGCCCCGCTTGACGAAGTCCCCGACCGCGGCAAAGCGCTGTCGCACGACGCCGGCGAGGATGGATTTGACGCTGACCTCGACCCGGGGCTCGATGGTGCCGACGGCGAGGGCCTTGTCCACCAGGGACCCGCGGACCACCGCCACGGCCTTCGGCCCTTCCTTTTTGCCGCCGCCCAGCCTCCCGGTGGCGGCCATGGCGCCCAGACCGAGGACGGCGATCACGGTGGCGAGGATGATGATCGTGCGGCGCTTCATATCGAGACGGCTCCGCGCTGGTGCGTAGGATGAGGCGTGTCTTGTTCTTACGGGGCTCGGCGCCGATTGTTTCCGGTGGAGGACGGCGTCAGTCCGCCGCCTGTTGCTGGGGGGGCGGCTCCTCGTCGGCCAACAGCCGGAACGACTTCACCGCGCCGGTCAGCTTGTCGGCTGCCTCGGCGAGCTGATTCGCGGACGACGCGATCTCCTCGGTGGACGCGCTCTGCTCCTCGCTCGAGGCGGCGATTTCCTCCGCCGACGCGAGCAGGGTCTCGGTGCCCTGAGCGACCGATCCGAGCCGCGCGCTGATCTCGGCCACGAGGACGCGCATCTCGCCTGCCATCTTCGCGATCTCCCGACCCCAGACGTCGCTCGCTTGAGCCTCCGCGACCACCGTCCCGAGGCCCTGGGCCGCGGTCTGTGCCGCGCCTCGCGCGACGCCCGCGCCCTGGGCGAGCTGCGTCAGCCGGTCGCGCATCGCCTGCACCCGGGCGAGTACGCCGCGCACCGTGTCGGCGGTGTCGCCCGCCGCGGCGGCCGCCACCGAGGCGAGCTTGCGCACCTCGTCCGCCACCACCGCGAAGCCGCGCCCCTGCGGCCCCGCCCGCGCCGCCTCGATCGCCGCGTTCAGGGCGAGCATGTTCGTCTGCGTGGCCACCGCTTTGGCCTGCGTCACGAACTTCTGAATCTCCGAGGACGCCTTCGCCAATCCCTCGGCCTCCGCGGCTCCGCGGTTCACCTCTTCGGCGAGCTTGGCGAGCTGCTCCGTGCTCTGGTCCAGCACTTCCTTGTTGCGTCGGGCGACGTCGGCGACGGCGGTGTTGCGCCGCACCGAGTCCTCGGCGCCGGCCGCGAGGATCGTCGCGATTTGAAGGATCTTGGTCGCATCTTCCGCCCCGGCGCGTACCAGCTGGGCTTGCTCCGCCGCCCGCTTGGTTAGATCCTGGCAAGTGGCGGACATTTCCTCGGTGGATGCGCTCATCTCTTCGGTCGAAGCCGAGATCTCGGTGGCCATGGCCGCCGCTTCGTCGGCCGCCGTGCGGATCGCACCCACCAGGCGGCGCAGCGCCACCACCATCGTATGCACCGAGGACAGGAGCTCGCCCACCTCGGCGGCGCCGGTCCGCTCGGTCAGGACCGTCACGGAGAGGTCGCCGCCCGCAACCCGGCTCGCAATTGCCCCCGCGGCCTTGACCGGCTCCGTCACCCGCCGGGTGAGGCGGCGCCAGAACGCGAACAGCAACGCGAGCGTCGTGCCGAACAGCACGACCGTCCAGAGCACGATGCTCGCCGCCGTGGTGCGGGCGGCCGCGTAGGCGGTGGCCGTGGGCTGCCGGAACACGACCCACCACTTGCCGTTGTCGACGGGGGCCGTCGCCACGAGCTCCTCCCCTGCCGCGCCGGGCACCGTCGCCGTGTCGGCACCCTGCAGGCGCGGTACGAGGGCGGCGTCGGGGATGGGGCGCAGCAGGTCGGTTGAATTCGACCCTCCCACGAGCAGCGTGCCCTGGGCGTCTACCACCTGCAGCCGGACGCCGCCACCCGCGTCCACCGCGGTGAGCAGCTTGGACAGACGGTCGAGCCCGAACACCGCCTTGAGCACGCCCACCGGCGCCGACACGCGCGGCGCGCGGATGGCCACGTCGTACTCGAGCGACGCCGCGGCGGCCGAGGAGTCGTAGCGCGGTGTGCCCTCGTAGACGCCCTCCGCCGCCGCCCGGCGCCACCACTCCTCATCCGATTGCACGAAGCCGGAAGGCCGATTCGACGCGATGACCGAATACCCATGGCGTTCGGTGAAGAACAACTCGGCGAACTCGGACCGTCGGATGTAGTCGCGCAGATAGGCGGAGAGGTCGGGGTCCCCGCCCAACGCGCGGCGTTGGTTGAACATCCGCTCCAGGGTGGGGATGTCGAGCTGGGGCAGACGCTGGCTGATGGCCTGTTGCGAGCCGTCGAGCGCCGCCCGCACCACGGCGGGCGAGCGCGCCAGCGCCTCCGCCTCCCGGCGGCGCTCCTGCAAGTACATCCCGACCAGGGACGCGACGTGCGTAGCCAGGTCCCGGCCGCGCTCGCGGGCCTGCCGCTCGACGATCCGCGTGATGCTGCGACTCGAGAGCAGCGCGAAGCCCATCACCAGGACGAGGGCGACAACGGCCCCCGTGAGGAGGAAGCTCTGCCGGAGCTGCCGGGTGCGGCTGGCCATGTCGAGGGTGGGAGCGAAGCTACGCAGGGTTACCCGGCGGGGCAAGCCTGTTTATTTTCATGCACTTATGAGTCAGGTGCCCAGCTACGACCCGGCGGTCGTCGAAGCGCGGTGGCAGGAGCGGTGGGCGCGCGAGCACTCCAACGAGCCCGACTTGGACCAGCCACGGCGGCCGTTCTACAACCTCATGATGTTCCCCTATCCCTCCGCCGAGGGGCTGCACGTGGGGAACATGTTCGCGTTCACCGGCGCGGACATCTACGGCCGGTTCAAGCGGCTCCACGGCTACGACGTGTTCGAGCCGATCGGGTTCGACGCGTTCGGCATTCATTCAGAGAATTACGCGCTCTCGGTCGGCACGCACCCGGCGAAGCTCATCCCCCAGAACATCGCGACGTTCCGCCGCCAGCTGAGGCGCTTCGGCGGCATGTTCGACTGGCGTCACGATCTCTCGACCACCGACCCCCGCTACTACAAGTGGACGCAGTGGATTTTCCTGCAGCTCTTCAAGGCCGGGATCGCGTTCCGGAAGAAGGCGGCGGTCAATTGGTGTCCGAAGGACATGAGCGTGGTGGCGAACGAGCAGGTGATCAACGGCTACTGCGAGCGCCATCCCGATACCAAGGTCGAGCAGCGGTTCCTCGAGCAATGGTTCTTCAACATCACCCGCTACGCCGAGCGGCTGCTCCAGAACCTCGACACCCTCGACTGGTCCTCCTCGACCGTCTCGCTGCAGCGCAACTGGATCGGCCGGAGCGAAGGAGCGGAGCTGATCTTCGAAAGCCCGGCCGGCGCCCGGATCCCCGTGTTCACGACGCGCCCCGACACGGTGTTCGGCGCGACGTACCTGGTGCTCGCGCCCGAGCACCCGCTCGTGGAGCAGCTCACCGCCGACGAGCAGCGGCGCCAGGTGAACGCCTACCGGCGCGAGGTGCAGGGGAAGGACCTGGTGTCCCGCCGGGTCGGGGACAGGACCAAGACGGGGGTGTTTCTCGGGTCCTACGCCCGCAATCCGGCGACGGGCGAGGCGATCCCCATCTGGATCGCGGACTACGTGCTCATGGAATACGGCACCGGGGCGATCATGGCCGTGCCGGCCCACGACACGCGCGACTTCGAGTTCGCGACCCAGTTCAAGCTTCCCATCCGGGAGGTGGTGCGCACCGCCGAGCCGCTCCCGAGCGTCACCGAGGACGGCGTGCTCGTCAATTCGGGCGAGTTCGACGGGCTGTCGTGTCGCGACGCTCAGCGCCGCATCGTCGCCTGGCTCCAGGGACGGGGTCTCGCCACGCCCCAGGTGCAGTACCGGCTGCACGACTGGTGCATCTCGCGGCAGCGCTACTGGGGCCCGCCGATCCCGATCATCTACTGCGACCGTTGCGGTCCGGTGGGCGTGCCGGAGCAGGACCTCCCGGTGCTGCTGCCGTTGATCGAGGACTTCCGCCCCGATGCGAGCGGGGTGAGCCCGCTCGCGCGACACAAGGAGTGGTACTACGTCACATGCCCGCAGTGCGGCGCGCAGGGGCGGCGCGAGACCGACGTCTCCGACACGTTCCTCGATTCGGCCTGGTACTATCTCCGCTACCCGTCCACCGAGTTCGACGACCGCCCGTGGGACCCGAAGCGCACCACGACGTGGCTCCCCGTCACGAGCTATATCGGCGGGAACGAGCACGCGGTGCTGCATCTGCTCTACTCGCGGTTCATCACCATGGTGCTCCAGGAGCTCGGCCACGTGCACTTCCAGGAGCCGTTCCCCAAGCTCCGCGCGCACGGGCTCATCATCAAGGACGGCGCGAAGATGTCCAAGTCGCGCGGCAACGTGGTGATCCCCGATTCCTACATCCAGCAGTGGGGTGCCGACACCTTCCGCATGTACCTCATGTTCCTCGGGCCTTTCCAGGAAGGCGGCGACTTCCGGGAGACCGGGATCGTGGGGATCCGGCGCTTCCTCGACAAGGTGTGGGCGACCGCCCACGAAGCGGCTGCTCAACTGACCCCGGGAACCCCGGGCTCGCGCCCGGGGTCAGTACTTCCCCCGGCGGTCGCGCGCAAGCTGCACCAGACGATCGCGAAAGTCACGGCGGACACCGAGAGCCTCGACTACAACACGGCGATCGCGGCGATGATGGAGTACGTGAACGCCTTGCGGGATGCGGGATGCGCGATGCGGGAAGCGGTCGAGCCCCTGCTTGTGATGTTGGCGCCGTACGCGCCCCATCTCGCCGAGGAGCTCTGGGCCGCCCTGGGGCACGACCGCTCGATCTTTCGCGCGAGCTGGCCCAGCTACGATGCGACGCTCGCGGCCGCCGGCGACGTCGAGGTCGTGGTGCAGGTGAATGGGAAGGTCCGCGGGCGGGTGACGGTCTCGCGGGGCGCCACGGAAGCCCAAGTGGTCGCGCTGGCCCTGAAGGACGAATCGGTGAGGAAGTTCGTGGACGGCAAGCCGGTGAGAAAGACGGTGTATGTGCAGGATCGGCTCCTGAATCTGGTCGTGTGATGAAAAAGGCGTGGTGAGTGGTGAGTGGTTGGCACCGGATGCAACCCCGCACCACTCACCACGCCGTCATAGGATCTTCGCCACCAAGTCGCCGACGAGATATCCCACGCCCGCGACGCCCAGCCCCACCACGAACATGTCGATGCCGCTGCGGATCACGCCGCGCCCCGTGAACACGCTGCG
>Ga0209376_1005821_pt1 | contig 10125 bp, 8 predicted proteins | sample GraSoiAngelo_134_FD_185891 | JGI IMG/M metagenome (GOLD analysis project Ga0209376, IMG submission 185891) | Grasslands soil microbial communities from the Angelo Coastal Reserve, California, USA - 14_0929_05_30cm (SPAdes) (version 2) | ecosystem: Environmental > Terrestrial > Soil > Grasslands ... | reverse complement strand
AGTTTTGGGATCGTAGTTGTCATCTTCTATCTTGAGAACCGAACCAGGGATGATGTCGCGTCGGTAAGGATTGAGTGCTTCAAATTTCTTTACAATCTGATGCACCTGCTCCCAGCTGAGGGCTTTGACGGCATCCTCTCCGGCGACCGTGAGAAAATTGCCCCCTGCGCAGGAAATCAGACTTCCCTTGTTGGTGCTAACGATTGCCATCGAATCGGTATCTTCCATGGCATAAGTCCCGCCCAGCTGCGTTACACAGTGTTCGAGCAAAGCCAACATCAGGCGGGCCGCGCCCGTAATCAATGAAGCCAACGGTGGGAAGCAGAATTCGCCGGGTTGCTCAGGATGAATAACCGAACACTGAAAGGGATCACGGTCGATCCCGTAGCACCACACCTTGGTTCGTTTTTCGGTTTCCTGCCGATTCATTTCTGCGAAGATTCCGTAGCTCGTCGCGTTGGCCAGCACTTTCAAAGCCTTATCCAGACGATCCACATCCTCTTTGGACTGCCCTTTTCTTTTTGGTAGTGATTTGCGCTGCTCGATTACGGTGCGGAACAGGTCTTGTGTAAGCGGATTAACACAGACTTCCCCACCCAGACGTATCGACTTGAGCTCAATTGATTTTCCGTACGGAACGAGTTTGAATGCATCGACGATGTTCGGAATCTTTCTACTCAAAAGGACAGAAGCGGCAACATCAGGAAGCGAAAACCAGAGCGCTTCCGAAGACGCGTGGTCAGACGAGTAGAGATAGTTCAGAGCAACTTGCCAGTCATTGCTAACGGCGCTGTATTTGCCGCGCGACGGCAGGAGATAGCCGTGTGGAATTAGCTTTACGAACGCAGGAAAGCGCTTCCAGGTAGTTGGGCAAAACAGTTTTTCTGGTGTTAGCTTGCGCAAGAACTGTTCGATTTCAGGCGTGCAGTGTTCCACTCGCACTTCGCGCGCGATGAGAAACTGCCGCAGGTCCATCAAGCTGTTCACTGTCGGATACATCGAAAGAAAATCTACATAGACCACTGGCACTGGCACTTTTCGGATGTGAGCACTTGTTCTCCCGCCAAAAAACGCAGTCTGCGCAAAACCCAGGCAGGCCGTCGGAAAATCTGACTGCCGCTCCAAAATCGGAGTGATTCCCATCCCATGTAGGTAGGACTTGCCGATTGAGGCTGGTGAAAAGGCCTTGGTGGGCTGCAGATTAACCGGGTGTTTCGCGTACTCGGCGAGGAGTTTGACAGCCAGTTCAGCAGTAGCCTGAACGTCGCGGCGGTTGTAATCGATGTAGTCGTAAGTGACTATGCCGTGCCGCGTGACATGTTGTTTTCCATGCTCGACACCGAACGCGCGGCAGGCGCTGTCCAAAGAATAAGCCCTGTCCGTCATGGCGAAAGCGAGGGTACGAAGATCGAGCAGGTGACCGCGAAACTTGTAGCCTTTTTCCGGCTCTCCCGTTGCGGAATCTTCGGGAATCAGGTCAGGCAAGTCGGCACCGAACCGCGCGGTAAAGCCCTTCAAGGCACGCTTTGAGTCGATGTGTTTGACGCCGACACCTGGTCGGTGGGGATCGGGTTTTTCGATTCCTTGTTTAATGTAAGACCAAAGCGCGAGCGAAAATCCGCCTGCAAACCGCCCTCGGGCTGAGCGACCGGCAATGGCAATGCGAGATAAATCGAATGGTAGATTGAATCCGACTAATAGAGCGCGACCCTTATAGACAGCCTTGTAAAACTTCTTAAGGAATTCGCGGCGATTCAGTAGGAGTAGGTGAGTTCCCCGGCGGTTCTTTTCGGCCACGTATCCTTCGAGCGTTTTGCGGTCTTTAGAGGGCAGGTCATCGGCATAAAACAGACCCTCTTCGTGCAGCTCGTTATCCACAAAAAATCGATAACTTCCGAATGTCAGGCGCTGGGCTTCGTCCGTCTGCGTCTCGGTGTCAAAAACCAATATCGCGCGAGGAATTCGCCAGACTTTGTTGGTACGCTTTTGTTCTGCACGTTTGAGCGCCGGAAAAACGCGAATCGCCACCGCCAAAGGAAGAGGCTTTGGTTTCACGGTGCCCTAGCGTTTGGGTTTGCGCTTCGGCGAGTAGCATTCCATCTCGGTTTCATCCCTTCGATCAAACAGGCTTGCATTGTTCCTCTTTGGAAGAAGGCTCCCTTACTGGCGAGCCTTCTTCGGGTTTTCGACGTTTATGAACATTCCTCCCTTTTGCCCTTTACGGACGATGAAACGCACCTGCTGGCCGAGCCAGTCGTCCGTCTCCTCGCTTCCGAGTTGCCGAACGATCGCTGCTATGTCCCATCTCTCGAAACTGGCCAGGAATGCGAACTTTGCCGTTCCGTTCTTGAAATTCATGGCCAATCCTTTGAACTTTGGAGAGGTGACCTGCCTGCATGAAATCATCTTTCCTGTGACTACCCCTTTCTTTTGCAACTTCCTAAACAAACGGTCATCGAGCAGGGGCAATCGCTCCTGCTGTGCTCCGTTCTTCACATATGCTCCTACCTTCATCTTTTCTCTCCTTCTTCTGCGCCCCTCCTTGACGTGCTCGGTTAAAGGCGCAAACTCTCTGAATCTTTGGCAAGTGAAATTTGCAACCTGAAGCGTCGAAGCCCTTGGGTTTCGTACAACTGGGTTTGAGTTCACGCGCCTGCTCGTTTCGGTTTACGCTTCGGTGCAAAACGTTCCATCTCGGTCCCGACCCACCACTTAGGACCGAGGCGCTTTTCCAAATGCTCGTCCAGCGTTTCCAACATTTCGGCGTTTGGAATCAGGAGCGCACAAACGAGGTAATCGTTTGTCTCGCAATACCCGCGTACACGGGCCGCGCCTGCACGAACGGGACTGCTGTCCGGGTTGACCCAGGTCTTTGACGGCCATTCGTACTGCTGAGGGCTTAATCTGGCTCTATGGTCATTGACTGGTGTCGGTATGGTGGTCGAATCGTTGGCTTCGCCTGCCGGGTGATGATCGTCGAATGGTAACCGGCCAAGTTGTTCCCGCTGGCAATTCGCGCAAATCCTGGGATTAGTTCCCACTCGACGCAACGACTACCCACTCCAACGCGCGTAGTCGCGCGCGCCTCGCGTTCGAAGGCTGCAATGGGGTCGCGAGACGGTTTCTTTTTCATCGTGAACCACCTGCATACATCGACTCAAAAGACAGGACCCCCGCCGATGCTTGGCGAAGCAACTCTTTAAGGTCTGTCAGGAGTCGGTGGTGCTTTCCGGAGGCGTCAATCACTCTAGTTTTCTTGAATTCCAGTAGAGCCGAGTCATCGCCAGTCTGCAGGTATTTCTGGACGGCGGCCCAGTGGCTTCCAATTAAACTCGCTTGGCGCGAGTCCCGTGTCGCAACTTCCTTTTTCCCCTTGTCTGTCAGGATTGCGATCACGCGGAGGAGGCGGTCCGTCTTAGTCGCTACATACCTTCCATTCTTCTTTCGCAGTGCCGGACGGCCAAGCTCGACAACCGTGCTCGCTGCAAGGCTGAACTCCTTTGACGCCTTTCGAAGCGGTTGACCACCTCTCACTCGGGAAATTACATGAGCCAACGAATCCCAAATCTCTTGTTCTCTTAGGGACATTGCGAAGTACTGCCGCGCAGTTCTTGGCTTTTTGAACGTGGCGGTCTTCCGTGGGATAGGGCGGCTGACGGAGTTACGGCGGGACTTCCGTCGAGGTTTCTTGTTCTTCTTGCGTTTCATTGTCCACTCTTGCATCGTTACGCTGAATTTGAACGGAAACCGTTCAGGGTTGGCAGCATGGAGGCTCTGTGAAGTGGCTTCCAGTACGCGTATTTATTTGCGAGTAGTCTCCGGCGTCGGACCGTGCTGACGGAGAGGCCCTACCCGCATTTCTGTTGCGTGTAGGCTGAAGCCGCAAAGTGCCTATCTACTAGGGTTTACGAGCTCACTTCCGTTTGCTGCGTATTTAGGCTGAAGGGAAGACCGCGTTAGCGAGGGCTCATTTCAACGAGGTTGGGCGAAAGAGAGACTGCGAGTATCTCCGGTCGCAGGTTTCCTAACGATTCCTCATTGCCTCTTGGCGTACTCGGCGGATTTTCCTTTTTAGAGAGGGTTGTCCCCAAGCTTCTTTCCACGTGAACCCTTTCCGCCATTCTCCTGTTTTCGTCCAATCAAAGAGAGGCGGAGCGTGCCTTTTGTCTAATTCCGCACAGAACTTGATCCCTTGAAGGCTGGGGTTATCAACAAGGATTTTCCGAATAGCCTCGTAAAGTTTTATTCTTTGCTGCCAGCCTTTGCGCTTGTTGTAATGCTGCGTGTGGCGATTTGCCGGCTCAGCCGGAATGGCACCGGCAGCGGCTATCTCTTCATTGCACACCGTTTTGATTTCCGCTCCCAGCTTCCACAAGAAAACCCTGCGAGCTCCCTTAAGCAATAAGCGAGTGTGTGCAGCGCCTAATTTTTCTTCAGTGTCGGTTGCGGGAACGTGCTCCGTTTTCAAGGGTCCGATACCTACAATCGGATCGACCTCAAAAAGCCAAGCTGGTGCACGCCAAGATTCCGGTGAAGCGATTTCAGGCGGCTTGAGGGAAATGGACATTGAAACTGTCTGCCCCGGTTCAAACGGAACACTCGTAACCAGTTGCATGTACTGATTTGAGCCATCGCACGCCAAGATGTACCAGTTGCGAATCCATTCAAGCGTCACACCAACAGGAGCGCCAAGCTGGTGCAAAGCCCATTCGTGCGGATCGGGCCCGCTTTGTTGAGGGTGAGCTAGGGCGAGTTTGAAATAGCGTCTGTACGTACTTGCGAGTAGTGACGCCAAGTCTTTCAGCAACGGTACAAGATGTCTATAAAAGGAACCGGTCCGCTGGCTAATTGGTCTGATCTTTATTTCCGAGTTCGCGGCCAGAGCTGCACTCCATCCGTCTCGGAGAATCTCATCCAATTCTGGCAGCAGCAGATTCCCGATGGCTTCTAGAGCCAGCGTGAATCTGTTATCGATATTCTTCGTGTTCATTTCAGAGATCGAAACGCAAACCCAACTAGAAACTGTCGATTCAAGGACGTAAAATTACTCTGTAAGTTGGTCTTTATCAAAAAGAGAAACGTCAAAACGGGCCTGCCGCCTGTTAGCACAGACGACAAGCCCTGACCACCAAGGGAGGTTAGTCTCCAATGGCAGCTATTCAGACCGTACCTCAACATCTTCAGCGCTGCAATTTTGATCCGATCTTACCTCGGCATGGTGTTGTGACACTCTTCGGCTATGGAACGAGTATTTGTGTGGAACGTGGACACCTGACGATTGAAGACGGAATCGGCAAGCAGAGACGTTACGCTCGCTTTCCTCGCGTTGGGCATGGACTGAAACGGCTTGTCGTAATCGGATCGGATGGTCTCGTTTCCTTGACCGCACTTAGATGGTTGGCCGACCAAGGTGCTGCGTTTGTCATGCTCGACAGGGATGGCAAGGTCCTTCTCACCACGGGACCGGTGCGGCCATCTGACGCGAGATTGCGTCGATCTCAGGCATTGGCCGAATCTACGGGCGCGGCGCTTCAACTCACGCGAGAATTGATTGCGCAGAAGTTATCGGGGCAAGAGAAAGTTGCGCGAGATAAGTTGAAACGTTTGGACATTGCAAGCTGCATTTCATCCTTTCGATCCCAAGTTGACGCTGACAAGGGAACCTCAACAATCCGCCAATGTGAATCGCTCGGTGCTAAAGCTTATTGGTCAGCATGGCGGATGGTTCCCGTTGCCTTTCCGAGGAATGATCTTCGACGCATACCCAGTCATTGGCAAGTCTTCGGCACTCGCGAATCCCCACTCACAAACTCGCCGCGCTTGGCAGTTAATCCAGCCAATGCCATTTTGAATTATCTGTACGCAATTCTTGAGACGGAAGCGCGACTGGCCGCTGCCGCGCTTGGCTTAGATCCCGGCCTTGGAGTTCTTCACTTAGACAGCCGAACCCGCGACAGTTTAGCATGCGATCTCATGGAACCGGTGTGTCCGATGGTGGATGCTTTTTTATTAGATTGGCTATCAAAGGGGCCGTTAAAAAGAGAATGGTTTTTCGAAGAGAGAGACGGCAATTGTCGGCTGATGGGTCCGTTCGCACAATTGATCGCGGAAACCGCACTTAACTGGAGACGAGAGGTTGCGCCATACGCAGAACGAGCGGCACACATATTCTGGGCGAGTGCAAAGAGCAAATCGGCTCACCTCTCGCCTGCAACGCGGTTGACCCAGAGCTATCGGAGGATGGCCAAGGGAAAAGAACCGCTTCCGTCAGGTGTGAAAGCTTCGGAATCGCTCAGACTATGTAAACTATGCGGAACGCATATTATGGGACGCCACAAGTTCTGTTCAGAATGTGCTCCTACCAATTCAAAAGAAGCGCTTATTGTGGCTGCCCGTAAGGGCCGGATCGCTGCCCAAACCCCACAGGTCTTGGCTCGTCTCGGTGAAAAGCAAAGAAGTCACCGACTTGCCGAGCGCGACTGGAATCCCGCCGGTCAACCGGATTGGCTCGATGATAAGGCCTATACCCAAAAAATCCATCCGCATCTGGCCGATGTAACAATCTCAACCATTGCATTGACCCTTGGTGTTTCGCTTCCATACGCCTCGGACATCCGCGCTGGTCGAAGGCGACCCCATCCGCGACATTGGCTGAGCCTTGCGCGGCTAGTTGGGGCTTTGCCGCACTCGTGAGAAGCACGCGGTAAGGGGCATGCTTTCACCCAGAAGGGGTATCAAGATCGTCATAATTCCCATACATAACTGGCAATGGCCAGCACTTCTCCGCTATAACTTAGCCTAGTATCCCTCTTTTAGGCCTATAGCTATTCCAGATGTTCGGAGGAAATCGTGAGATTCTTCGCACGTTTTGCCGTGACCTTCCTTTGCGTAGCACTTGTTTCGTATGGCCAAGGAAATGAGTTTGACAAGGTTCGATACAACGGCGGTTCGGTAGATTCAAAGGTAGATCCGAAGGATTGGAACAACCATCTGACCGTTACGTCGGACGTGATCACATTGGCGCTAAAAGATGGCAAAAAAGTTGAAATCCCTGCAAAGTCGGTAACTTCACTTAGCTATGGCCAAGAGGCACACCGGCGCGTCGGAACGATGGTGGCTCTAGCCATACTCGTGGCCCCCGTCGCTTTGTTTGGTCTTTTCCATAAGACACGGCTGCACTACATCGGGGTTCAATATTCAACCCCAGACAGCAAGACAGCGGGTATTCTGCTGCAAGGCGACAAGGACAACTATCGAGCAATCTTAGTTGCGCTCCAGGGTGTTACAGGGGTTCCCGTCGTTGTGGGTGAGAAGGACCGCGAGTTTGTTCCGGTCGGAGTTAAGACAGATGTGGCGAAAGGTAGCGAACAAACACACGGACAACTAGCCAATCCTGCGGAGACCAAAGCAAGCAGCGCTCCTTCTGAAACAGGAAACGGAACTGTAAATGTTTCATCGAATCCGTCCGGAGCAGACGTGTCGTTGGACGGAAACTTTGTTGGAAACTGTCCTGCTGCGCTCAAGATTTCGGCGGGAAAACACACAGTGACAGTGAAAATGTCCGGGTATAAGGACTGGTCGAGGGATATCACCATTGCGTCAGGCTCAGAAGTGCAGCTTACCGCTAACTTGGAAAAGTGACTCTATCCGCGCTGGTCGAAGGCGACCTCATCAGCGACACCGGCTGAGTCTTTAAGGAACATGTAGTGCCTCTGGCGAGAGTCTCGGTAGGAGCTTCGATGAGAAACCTAGTGTTATCGGTTTTTATGGGCTTGCTTGCCATCCATGTTTTGGCAAGCGGTCCTGCGCAACAAATGAAGATTGAACAGGTCATGACGCTCCAGGAGATGCGAGACACTGGCGTAACAACACTTACTGCGGCCCAGAGACAAGCGCTCAATGACTGGCTAAACCGTTATACGCTTAAGGTATTGCTAGCAGCCACTAAGCAAGAACGTGCGACTTCGGAAATTCCACCTGTGCGGTCCTCCTGTTCACCGGCAATAGAGAGCAGGGTTTCGGGCGATATCGAAGGGTGGGACGGAGACACGATATTCAAGTTAAATAACGGTCAAATCTGGCAGCAGGCAGCATACGACTACACCTACTTTTATGCATATGGACCGGAAGTCACAATCTACCAAACAAGCGCAGGTTGTCGGATGAAGGTTGAAGATGAAACCGAAACTGTCCTCGTGAAGCGCATCAAGTAGTGAAAACAGGCAGATCGTGTTCGCCAAGCTTGCATTGGCCTATCAGTTTGACTCAACCGCAATCTGACGAAGGATATCTAGTTGGATGATCATGATATTATGACGTTACATGAATTTACGAGTGTAAGTCTTCCGGACTACTCCTGATGAGGCGCTCATGAAAAAGTACATCTTCAGTCTCTTATTCTTATCCGTCAATTTCCTGGCTCCATTCCGACTGAGTGCCCAGCCAGGCCAGCAGCTGGATCACCAAAAGAATTACAACTACTGCCTGCACGGATACTCCGGGTGCGATTCATTTAGCTTGACCGATGCCGAGCGAACGCAGGTACAGCGGGCCGCTCGCCAGCGAAACTACAACAACTGTCTGCATGGATACGCCGGTTGCGATTCATCCCAGCTGACTGAAACTGAAAGAGCGGAAGTACAACAGGCTGCGCACCAGCGAAATTACAACAACTGTCTGCATGCATATTATGGATGTAACCCGTCTCTGTTAACTGATTCAGAAAAAGAGTCTATTGCTCAAAGTAGGAACGCCAGCCCGACCAAGCCACAGCCCCAACCCAGCACTGGTCAAAGTACAACTCCCCGCTACTATACGAACAAGGACGGGGAGCGCGTTCAATCTCCAACCTACTCAGATACGATTCCAGTGGGGGCAACGGCGCAATGCCGAGATGGAACATACAGCTTCAGCCGAAATCACCGGGGGACATGTTCCCACCACGGCGGAGTCGCTAAGTGGCTAGACTAAGGAAGGGCAGACCCATTTTAGTTGCAAGCTGAGACGCAAAGAGACGCGTTATATGTTCGGGAAGGCGCCCCAACAGAGACCCGTCTGAAATTCTGCGATGGTTTGTTTGGTCCGTGGAATCGGCTCGGAGACATCTAAAGATTCATTACCTCGCGGGCCTTATTTGACAGGATTTCATCTTCATGGTGCATTCCAAGTTTTCCCTTCTCGAGAATCTCAATGATATCGGCATCAGTTAGAGGGACAACCAGCCCCCGTTGAGCCTTGTAGGAGTCTGCACAGCGCTGAAGGAACAGGGCTTTATCTTCGATGCTCCTACAGACTATGACACCAAATTTCCCCCTGTTAGGAGAAAATCTGCCGGTCATCTGGTCCAGTTCCGGATTGGCCACGTCTTCAGTGTAATTTTTGCATTCAAAGAAAATATATGGGCAGGGTATGCCAAACGTGTTTTGCAGTCTGTAGAAAAAACCTCCTGTCGGCGCTCCATTGTCGAACGATATGTCAATCCTCTTCCTACCAGCGTCAATCTCTCGCTCCTTGACCGGGTTGATTAGGTTCGGATAAAAGATGAACTCCAGAATCCCAATCATCAACGCATGGTAAGCTCCTGCGTCCTTATTTCCCTCCTTGAGAGCTCGCAGTTTTGAAATCAAATGGTCAATGAGCTTGTCAACGTCAATTTCCTCAAACTCCGAATTGGACAATGCTTGGACTTTGGCGGCGGCACTCTTTCTAAAATCTGCAAAAATAGCCGGGTACTTCTTGGTGAAGTTCGCCAGCAATTCTTTGTCAGCTGGCAGCTCTTCCTTGATCAGATCCTTCTTAGTCACAAAGCGACGCCGAATAGAGCCGTTTTTCCTATATCGGACCTGCACTAGCCTCGTGTTGCGCCGAAGGTGATCTTCCTGAAGAAATTCCAGAGCGTGATGCCGATGGTATTTACTGGCATCGAATTCTTTCACATAGGACACAACTGCTTTAGGGACTAAAAGTATTCTCTTGTGGTTAATGACAAGCATGGCTGTGTGTTCCTGCTGCCAGCTCATACTTTCAATGTCCCAGAAGAAACCCGAGGGGACATTTGCCGTAAACGGAATACCCAACAATTCGCACTCTTGTTGTGTATAGCGGATCAAATTTTCGCGAATGATA
>Ga0209376_1005820_pt1 | contig 10127 bp, 11 predicted proteins | sample GraSoiAngelo_134_FD_185891 | JGI IMG/M metagenome (GOLD analysis project Ga0209376, IMG submission 185891) | Grasslands soil microbial communities from the Angelo Coastal Reserve, California, USA - 14_0929_05_30cm (SPAdes) (version 2) | ecosystem: Environmental > Terrestrial > Soil > Grasslands ... | reverse complement strand
AAGAGATCGAGCACCCGCGAGAGGTTCCATCCGCGACCGTTGCCGCGCCGATCGCCCACCGCCAGGTGCTCACGCACGTCGAGCGACGCGAACACGCGCCGGCCCTGCGGGACGAGGCCGACGCCGCGCCGGGCGATCTCGTGAGCGGCCAGCCCGGTGACGTCGTCGCCCTTCAGCACGACCGCGCCGCGACGCACGGGGATCAGGCCTCCGATGGCGCGGATGAGCGTCGTCTTGCCGACGCCGTTACGTCCGAGCACGGTGGCGACCTGTCCCTGCCCGACCTGCAACGACACGCCCTGGAGGATCATGCTCTCGCCGTACCCCGCGTGGACGTCGCGGACTTCAAGCATCGTCGGTCCCCAGGTAGATCTCGGCCACGCGCGGGTCCTTGCGGATCTCGGCCTGCGTGCCCTCGGCCAGCACGCGGCCATGGTGGAGGACGACGACGCGCTCGGCTAGCGCCAGCGCGACGTCCATGTCGTGCTCGATGAGCAGGAGCGTCACGTCGCGCGGGAAGCGCTGGACCATGGCGGCCACCGCGGCGGTCTCGGCCGGAGACAGGCCGGCCGTCGGCTCGTCGAGCAGCAGGACGCGCGGCCGCGCGGCGAGCGCCAGGATCAGCTCGAGCTGCCGCTGCTCGCCGTAGGAGAGGTGGCGCGTCGGCACGTCGCGCCGGTCGCCGAGGCTCCACTCGTCGAGGAGTTGCTCGGCGGCCCGCACGAGGTGCGGGTAGGCCGTCGCCGGCCGGTGCAGCGTGAAGCGCGCGCCGTCGGCGCCCTGGACGGCGAGCAGCACGTTGTCGAGCACGGTGAGCTTCGGGAAGAGCGTCGTGATCTGGAAGGTCCGGCCGAGGCCCAGGCGCGCGCGGCGAAAGGGTTGAAGGCGCGTGACGTCACGGTCGAAGAGCGTGATGCGGCCGCGGTTCGGGCTGATGAGACCGGTGACGATGTTGAAGAGCGTCGTCTTGCCCGCACCGTTGGGCCCAACGATCACCAGCCGCTCGCCGGCCGCGGCGTGCAGGCTCACGTCGCTGAGCGCCTGGAGGCCGCCGAAGTTGTGGGAGAGGCCTTCGACGGCGAGGGCGTTGATCATCCGACCTCGTCCTCGACGCGACGCTGCTCCTGCGCCATCCCGAAGCCTCCCGCCGCCTGCGGCGCCGCGATGATACGTTATCGCCCTCGCTGATCGCGCTCCGGAGCGTGAGGGGGTCGAGCGTGGCCCGCCGGCGCCCCGCGGGGCGTCTCCGCGGCCCGGTGCGGAGCCAGTCGGTTTGCCGGCTCACCGGGCAGCGAACGCGTTGCGACCGCATCGTTCGGACGTCCCGGTGCGGGCTCCACACGTGCGGGCGGCGACGCTGGTCGTACTCGTTCCGTGTGGCTCGCCCCGAAGGGCGGGCGCGGAGGGACCGAGGCCACGGGCGCGGGCGTCGGTGCCGCGACGATCCGCGGCGCCGGCTCGCGTCGCGCGACCGGTGCGGTGGCCTGTGCAGGTGCCGCGACCACGCTGGGCGGCGAAGCGACGGTGGTACGAGCCGGCGGCCGCGTGGCCACGACTCGACGATCGAGGGCAGCCTCGGGCGGCCGCGCCGCGGGGCCGCTGCCGGTGACGAAGCTCGCGGCATCGGGCCGCGTACGAACCGCTCCGTGCACGGGCTGCAGCCGCTGCGTATCGACCTCCACGACGCGCGCCTCGCGCACGGGTTGCCGGCCGAAGTGATCCGCGCGGACCGCCACCACCGCGTTCTGCACGCCGACGTTCCTGTAGACGGTGACGGTCTTGACGTCGACGACGGTCGTGCGATTGACGACGACGTTGTTGACGACACGCGGCCCGCCCCAGCCGACCCACGACGGCCGCCCGACGAAGCGAGACGAGCCCCACCACGGCACGACTGGCTCGCCCCAGCCGAGCGCGACCCAGCTGAGCAGCGGCGCGTTGGCGGCAACGGCCACGCCTGGTGCGCCGAAGAAGGCAACGAGCGCAGGAGCGTACGCGGGCCGCACCACGATCGGGCCCGGCGCCCACGCCCACAGTCCATCGATGGAGACCCAGCGGCCATAGTGATACGGCGCCCAGCCCCACGGCGCGGCGTCGACCCACGTCCAGCCGTAATGACGATCCCAGATCCAGCGCCCCGTGCTGTACGGTGCCCACCCCGCGGGAGCGGCGTTTGGAACCCACACCGACCCGTACGTCGGGACGACGCGCCAGTTGCCGTAGTGATCGAGATCATCGACACCGTACACGGCGGACGAAACGTAGCGGGCGCTCATGCTGTCGATCAGCTCCTCGGTCCGCGCGTAATTCCACTGATCCCACACGTCGAGGTCCGGAGCGACGTAGGCCTGCACCGATGCGTTCGGCGCGCCGGCGAGCACGACCTCTTCGCTGGGAGTGACCACAACGGATGGCCCGCCGGCAGGCGTCATGGTGGCTCGCCCGCCCCGTCGCGTGATGAAGGACGTCTGGGCCGGCTCGACGTCGACGCGATAATAGCCGGGACGGTCGATCGTGAAGGCGGCCTGCGGCGTGTCGAGCTCGACCGTCTGATTCGGATCGAGGCTGCGCACATCGACCGACACGTGTCCGTTCGTGACCTTGAACTGCAGGAAGTCGCGATCCTGGTTCGACAGGCCCACCTGGGTGTCGCCCCAGGCCCGCACGAAGGCCCGGGTCCCGATTTGCATCTCGAGGTCGCCCTGGTGGGCCGTGTAGAGCTCGTCGCCCGGAGCCAGCGGGATGTTGATCTCCGCCGGCGACCAGTCCTGAGCGCCCGGCCGCCAGAACGACACCTCGCCGTCGAGGTAGCTCAGGCGCGGCGGAATGAGCCCAAGGGGCGAGGCGTCAGGTGGGGCTGTGGGCACCGCGGCACGGGCGGTCGGCGCGGCGGAGGCGGTGATCGTGACGGCCAGCAGGGTTGCGAGCGCTCGGGTCGCCAGAGTCTTCATGGACCCTTGGACGAACCGTCAGGCGCTCACATTCTGACCGCCGCCTGCCGTGCGCGCAGCAGACCGAGCAAGCCGGCCGGCGCGAACAGCGTCACGACCACGTAGATGAGGCCGAGGATCAACAGCCAGCGCTCGGTGTACGCGCTGATCGCGTTCTCCAGGAAGACGATGGCGGCGCTGCCAACGGCGGGGCCGAGCAGCGTGCCGGCGCCGCCCAGGATCACCATGATCAACGCCATCGCCGAGAAGACAATGGAGAGGTAGGCCGGGCTCACGAAGCCGTTGTAGTAGACGAACAGCGCGCCGGACAGGCCGGCCAGCGTCCCGGCCAGGACGAAGGCGACGTACTTGTGGAGCCAGACGTTGTAGCCGAGCACCTCCATGCGGCGCGCGCTCTCGCGGATGCCGACCAGCGCTCGGCCGAAGGGCGAGCGGACCACGAGCCACATCAGCGCGACGGCCAGCGAGAAGACGACGAGGATGAAGTAGTAGAAGCTGATTCCATCCCCGAGCCGCCACGGCCCGACGGCGGGACGCGTGATCCCGGGCAGGCCGTCGTCGCCGCCGGTGAGCGAGCGCCAGCCGAACGCGATGCCCCACAGCACCTGAGCGAGCGCGAGCGTGATCATCAGCAGGTAGGAGCCCTGCGCGCGCAGGGCCAGGAGCCCGAAGAGCGCGGCCGTGATGGCCGCGGCGATCAGGCCGGCCGCGAAATCGAGCCAGAAATTCGGCGTCAGGCGCAGCGACAGCAGCGCCGTCGTGTAGGCGGCGACGCCGAAATACGCGGCGTGTCCGAGCGAGGGCAGTCCCGCGTAGCCGAGGATCAGGTTCAGGCTCATCGCGAAGACGGCGAAGATCAGCATCTTGGTGAGGAGTCCGAGCTGGTACGACGAAAGCGCCCAGGGCAGCGCGATCAGGAGCACGGCCGCGACCAGCGCGAGCCCGCGAGTCATCGCGCGCCGAAGAGTCCCGTGGGCCGCAGCGCGAGGATGATGGCCATCGGCGCGAAGATCGTGAACATCGCGAGGCCGGGGAACAGGACCTTGCCGAACGTGTCGAGCAGGCCCACCAGCAAGCCGCCGAACAGCGCGCCCTTGAGGCTGCCGAGGCCGCCGATGATGACGACGACGAAGGCGAGCAACAGGATCTCGAAATCGGCGCCGGGATAGACGCCGACGAGCGGCCCGCCGATGATCCCGCCGAGCGCGGCGAGGGCGGCGCCCAGCGCGAAGACGCCCGTGGACAGGAGCGAGACGTTGATGCCGGTTGCGCGCGCGATCTCGGCGTCGTCGATGGCGGCGCGGATCATCGCGCCCAGCCTCGTCCGCTCCTGGAAGATCCACAGCGCCAGCCCCACGACGATGCCGACGGCGATCACGAAGAGCCGGTACGACGGGAAGATCATCCCGGCGAAGCGCACCGACGACGACAGGCCCTCGGGCTTGGGAAGCTGGGTGGGCGTGCCGCCCCAGATCCACAGCGACACGTCGCCGACGATCAATAGAATTCCGAAGGTCATGAGCGCCTGGGGCAGCTCTTCGTGCTGGGGAAGCCGGCGCAGCACGAAGCGCTCCATCACCACGCCGAGCGCGACCACCAGGGCGACCGCGGCCACGGTGGCGAGCGCGAAGCTGGCGGTGGCGTGGAGCACGGAGAGCCCGACGTACGCGCCCAGGATGTAGTACGACCCGTGGGCGAGGTTGAGAATGCGCATGAGGCCGTAGATCAGCGACAGGCCGGCGGCGAGGAGGAAGAGCAGCATGCCGAACGAGAGCCCGTTCAGGACCTGGATGGTCCAGAACGTCATGCCGACGTGGCCCACAGTCCCGCGATCGTCGCGCTGTCGGCCACTCGACCGAAGTAGGTGCGCACGTTGTGGACGGCGCCGTCGTGCTCGCGCTCGGTGAAGGCGGCGGCGCAGTCCTCGGCGAGCACGGTGTCGTAGTCGCGCATGAAGGCATCGCGCAGCGTGGACTCCACGCAGACGTTGGTGGTCACGCCGCAGAAGACCAGCGTCGGGCGGGCCAGCGTGCGCAGGACCACCTCGAGCTTGCTCCCGACGAAGGCGCTGTAGCGGTGCTTGACGACCACGATCTCGTCGGCGGCCGGCTTGGCGCGGTAGAACTCGGCACCCCAGGAGTCCGTGGCGCAGATCTCGAGGCCGGCCCGAGTGCGGCGCGAGAGCCAGTTGCGGGAGTTGGTCGACCGGTCGTGATGAGTCTTCACCCACACCACCGGCACGCCGGCCCGCCGCGCGACCTCGACCAGGTGGACGATGCGCTCGGCCGCCGCCTGCACGGCGCCGAGGTGGAAGCCGAGCTTGCCGAACGTCCCCTGGTCGTCGCAGTAATCGTTCTGGACGTCGATGACGATCAACGCGCACGCGTCGGGCGTCACTGAGGAAACTCCTCGCGGATGGCCGGCATGACGTGCCGGGCGAAGCGCTCCATGTTCGCGAGCGTCATCGCGTGGGGCATGGAGCCGACCTGGAAGATGCCCTGGATGATGCCGCAGCCGGCGCGCTTGATGCCCTCCCGCAGCTTCTGCCGAACGGTCTCGGCGCTGCCCACGATGGCGTAGCCGCCCTCCTCGGCCTCCTTCCACGACGAGATGAGCGAGATGAACTTGCGCTTCGCGTGGCCGGGGCGGAGCTGCGATTCCACCGACGTGTGGCCGGGCGGGAACATGTACTCGCGGGGCAGTCGCAGTCCCTTCTTCGCGAGATACCAGAAGTGAGGCTCGAACTCCTCGCGTGCGCTCGTGTCCGTCTCGCCCACGTAGATCATCGCCGGCCAGCCGATCTGTGACGGCGGCACGTCGTAGCCGCAGTGGCTCGCCGCGTACTCGCGCAGCAGGTCGAAGTGCTCGCACATCACGTCGAACTGCGAGTAGGGCAGCGCGATGAACGGGTAGCGCCGGTCGGCCACGAAGCGGATCGTCTCGATGGAGCCGGAGCCGGGGATCCAGATGGGCGGGTGAGGCTGCTGGTAGGTGCGCGGCCACACGTTGACGAAGCGGAAGTCGTAGTGCTTGCCCTCGAAGTGGAAGGGCCCGGGCTCCGTCCACGCGCGCACGATCAGGTCGTGGGCCTCGCGGTACCGTTCGCGCATGAACGTGGGGTTGACCTCGTAGGAGTACGCCTCGACACCGAGGCCGACGACCATGCCGGCGATCATCCGCCCGCCCGACATGACGTCGAGCATGGCGACCTCCTCGGCCACGCGCAGCGGGTGGTCGTAGAGCGGGAGCGCGCTGCCGAGCACGAGGATCTTCACGCGGCTCGTCATCTTGGTGAGCGCGGCGGCCATGATGTTGGGCGACGGCATCAGGCCGTAGGCGTTCTGGTGGTGCTCGTTGACGCCGATGACATCGAAGCCCAGCCGTTCGGCCGCCACCAGCTGGTCGAGGTAGTCCGTATAGAGCGTCCGCCCGCGCTCGGGATCGAACAGCGTGTTGGGCAGCGTCAGCCACGCCGAGTCGTGCTTCTGCTCGAAGTCGGCCGGCAGGTGGGGCCACGGCATGAGATGGAAACAGACGATCTGCACGTCAGGCCTCGAGGAAGCTCAGCACGACGTCGGCGAAGCGCTCGGGATGCTCGAAGGGCGGCAGGTGGCCGGATTTTTCGATCACCACGAGCCGGGCGCCGGGGATGCCGTTGGCGTACGCCTCGCCGTAGGCGAGCGGCAGGAGCTTGTCGTCCGAGCCCCACACGACCAGCGTCGGCGCGGTGATCCGGCCGAGCCGGCTCGTCAGCTTCCGCTGGGCCACGTGCGGGTGCCACAACAGCCGCGCGGCGGCTTCCCGGCCGCGCAGGACCGTCTCCATCAGCTCCGGCGGCACGGCATCGGGCACCAGCGTCGTCGCGAGCCTGGAGGCCGGATCGTGGAAGAGCAGCGCGCGCGCCTTGGCCGGCGTGGCCATGAAGATGTTGCCGCGCGGGACGCCGGCCACCCGCGTGCCGGCGGCGTCGACCAGCACCAGGCGCTTCACGCGCTGCGGGTGGCGCAGCGCCAGCTCGGCGGCGAGCCAGCCCCCGAGCGACAGCCCCACGACGTCCGCCTGCTCGAGCCCGAGCTCGTCCATCACGTCGACCGTGTGGAACACGAGGTCCTCGATGTCCTCGATCTCGTCGAACCCCCCGGACTCACCGAATCCCGGGTGGACCGGCAGGAACACGCGGCGGCGACCCGCCAACCAGTTGTGGACCGGCATCCATATATAGAGGCCGGCGCCGTGCAGGTAGAGGAGGGGCGGCCCGTCCCCGCCCTGCCAGAGCTGGACGGTCTTGCCGCGGACCTCGAGCGCTACTTCTTGTTCCACCATCCCCACACGTCTTCCTGACGCACGTTCGGGATGCGCTCGATCACCGTGTTCACGTAACGCCCGCCCACCTTCTCGGCCCTGGTGACGTAGATCGGCGTGATGACCTGGCGGTACTGATCGAACTCGAGATGCCCGCGCGGCGTCTTGAGCTTGGGCAGCGCGTTCTTCAGCGCCTCGCGGACCTTGTCGCGATGGCTCAGGTCGCCCTTGAGGTCGTCGAGGGCCTGGGCGATCAGCTCCAGGGTCATCCAGCCGGCGTCGCTGTAGCGGCTGGGCCAGGTCTTGTAGCGCTTGTCGTACTCGGCGACGAACGCCTTGTTCTCGGGATTGTCGAGCGTGGACGTGTAGGAGCCCATCGTCACGATCCCGAGCGCAGCGTCGCCGACCGCGGGCATGATCGTATCGTCGACCAGGACCGCGTGCCCCGTCAGCGGCATCTTTTCGCCGATGCCGTACTCCCGGTACTGCTTCACGAAGCGGATCGCGTCGGCGCCGGCGAACCACGCGTAGACCGCGTCGGCCTTCTCGGCGCCCGCCTGCGCCAGGTACGGCGCGAAGTCGGGCGTGTTGAGCGGCGGATAGATCTCCTTGACGATCTCGCCGCCGGCCGCCTTGAAGCCGGCGATGAAGGCCTCGACCGCGTGGCGGCCGGCCACGAAGTCCGTGGCCATGACGACGACCCGCCGGTACTTCGTGTTCTTCATCATCCACGCGCCCATCGGATAGTTCGACTGATCCGTCGTCTCGGCGATGCGGAAGATGGAGGGCGACGCCTGCTGGGGCGACGTGAGCACGCGCGTGAAGGCGACGGGGACGATCAGTGGCGTCTGCTGCTCGTGGACGTAGCTGCGGATGGCGACGGCGACGACGCTACTGACCGGGCCGACCAGAAAATCGACGTGATCGCGCTCGACGAGCTTCTTGATCTTGGTCAGCGCGACGTCGGGCTTGGCCTCGTCGTCCTCCTTCAGCACCTCGATCGCGCGCCCGCCCGCCTTGCGGCCGATCTTGGTGAGGTAGAGCTCGAAGCCGTTGGTGGTGTCGATCCCCTGCACCGAGAGCACGCCGGTGTATGGGAGCAGCAGGCCGATCTTGACCGCCGGCGCCTGAGCGGGCGCATCGAAGGGCAGGACCAGCGCGAGCAAGAGCAGGACGGGCAGCCATCGTCTCATCGTCGGTCCCCCGAGAGGTGCGATCAGGACGTGCATGGTAGGACGTGGCCAGCCCGATGGCAACGGCGGGCGCCAACCCTCGGGCTGCCGCACCCCCGTCACATCGATCTGGCGGCGTTGTCCTTCGTCACGACGTAGATCGGCGTCAGGAGGTTCGGCGGAATCGGCTTCTTCTCGAGCGCGAGAACGGCCACGCGAATGCCCCAGCGCCCCATGGTGACCGGGACCTGGACCATCGCCGCGGAGATCCAGCCCTCGCGCACGAGGCGCTCAGTGTCGTCGTTGTAGTCGACGATCGTGACGATCACGTCTCCGGGCTTCTTGCCCTGGGCGAGCAGCGCCTGCACGGCGCCGATGGTCAGGCGATCGCCACCGGGATCCATCTGGGAGACCTGCTTGGCCACGTTCTTGTGCTCGCCGGCGTCGTAGAGGATGACCTTCGCCCGAGCTTCTCCGCCTCGTCCACGAAGCTGTAGGCCTGGGCGACAAAGTGTGGGATGGCCATGTTCGGCTCGAGCACGCCGACGCGGTAGCCCCTGGTGGCCTGGGTGGCCGCGGGATCAGCTCATCGGCGGCCAGGCTCGCGTCCGCCACGAGCGCTTAGCGCCGCCAGTCCGATCCATATCGTCACGATGCGTCGCATACGAGTCCTGCTTCTGCGGCGCCGTATTCGAATCCAACCGCGTCAGGGTTCGATGGCGAGCCGCGGAGGAAGGATCGGAGATGGGGCAGGCCTCAACCCGCTGGAGTTGAGACCTGACCCGGACAGCAGGCGAGCGGACAGCTAGAACGAGATCCCGGAGGCTCTGGTTAATCTACACTGATGGTCACATTCGGGTCCTTGATCAGTCGAACGGACTCAACCGTCATAGACCCTTGCCCACCGTTCCCATCGCTTCAAAGGAAATGCCGGAGCCGAACAGCCCGAGGCCATGACCGTAAAAGATCGTGGTACAGATCACCGACTGTAGCAGGTAGTTGGTGAGGGCCATTCGTCCGACCGCCGCCAGGGGACGAAGCGGCCACCCGCGCCCGGAGTGCTCAGGGGCTCGGTGGTGCCTCACGCCGCAGTCCAGGCTGCGGCTGCCAGGCTGCGGCCAGCGCTTTGCTCTGTGCGCGCTGCTCTGGGCTCATGACTCTTTCGGCGGCCGCGAGCTGGGCGGCATAGAACGGGAGATTGTCTTTCGCTGCCAACCGCAGCCACATCCCGCCTTGCACCGGATCGCGCGGCAATCCCGGCAGGCCTTCCATACAGGTCTGGCCCAGGAGCAACTGCGCGTCCTGGTTGCCCTGCTCGGCGGCCAGCCGCACCCACCGCAGCCCTTCCGGGATGTCCGAGCGGGGCAAGAAATACATGGCACCCAGCAGGAAGGCCCCGTCGGCGTTGCCCTGCACGGCCGCGGCCTTGAACCACTTGAGGGCCGTGTCCGGATCCTTGGGCACACCGCGGCCCGTCAGGTACATCCGGCCCAGGACGACCTGGGCCTCCGCCTGGCCTTGCTCCGCCAGGGCCGTCGCGTCTTGCAGCGCGGTGGCTTGATACGCGTGCTGGGCCGACTCGAGATCGGCCCCAGCGGTCACCCCTGCGCACAGCAGGATGGTGGCCAGAGAAAGCGCAAACTGTGGCAATGCCCGCATGTTTGACGGCTCCTATTCCCCTGCGAACTGACATCGCGAGCTC
>Ga0209376_1005815_pt1 | contig 10132 bp, 10 predicted proteins | sample GraSoiAngelo_134_FD_185891 | JGI IMG/M metagenome (GOLD analysis project Ga0209376, IMG submission 185891) | Grasslands soil microbial communities from the Angelo Coastal Reserve, California, USA - 14_0929_05_30cm (SPAdes) (version 2) | ecosystem: Environmental > Terrestrial > Soil > Grasslands ... | reverse complement strand
GGCTTTCAACGCCTTGTATGATGGATCGTGAGTCGTCGGATCGATCGGGGTCTCGACACAGACCGCCACGACGTCCGCACCCGATGCCGCGGTCGGCTCGAGGCTCGCTCGAAGGCGACCCGAGGACACCTGTTCCTTCACGAGGTCCGCGAGGCCCGGCTCGTGTCCCCGGAGCGGGCTTTGCCCGGCGTTGACCACCTTCACCTTTTCGAGGTCGATGTCGATGCCGATCACGTTCGCGCCCGTCGCGGCGACGGCGGCCGCGAGCGGCAGTCCGACGTAGCCCAGCCCGATGACGGCAACTCTCACGGAACGCTCGGAAGGGACCGCCGCGCATAAAGGTTTCAATCTCGATGCGCGAGTTGGAGAACCGGTGAATCAATCGGCACGTCCGCTCACCGTCGGAATACCGGCTTCGTCGGGGGCCGTGACTCTCGGAGCGGAACGAGTCGAAACGCGCGTTTTCAGGAGGCGCACGGCCGCCGGACACAAACATCATTATATGCGATGCGACCGCTCTTGTGGCCCGTGAAAATCGCGAGCGTCGTCGGCGCACGCCCGCAGTTCATCAAGGCCGCACCGGTGAGCCGGGAGATTCGCCAGCACCACGAGGAGATTCTGGTCCACACCGGGCAGCATTACGACGAGAACATGTCCGACGTGTTCTTCGAGGTCCTCGACATGCCGCGGCCGGACTACAACCTCGGAGTCGGAAGCGGCAGTCACTCCCGCCAGACCGCGGAGATGATGCACGGTCTCGAGGACGTCTTCGAGCGGGAGAAGCCCGACCTGGTCTTCGTGTACGGAGACACGAACTCGACGCTCGCGGGGGCGCTCGTCGCGTCGAAGATGGGTCGGCCGCTGGGACACGTCGAAGCCGGTCTCCGGTCGTTCAATCGCTCGATGCCCGAGGAGATCAATCGGGTCGTCGCGGACCACCTCTCTGCGCTCCTGTTCTGCCCGACGCAGACCGCGGTCGACAACCTTGCCAGGGAGGGAATCAGCCGCGGCGTGCACCTCGTCGGGGACGTGATGTACGATGTCGCTCTGCAGAGCGCACAGGCGGCTCGCTCGCGCGATGTCCTTCAGCGCTTCGGCGTGCGGAAAGGCGAGTACATCCTCGTCACGCTGCATCGGCCCGCCAGCGTGGACGACCGCGAGACCCTCGAGGGCATCGTCGAGGCGCTGGTCCGATGCGGCCGGACCGTCGTGTTCCCGATCCACCCGCGCACGCGGAAGAACTTGGAGGCGTTCGGCCTCTGGGAGCCGTTGCGGGCGAAGGTGAAGGCGATCGAGCCGGTCGACTACCTGGATTTCATCGCGCTCCTGATGGGCGCGTCGAAGGTCGTCACGGACAGCGGGGGCGTCCAGAAGGAGGCGTATTTCTTCGGGGTCCCGTGCGTCACCCTGCGCGACGAGACGGAGTGGATCGAGACCGTCGAGGACGGATGGAACGCGCTCGTGGGGACCGATACCGCGGACATCCTCGATGCGATCGAGAAGTTCAATCCTTCCGGCACGAAGTCGAAATCGTTCGGGGACGGCCATGCCGCGGAGAAGATCGCGCTGATCCTCGACAGGTTCGTGTGACCGGCGCATCTGTTAAGCTCGCGCCGGAGATGATGGGGCCGTGCAGCCGGTGTCCGTCGCGGCGATCGCGGTCATCGTCCTCGCGACGGCCTACGGGTTCGTCCGGAAGGCCCCCCTCTCCCTCATGTACGCCGTCGCCATCCTCGGGGTCTTTGCCCTCCAGGTGTCGTCGTCCGCGTTGGGATTTGTCCGGCTCTCACCGGTCACCTTCGAACTCGGACTGCTCGCAGCTCCCGGATCGCCGCCCGCGCCGTGGTCCTGGATCACGTTCGAGTTCGTGCACGCGTCGGAGACGCACATCTTCCTGAACCTCCTCGGACTCATCCTGATCTCGCCCACCCTCGAGGGGAGGATCGGGAGCGCGCGGTGGGCCCTCTTGTTCTTCGTCGGCGGGGCGGCCGGAGCGCTCGTCTTCCTGCTCGTGCACCTCGGCAACGTGGTCCTGCTCGTCGGAGCCTCCGCGGGAATCTTCGCGGTCTTCGGCGCGTACGGGCGACTCTACCCGCGGGACCGGATCGCCCTGTTCTTGCCGATCCCCGGAATCCCCACGTTGCCGGTCGTCGAAGTGGTGGTCATCTTCCTCATTTTGGAGACCCTCCTGGGACTCCTCGGGCCACTCGGAATCGCTTGGGAGGCCCACGTGGGCGCGCTCATCTTCGGGTTCGCGACGGCTCCGTTCTTCATGCGCCTCCCCTTGCGCGGCGGCCGGGGCCGTCTGATCCCCCTCAAAGCCATCCACGATCTCGCCACGACTCCCGAACTGCAGCGGATCCTGACGGAGGCGGAGCGGGCCGACCTGCCGGAGACGAGGGAAGCCTGGATCGAATCGTTCGTCCGAGCGGCTCGATGTCCTCGATGCGCCGGCCCCCTGCGACGTCGGTTCGGGCGCATCGTCAGCGACTGCGGATGGCATCGACGGCTCTAGGCGCCGCAAATCCTTTTCCCCGTCCCTGCGTTCGACAGGACGATGGCCGCGCCAAGCGCCCTCGTCCTCAAGTGCGAAGTGTGCGGGGCGGAGGCTCCCCACCGCGTGCTCCGCGGGAAGATCGGAGGCAAGGACGAGATCGTGTTCGAGGGGACCGTGAAATGTCCGAATTGCGGGCGCGTGTCCACGGTCGTCACTCGCGAGCCGAAGCCGATCCAAATCCCACTCGTCGTTTCGTGGCTCGACAAGTCGGAGCGAACGTCCTTGGAGTTCTCGCCGGAAGAGAACGTCGCGGTGGGAGAGGAGCTCGACCTCGGAGACTCGCGGATCGAGGTCACTGCGGTGGAGGCCCAGGGACGCCGCGTCGCGGCCGCGCGGGCGAAAGAGGTGGCGACCGTTTGGGCGAAGCGGATCGACCGGGTGCGGGTCAAGTTCTCCGTCAACAAGGGAAACCGGACCGTGCCGCACGAAGTCCTCGCGGCGCCGGACGAGGAATTCGAGATCGGGGAAATCGTGGATCTCGGGAGGGACCGCGCGGTGGTCCACCACATCCGCACCCGGCAGCGAACGGTCCGGCAGGGCCGGGTCCGCGCGGACGACATCGTCCGGATGTACGGGCGCATCGTGCGAGAGCGGTTTTCCCGGTGATCAAGGGACGCGGTGGCGTCGTCGAAGCAAAGCGTTATCGTCGGCCGTGGGATGGTCACCTTCGGAATGATCACGCTTCTCGGCGTGGGCCATGTCTTCGACATCGGGGCGGCGATCCGAGCGGAGGTCCTGGCCCGCCGACCGAAGGTCGTCGCCCTCGAGCTCGATCCGCTGCGATACCAGGCGATCATGAGTCGCGAGCCGCGGCGCCGAGGCTGGTCCGTCCTCGGGTTGCTCGCCCAATTCCAGGTCCGGATCGCGGACCAGTATGGTGTCCAAGTCGGCGACGAAATGGTCGCCGCCGCTCGGGCCGCGCAGGAGATCGGGAGCGAGGTCGTGCTCATCGACGAAGACTCGCGGGTGGTCCTCCGACGGGTGTGGGGAGAGATGTCCCTTCGTGAGCGCATCCGACTCCTCACATCCGCACTGGGAGCCTTTTTCACCCGCAAGGAGAAAGTCGAGGCCGAACTCCAACGCTTCTACCGGGACGAACAGAGTTTCCTGAGCGAGTTTGCGGCGGAGCTCCCGACCGCGAAGCGCATCTTGATTGACGAGCGGGATGTGGCGATGGCCCGGACGCTGGGCCAGATCGCGGAATCGCGCGGCGATGTCGTCGCGGTCGTCGGGGAAGGCCACGTCGAAGGCCTGCTGCATCACCTGGCCGGCGTGCCGGTCGAGGTCGTCCACCTGGAGCAACTTCGGTCTCTGCCCGCGGGACCGAACGCGAGCGTGAACGTGTCCGTTCATCTCTGAGGCTGCGGCCGCCGCGGGATCCACCGAGGGACGGATTCGCAGTAGGCCCGGTACTCCGCGCCGAATCGCCGTTCGAGGGAGCGTTCCTCGAATCGAACGATCAGGTTCGCGGGAATGCCGAGGAGGAACACGATGAAGACCGCTCCCGGCGAGCCGATGACCAAGGCTATCCCCAGTACCGCGAGGAAGTGAGACCCCGCAATTGGATTGCGCGTCCACGCATATGGCCCCGAGGTGACGAGTCGGCTCGGTGGTAGTCGCGGGTTCGGAGTGCCGCGGGCTCCCGCGAAGAGCGAGAAGCACCAGGCGAGGCCCGCGAATCCAACGAAGAGGAACGCGAAGCCCGCAAGACGGAGTGCAATCGGAAGTGTGGGGAGGCCGATTCCACGGTCAATTGTCAGACCCGCGAGAGGCACGCCTAGGTACAGCGCGAGGAACACGAGCGAGATCTCCGCCCAGGCCACGATCCGACGGTCCATCGCTTCGCGCACGGGGATCCAGGTATTTCGGATTTGGGCCTGACGTGAGTCGACCGTCGTGCCACAGACCCGCCGCGAATCCTTAAGGGCCGGACTCGGATGGAGCGCCGTGGCGGTCCCGGATCGCGCAAAGGAGGCGACGACGCAGTTCCTCAAGGCCCAGTTCCACCGCTATTACGATGGGTCCAAGCCGGCGCTTCCAGACCGTTTCGGGCGGCGCGAGTTCGGCTTCATGTTCTGGACCGCCGGGATCGTTCAACGGCATCTTGGATTCTCGCGGGAGGAGGAGCTCCGATCGTTCCTGTCTAGCCGGGTCCCGGCGCACGCATACTATTCGAGCGCGTACTACGAGACTCCGAACGCGCCGACGATGGAGGAGAAGGGTTGGCTCGGCGCGGACCTGATTTTTGACCTCGACGCGGACCACCTCCCGAACGCCGCAAAGATGTCTTATCAGGAGATGCTCGAGGCGATCCGTCTCAAGATCCTGCACTTGTACGACGACTTCCTCGGGGCCGACTTCGGCTTTGAGGAAAAGGCGATGCGAATCGTGTTCTCTGGCGGCCGCGGCTATCACATTCACGTCTTCGACGAACGCGTTTGGCCCCTCGGGTCGCACGAGCGCCGCGAGATCGTGGACTGGATTACGGGAAAAGGTCTCGACGTCGGGGCGGTCTTCCGCGAATCTGCATTCGACAAGAAGGAGTTCCAGGGACACACCCGCGTCAAGAAACGATTCGTCGCCCCGGCCCAGGATGAACCCGGATGGCGAGGCAAGATCATGCGCGGAGTCAATGCCTTCGCCGCGAAGCTGGAATCCATGCAAGCGGGGGAGGCGATCAAGTTCTTGAGTTCGTTCGACCAAGTGAGCGACAGAGACGCGAAGGATCTGTACGACAACCTGTTCAAACCGCGCGGGACCAAGCGCGTGATCCGCGGCGTGGACCGCCTTCGAGAGGGCCAGCTCGAATCCCTTTCCGATCGGAGTCGCGACCTGCTGATCCGGCTCGTGCAAGACCTCCAGCCGGTCCGCTTCGAGGAACTCGGAGGGGTTTCTCTCGAGGGAATCGTGCAGCGCGCCGAGACCGACGAGCCGGTGACGTCCGATATCAAGCGCCTAATTCGCATGCCTTCCTCGTTGCACGGCAAGACGGGTCTCCAAGTCATCCCAATGTCCCGCGACGCCATCGACGGGTTCCGGCCTCTGCGCGACGCGGTGCCGCTAGCGTGGACGGACGAATCGGTGCGCATGAATCTCAAGAATAAAATCAGCATGGAGATTCGGGGCGAAGCGTTTAATTTGGCTCCTGGGGTAAACGACGTTCCGCAGTACCTGGCCATCTTCCTCGCGGCCAGGGGACTCGCGACCGTCGTGCCAGAGGCCTAGTCGCCAATGTCGGGGTACCAAGATCGACTGCAGGGAACGGACCGTCTCCTCCGAATCCGCCGCATCCGCAAGGCGGTCTTCGCAGGCCTCCTCGCACTCACAATCGTGCTGATCTTCGCGCGATTGGAGGGGGAGGGCGCGAGCCTGAAGCCGCTCTTCCTCCCGGTCAACGGGATCCTCGAGGTCGCGCTCATCATGGGCCTGACGACCTCGATCGTCGGCCTCTTCCTTCGGAACCTCGAGATCCACAACGCCTTGCGGGACAACCAGCGCTTCTTGATGGCCAAGTCCTCGATGACGCGCGCGTTCCGCACCGCGGCGTTCGCGATCGGCCTCGCGGTCGCGCTTCTCCTCGCAATCACGCCCTCCCTGGCGGCCACGCTGCTCTCCGATCCGCCTCAAGTCGTCTCGCTCCCGCCCAGCGCCTCCGAGGTGGTCACGTTCACGAGTCCTGATCCGCTCGGCCTGACCTTCGTCACCTATGCCGCGGTCGGCGTCACGAGCGGCTCCGTGTCCGTCATGGTGAAGCGAGACAACGTGACCGTAGCTGCACCGCAGACGCTCACGTCGACACAGCGAGCCGTCCTGGATATCGAACCTTCGATGTGGGCCGACCATGCGACCTGGTCCCTCGTGTTTCGGAACACCCAGAACGCGTCCACGTTCCTGACCTTCGTCCTCCAGAAGGGCATCGTCCCGACTCTCTTCTCGACCGTCCCGTTCCTCGTGTTCCTGTACGGCGCGGTCCAGATCGGATGGTGGGTCGTCCTGCGACCGATCCGTGAGCGCACGAAGGTGACGAGCCTTCGTTCCGCGGCCGAGATCGATTCCGGCGAGCGGTTGTACGACCCGTCCGCCCCGATCCCCGATGCACCGACTCTGGCTCGACCGGAGCGAGTGACTTCGAGCTTCGTCGATCCGCCGCCACCGAGGCCGTCGGCGCCTCCTCCGCCTCCGATTCCCACTCCCGTGATGCGAACGCCGAAGCCGGAGACGCCGAGGCCGGCTCCCCGCCCGCCCCCGCGCGAGCCCGAGACCGCCGACAGCTTGGTTCGGAAAGCGGAGGCGCTTGTCGCGACGGGGACCTACGAGGCCGCCCTGACCGGGTTCGAGGAAGCGCTGCGGCTGGACTCGGGCTACGTTCCCGCACTCCGAGGCAAGGCCACCTGCGAGGAGCGACTGAATCAACGGTCCGACGCCCTGGAGACGCACCGGCGGATCCTCACGAACGACCGGAGGAACGTCGACTCGCTCCGCGCGATCGCCCGGCTCCAGATGGCGGACCGGCGCTGGCGGGAATGCCTCGAGGCCGTCGAGGACCTCCTCCGCGTCCGACCGAATGAGGCCGCGGCCCTGGAGATGAAAGGCGACGCCCTCTCGAACCTCGGCCGGCGGCCCGAGGCGCTGGCCGCGTACGAGGCCGCCGAGGCGGTCGACCCAGCCGACGAAAACCTGCGACAGAAGATCGAGGAGGTCCGCGTGGACGTGCCCGGCCTCCTGAGCCGCGCCCTGATCGCGAGCGCGAGCGGGAACTACGCGCAAGCGTTGAGCCTCTTCGACGAGATCCTCGGGGTCGAGCCGAGCAACGTGAACGCGCTGATCGGCAAGGCCGTGGCCTATCGGCGGAGGGGGAAGCCGCAGGAGGCCCTGAACTGCCTCGATCTCGTCCTCGGCGTGCAACCGGGAAATAGCTCCGCGCTCCTGAACCGCGGGAACATCCTCCTCGAGCAAGGCGATGCCGAGGCCGCCCTCGAGTCGTTCGAACGGCTCACACAGCTCTATCCCAATGACGAGGAAGCGTGGACCGCCCTGGGGGACGTCCTCCTGAGGATCGGCCGCGACGAAGACGCGCAGCGCGCGTTCACGGAGGCGCTCAAGCTGAGCCCCGGAGACGAAGGGATCCAACGACGCCTCCTCGATCTCGAGGCGGCGAAGGTCGACGGCTCGGGGATCCTCCAGGAGCTCACCTCCGTCAAAGGGATCGGCCGAGCGCGAGCCAAGGCATTGATCGACGCGGGCTTCAAGGATCCGGAGGACTTCGCGAAGGCGACCCCGAAGGCCCTCATGGCGGTGAAGGGCGTCACGCGCAAGGTGGCCGAAGAATTGTTGGAACATTTCCGCCAGACGATGGCGCAAGTCCGGTGACCCGAGCAAGTTCTTAAGTAGCGCATTCCCTTGCACGCCGTCCCATGAAGGCGTTTCGGATCAGCGGTCGCTTCCGCATGGGCCGCCGATGGCAGTCGTTCTCGAAGGAGCTGGCGGCTTCGGACGAGACGGCGGCCCGCGAGAAGCTCCTCTCCGTCCTCGGGAGCCAGCACGGCGTGCCCCGGAAATACGTCGCGATCGCCCTGGTCGCCGAGGTGCCTCTCGACCAAGTCGAAGATCACGCGGTCCGGTACGCGCTGGAGGCCCGCGCGTGAGCGCCAGCGAGACGGAACTCCGACGGGGAATCGCGGTCCTCGATCAGTACCGGGCGCAGATCGAAACGCTGGCTCAACAGCAAGAGATCATCCGCATCTCCCTCGAGGAGCACATGCGGGCCCGCGAGACCCTCGTGCGGTATCGGGAAGCCGGGAAGGCCGCGGAAGTCCTCGTGCCGATCGGCGCGAATTCGTTCCTCGTCGCGCAATCGAAGGACATCGACAAGGCGTTCGTCTCGATCGGCTCCGACCTGCTGGTGTACGATGACGTGGACCGACAAGTCGAACGGCTCGACGGCCGGATCAAATCGATCACCGAGGCGGCGAACGCGATCGGACAGCGCCTCGGGGACCTGCAGCGTCGGGCGGAGGCCCACGGCGCCGCCGTCCAGGACTTGTACGACCGGCTGCAAGGGCCGGGCACACCGGGCGAGCGGAGCTAGATGTTCAAGTCCCTCCGAGAGCGGCTCTCCGGCTGGAAAGAGAAAGCGGAAGCCGAGGTGACGTCCGAGTCGATCGGCGACTCCGGCCGCAAGATCAAGGAAGACAAGCTCGAGGAAATCCTGTACGACCTGGAGATCGCCCTCCTCGAGTCGGACGTGGCGTTCCCGGTCGCCAAGGAGATCGTGGACCGCCTGGCGGAGGACCTCCGGGGGAAGCGGATCTCGCGGGAGGTGAGCCTCGAACAGGGCGTCGAGGTGGCGCTGCGAGACGCGATCACGAAGGCGCTCTCGGTGCCGCCCCTCGACTTCTTCGGCCTGATCGAGAAGAGCCCGCGTCCCTTCGTCGTGATGTTCGTCGGCGTGAACGGGACTGGCAAGACGACGACGATCGCGAAGCTCGCGTACCACATCATGAAGAAAGGCTACACGTGTGTCGTCGCCGCGGCGGATACGTTCCGCGCGGGGGCGATCGAGCAGCTCGAGAAGCACGCCGAGGCGGTCGGCTTCAAGCTGATCAAACACAACGCAGGGTCCGATCCCGCGGCGGTCGCCTTCGACGCGGTCGAGCACGCGCGGGCGCGCGGCCGGGACGTCGTCCTGATCGACACCGCGGGCCGCATGCAGACGAACCAGAACCTGATGGACCAGATGAAGAAGATCAAGCGCGTCGCGAAACCGAACCTGACCCTGTACATCGGCGACGCCCTCGCGGGCAACGATGCGATCGAGCAGGCGAAGCAATTTCACGAGGCCGTCGGCCTCGATGGGATTGTCCTGACGAAGATCGACGCGGACGCGAAGGGCGGCGCGGCGCTGTCGATGGCGAAGACGATCGGGAAGCCGGTCGTGTTCGTGAACCTCGGACAGACGTACAAGGACATCCGCCGCTTCGACGCGAAGTGGATGGTCGACCGGCTCCTCGCGGAGGCGTAGCGTGAGTTTCCGGGAACTCCTCGAGAAGGGGCAGATCGCGGAATTCCCGGCGCTGCAACTCGCCCTCGGCGCGATCAAGGGCCGCGTCGACCGGTTGACGGTGGCGTCCATCGGCACGGGCGGATCGAAGGAGGAATACCCGCTCGTCGAGATCGGAGGCACGGCGACGTCGTACCAGGTGAAGGTCCTGGAGGATTCGCCGGAATACCTGGACTGGCTGAACTCCGCCCTGCTCTGTGCGGGCTTCGTCGAGCCGATCGGACTCACGGCCATCGCGCGGCGCCTCGCCGAATACGAGGACATCATCCTCGGGGTCGACACGAACATCCTGTACGCCTCGATCCTGGGGGAGCACCTCCTCGACGAATTCCATCGGATCCACGTGCGGCCGTACAAGGAGAGCGTGAACTGGATCCTCCTCGTCATCCCCGGCGTCGTGATGAAGGAGCTCGAGAACGCCGCGAACATGAAGAAGGGCAACCGGCTCTCGCACGCCGGCCGCCGAGGCTATCGGGCCCTCCAGGAGATCACGACCCTGAAAGGCACGGAAGGCT
>Ga0209376_1005812_pt1 | contig 10135 bp, 8 predicted proteins | sample GraSoiAngelo_134_FD_185891 | JGI IMG/M metagenome (GOLD analysis project Ga0209376, IMG submission 185891) | Grasslands soil microbial communities from the Angelo Coastal Reserve, California, USA - 14_0929_05_30cm (SPAdes) (version 2) | ecosystem: Environmental > Terrestrial > Soil > Grasslands ... | reverse complement strand
AATCCGCCTGTGCGTCGCGGACGTAAGACCGGTATGGAGACCGCCGAGCGTCGCGCAATTCGGGACCAGATCCGTTACGATCCGGTGGCGAAGACCGGCGAGCTGGGAGGCAGGCTCCGCCACCACCACGATCACTTCGGCAAACAGCGACTCCAAGACCGCAAGCGTCCGCTCCAGCAGCGTCCGGCCGCCCAGTTCAAGAAACCGTTTGTCCCGGCCCATCCGACGGCTCTTGCCGCCGGCCAGGAGGACCCCCGTGATGTCGGCCTTGCGGTTCAGGTGCAGCCTCTCTTTGGTCTGCGCCAGACGGTGGAGTCACCAAAAACAAAGGCTCTTCCGGTTCTCGTGTGGGTCATGTCCAGTCCGCCAGGGCGAGGCATTCCGCTCCGTGCAAGCTCGCCGCGCTGCTGTAACTAGCGGCGGCCCGGCTCCGGCTCCCCCCATCCCCCACATGGTGGGGGTTCTCCGATCCGCTTCGGCCTGGGGCAACAGTCCGATGCGGTCGGGCCTCGCTCGGGCCGCATCACCCGTTGCATTTGGATGAGCAACGGGTCCCCGGCACATCAGCGGGGCTCCCCCGCAATGTCGCGTCACCCTCGCCCTGACGGCCTCGTGCGGGCGTCCCGACCAAGCCGAGGCTGGACGGCTGGGCGCGAAGGATCATCACCATGGCGGGAATCATGAGAGGGGTGGCCTGGCTGATCCCCTATTGCGCGCGTCATCACCCCTCGCACTTGAAGGACAACGGGTGTCGCGGCTCCGCATGCTCACCTGTTAGCGGGCAGGAGGGCAGGCGGCCTCAGACTGCGCGCGTCATCACCCGTTGCAATCTGAAAAGCAACGGGTACCCGGCACACCATCCGCCTAGGCCCGGAACCAATCAATCCTGAGTGCGCGGTGCGCGAGCACAACGGGCAGCCCTGCCGCCCCGCCCTCCCCACCCTTCGCCAGCTGAGGCGGCTTTTCCCAAGGTCTTCACCGCGCGAAAGCCGGAAGAGCCAAAACAAAAAAAAAGGGGGTGGGCTGCCCCACCCCCTTTGGACTGTGCCGTGCGTCACGCGAAGGGCTAAATCCGACCCTTCCGTTTATTCGCCCGCCGCGTCAGGACCCACCCTTCCAGGATCACAATACCAACGGCGATCACGGTGGGATAGATGTACGTCTCCTTGGGAATTGGCGGCTCCAAGATCGTGTAGTAGAACGCCGAAACCGCCAGCTTGCGCCCGACATCTCCGTTATGACCATCCCACGCAAAGAACACGGTCGGGATGTACTTCCCCATCTCGAAATAGGTGTCTTCGTCGTAGTCCCCCTTCAAGGGCCTCTGGATCATGAGCGTCCAAAGACCATCTTTCCACTCGGCCTTGAGTAGCTTCATTTTCTCGGCAAAGTCGTCACGCTCCTCAAAGTCCTGATCCCAGCCGGTCCCGGCGAAGGCCCGCAAGGACCCGTCGGCCTCCCACTTCACGATATCCACGGGATACTTCTGGTCTCCCCAGAAAAACCGTGGCTTCTCAGGTGGCGGGAGCTCCTGCCACTTGACCGGGAACTCGAAGGCAAACGCGTCGTTGTAGACCGTATAGTTGTTCTGCTTCGCCGCAATCGAGTCCGGTTCTCCGGTTTTCGGAGGCTGTTCTTTGATCCCGTACTCGTCCAGGTTGACCTGGGTCGGCTGGAAAGGCCGCTTACCCTCAGCAACGCTCTTGGACCGATCCTCCCACTGGAACATGAACACAATGTGCTTGTCGTTATAGATGGATTTCACCCAGACATCGTCGAGCCGGTTGACGAAGTTCCTCGGCTTGTGCGTGATCTGGCCGCCTAAAGCCACGATTCGCCGCTCACGCTTCTGCCAGAGCTCGTTCTCGGGATCGGCTGGGATCTCGCCCTCGATGGGCCCGGACCGTATGACGAAGTTAGTTTTCGGCTTATCGGTCAAGGGATCGATCTCAAGCGGGTTGCCCTTGGCGTCGCGTTCGCAGAGCGACTGCACGAAGTTGGCGATGTGCCACCGTTCCTCGATCGTGGTGTTGTCCGCAAACGACGGCATCGGGGTGCCGTTGACCCCCGTGGAGAACGTCCGGAAGATGTTCTTCACGTTATACGGGTCCTGGCGGCTCCCTCTGAAGTTCCAGCACTTGTGCCAGCTCGCCGGCTGGATCGGGAACCCCCAGTCGTCCTTCAGGTTAAACGCGTTTCCGTCACCGTGTCCTTCCACTCCATGGCATTCGATGCACTTCTTGTCCACCACCAACTGAGCGCCCTTCTCGAGGCTCTCCTTGCTAGGCGGAATCGGCTTGAGGCTGTCGAGTTGCAGGACCGTGAAGGACTCGGTGTCCTTGTCATCGAACTTGCGATCCTTGACGAGCTGGCTCGTCACGAACGCAATTACTTGACGGCGCTGGTCTTCGCTCAGGATGCCCTCCCACGACGGCATGGCCGACCCGGGCAATCCGTGCGTGACGGTCTGGAAGAGGTCCATCTGCGGAAGGGGCAGCTCTCCGCTGGCCGTGTGTCGAATCTTGAAGGTGCCCTGATTGAAATTCCTGGGCCGGGGCCAGAGACGGTCAGCGGAGGGGCCGTCCCCCCCTCCGTCCACTCCATGACACCAGACACATTTGGTGAAATAGACCCGCTTCCCGGCTTCGATGTCTTCCGCCGCCGGCATCGCGGGCATGTCGGATTTCTTGAATCCTTCCGGGACTCCGCTGCCCCCGCTTTCCTGGGCATAAGTCCAGACCGCCGCACTGCCGGAGATCATGCTGATTCCAACGGCGGCGATCAGCAGAAGCAGCCGCTGACTTTTTAACCGAAGATGCCTCATAGCTGTACCCCTTGTCCCGTTGCTGTAGGATTAATCCCATGTCCTCGGATAATAGCCGGTGTGCCAGTATTCAAACAGGACCACTTTCCAGATCTCGTCGGTGGTCAGATGCTGCTCCCACGGCGGCATCACGGACGCCCATGGGAACGACTCCCGCGGCAGTCCGATCCCGCCCTTGGAGACGCGCCAGAACACGAAGGTCTCCTGAAGCTGGGCCAGCGTTCCGGGATCGGTGAAATTGGCCGGAATCGGGTTGAACGCGAAGGCGTGCAGCCCCCTGCCGTTGAGATTATCCCCGTGACAGAAATGGCAATTCTGGAAGAAGATCTCTCCCCCCTCCCGGACAAACTTCAAGTAGCCTTCCGCCTTGGGATCCCAGGGATTGGCATCGGGCTTCAGAAGCCGCCCCATGCTCTGCTCGGTGATGAGCTTGTTGGAATACTCTTGGTCGTATTTGCCCTCGGCATTGACTCGGTACGGATTCGATGCAGTTTGCAGCACGAACGTCTTCCCATGCACTTTGGTGCTGGCCGGTGGAGCCGGGTGAACCGTCCTCAGCTCGATCGGCTCATCCAGGTTGGGAAGGAAGGAGTTATACGAGAACCCCCACAGGATAATGGGAATGGCGATCAGGTAGAAGGTTCTGAGCGCCTTGTGGAACGGGGTCACCGCATCCAACACGTTGAGAATGGGCTTCTTGAATTCCTTCCAATCATCTTCGGCACCGGACATCCACATAAAGACCCCGACCATCGCAATGGTCCCATAGATCGCGCGCACGCTGAATGGGATCGGCGGATAGATGCGGTACTTCAGGTACAGGATGATGAAGAGCCAGAAAGAGATCCCCTGCCAGAACCGGGGAATGCCGAGCCCGTTTTTCTTGAGCAGGTAGCTGATCACAGTGAACACGGCCACGAAGAAAGCCAGCTCCGCGAGCAACTGCATCGGCATATATCCCTCGACCAGCCGAATGGTTTGAGGGGGGAGCAGGCCCGCCACCATCACCAGGAACACAACCAACGCGATCCCGCCAATGACTGCGCCGGCCAAAAGTATGACTCTCATCTTAGGACTCTCCTTCGGGCTACACTTCCCTGATCAACCGGTCCATCACAAAATATCTATGGTTCTATATCTTAGGAGGCTCCTTGCCCTCTTCAACCTGAGAGAGATAATCCACGATTTTGTTCAACGCGCCAGCGCTCAACTTCTGGCCGAAGACCTTGGGCATGACCCCGTCCGGGAAAGGCTTGACCACATACGTACCGGGGGAAATCACGGACTCCGTGATGTACTCGCGGACGGTCTTGGCGCCGCCCTTGTACGCCGGATCCTTGATCCGGTTCGGCGCATTGGTCTTCTCGACCAATTTTGGTCCGACGGTCCCCATCGCACCGGGAATCCCGGGGATGGTATGGCAGACCACACACTGAGCCTTCGCGAAAATCTGGGCCACCGGCTCCTCGCCGGTTGCCAGCAGTCCGCCACCGCCTGCCGCAGGCTGGTCCTCCGTCTGTTTGGGACGATCAGCCTCAGGGATGAACTTCTCGTATGCTTTGATGATCTCCTCGTACGAAGGCGGCTCCTTCCCCTCACGAACGTACAGCCAGGTGTCCACCGCCGCCAGCTCTCCCAGGCTCAGTGAAATGGGCGGCTTATGGATCGTGGGCATCGGGCTTTCCTTGTCGTTGGTGCCCTTCACCCCGAAACCCGACACGACGTAGCAGCTTGGGCAGGCGTGCGACTCGGCGATGTACTCCTGGCCGCCCTCCGCAGTACCTGAGCCCGCGAAGGCCTCCTTCTGAGCCGTATCGCGGTCGCCCGGCTTCCCTTTGTGGTAACGGGGATCCTCGAGCTGCTTCTTGGCCCGCTCCGGGATGCCGAACAGGTTGGGCGCCCGCTCGCTCAAGAATCCTTCATTGAATCCGTGGCACAGCGGACACTGCCCTTTTCCGATCGCGCCCTGGACTTTACTTTGCCCGATTCCGCCGAAGATGATTTTCTCTCCCTCATCCGCCAACTGCTGGGCAGTCATACCGCCGAAGTCCAGTTTGACTTCCGGGGGAGGAAAGCCGCCTTCCACCTGGGGCAGCCAGTTCCCATATCCGGACAACGCCGCCGCCACGAAGAACATGGTGCCGCCGATCTTGAACAGCGCGCTGACGTTGTAAAAGTACATGGCCATCATGAACGAGAGGGCCGTCACCATGGCAAGGGAGACCGGAAGAAGACGAGAATTCCCGAAAAAGTTCAGCTTGTAGTTGGCGATCGCGATGAAGGCCATCACGGCCGCAAGCATTCCGATGAATGTCTTGAACACCGCGCGCCGCCTGGTTGCACGATCCGGGATGGTGACCTGAAAATAAATCATGAGGCCGACCAGGAGAACCAGAACAGGCCAGCCTAAACCAAAGGCCGCTGCGAATAACTCCGCCACGTGAGAAACCTCCTTGGCCTCACCCTCGGCAAACTCGAGGATGAGGCCAGTGAAATCGATAATGTTCTAGGGATTAATGTCCTGTTGCAGGCTCGGGGACCCTTCCAGGGACCGACACCTTGGCCTCCGCCGGCGCCTTCTTCACCCCGAGCGTGGCGAGGAAGAAGACAAACAGGATGGTCAGCCAGAAGAACAACACGTTAAACGAAATCATGTTCGCGGCGAATCCGGTGGTGTGGGTATAGGCCCAGGGCGAGTTGTCCCGCATGATTTCGTTCACATGCCAGAACAGACGAACCGACGAGCGAATGTAACCCATCAGCCCCATCATCCAGGTAAAGGCGGTCGCCAGCATGATCAGGGCGTACTGGGATCGGACCGATATCTTGCCCCATTCGATCGCCCCGCTCTGCTTCGCCCCCTTGAGCATGACGAGGTTGAGGGCCGTCATGAAGAACAAACACGAGAGGGTGGTGGCCACCTGCGGCACGGACAGTCCGACGCGGACGTTTGCCGGGATGTAATACCCGTAAATGGCCAGCCAGATGATGTTCACATAGGCCAATGCGAAGAAGCACCCCATGAAGATGTTCCCGAACTTGGCCCATGACACCATCGGTACCTTGTTCCCGCGCTGATACCAGATAAAGCTCAGCACGGTGGTCGTAATAATGACGTTGATGCCCCCGTTCTTGGCCGACATCACGCCATAGTTCCCCAGCACCGGGTGCTGCTGGCCCCCCATGGCCTTCAGTTCGGCCGGCGTCATCACGATCGTGTGCGGCGTGATGAAAATCAAGAACCCGCACACCAAGACGAACACCATGTATTTGATGTACCGTTGATACTTCTCCGCCCCTCGCATCCGTCCCATCGCCTGCCAGAGGTAGTAGTTCGAGCTCAGGAACAGGATCCCGATCATCGTGGCTTGGATGATGAACAACCAGGCCAGCAGGCCGCCCATGAGCGTAATGCCCATCTGCTGCCGGTAGGCATAGACCTCGCGCATGAGCCAGTAGCCCGCAAACGGCAGCGGGATCAGGAACGCGACGCCGATGGCCATCGCGATATAGCCCATCCAGTCATAATGGGCCCGCTCTTCATCGGTCTTGGAAGCCAGGAACCGGTAGGCTGCATACGCGGCCACCACTCCGCCGCCGAAGGCCATATTGCCCAGCAGCCGGTGGACATTGAGCGGGTTCCAGAGCGCGGTATGGATGCTGTGCCAGATGTTCCCCAGAAAGCGCCCCTGCTCATCCACGCCGGCCGGCGACATCATGAACCCGATCCAGGAGTTGGCGAGGAACATCAACGTTGTTCCGATCACGTTCAAGACCACCGACATGCTGACGTGAATCCACTTGAGCAGCCCTTCCTTCATCCGGTCCCAGCCGTAGTAATAGATGTAGATGGTGCCGCTCTCCGCCACGAACAGCAACGCGTAGATATGCATCACCGGACGGAAGATGCTGGAGAGATAGCCGAAGAAGGCGGGATAGAGCGTCAGGAACGTGAAGATCAGGATCCCGCCCAGGATCGCGGTCAGCGAGTACGCCGTGAGGCTGATCTTGATGAAGTCATAGGCGAGCTGATCATATTTCTTGGCCATCGCCTTGTCCTTCGATACGATCCCCATGAACTCGATAATCATGCAGAAGATCGGCACGGCCAAGACAAAGCTGCCGTAGTACAGGTGTTGCTGATTGGCGATCCAGAGCAGCACGCGGCTTTCAAAATTGTAGCGCGGATAGAACTGAGGGTTGTCCGCCGTCTTGGGCGCCGGCGCTCCCGACACGATCCCCTCAGTTTTGTAATAGACGTCCCGCGCCTTCTCGACCTTGGCCGCCTCGGGCGTGTCCGCCTTCTTGGCCACATCGGGCGGAGGCTCACCGGCCGCAGGAGTCCCGCCGCCTCCGGCGAGCGCAGGCATCGAAACAACGATTGGCAGGAGGAGAAGGCCAACCATTGCGCCCAACGCCAGGATTGACAGCATCTTGTTCCGGGTTAATCCACCCATGGCTTACCTCCTTAAACAGTCCTCAGGGATACCCCTGTATGAGCACACCGTGAGACTTTATTTCCTGAAGAGATACCAATAGTCCAACCCTTGCATGTCCATCAGATAATGGTCGACGAGATGAAAATAGGCCACCGCGATGAGCAACGAGATGGTCACCGCGACGTAGACGTTGTTCAACAGGGCTTTCGTCTTGAATGAAACGCCGACTAACAGGACCACCCCCAGCACCAGCATGGCGGTCCAAAAATTTGGGCTCGTGACAATTTCCATTTTCCTGCTCCCCCGTTAGCCGTGCAAGGACGCCGCCTCGGGCACGTCCCTAAGCGAGTGCGTCTCCGCGACAGAATGCTTCGATCAGCACGGGCAGTTTATTCCCGCGAACCAATAAAAGAACCACAGCCCCAAGGCAGCCGTGAGATAAAAAATTGACTTTCCGAGTTTGATCTTGAAGTCCTCCTGAGCTCGTTCCATCCGCATATCTCCTTATGCCTGGATAAATACGGCGCACAGCCCTGTCGTGACCGGTTCTTGACAGGTCTGTAAGTCTGTGTTACTGCTCTGTACGTTTTTTTTGTAAGGATGAGGGCGCACGATGCGTAAAAATTCAAAATTGTTCGATATTATAGTTTTGGCCGGATTGGTTGTCAACCTAATTTTGGCGGTGTTTCTGATTCTCTACTATTTTGATTTTCTATGATTTTCCAGCGACTTCCGTTCAAACCCCACCCCCCTTTTCCTCCCCCGAAACGGCACAACGGAACCCGATGGTCTCATCACGAAAATCGGGGACCATGCGGCTTCGGCTGGTGATCCGCACATCGGAGCCGGTGCTGGTATACCCGCCCCCTCGCAGCACTTTATAGACTCCGTGAGCGGGGCCCTTGGGGTTTCTTTCCGCAGGGTCGCGGTAGGCGTCTTCCGCGTACCAGTCCGCCACCCATTCCATCACGTTGCCGGCTCCATCCGCAATCCCAAACTGGCTCACGTCCCGCTTGAACGATCCGACCGGCGCGGTCACTTCGAAGCCGTCCCTGGTTGAGCCCCAGTTGGCGGCCAGGAAGTCCCGGGTGTTTCCCCAGGGCCAGAGCCGGCCGTCGACACCGCGGACGGCCTTCTCCCACTCCGCTTCAGTCGGAAGCCGCTTGCCCTTCCAGGTGCAATAGGCCTCGGCATCGTTCCACGAGACATACGCCGCGGGTTGATTCACCCCGCGCATGCGCGACAGGTTTTTCGCGTACCGCGATGGCGGCGCCGCCTTGCGATGCCCGGTGGCGGCCACGAACGCCTGGTACTGATGGTTGGTCACCTCAAATCGGTCAATCGCAAAGGCGTCCAGGTAGATGGCACGTTCCGGCTGCTCGTCATAGCCACCGGCCTTTGTGCCTCGGATGAAGGAGCCCGCCGGGATCGTGACCATCTCGTCCTGAATCGGCTCTTCACGCGGAGGGGCCTCGTCTGGCGAGGCGACGGATGGGCTCTCCCCGTCGGATGACTGAATTGGCTCCTCAGGCGGCCGCGAGGTGCCTTTGAGAATCCCCATCACCGGCAGGCCCGTCAGGAAGAGCACCGTCAGGAGGAGCGCAATTTTGAATTTCGTTTCGAGCACGGCTGACTCGTCAGGCTCAAGATAATCTAGTTTCTGGTCCGCCGGGGTTCGGCACGCTGCTCCTCCGCATCTTTGGCGCACCGGACGCCGATGGTGCTGTCGGTCCGCCACATCTTCGCCTGAAATCGTTTCGGGAGCCGTGCGTTCTGCTGGGTTTCACGCCACGAGCCTCCCCGAATGACCTTGTGCTCTCCCTCCTCGGGTCCCGGCGGGTCCCGGTAGGGAGATTTGCGATAGTACTGCTCGTCGTACGTATCCGCCACCCATTCGGCTACGTTGCCGGTCATGTCGTAGAGCCCGAACGGGCTTCTCCCCGACTCGAATGAGCCCGGGGGCGCGAGGTACCGAAACCCGTCCTCATCGCCATCCACGTTCGCGCGGCCAGTCCCGAACTCCTCGCCCCAGGGGTACCGTCGCTTGCCCTCTCCGCGGCCCGCTTTCTCCCACTCCGCCTCCGTGGGCAAACGCTTGCCGGCCCATTTACAGTACGCCACCGCATCTGACCATGACATGCCCATCGCCGGCAGGGTTGGTTTGAGAATCTTGGAGATGTCATCTTCGAACACCGGGACAAAGGGCTTGCCTCGTTTCGTCATCCGCACGAAACGATCATACTCCGCCTGAGTCACCTCTTGCTGGTCCATGTAGTACGTGCCGAGATACACCTGATGATCGGGAACTTCGTCAGGATCGCCCTCCTTGCTCCCCATGGTGAACGGCCCTTCCGGAATCTGGACCATCTCACGCCCATCATCCCCGACCATGGTCTTGTACACCGAGAAGTCGTCCTGCGGAGCAACCGTGGCAACGGGGCGGCTTTCGGACTGGAGAGACGCCACCAGCTCGCGCTGCTGTTTGGCCTTGTAGGACTCATACACCAGTCCCACGATCATGAGGATGAACGACCCGAACACGAAGGCAATGGCCGCGATTAAGACACCCTTATTTTCCATAGTCTTCCTGCCGTGACGGTCGCGGGTTTTCCGGGGCAGCGGATCGCTTGCGGTCCGCCCGCATGTCCAGGAGCATGGAGATATTCACTCCCAGAAACCCGCCCATCGCGGCCCCTGCCCCGGCGCCGATTGAAATCCTCTCCGGACCAGCCAGCGCCCAGGCCAGCGCTCCACCCAATGCCGCGCCTACTAGAATGCTGATCAAAAACCGGCGCCCTTGGAAGATGCCAACCACCGTCCCGAGGACGAGCCCCAACCCGGTCGCGATCGGGAGGGCTCCTCCACCCATGAG
>Ga0209376_1005810_pt1 | contig 10137 bp, 12 predicted proteins | sample GraSoiAngelo_134_FD_185891 | JGI IMG/M metagenome (GOLD analysis project Ga0209376, IMG submission 185891) | Grasslands soil microbial communities from the Angelo Coastal Reserve, California, USA - 14_0929_05_30cm (SPAdes) (version 2) | ecosystem: Environmental > Terrestrial > Soil > Grasslands ... | reverse complement strand
TACTGGTATTCGAGTCGAAGCAATGCCAACCAGGAGAAGCCGAGCGTCGAGAGCGTCTTCTTTGGAAAGACACCGAACTGTCCAGGTGGCGCTTCATACTGTGTGACCATATACATAAGAAATGTCGGAACAGTTCCCTTCACAATCAGCTCAATCTATCTCAACTCTACACTTTACAGCCAATCCTACCCGCCGGTTTTAGTGTCCCAGGTTCAACAGTTCCAGTTCCCCCTGTCCGGCCAGACTTGGGTCAAGGGCAACTTGCAGACCCTGACAGTTGCTACTCTACGGGGAACAGTAGTTCAGACAACTTGGGTTCCGTGAGGATGATTTGACCAAAATGACTCTCTTCAGAAGGTTCAAGCGTGCTAGGAAAGGAATGAGCACCATATTCGGTGGGCTCTTCTTCATCATCCTAATTCTCATGGGTTTCAACCTGATGCTCTGGAACTTCATCCAGTACGACGCATACAATCAGGTAATAACGTCTACAAGTTTACGCGACCAGCAGGCCAAGTCCGAAAACTTGGTCTTCAACCCCCCTGGCGCCAGAGACTTTACCGCGAACAAGTTCAACATAACCATGAACAACCAAGGCGGGACCACCATTACCGTCTCAAGAATCTATATCACCAACCTCTCCCCTACCAATTCACCCCAATGTCAAGGCGCAGCGCTCTGCACCGTGGACCTGCCACCTGCAAGTAAGACCTTTTCAAACGCAAACATTCAGACAGGAGAAAACGATCACCGGATCACAGTAAACGGAATGAGGATCGACGACGGAAGCGGCTACAAGGTCGTAGTGTCCACTGCAAGGGGCAGACAGTTCAGCTTCTACTATCCGTGGCCGGTCAACGGCCCAGGAGCCTCCAACTCGAACCAAACCAACACGGCACACGGAGCACTAGACGTCAAGTTTGACCTGACATCCTTTAACTTCACTCGAGGTACACAGACTGTGTCCCAGCAGGCGTGGACCGTCCCGTATCAGACTAATGTAGTATACTGGGTGAAGGTGGTCAACAACGCAATCTACCCAGTGTCCATTTCTCGGTACACATCACTCTACTTCGTATGCTATCAGGACAGGTTCGGCTCGGGACAGGACCCGGGTTATGGGCTGCCCCCTTGCAACGAGACCGACAATAGCTTTGTGGTGGACAATGGTACTATGAATCCAAATACTTTGGTTGCTTACGATGACGTAAACCGGCCATACGTTATCCCTGGTGCAGGTCCGAACGGTCCGAGCGGATTCACCATTGTGAAGTTCGGCTCATTCTGTCCCGGCTCGCTCTGCGGTAATCCTCCCCCTCCTCAGGATGTAGACTTCCCAACGCCCTACTTGGTCTTCATGGGATTCTTCTATAAGGGAGCCAACGGAATCTTAGTCGGGCAGACCATTTCCTTCGTCGCTGTGAGAGCCTGCTCAACATACCCGTCGTGTCCATGAGCCTCTGGCCTCTTCCAATCTAAGCAGCTAAGCCAAGCCAAACAATCAAGGACCCCTAGTCACCACAGTCGCTCCCTCGGATTCTTCGGCCCCTGAAACACACCAGGATGGTGGGCCGGGAGCTTTTCAAGAGGTTTGCGGGACCAGGGGCAAGCCTGAGACTGTTAGAATCGGAACTAGTTGGCGTTCGGTATTTTTCTCGAAGACGGTTCGGGCTATCTGCTCAACCGTGACAATGGCCTCGTCAAGTGTCGATGGGAGCGTGGAGGAGGGGCGTATATTCCAGGTTCAACCATGCGGTTGGATGTACCCAGTCTCAGCGAATTCCGGGGGACACGCGTACCGCATTTTCTGCACCTGAACCCCTGATTTCTCCCCATCGACTCGCAACTATGTGAGCATCTAGGGCAACGAGGTTTTTCGAATTGGTTTGTTTCGGCGAGATTGACGACCTCAAGCTTCTCAATGTTGAGGGTAGCTTGGTCCAGGGGACCGAGTCTGATTCCGCCGGAAACCTGTATAAGGTCGCCTGAAATCAGCGCTCTGGCAACTTTTCGAAGAGAGCCGGTCTGCTGATACGCTGCACAATCCAAAGACCCAGTTTCGTCCTGGACACTGAATATGACGTGACCACCCTTTAGAACAATTGGAGGGCGATTCACTCTGCCCGTGATCACTGCTGACTCGTATGGGCGAAGACCGGCGACGTCTCTACGAACGGTAATATGCGCGTCGGTTCCGTGATTGGTCTTGAACAGCATAACCCGCTCGACTGGCTCCCGTATGACTACTTCGGAAAGTGCTTGCAGTAAGGTTGCAGGATCGTCACCTCGAATCCCTAGGAGCACGGGGTCGGGCCCATGAGGGGAGACTAGCACCCGGCGCGTTTCAGGGTCAACATTGTTGAATGTTCTATCTCCGTATTTTGAATCCATCTTTCTAACAGAATCAGGGTCAACGTTGCGCCTCGTTCCACAGTTCTCCTTTGTTCGGTAAGCGATTACCTCGAAGGTGTGGTCCGTTTCCATGTCATAGGCCACTGCGGCCAACGCTCCGATGATGCCTCTGCGCCCGCCGAGCGTGAAAGTGTCCACATCGGCTTCTCTTGCCAGCTTATTGGCCTCTTTCGTTTTGATTACATCGTGTAATGCTCGCTTCGAAAACTCTGAGAGTGCCGGGGTGGGATGCCCTTTTAGAAACACTACGGCTGGGTCGGTTGAGGGAATCGAAGGGTCCGAAGTTCGTTCGACAATCTCTTTCACGGCATCTTCTGCTTCTGTTAGTCTATTCTCTTCGCAATTGAAATGAACCGACAGCGCTCCATTTCCTCTTGTCTTCCAAGGAACATTTGGGTTCAGCCTGACAAGCCAGGGAAAATCGAGTGGAACAAACCCTCTTCGGGATAGTTCCTCGAAGACGAGAGCAGCCGTATGGGTCGTACAGCCCCCGAGTTTGGAATCAGTATCGTCGATTCCAATGTGGAGGTCAATTCCATTTCCAGTCGGTGGCGGAAAATCCTCAAGACCGATGTGCGTGTTTTGCGAAGGGGCAATTCTTGTCAAAACCGAGACCACCTAGCTGTGGACTAGTCTCTTACAAATTCCGGCGTTCTACCAATACCTCGGTCTGGGGGCATGCGCTCCGCTCAATCAACATGGGTCTTCAGATGAGCTATTGTTTGTGGCGGCGGATACGAGGTCAGCTTTCGATGACAATCATCGTAAGCGTAGACTTTACCTTGTTTAGCCTTCGAATCTTCCAGGTGATGATCTCCTTCAGCTTGTCCATGCTGTCAGCCGCAACCTTGGCCACTATGTCGTATACGCCGTAGACCATGTACGCCTCCTTGACCTGGCTGACTCCTTTCAACTCTTTGACGACGGCGTCTTCTGAACCTATCTCAGCGTTTATCAGAACAAAAGCCATGGGCAACTGATTCTGCCTCTTGCCCGCGGCAATCAATTTCAGACGTTAAAAGCTTTGAGCAGCACGATTCTGATAACTCTTGGGGGTAGTTTCGGCTGTCTCTTGGGCTAAATCATCTCGTTCTCCTTCTTGGAAGGATGAGCGGTCGTCGTATGAGCCTGTCACACCGGGATGAGGGGAGAGACTTCGACCACGTGTCAGGTCTGAACACTGGGATACCTGGTTGGCTGGCCGCCGTAAAATCCCTGCCTTGCAATGGGCCAAGCTACCACGCTTTAGGGGTGAGGGGGCGGTTGAGGTTCGACCGTTCCCTGCCAAGACGAGGCATACGTGCTTCTGAAGCGCAAGGGTTCTCAGGTGAAGCGATGAAGGGGAACCCGACGACGACGGTAATCCTCAGAGTCGACGAGAGCAAGATAACCCCCGAAGGGGCTATCAGAACTAGCCGCACGGCATACCAGTAGAGGTTACTAGTACTGGCCATTGCTAGCGACGGTTTCAGAATCAATATGGTAACAGAACCGGGCTGGTGGACTTCGACCGTCCATGGGCGCTACTGTGCCTGTAACAATCGAGGCATCGGCACTTTTGCTAAGCGTAGCGATGCTATTGGCGGCTTCATTTAGCGATCTCAAGACACGGGAAGTCTCGAACAAGGTCTGGCTTGTCTATGGCCCCTTGGCTCTTGCACTGTTCATCGCTAGGATGGTCTACGCTTGGGATGCAGCTCCGATCATAAGTGTTTCAGCAATTGCCACATTTGTAGTAGCCTTTCTATTGTTCCATTTCGGGGTAATGGGTGGTGCTGATAGCAAGGCCCTCATGTGCTTCGGGCTTGCCTTGCCAGTTCCCCCAGCCTTCTTCAACAGTCTCTGGACTGCGCCCATTGTGCTCTACCCATTTCCGATCGCTATTCTCGCAAACTCGTTTCTACTCTCAATCGTCTCGGGCGTGGTCATTCTGTTCCGGAACATTAGCCGGGGAGTCTCGGCCAAGGATCTCTTTCGAGGGTTTGAAAAGGAGACTCTTTTCAGGAAACTGTTTGTCATGTTCACAAGCTACAAGACAAGCTTCAGTGTTCTACAGTCCTCTAACTATCTATATCCCGCAGAAAAAGTGGAGGTTCAGGACTCGAATCCAGTCAGGCACTTACGTGTTGTTTCATCTGCGGAGGAAGACCGGGACAAGCTGGTTTCGAGCCTTCAAGACTACAACACTCAGGGACTATTCTCAGACGGGGTCTGGGTCACACCGGGTCTCCCGCACCTTGTCTTCATAACCGCAAGTCTGTTGACAGTCCTCCTGATAGGCGACCTCGTGATGTGGATGTTCTTCAGAGTAGTGGGGTATTCATGATGACAATTTTAAAAACCGTAGTTAGCGACACAACCAGAAGCCTAGGTGTGAAAGTATTGGCAGCCGACGAATTCAGCGTACAATCCTTGATGAAACTAGGATTGACAGAGTACGAAGCACGCATCTACGTAGTCCTGAGCAAGATGGGACCCCGAAATGCCAGCGAGATCAGCTTCTTGGGCAAGGTCCCCCGGCCAAAGACGTACGGGGCAATCAGAGGCCTAGAGAGCAAAGGACTCTTGCGCATCGTCCCGGGGAAGCCTGAACGATACATGGCCGTGTCACCGAACGATGTCCTCGTACCCTTGGTTGAGAAGCTGAACAGGGAGACAACCGAGTGCGTCCAAGTTGTGGAGAACCTCGCGATGGCCTTCGAATCGTCAAGGTACGTTTACACCGAGAAGCCGTACGAACGGTATGATCTCTGGAGCGTTCGGGGACGTGACAAGGTTCACAAGCGGGTCCAGGACATGATCGGCGAATCCAAAGTCAACGTATTCTTCAGCACGACTGCCAACGGTCTCGTCAGGCTCTACAAAGCCCACTCGGAGGCTCTTGAGAAAGCAGCCCAGCGGGGAGCCAAAGTGCGAATTGTTGCGCCTGTGAACCAGACGAACAGTAGCGTGGCCCGCGAGCTATCGGAGGTAATCGAGGTCAGGAACAGCCAGTCCCCGATGGTCAAGTTCATCGTGGCGGACTCTGCGGAGATAATATTCACGGAAGACATCCCGGACGATACGAATGTCAACGCTGGACAAGACGTGGGGACTTGGACCAACGACCCGCTTCTGGTCAAGTCTCACGAGAAAATCTTCGAACAACTCTGGCCCACACTACAGGGCAAAGAGACGATTAAGGCAAAGGCTCACTAGACCAACGGAACAGTTTCAGGCAGGCGAGAAATCTACCTAGGAGCCAGTCAAAGCCCGGGTCCACTAGAGACCAGGGAATGTGCTCCAGACACAACTCCTAAGACTTCCAAGGAACACGCCCGGCCATGACACGACAATCACCTTCACTCAATCTATTTCCAGCTGAGCCTGAACTCCTCGACGGGGGGGGGGGGGGGGGGCCCTTGCAGCGAAAGCAGCGATTCCACGGGGTTCCACGCGTGGAATTTCTCAGACGGGAAGATTACAAGGAGGCAACATGTTGGAAACCTGTCCTGACGAGATGCATCAGTGGACATTCCCCTATGACAGACCTTGCATCGTCGGCAGTAGTTGCCGGAGCATTGCTATTGTCACAGTAACCTTCAAGGAACGCCGGGTTTTCACCGCCGCTAAACACTCCCAAAGAATGTTCTAGGATTCTTCTCCTATCCTAGAAAGTTCGAATATATCTCGGTATCTCCCGAGGAAGAACTGTGTACCGGTAGTGTAACTGTTCGAGATTTTTCTAGGTTACACGAGTCCTATTGCCGATGCAGATGTGGGTAAGGCTGTGGTTCGTGGGCAGGTCCACGCCACAACCCCAGAGCGAGAAACAGAATGAGTCGGTTGAACAGGTCCAAGGACACACTACGTGACAAAATACTACACGTTCTCTCAGGCGCTACAATACCCATGGATGTCGAGAATGTCCGGATCAAGTCGGGGCTGAAGAACTGGGAAAGCACCAAAGCGCTCCTTCTCGAGCTGGTAGTCGAGGGAATAATCAGCGGTCAGAAGACAACGAAATCCTGGGTGTTCTGGGTCGACCACCGGGATACTAGAATGTCGATTGCAGGAAGAGACCATGCATGAACACTGACACTAGAAACCCTCACTATCAAGCTGTGGTACCATTGGGCAAATCAACGCTCCCTTCTCTCCATGCCTTGGCTTGGACCCCGTCTGGGGAAAGCATGGCAAGCCCACGGTGAAAACACAAAGGAGTGAAAAAATTGAGGAAAATACTCGGGAATAAGAAAGCCATCTCGACAATACTCGCAGCACTACTCATGGTGGTCATCGTAGTCGTGGCTTCGGTCATGGTCTACGCGTGGTCAACAGGTCTCCTCGGAAGCTTGCTAGTCACACCCAACGTTGGCAAGGAAGCCCTCAACTCAGAGAACTATGCATTTACCAATAGCACTTCATCCACCCTCTACATACGGAACACCGGATCAGCATCAGTTAGCTTCGCATCATACTATGTGAAGGACAGCGCCGGCAACCAGTATTCAAGGACCACGTGGACGAATGCTCCCGCGTCGGCGGCACCTAACGCTCTGACAACTGCGTACATCAATATAGGCGTCAGCTGTGGTAGCTGCACCAATCAGGGCTCCGCGTTCACATACACTGCAGGCAATTCCTACACTGTAACCGTCATCACTACTAGGAACAATCAGTTCACCTTCACCATAATCAGGTGAGGGCCACTGATGGCGAGTCGAGATGCCAAAATCTGAACTTCCCGGTTTTTTGAAAACCCCTAACGAAATAGGAACCTGAACCGAACGGGTGAGATGAGAAGGAATGAACACTAGGAACTTCGTCAAATGGGCAAAAAGTCGGGTTGGCAACAACCGGAGGTCCCACCGGGGAATCAGCACCATAATGGCCAATCTGATGATGCTGATCATAGTCGTATTCTTATCCGCATTACTATTCACTTGGGCGATTACCAGCTTCGGCCTGTACCAAGGCGGGGCAGGCTTCTTCTTCTCCAGCAAGAGCCTGGCCAACCAGGAGAGAATCTCAATTGAAAACGTGTACTTCAACACAGTCAGCGGCACAAACAACTTCTACAAGATATACGTCAGAAACGTCGGAGCCATCCCATTCACCATAGCCTCAGTCTACATTAACGGAACCCTACTGGCCACACCGAGTCCTCCAATCCCCTCGCTCAACGTCACACAGTCAATCTGCCTCAACTGCGGAGGCGGCAACCTCGGATGGCAAGGCCCAACATGGGTCCACGGTAACGTTCAGACGATCAAAGTCGCCACCCTCCGCGGAACAGTCGTAACAAGCACTTGGGTGTCCTGACAAAAATGGGACTCTACCGGAAACTCGCCCGGTCGAAGAAGGGCATGAGCACTATCTTCGGAGGCCTATTCTTCATCATACTCCTACTCATGGGCTTCAACCTGATGCTCTGGGGGTTCATTCAGATGGACGCGTACAACAGCGTCGTCAACAGCATGCAACAGCGCGACCAACAGGCAATATCCGAGAACTTGCTTCCGCAAAACCCAGGAGCGGTCAACATTACAGGTACAGGTCTCGGCGCTGGTAACTCTTTCAACATACTAGTCAACAACTTGGGAGGAACATCCGTCAGCATCGCTAGCATATACATCAACAACCTCTCGCCAACAGGCTCAAACAATTGCTACGGTGCAACTGCTCCTTGCGTAGCCAACCCGGCTTCCTCAGGCACGGCGTATAGCTTCATCGGTGGCAACATTCAAGCGGGGGAGATCAATCACTACATCGCAGTTAACGGAATATCCGTCGGTGATGGAAGCGGTTACAAAGTCGTACTGTCAACGACTCGCGGGAGGCTATTCAGCTTCTACTACCCATGGCCCGTCAGCACTCCGCCACCAGGAGGTGGGAACGGACTATTCGTCACAAACATTGGACCCCTCTCAATCTACTTTGACTTCAAATCTTTCAACTTCACACAGGGCTCCCAGACAGTTTCCAATTCAGCTTTCTGCATGCCGTCGACCGGTTCCGTTGTCTTCTGGGTCAAGATTGCAAACACCGCAACAGACAGCACGGTGAAACTGAAAGCCCAAACAATGATGCAGATGCAGCCATACAGCGCCAACGGGTTCGGACAGTTTGTCCGCATGTGGATTGATGACCCCGCAACTCGAAACCCGAACAATGTAGTTGCGTACAACGAGGCTACAAATCCGTACATATTACCTGCTGCGACCGCGAGCGGTCCGGGCCCTTCCGTCATCGTGTATTTCAGTGCGTCAAGCCAGGGCGGAAGTGATGCCTTATCCATGGGCAGAGACGACAACTGGATTACTTTTATCGGCTTTTACTACATTTACCGCGGCAAGGCTCAAGGTCAGACGATTCCCTTCATGGACTTCAGATCTCTCACCAACTATCCAGCCGGGTGTTAGTCGAGGGACATGGGATGACCCATGAGCTACAATGACCAAAACCAGCCTTACGAAGACCCATACGCTGGCTACCAGGAACAGGACCCAAACGCCTCCCAAGGACAGGCAGAAGGCTATACGGGGTACGAGCAACAAAACTATGCGAACCAGGGTTACGACAACTCCGGCTACCAGCAACAAGCAGCGCCAAACCAACGCCAACGCCCGGTCCTACACCAACTACAAAGGATTCAATCGGGCATTCCAGGCTTTGACCAGATCGTAGGTGGCGGCCTCATCCGCGACCGCGTCTACCTCCTGGCCGGCCCAGCTGGTGCAGGAAAGACAATTTTCTCCTCCCAGTTCATCTACAACGGTCTCCGACAGTTCAACGAAAACGGCGTCTATGTCGTCCTTGAGGAAACGCCCCAGCAGCTTCGGGAGAATCTGTACAACAGCTTCAGCTGGGACATCGGCAGCTACGAGGACAATGGAAACATGGTAGTCCTCGACGCGATTTCCAGCAGGCTAGGGCTCAGCAGCGACGAGAGATTCGTTGTCCCGAGACCATTCACCCTAGAAGCACTACTCTACGAAATACAGACTGCAATCCAAACCGTCAACGCCCGCCGCGTCGTTATCGACTCCCTCGACGCGATGAGTCTAGAGCTGACACAGGTTGACCTTCGAAGCCTCATCCAACGCCTCACTATGATCCTCAAGTCCTTCGGCTGCACAACTCTCCTAGTCAGCGGTCAGACGGAGACATCGCTGCAGTCGGGGAGGAAAGCTGTTGAAGAATACGTAGTCGATGGCATGATCCGGCTCCACCACACCCTAGAGGAAAGCCTCAGTGGAGAGACTACCCTTGAACAGAACGCTGTTCAAGAACAGTCACTTGAGGACAACTCGTTCGCGATGAAAGTCCGGTCGCGAAAGATAGAGATTCCAAAGATGCGTGGATCACAGCACTCCAATCATCTCCACCCGTTTATCATCGGGGAACAAGGGATTGAGATCAAGTCCGAGCCTGAAGTGACCAAGCGCATGCGAAGAGCAATTTTCAAGGCGAAACAAGTTGATTAGCCGCTCCAGAGCCAACCAGCGGATCCTCCGGATCAGAACCGGAATGGGCGGGCTAGACGAGAAGCTCGGCGGAGGAATCCCTGCAGGCAGCTCAATTCTGCTAATCAGCAACCAGGAAGGCCCGGTTCGCCTCTTCTGCCAACAAATCGCATACTCAATGGGAACTGAAGGTCACAAGATACACTACTTCACAATTGTCAAGGAGCCCCCGTACATCCGCGAGGAGATGATGGTGTACGACTGGGATACCGTGGAG
>Ga0209376_1005804_pt1 | contig 10142 bp, 11 predicted proteins | sample GraSoiAngelo_134_FD_185891 | JGI IMG/M metagenome (GOLD analysis project Ga0209376, IMG submission 185891) | Grasslands soil microbial communities from the Angelo Coastal Reserve, California, USA - 14_0929_05_30cm (SPAdes) (version 2) | ecosystem: Environmental > Terrestrial > Soil > Grasslands ... | reverse complement strand
AGCTCTATTCGATGACCGGGCGACCGCGCCTGGTGAACCTCATCGCGCGGCTGCGCCAGGAGATCGCGCGCTCGCTGCGCTGGCCGACGCTGCAGCACGCGCCAGAGCACCACGAAGCGTTCTTCGACGCGATCCGCGCGGGTGACGCGGAGCGCGCCGTGTCGCAGCTCGCAAGTCACTATCGCCGCGTCGCGATCCTCATCCGACGGTACCTGCGAGACGCCGCGATGAGCGAGAAGCAGAGCCAGCGCACGATCAGGGACATCGACGTCGAGCGCGCGGCGCGCTCACGCCGAGCGCGAAACAGGGGGACCGACAGAAATGCGACTGGCTGACAAGGCCGTCGTGGTGACCGGCGCGGCGCATGGGATCGGGCGCGCGTATGCGGAGCGGCTTGCGGCGGATGGCGCGAAGGTCGCGCTGCTCGACATCGACGCGAAGCGCAACGAGGAGATCGCGGACGGTATCTGCAAGAAGGGCGGCCAGGCGATGGCCCTCGCCACGGACGTCCGCGACTTCGCGAAGTTCAAGAGCGCCGTTGACCGTGCAGCGCAGGCGTTCGGAAAGCTCACGGGCATCGTGAACAACGCCGGCATGCTTAATGTCGTGCCGATCACGCGCTGCAAGTTCGAGGACATCCCCGATGCCGAATGGGACGAGTCGTTCCGCCTCAACACGAAGAGTGCGTGGTACGGCTGCAAAGCGGCGGTGCCGCACCTTCGTGCGAACAAGGGCGGGAGCATCGTGAACATCGGTTCGAGCACGATCTTCCGCGGCGTGCCGACACGAGCGCACTACGTCGCCGCGAAGTCGGCGCTCATCGGGTTCAACCGCACGATCGCGCGCGAGCTCGGTGACGACAACATCCGCGTGAACCTTGTGTGTCCCGGGAGCACGCTGTCCGAGGAGAACCCGAGCCCCGACACGGTGAAGATGCGCGAGGACGTCATCAAAACACGCGCACTGAAGCGTCTCGAAGTACCCACCGATCTCGTCGGCACGATCGTTTTCCTGCAGTCGGACGACTCGGCGTTCATCACCGGCCAGACCTTCCTCGTCGATGGTGGAAGCGCGTTCCACTAGGCCCGCCGCACGTCTCACACTCAGACCACCGTCGCAGGCGGAGGGAGACGTTAGTGAAGGATTACAAGGTCACCGTGGACCAATCGTTGAAGGCGGAGAACGACCCCAAGGCGCTCGAGAACAAAATGCGTGAACTCGCGCGCGAAGGTTGGGAGCTCAAGCACGTTACGTCGCTAGTCGCCGCGGGGAGCGAGGCCATCGTGACGCCGTCGCGGATCTACTTGTTCTGGGAACGCGAGGCTACCGATGCAGGTCGGGTCGCCACACCTCGAAACGACGCTCGAGGATCCTGAGCCCTTCACCGATCACTACGCCGAAGACGCCAAAGATGATGATCCCCAACATGACCCGCGCGGTGTCGAGGAACGTCCCGTAGAGGCTGATGTAGAAACCGAGGCCCTGATTCGCTGAGATGATCTCGGCGCTCACGACACCCACGAGCGCGCGGCCGAGGCCAATGCGCGTGCCGCTCAGGATGAACGGGAACGTGCTCGGCAGCACGACCGTGCGGAACGCAAGCCAACGCGAGCCGCCGAAGCTGCGCGTGATGTCGAGATGCCGCGCAGCGGTCGTGCTCACGCCGGTGAACGTCGTGACCACGACGGAGAAGAATGCGGATAGGAACACGACGACGACCTTCGCCTCGTAGCCGATCCCCGCGACGAGGATGATGAGCGGGATGAGGGCGACGTTCGGCGTCGCGTTCAGTCCGGCGAGGAGACCATTGAATAGGTAGTCGACGCGCCGGAATGAGCCGATGAGCAGGCCGAGCGGGATGCCGACTGCCATCGCGATGGCGAAGCCGGCCGCGAACTCGCTCAGGCTCGTCGTGATGTGCGGCGCCATCGAGCCGTTGGCGAAGTCGGTCAGGGCGGCGCGCCAGATCGCCGACGGTGTGCTCAACAGCGACTTGCGGTAGAGGCCCAGCTGCGCCGTCGTCTCCCACACGACGAGCACGCCGACGAAGCCGATGACGCCGAAGAAGAGGCGCTCGTTCACGCGAGAGAGCGCAAGGGTCGCGTTGCGCACTCCGAGCATCACGGTACGGGCGCCGTGTCCGACGGCTGCTGATGCGCGATCAGCTTCCAGATCTGCGCCTCGTAGCGCGCGAACTCAGGCGTCTGCTTCATCTCGAGGCTGCGCGGGCGCGGCAAGTCGATCGCGATGTCCGCAATGACCCGACCCGGCCGCGCCGCCATGACGACGACGCGATCCGAAAGGAAGACGGCCTCGTCGATCTGGTGCGTGACGAAGAGCACCGTCTTGCGCGCCGCGGTCCAGATGCGCAGGAGCTCGGCCTGCATGAGCTCCCGAGTCTGCGCGTCGAGCGAGGCGAACGGCTCGTCCATGAGCAGGATCGCCGAATCGACCGCGAGCGCGCGCGCGAGATTTGCGCGCTGCTGCATGCCGCCGGACAGCTGGTAGGGATATTTGTCGGCGAAGCCCTTCAGGCCAACGAGGTCGATGTACGGGACCGCGCGGCTACGCGCCTCCTTGCGGGAGACGCCGGCGCAGACGAGGCCGTACGCGACGTTGTCCACGACCGAGTACCACGGGAAGAGCGCCGCGTCCTGGAAGACCATCGCGTCCTCGCGTCCTTTCGCGACGCGGTGGAGCTTGATCTCGCCGGCCGTCGCGAGGATGAGACCGTTCACGATCTTGAGGAACGTTGATTTGCCGCAGCCGCTCGGCCCGAGGAGGCTCACGAACGCGCCGTCCGGGATGTCGAGGTCAACACGCTCGAGCGCGAGCAGGCGATGGCCGGTCTGGCGGTCGCGATACTCCATTTGCACGCCGCGCGCGCTGAGCGCCATGTGCTGCCCGGGCTCGCGAGCGACGTCGATCGTCACGCCTCGTCCTCGCGCACCGGACGCCAGCGCTGGAAATACCGCTCCGCCGCGCCGACCGACTCGTACAGCACGATGCCGAGGACGGTGAAGATGAGGACGCCGAAGAGCATGCGATCGCTCTGCAGCGACGCCTCGGCCTTGTAGATCATCACGCCGATCCCCTGCGTCTGCGCGTAGAACTCGCCGATCACGACACCCGCGAGCACGCGGCCGATGGCGATGCGCAGGCCGCTCACGATGAACGGCAGCGTTCCGGGGATGACGAGCGACGTGAAGATGAGCCGCGAGGACGCGCGGAAGCTGCGCGACACGTCGAGGAGATGGCGCTCGACGGTCCGCACGCCTTCGACCGTCGGCAGGATGATCGCGAAGAAGCCGCCGAGGAAGACGACGACGGCCTTCATGTTCCAGTCGAGCCCGAACCACAGGACGACCAGCGGGACGAGCGCAACGCGCGGCAGCGCATTGAAGAAGTTCAACCACGGGTCGAACGTGAGCGAGAGGCGCCGGTACCAGCCGATGAAGATCCCGAGCGGGACCGCGAGGACGACGGACGCGCCCGTGCCCACGACGAGCTCGAGCGCCGTGATCCGCACGTCGTCCCAGAAGCGCGCCTTCGTCACCTCGCTCGCGCCGGCCGTCGCGATCGCCGACGGCGAGCTGAAGAAGAACTTGTCGACGAAACCAGCGGCCGAGCCGATCTCCCAGACGACGAAGAACAGGACGACTCCCGCGACGCTCAGGACGACGCGCTCGTTCCGCCGGTACCACCGCATGAGCGCGGGCCGCGGCTTGCGGACCCGTGGGTGGATCGTCCGGAACGCCGGGCTCGTCGCGACGGTCACTCGATCAGTGCGCCGCGGCGGCGACGCCCTCGCGCACGGCTTGACGCCCAAAGCCCTCGCGCACGTTGATGTTCCCCTCGTCGAGGATCGCCGCGCCGCGCAGGAACGTGAAGCGCGGGATGCCCTGCACCTCACGGCCCGCGTACGGTGTCCAGCCGCACTTCGAGAGCACGTCCTCGTCGCGAATCGTCCGTTTCGCCTTGGGATCGACGAGCACGATGTCGGCGTCAGTGCCGACGCGGATCGCGCCCTTTCGCGGATAGAGCCCGAACAGCTTCGCGGGCCGCGTCGCAGTCGCGTCCGCGACGCGCTCGAGGCTCAGCTTGCCCGCCGCGACGTCGGTGAGTAGGAGCGAGAGGTAAAACTGCTCCGATGGCGTGCCGGTGTGCGCCTTCCATCCGTCCTTCCAGCCCGGCTCCTTCTCCTCGCGCAGGTGTGGGGCGTGATCGGTGGCCATGATGTCAACGGTCCCGTCTTTGAATCCCGCGTACACCGCCTCGGAGTGATGCGGCGCGACGTAGTACGAGAGCGCGTACGAGCCGAGCCGCTCGATCGCGTCCCAGTCGTTGCCAAGCCAGAAGCACCACGGGTTCACTTCGGCGGAGACCGTCTGCCCCGCCGCCTTCGCCGCACGGAGCATCTCGACGACGCGCCGCGTCTGCGTGTGCAAGAGATGAAGACGCACGCCGGTCGCGGCCTGCAACCGGAGGAGCAACGCGACCGCGGTGTCCCAGATGACGCCGTCGTCGTGCGCGTATGCCTTGGCGTACGCGCGGAAGTCGCGCTCGCCGCGCGCCCAGTACTCCTTCTCGATCGCGTCCATGAGCGACTGGTCGTGCGGATGGATCATGAGCGGCAGGCCGGTCTTCTTCACCGCGAGCATCCGCTTGTAGAGCTCGCCGTGCTCGTGAAGGCCGATGCCGGGCATGTGCGGGTACGAGCGCCCAGTGTCGACGACCATGAAGATCTTGAACGCGAGGATGCCGCGTTCCGCGAGCTTCGGGATCTCATCGAGCTGCACGCCCGATGCGTTGATGTTCCAGTCGAACGCCGCGCGCTTGCGGTACGCATCGATCATCGCGTCGAGGTTCTCGGCCGTCGTCGGCGGCGGGCTGACGTTCGGCATCGCGACCGACGTCGTCACGCCGCCAGCGGCGCACTGCCGGCCCATCGTGATGAGGTCCTCTTTGTGCGTGAACCCTGGCTCGCGATGGTGCGAGTGCATATCGATCAAGCCCGGCAGCGCAACGAGGCCGGACGCATCGATGTCGCGCTTGCCTTTCGCGAGCGATCCCGCCGCGCCGATCTCCGTGATGCGCTCCCCCTCGATGCCGATGTCCGCGCGGCGCGCACCGTCCTCGAGCACCGCGTTCGCGCCATGGATGACGATGTCGTTCATGCCTCTGCTCCTGCGCCTCTACTCCGGCTGCCCTGCAGCCGTCGCTTCGGCGCGCGCTCCGCTCCTTGTGGTCTCGCTCCTCGCAGCACGCTCGCTCCGCTCGCTGACAGGGGCCCCTCCCCCTGACTGCGTCGTCGCTCGTTCTTCATCTCTTCTCCCCCGACCCACCGATGTAGCGGATGTCCTGCGCCCGCGCCGCTGATGCGCGCACCGTGACGTCATCGTCGCCCAACACGTGCTGTTCGAGCCAGTCGACCATGAGCGGGATGACTTCGTTCGCATACTGCTTGTACGCGGCGTAGTGCGTCGTATCGCGCTGGATGACGAGCCGCTTTGGCGGGGGAGCGGCCTCGTACAGGCGCTCGGCGTGGTCCGTCGGCGTCACCGCGTCGTCGGCGACCGCGATGACCATGAGATTGCGGACGCGCGACGCTATATCGATGGGACGGTAATCGAGGATGCCCTGCGCCGACGCGAGCGGGACCGACGTCGGGATGCGCGAGTCGACATCGGCCTTCACCGCCGTCGCGCGGCGCTCGGCCGTCTCGATCATGATCCCCTCACGCGGATGCACGCTCGTGCCCTTTCCCGTCGCGGCGCGCGCGCGGCGATCCTCGTCGACCGATGCGAGGAAGGCTACCCATTCCTGCTCCTGCCGCATGCGATGGAGCCAGTCGCTCCCATCGGCGACCGGGACCTGACTGATCGTCGCGCGCGCGTCAGGCTCGGCTGCGGCGACGAGGATCGCGTTCCCGCCGCCGGTCCCGCCGCTTCCGAAGATCGCGCCGCGCCCTGGATCGATGTCATTGCGCCCGCGCATGTACGCGAACGCATTGCGCCAGTCCTCTAGCTGCCACGCCGGCGAGAGCGTCCCGCGATCGCCCTCGCTCGCTCCGAAGCCGCGGTAGTCGAAGATAAGGACCGCGAATCCAGCGTTGGTGAACGCGTCGTGATAAGGCTGATAGAGCTTCGCGTCCGCGAGTCCCATCCATCCCGGTCCCTGCACGACGAACGGCCGTCGGCCGGACGCTTGATCGGGGCGATGAAGGAAGCCGTGCAGGCGAACGCCGTCGCTGAAGAACGTGACCTCATCGGTCCGCACGCCTTCGCTTATACATGAAGTGAGTCGAGCGACGACGCAATCAGGGGCAGCGGCCCGAGGGGTGGGGGCCCCTCTTCAGCGACCGGAGGGAGCGTGACAGCGCGCGGAGCGAGCGTGATACGAGGGGCATGAGCAACTTCTATAAGGACTGGCTCGCGCGCAGCGCGGCGCTCGACGATCGGATGAAGCGCGCGAGGATCGTCGCGCGCGCAAGTGAGCTCGCGTGGATCGAGACGGAACAGGACGCGCGCAGCGCCGTGCTCATCGGCCAGGCCGTGGGCTTCGAGACCTCCGGCACGACGCTCGCGAAAGCCGAAGTCCCAGTCGGGTGGCGCACCGGCCGTCATGCCCACGGCGAGGAAGCGATCCACGTCCTCGCCGGCACGGGGTTCGCGGTCATCGATGGCGCGCGATACGACTGGAAGCCGGGCACGACGCTGCACGTGCCGTATGGCGCCGAGCACCAACTCGTGAACACGGGCTCGGATACAGCCGTCTATCTGTCCGCGCACACGATCGAGCTCGACTTCGCCGTGAAGCTCGGACGGCTTATCCAGCTTGAGCCGAAGGGGAAGGATGAGGGCTCACTCGCGCGCCGCTACCCGAAGGATACGTCGCAGTTCGCGGCGGACGGCAGGCGAATCGCGCTGCACCTTGAGGACGCGATGGACGAGAACGCGCGACGAATCGCGGGTCACGCGCATCCGAACGCGAAGGCGGACAAAGGCGCGCACCGCCACGCCGGCATCTGGATCCTCATGGGCGGCAGCGAGAGTCCGACCGACGAGACGAACGGGTTCCGCGCGACATCGGTCGCGATGTCGACGATCTTCGAGGAGTCGCCGCACTCGAAGAGCCACAGCCATACGCACACCGAGGCGATGCTCTACGTGCTCGAAGGACGCGGCTACTCGCTGATCGACGGCGAGCGCTACGAGTGGCAGGCGGGCGACGCGATCCACGTGCCACCGCGGATGACGCACCACGGTCACTTCAACGACTCCGATCAGCGCGCGCGGACGCTGCGTGTCGAGTTCGGCATCCGCTACTTCTACGAGGCGCTGTGGCCTGGCTACCAGAAGATCAAGGACAACAGCTAGCGGCAAGCGACCTGCGGTCGAGGACTACGCTTGGGATCGCATCCAAACGCAAGGGGGAAATCATGAAGTTCAGCGGAGTACTGATCGGTTCGGAGAATCCCGCACGACTCAAGGAGTACTACTCGAAGCTCTTCGGCAAGCCCACCTGGGACGAGGGCGAAAACGGGTACTTCGGCTGGCAATTCGGCGACGGCGGGGTCATGTTCGGTCCGCACGACCAGGTCAAGGGAAAGAACCGCGAGCCCGGTCGCATCCTCTGGAATCTGGAGTCACCAGACGTCAAAGGCGAGTTCGCGAAACTGAAGGCGGCCGGCGCGACCGTCGTGAAGGAGCCGTACGACCCGGGCGAGGACAGCGGCATGACCATCACGACGTTCTCGGACCCCGACAACAATTACTTCCAGCTGATGAGTCCGATGGACGCCGAGGCGTACGAGCGTTCTCGGGAGGCAGCCGCAGCGAAGCGGTAGTCACATTGAGGCCGCCCGGCAACGGGCGGCCTCGCCTAGCGCGGTCGCGCGAACGAGATCCGCCAGGGGCCGCGCGCACGCACGGTGGCACCTTGCAGCGTCACTCGCTTCGGTGGCGTGTCACCGCTGTAATAGATCTCGATCACAGGGATCGGCGTCGGCGACGGCGCATAGATCCCATGCTCGCCCCACCCGCCGCCAGCTCCCTTTCCGTCAGCCTTCGTCCTGGTCGGATTGATGAGGCACAACTCGTCTTCCACGTCGCCGAGATCGACATCGAGAATCACTGCGGTGAGCGATCTGCCACCTCGCGTGATCGTGTCGGCGCGCGAGCCACGGATCAGGATCGGGTAATCACCCAGACGCGTCTCGATCGGAGTCTCCACCGGCAGGTCGACGTCCAGCGACGGCCGATGATCTTCGAAGCAGACGCACGGTACTTCGACGGTCAGCTCATCGGAATCGTCCGGAAGCGGTTCGAAGATCGCGACATCGGCGATGCCGCTTGGATCGGGAAACTGATCGCGCGCGTCATTTCGGAAGCGCTCGACGAACATGCGCCCTTTGTCGTCGCGAAGCCGAAGCGCGGTCGTCTCATCACGCATGTGCAGCCCGCCGAGTCCCCAGACGCGCGTCTGCGCATCCGCGTGCATGACGATGAGGTCGAGCGCCGTTTCCGTCGCGCTCGCGACGATGCCGCGAGCCGTCACTGTCACGCCGTGATGCGTGTCGCTTGCGTTGACCTCGCGATAGCGAGCCTCGTCGGGTCCCGGGAACGGCACGAGGGCGAGTGGTGCGTTCCACTCGCCGATCGACGGACCGGACACATGTAGCTCGAGGTGCGTCGTGCCCTCGGGGAGCGGGACCATGGAGAACGTTCGAACGAGCTTGCCCTGGCGAACTGAGATGTTCATCCCACCGCCGACGCCGTAGTTCGCGCCGTCGACGACGAGCGACACCGCGTCCATTCCGTGGCGCTGCGGAGTCGGGAAGGTCCCCTCGTCGTTGGGCAGATGGGTGAGCTCGTAGGCGAGGTCGGTGGCGTCGGGCGTCGCGATGAGCCGGAGCACCGTGAGCGTTCGCTGGCCCTGCGTCACCGACACAGGCGTCGTGAGCTGTGTACCCGCACGACGGAAGCCGATGCCCGGAAGGAACGTCTTAGCCGCAGTCAAATCCGAACGAGATCGATGACCTTGCCGGCGACATTAGCGAGGTGCCGCAGGTCATCCTCATCCGCGGTGAAGATCTCGTCGCCGTCCTCCGCGATCAGCACGAGGGCAGCGTCGATGACGTCCGATGTGCGCGCTCTGCCGAGCAGCACGCCGGCCTCGCGGCCGAGCGCATCGTCGATGGCCCGCACGGCAATGCCTGGGAGCGCCCGTGCCAGGCGGGCTTGGCGACGTAGTCCACCGCGCCACACTTGTCCGACGATCCCGCCGTGCGTGATCGGAATCTGTCCGGCATTCGCCTCGCGCTCGAGGATGGTGAGGATGTCGCGGTCGCCGCGCTCGATCGCTACGAGCGCTCCTGCGTCGAGGACCACGGTCACCGCGCCGCGCTTTCGAGGGCGCTCACCCTGCCGTCGCTTCGGCCGGACGCGGATCGCGCGATCTCTGGTCCGACGTGTCACCTCCCGGATCTCGTCGTCGGTGATCACGCCATGTTCGCGCTCGTACCCCTGGATGAACTGACGCAGCGCTTTCAGTCGTCGATCATGTTCGGCCTGCCGCGCGAGGGCATCATTCACCCAGGCGCTAAGGCTGTCTGCGCGTCCCTCGGCGACGGCGTATCTGCCTGCGTCAAGCAGGTGGCGTTCGACAGTCGCAGAGAGCCTCTCGCGGCTTGTCATACTTCTATGCTACTGCACGCTGACGATTGTGGTATGAGCCACGCAGTTGTTAGCGCCGAGCGCGCTCATCCCGGTCGCGCAGAAGGCGCCAGACTCGTTCCGGCGTCGCGGGGAGTTCATGCGGGAACACGCCGATGGCGCGGCCGATCGCGGCGGCGACCGATGAGCCAATCGTGTTGCCCGCGCCCTCGCCTGCGCCCTTCGCTCCGAACGGCCCGGCACCGTCCTCGCGCTCGGCGAGCATGAGGTCGATCTCGCGCGGCTGATCGGAAAAGCGTGGCACGCGGTAGTCGACGACGTTCGAATTGACGAGTTGCTCGCCCTCGTAGATGAGCTCCTCTCGCAGCGCCGCTCCCATGCCCATCGTCGCCGCGCCAAGATCCTGTCCGTGCACCAGCGCAGGGTTGATCGCGTAGCCGACGTCGCCGACGGTGGCGAGCTTGT
>Ga0209376_1005802_pt1 | contig 10143 bp, 8 predicted proteins | sample GraSoiAngelo_134_FD_185891 | JGI IMG/M metagenome (GOLD analysis project Ga0209376, IMG submission 185891) | Grasslands soil microbial communities from the Angelo Coastal Reserve, California, USA - 14_0929_05_30cm (SPAdes) (version 2) | ecosystem: Environmental > Terrestrial > Soil > Grasslands ... | reverse complement strand
CTCTCGCGGTAGTCTGGCGCCCATCCAACGTTGGCGACTGCAAAGTCGAGCTTGCCGTCGCCGTTGAAGTCGGCCACCGATACGGAGACAGCGGATGACCCTGCTGTATAGTTGACGGCGGACTGGAACGTGCCATCGCCCTTGCCCACCAGCATCGAGACATGGCGCGAAAACCAATTGGCAACGATGAGGTCAGTTTTGCCATCCTTGTTGAAGTCGCCCACCGCCACTGATCGAGGCCCCGCTCCCGCGCAGTAGTTGACGGCGGACTGAAAGGTGCCATCGCCTTTGCCTAACATCACAGAGACGTTGTCCGATTCCTCATTGGCCACGACCAAGTCGGGCCTTCCGTCGCCATTAAAATCACTCACCACCACAGAAACCGGATAAATTCCCGCGACATAGTTGACTGCGGCTTGAAAAGTGCCATCGCCCTTTCCCAACAGCACGGAGACGTCGCCGGAAATGAAATTGGCCACAGCCAGGTCGGGCTTGCCATCGCCATTGAAGTCGCTCACAGCTATTGAAAACGGGGTGATGCCCGCGCTGTAGTTGACGGCAGCCCGGAAGCTCCCATCGCCCTTGCCCAACAGCACCGAGACAATGCCGTTGGTAAAACCAAGTTTGCTGTTGTCCCACGCGAGATAGCTGGCCACCGCCAGATCGAGCTTGCCGTCCCTATTGAAATCACCGACTGCGACAGAAACCGGCATCCCCGCGCCGTGGTTGACAGCGGCACGAAAAGTGCCGTCGCCCTTGCCCAACAGCACCGAGACGTCGTGAGAGTCAAGGTTTGCCACGACGAGGTCAGGCTTGCCGTCATTGTTGAGGTCGCCTACGGCCACGGACCTGGGAGACGTTCCCGCGCCAACACTGACAGCGGGTTGGAATTTGCCGTCGCCATTGCCCAGGAGCACGGAGATGCCGTTGGTATAAGTCAGGTTGCTCACGTCCCACACGTCATCGTTGGCCACCACCAAATCAAGCTTGCCGTCGCCGTTGAAATCGGCCACCGCAACGGAAACAGGCGCCATTCCCACGGCGTAGTTTGCGGCGGGTTGGAACGTGCCATCGCCCCTGGATAACAGAACGGAGACTTTGTCGGAGTCAATGTCGGCTACGGCGAGGTCCGACGCGCCGTCGCCGTTAAAGTCGCCGACCGCAACCGAAAAACAGTTCGCTCCAGCATCGAATGTCCCTGGCGCCGTGAAGTTGGGCGCGGGAAATTCACCGGCCACAGCCGGCGCGGTGTCAAACAGAGAGTTCAGCCGCACGGCAGTTACCACCACCGTGGACTTCGCGAAGGCCATGAAACAGGAAACCCTTTTCCCCGTCATATTGCTCCTCTCGATTCGCTACATAATTGCGCGTTTTGGGCGCTACTCTAATTGAGCAGGAAAAGATGGAATCAAAACACTGGGCTGAGCACCTTATTTTTCACAGGAAAAGACCCTACAGCGCGCCAGAATTTGTCCGGGCTGATGTCCACGGCCGTTTGCATGCGGAGTATGAAATATCCGCACTAGTACGACAACACGGAGATTTTGTTACATCCCAAAGCTCCCGCCCGTCGCAAGGCTAGCAGGGTAGGGCGCGTCGCTCCGTGCGCGCCGCAGACTCGAATCCGTCCCCGATCGGCGCGCACGGAGTGACGCGCCCTACCTGACATCTATCGAAATTTCTTTGTCACGGTACTAGTACGTGTCCGCTTGCGTTGAGGAGGTCTTTCTCTAGTCTGGTCGCGTGAAAAAAGAATGCCAAAAGAAGAGGCTGACTTCATATTGGGTTCCAGCGGAAATAATAGCCTCAATTTTAGCGGCGCCTGCGTCGCTAAATCCGTGACCCTGAACGGGGAAATCCAGTTCCATTTCGACGAAAACCTGAAACGGATTTGGCCGTTCAGATGACACCCACCGCCGAATGCAGCGCCGTCGTGCGGCCGATTCGACTCTAAACCGTGGGCAGCGCCGCGAGGAGTCTGGTGCGGTATGCGGAAAATTTTTGCGCCCGCTCAACCGGAGTCATTCCTCCGCCCCATATCGCCGGAGCACTTCTTTCACGGCATCGGTGCCCCCGCCCTTTTTAAGCTTTGCCCCCGCTTTAAGCAGCGTCTCGACGGTCGCGGGATAGTTTCCCGTCCGGCAATACCAGCCATGCTCGGAGCCGTGGATGGCCCACCCCAGCGGTGTGCCCTCGAAGTCGGAGTCGAGACACTCCAGCGGTGGATTGTAGCGCAAGATCACTTCGGTCATTGCCGCATTCCCGTGATACGCCGCCCAATGCAGCGGGGTCGCACCGTGCTGGCCGCGCGCGTCCACCGGCAGACCCGCGGCGAGCATCAAGCGGACGGCTGCGAGGTTGTTGTTGCGGGCGGCGTGGGCGGGTTGGCGACGGTAAGCGTCAAGCAAAGTGGCGACGAGATTGGGGTGCTCGGCAAGCACGGAGTTCGCCGCGGCCGCGTCGTCCAGCCAACACGCGGCGAGCAGTTTCACATCGGCGGGGCTGCGTTGCATGAGCAATTGGAAGATGTGCTCGTGGCCAAACTCTTTGGCGAGGTCGTGCGCCGACACGTGCCAACCGAGCGTCCACTGGTAAATCGTTCCGCCGGCCCTGTCATTGACCATAGGAAAAAACTCGTCGCTCACCCGCATGCGAATGCAGTCGGGATCAGTGTCGAGATGTTTGCGAACGAGGTCCTCGTCGCCCAGGGCGGTGGCCATGAGCAGGTCGGTCTTGCAGCCGCGCTTGATCAAGCGCCGCGCGATCTCCTGGCGATCGCGCACCATGTATTGCGCGGGCGTGGATTCGTGGTCCACGTCGCGAGCGTCCAGGTCCGCCCCGTGATTGAGCAGGTACTCCGCGACTTCCACCGTGCCGGCAAAATGCAGCGGGGTTTGACCATCGCCGCCGCGGGCGTTCACCAGGCCGGGGTCGGCGGAGATGAGTTCACGAAGTTTCTCCATCATGCCCAGGCGCGCGGCGGCGTGAACGTCCACCATCGCGCCGCGCTCGATGGCATACGCTGCCAACTCGGGATTCGCGCCGTGAAGGAGTCCGAACCCGCCCGCCCACCAGCGGCTCCTGGCGTTGATGTCGGCGCCGGCCTCGAGCAACACATCCAGCATCTCGCGGCTGTGCACACAAGTGATCGCGGGCGCATCAAAAGCGGCCACTGGCTCGTTGATTTTCGCTTTCAGTTCGGGATGGCGTTCGAGCAGCTTGCGGAACAAGACCGCGTCATGTTCGGCAAACGCCTTCTTGAACAGTTCGAGCGGGTCGCCCCTTTCGAGCGCGACGGAATCCACGTGCGCTTTGAGCTTCGGCCAACTGGCGAAGCCGTACTCCCGGGCGATCACGAGCTGGGCCTCGCTCAAGGAGAACGGGGTGTCGCGAATGTCTGATCCGGAGACCTTGGCCCAGCGCGGATGGTTTTCCTGAATGCGCTTGATGGCTTCGGGATCTCCGGACTTTAGGGATTTGCGGAGGTCTTTGGCCTGTTTCCTGAGTTGCTCAAGGTTCGGCCGAGGCGGAAGGAGTTTTGGCATATAACCTTTCTGCTATCGCCTGTAGTCCGCTGGCAGGCAGCATCAAGGTTATGGTTGCACTGACACTTCATCGGTGGGCTCGGCCCTTTCCGCGGACCCGGATGCGTCCTGAACGCGGATCAATTCAACCATAACTGGCGGCCTGCGTCAACCCGGACGCGGCCTGGGCGGTGCTCTGATTTGGTTGTATCGGCGGTCATAGACTGGCCGCTCCAATTCAAAGTGTTCGCCTTGCGTGGCCGGGATGGATTAAGGTCGGCCGCGAATCAATTCCATTTGACTCGAGCGCATGACGCCCGCCGGCCACGAAGAGAGCAAAGACTACCTCAACGCCTTGATCGCGAGTTTCCTGGGCTGGACTCTCGATGCCTTTGACTTCTTCGTCCTCGTCTTTGCGATTCCGACCATCGCGGAGGAGTTCCATGTGGATTTGACTGAAATCGCGAAGACCATCGCGGTAACACTCGCGTTCCGGCCGGTCGGCGCATTCATCTTCGGACTGTTGGCCGACCGCTACGGGCGACGGCTTCCGCTGATGCTGGATCTCGTGTTTTATTCCGTGATCGAAGTCCTTTCCGGGCTGGCGCCCGATTACAAAACATTCCTCATCTTGCGGGCCTTGTTCGGCATCGGCATGGGCGGCGAGTGGGGCGTCGGCGCGTCGCTCGTGATGGAAAAAGTGCCGCCGAAATGGCGAGGTGTTCTCTCCGGAATCCTGCAGGAGGGTTACGCGGTCGGATACCTGTTGGCGGCGTGCTGCTACTTCTTTGTTTTTCCCAAATGGGGATGGCGACCGATGTTCTTCATCGGCGGGCTGCCGGCGCTCCTCGCGCTGTTTGTGCGATTCAAAGTCAAAGAGTCCGCGGTCTGGGAAAGAACGCGACCGCCGAACTGGAGCGGTGTCGGACGCGCCATTGTTTCGCAATGGAAACTGTTCCTCTATCTTTCTTGTCTGATGATGATGATGAATTTTGCTTCACACGGCACGCAGGACATGTATCCGACCTTTCTCAAGCTGGAGCGAGGATTTTCGCCACGGCAGGTTGCGGCCATCGTTGTCATCTACAATATCGGCGCTTTGGTCGGCGGCATCCTGTTTGGGCTGTACTCGGACCGCTTCGGGCGGCGGCGCGGGATGGCGACGGCGTTCCTGCTGGCGACCGTGATGATTCCGTTTTGGGCCTACGCGCCGAATACACCGCTGCTGGTCCTTGGAGCTTTCCTGATGCAGTTCATGGTGCAGGGGGCCTGGGGAGTGATCCCTGCGCACATTACCGAACTGTCCCCCGACTCCGTGCGCGGGTTTCTGCCGGGCCTGGCCTATCAATGCGGTGTTTTGCTCGCCAGCAGCATTCCTTACACCGTGGCTGTATTCTCGAAGTCATTGAACTACTCGACTGCGATGGCCCTCACTGCGCTGACAGTCTTTCTGCTCGGCATCGCCGTCATCCTGCTCGGTCCAGAAAAGAAAGGGGCACCGTTCGGAAGCTAGATCAGTCAGAAGTCTGAACCAGGGCGCTGGTAACCAGCCGCTCGAACTGCGCGACTTCGATTCCTCGTCCGCGCGCCCAGCGCGCGGGTCGGCGAGACGGCCAGAGACTGCATGAAACCGAACTGCGGCTGCTTGAGTTGAGCGAGGCATCTATTGCAAATCCCATGGCTGAGAGATGTCCCTTTGCCTCCAATCTTCTTATTGCACCATGCGCAGACAATTTTCATATTGCCGTTCATCACGGGCCATCTTGTTCCAGCAGAGCTCGTGCCGTTACTCTGGCGACGAGAGCGCCATCCACTTGTGCCACCGCCACTCCATTTTCAGTAGCCAGTCGGGGCTCCACGGACCGCGTCTGCGCGCGCGAATTGCCGAAAGCCAAAAACACCGCATTCCAGCTTTTGGACATCAAGGCTTGAAACAAGACACTGCTCCACATGGTGCGGCGTGCCTGCCGGTCAACCGGAAGTCGACCGAGCAGCTCGAAATTTCGGTTGCCCCGCTGTCGCTTTTGAGAGGGGCGTCAGTAGCTGACGGATTGTGTCCATGGTCCAAAAGCCGTGAAAAAAACCGGCGCCAATTAGCTGTCGACAGCCGCAAAAACGTGTGCAATTCTGAACCGCATAAGTTCCCTGTCCATTTCCCCTCGGGGTGGGTGCCTCGGGGAAACGCTGGAGCAGGAACTTATAAGTGTCCGGTTAAAAAAGCCTAGAAAGGAACAAAATGAAGTTACCAAAAACGTTGGCGGGACTGGCCTTTGCTGTCGCCTTGATGGTTGGTAGCAGCGCCCTCCTTGCGGGCCAAAGCTGTTGCGTAAAGGCGAAAGCTAAAGGCAAGGAATGTGAACACGCTTGCTGTGTCAAGGCGCATAAAGAACACAAGCTCTGCGAAAAATGCCAGAAGGATGCTAACAATTGCTGCGACAAGGCTATAGCTCAAGGCAAAGAGTGCTCGCACCAGTGCTGCAAGGAAGCGACCAAAGAGCACAAGGTCTGCGAAAAGTGCAATAAGCCCGAAGCAAAGAAAGAGAAATAACCTTATTTTGTCCGACAGCGGCCGGGCCTGAACGTTCGGCCGCTTTCTTTTTGCGCGGTTTACCTTTGAGCGGCCCAGCGGCCCCGGTGATTCTATTTTTCTCACCGGTTGTCGGTCCTTAATGCGCTCGATCCATTTTTACAAGGCCGCCAGGAAACTTCCCGCTGTTATTAAACGGACGAGCCTCTTCTAATTTCCGGTCACCTGTTTGTCAATAAATCCTCACTGCCCACCCCTGGCCATCCTATTTTTGTTTTTCGGCCCTGCTCATTTTTAGTTTGGCCCATTCTTTCCCCTTTTAAGCCCTTGATCCATCCCCTACTCTGTTTTTATTGTCCTTATTCACACCCCATAATAAGAATGCTTTTCTTTCTTCAGAGAACAGTAATAGTAAGGGGCAGATGAAATTTTCAATTGCCAAAGAACAACTGATCAACGGCTTGCAGGCCGTTCAGAACATAGTCAGTTCGCGAACCACTCTCCCCATTCTTTCCAACGTTCTGCTGCGCGGCGAAGAAAAAAGACTGGAACTGACTGCGACAGACCTGGATGTCACCGTTTCCTGCGCGGTGGAGGGGGATATTAAGAAAACGGGGGCCTTTACGGTTCCGGTGAAAAAGCTTTTTGGTATCGTCCGTGAATTGGGCAACTCCGAGATTGAAGTGGAAGTGGATGAGAAGAACGCCTGCAAGATAAAGGCGGGGGCCTCATTTTATAAACTTAACGGATTGGGGGCTGAGGAATTTCCGCCGCTTCCAAAATTCAGCGAAAAGAAAAAGGTGGTCATTCCCCAGGAAAAAGTGAAAGGGATGTTGCGCAAAACCGCTTATGCCGTATCGACGGACGAAACCAGGTATGTTCTAAACGGCATATTCATGAGCTTGAAGGATCACAAAATCACGATGGTCGCCACCGACGGTCGAAGGCTTGCCCTGACCGATGAGGAAGTGGACATAACTGCGGACAGCCAGGCAGAGTTTATCGTGCCGACAAAAGCGATCAACGAGTTAACGCGCCTTTTACAGCCGAAAGGGGAAGTGGAGCTGAAATTCAGCGAAAACCAGGCGTTGTTTAACCTGAAGGGCGAGAATGGTTACTCCGTGGTGGTGATTACGAAACTGGTCGAGGGTAATTATCCAAATTACAAGCAGGTCATCCCTGCGGAAGCGGCGGAGCGCGTTTCGCTCATGCGTGAAGAATTTTTGCAGGCGTTGCGGCGCGCTGAAATCATGACCAGCGAGAAGTCAAACTCGGTCAAATTGACATTCTCGAAAAACAATCTCACCATCACCGCCAATACACCGGAAGTAGGTGAGGGACGCGAAAGCATTGCCATAAACTACAAAGGTAAGGACCTCGCTATCGCCTTCAATCCTGGCTATCTCATGGATTCACTTAAGGCGTTGGAGAACGACGAGATTTTTCTGGAATTGACGGACGAACTGAGCCCTGGCGTCATAAAAATCAACGGGCCGTTCCTCTACGTCATCATGCCGATGCGGATGAGTTAGTCGTGGTGGTTCGGGCACGAACTTCATCAAGAACTGGCATCCGCGCTCAGAGCGGCCCTGGCCGCAATGAGCCGGCTCTCACTTCCCACCGTTGCAACCCGGCGGCGAGTTCGCGCGGCCAGTTTTCCTCGGTGCAGGTCATGAAAACCTGGCCCCGCCCCTTGCGGGCATGCTCCAGCAACGGAAGAAAGCCGGCGCGCCGCTTCGCGTCCAGTTCCCCCATCACGTCGTCGAGGAGCAGGATCGAGGGCGAACCGTGAATTCCAGTCAGATACTCTGCTTGCGCCATTTTCAGCGCGATGGCGAGCGTGCGTTTCTGGCCTTCGCTCCCATAGTGCGCGGCCGAGCGGTCGTTCAATAACAACTGCACCTCGTCGCGATGCGGGCCGAGGAGCGTGGAGCGATAAGTGCGCTCACGCAATCTTGATTGAGCCAGTTCCACCGCAAAATCTGTCTTGACGCTGGGCTGGTATTCCACCCGCAGCTCCTCAGCGTCATCGGCGATACGGCGATAAGCCAGCCGCACCAGGGGCGAAAGCTTTGGCGCCAGCTCACGGCGGCGCTGGACGATCTGATTGCCGAGATTGACCAACTCGTGCGAAAAGCTTTCGAGTGCGGCTTCGTCGAGCGGTCGTTTTTTGAGCAGCACGTTCCGCGAGCGGAGCGCTTGCGTGTAACGCTGGAGCAGCGGCAAGTAGGTCGGATGCGTTTGCGACAGCAGCAGGTCGAGAAACCGCCGCCGCATCCGGGCGGTGCCTTTGACCAGTTGCAAATCTTCCGTACAAAAGACCACGACCCGCAGCACGCCGAGGTAATCGGTCAGTTTGCGGACGGGTCGTGCGTCGAGGCTCAATTTCCGCTCCGCCGCGGACCAATACATTTTGATTTCGTGCCCGCCCTGGCTGATGACGCTGGCGCCGACGAAGTAACCCGTTTGTCCGTGCCGGATCATCTGTGCGCCACCGACGCCGCGAAACGAGCGCAACGTCGCGAGCAGATAGATCGCCTCGAGAATGTTGGTCTTGCCCTGCGCGTTGTGGCCGAGCAGCAGGTGAAAACCGGGCGGGAAATCGACGTCCAACCGCGCGTAATTGCGGAAATCACGAAGTCGCAGATGGCGCAAATGCACGGGGAGGAATTACTTGCTTTGCCTGGTGATGTGAAGCCTCAATCCGTCGCGGCAAACGCGGCTTGTCTGCCGTGACCGCGGAAGTGCGCGCCGATACAGACCAATCTGGCACCCTCCTCGCGTTCCTGACGAATTCGCGGTGGACCGGCCTGCCGCCCGGTCGTTGCGTTGCCGTTTAATTCACCTTGGCGCGATAGAATCGCTGCGTCATCCCGGCGGCGTCAGCGTCGGTGAAACTGAACGAGCCGGAAGGCGGGTTCGTGGTCACCACTGAAGCCCAGGTGTTGAAGTCACTGGTCGCTTCCACGGTGAACATGGCTCCGGCGGTGCCGGTAATTTGCAACTGGAACGAGCCGTCAGGTTGGCGGTTGAAGGCGGCCAGGCTGACGTTGAGAGGAGCGCCGGACGACGCCGTCTTCAACGGACCGCTGGTCTCACGCACGTACGCCGCATACCCGAACGCCCCCGGAATGGAGGACGTGTCGAGTGCCACAAATTTATAGAAGGTGAGGTAGCAATAATAATTCGTTCCAGGCGCGAGCGTCCCCGCCGGAATGACGACGGACGTGTCCTGGCCGGTCAAAGCGCCGGCATTGCCGTAGTCAGGCGTTGCGAAAACCGTGATAGCGTCGTCATCTTCGATCGAAACCAGAATGAAATCGTTGGCCGTTCCGCCGGCAAATGGGTCCCAGAGCAAGGTAAAATCCTTGCCGGCGTTGATGGCTTGGGCAGCGGCGAAATTGCTGAGCCGCGGCACGGTGGGATAGGCGCCGGACAAACTGAGTTGCGCGAAGAAAACGTCCGAATCCACGGTGGTAATCTGGAACGAATAGGTGCCGTTGCCGAAACTGCTGTCGAGCGCGGACTGCGAAGAGAATCCATCAAAGTAAAACAGCGACGGGGCCATTTCCCGTTGAACGCCGCCGGGAGTCTGGAAAATCGCGCTGTCAATATCAGTCGTTCCGTCCGGGTTCACAAACGCGTCGAAGTAATGGTTTTCGCCGCTCTCCAACTCCGGTGCGGCGTCGCTCTTCTGCATGTAATACCCGGTCTTGGTCACGCCATAAGAGCTGATTTGAGCGCGGGCAATGGGGGTGAGAGAGCCAATAAGCAGTACAAACGACCACAGGCTGAGACGGATCCATTTCATAGTTCTGACACCAAACCTTTCTTTCCTTTGTTCCTTTGATTTCTTCGGACCGGATGATGTCATAACCAGGGCCAAAAGCAAGCCCATTGTTGGGCAGCGCCTGATTTGCTTCAGGTGGGTGCGCCGCTGCCGCGGCGCACGGCGGTGCCGCAGCACTGCCGCCACCAGATTAGGGCACTACCCATTGTATCCATTGTTGTGCCCGCTTGATTCCCGCCCTTTCGTCATTATCATCTTCGGACCATGCTGAAATCCACGCGTGTTCGGACCTCGGTCAAGTG
>Ga0209376_1005794_pt1 | contig 10147 bp, 8 predicted proteins | sample GraSoiAngelo_134_FD_185891 | JGI IMG/M metagenome (GOLD analysis project Ga0209376, IMG submission 185891) | Grasslands soil microbial communities from the Angelo Coastal Reserve, California, USA - 14_0929_05_30cm (SPAdes) (version 2) | ecosystem: Environmental > Terrestrial > Soil > Grasslands ... | reverse complement strand
GATGAAGTCGGTCAGATACGCGACGTAATTCATGCGCAAAAAGTTGTGGCGGCCGGAGTCGAATACGAGAAGAGCCTGCAACCCCCTCTCACGCATGACGTCTCTTACTTTGGACAAACGGCTCTCGAATTCTTGTCGGCCATTCATAGTTTTCCCTTATACATTCGTTTCCGGAACATAGCCAAGCCTCCGGTCGCGTTCGATAAGCTCCCGAGGCCGTTCTCCGGCAGGAGCATAGCCGCCACCACCCGCCGTGAAAAAGGTCACGCTGCCGCCTTTCTTCAGTGGATAGTTGGGTCGTTTAGTGAACCAGGAACCGGGATCATCCGGCTCTTGCTTGACCAAAGCTTTGGCCGGCTCGCCGCAATGTCCACCGAAGAGTCCCCACGGCGGCGTCAAGGTTCGCTCGACGTTGATATTGACGAAAGCATCGCAAAGCGTTCGCACGGTGATCTCGATACCCAGGCCGCCGCGAAATTTGCCCCTGCCACCGCTTCCTTCCCGCAGCCGGTGTTGCTCGATCATCACGGGATAGTATAGCTCTTGCAGCTCCACCGGCGCGTTCTGCACGTCCCCCTGACAAATCGACACCGTGGCGTTTTCGCCGTCCTCGTGCGCGCGCCCGCCCCAGCCTCCACCCATAATCGTTTGACATAAAAATCGCCTTCCGGTGCGCGGATCGTTGCCGAAGAACGCATAGCCGCCCATATCACCTTTGTGGCCCGCGGCGATCTTATCCGGCAGAGCGGGAGCCAGCGCTCTTAAAATCAGATCAATCACCGTCGGCAAGGTCCGGCTCCAGTTGCCCACGGGCGCGGGCGGCGTCGCGCTGAGGATCTTTCCCGCGGGGATGAGAATTTTCAACGGACGAAAACAGCCCTCGTCAATAGGTGAAAATGGACTTATCAATGATTTGAAGGCGACGCGCGCCGCGGCCACGGCGCCGGATTCGCCGGAATTGATCGAGCCCTTGACCTGATCGCTGATTTCGGAGAAGTCGATGGCCATCTCACCGCCCGCTACTTCGACCTTCACTTTCAGCGGAACCGGCTGATTGAGATCGACACCGTCGCTGTCGAACATCGCTTCGGCTTCGTACTTTCCTGGCGTAATCTTCGCGATTTGTTCGCGGGCCAAAGCTTCTGACTGATCCCAGATCGACCGCACGCAGCGCGAGAAGACATCCAAACCATATCGATTGACCAGCTGTGTGAGCCCGCGATCGCCTACGCGGCAGGCTGCGATCTGCGCCCGCAGGTCGCCCAGACAAGAATCGGCAAACCGCACGTTATCAGAGATCAGTTGAAATAGGTCTTGATTAGGCTGATCGCCTCGGTAGAGCTTGAGCGACCGGAACTGCAGCCCCTCCTCGTAAATTTCTCGCGTGCCGCTGTAACCGAATCCAACGCGGGTGCCGCCGATATCGATCCAATGAGCGCGGACCGCAAGAAACGCCACCTGCTCGCCGCCATGGAAGAAGGGCGTGTAGACCACGACGTTGTTCAGATGCTGGCCGCAGACGTAGGGATGGTTCATGATCAGCACGTCGCCAGGCTGAAAACCGTTTTTTCCGTGCATGCGCACGCCATCGACGATGGCCGGGCCGAGATCGGCCAAAAAAATCGGCAGCGCACCAAAATTTTGGGAAAGAATGGCACCCCCGGGGTCCACGATGCCGACGCAATAGTCGCGCACCTCGTAGATCATCATGTTGTAGGAAGTCTTGCGCAGCACCGTGGCCATCTCATTGGCGATATGGGCCAGCCCCTTGCGCACCACTTCAACGGTGATCGGGTTCACGGGCGCCTGAGCCATTATTTTTTCTCTTCGACCGTAACCGCGCGAGAAGCGGAATGCACCGGCACCGTCGCTTCGCGCAGCGAATAGAGATAGCGGATGACGTCCTCGTTGCTCATGTACTTGCTCATATCGTAGCGCTCGCGATGAACGGTTTCGTTCAACGGCCGGCGCACTCCTTCGCGAGCCGGAACGTCGGGATGGCCGATGGGAATGATGAGATAGACCATCAAGAGATCAGGAATGCCGAGAATACGTTTGTAGGGCTCCTGGATGTGAATCGACACCCACTCGGAAGTGAGACCCAGTGAAGCGATGGCGAGATGGATTAAGCAAGACGCGTTGGCGAGACCATCGGTCAGATGGGACTGATCGCGGCCGAAGGTATGCGCGCCCATGACCGTGCCCCACTGACGGCGTCCGTCACCTAATACGACGATGACCGCCGGAGCTTGGTGCCAATTGGCTTTTGCTTTGTTGAACCTCAGCGACTCCTGCGGGTCGCCTCTCACCTGATAAGAAGGATGGCGCAGCTTGTACTCGCGTTGCTGCTCCATCCAGAAGATGAAGTCGGTATTGTACTCCGAGTAAGCATCGCGTAATTGCTTTTTGGTGTCTGGATCCGTAACTACGATAAACTCCCAGGGCTGGGAGTTGGCCCCGGACATCGCCCAGCTGGCGACCTCGAGAACCTTGTCGATGGTGTCATCAGGTATCGGATCAGGCCGGAATTTTCGCACGCTCATTCGTGTTTTCACCAGCTTGAGCAGCATGTCATAGGTTTCGTTGTTACCAGCCATCCATCTCCTCCATTAAATTTGGACGAAGTTAGATCCAAGGGAAAGTCAAAGCTATCGGGCGCGCAGAACCTGTTCCACTACGGACTCGTCAATAAAGTCGATCCATATCTACATAAAATTGGACGCAGTGTAACGATTTGGCGGCGGGATGACAAGGCGACGTATTGCGCATTCTTCGGCCAAGGGCCTCGGAATGACATCGTGACATACGCGACGGAGAGAGAAGGAACAAACGACTGCATCTGAGCTAACGTGTTGCTGGGAATCTGATCTAACGCGCGTGGGCCTGTTTGGGTAAGCAACATCGTTTGTATTTGTTGCCGCTGCCACACGGGCAGGGATCGTTTCGTCCTACCGGACGCGCTGTCCGCTTTGAGTCCTCCGCCCGCACGATCTCCATTAGCTTTTCCGCCGGCTCGCCGGCATCCACCAGCTCAGCGAATTTTTTGAAGTAGGGTTTACTGTGGGTGAAGAAATGCTTCAGGCCCGCGCAAAGATAGTTGAGCCCCTCTTCGCCGTCCGGTGTTTTGATGAAGCGATCCTTCGGGCAACCGCCATTGCACATGCTCAAGACTTCGCACTCGCGGCAGTAGCGCGGCAGGCTCGTCCACTTATCCTGTCCGAATTTCCGCTGCCTCGGATCCTCGATCATTTCCGCCAGGGTTTGTTCGTGGATATTGCCGATCTTGTACTCCGGCTCGACGTAATGATCGCAGGAGTAGAAGTCGCCGTTATGCTCGATCACCGGCACATCGCCGCAGGTCTCGCGGTAAATGCACAGCGCGTGCTCCATGCCGAGGAACGGCCGCACCGATTCATCGAAGAGCTGAATGAAGATCTTGCCGATGTCGTTGCGCATCCATTCATCGAAGATCGTGGAGAGGAATTGTCCGTAAGCTGGGGCGGGGACCGAGCGGGACACCAGGCTTCTCTCTGGATCGTCGGCGCGTTCGACCAAGGGGAGGAACTGTAAATACTGCCCGCCGATCTCTTTCAAATAGCGATAAACCTGCGTCGGATGCTTGACGTTAACGTCGTGGACCACGCAGAGCAGGTCTACGTGGACCTTGTGGCGCCTGAGCATTTGAAAAGCCTGCACCACCTGCTTGTGGGTCGGCTTTTGTCCTTTGGTCACGCGGTAGTGGTCGTGCAGCTCTTTGGGCCCGTCGAGGCTGAGGCCGATATAAAAATTTTCTTTGGCGAGGAACTCGCACCATTCCTCGTCGATCGTCGTGCCGTTGGTTTGAATGCCGTTGATGATCTTCTTGTCCGGTGGCAGATGCTTTTTTTGCAACTCAACCGCCCTGCGGAAAAAATCGACGCCGAGCAAGGTCGGCTCGCCGCCGTGCCAGGAGAAGCTCACGATCTCTTTCGGAGTCGCCTGGATGTGCTGGATGATGTAGCGCTCCAGCGTTTCGTCGCTCAGCCGGAAATTCGTGCCTTTAGGGTAGAGCTCTTCTTTCTTGAGGTAGTAGCAGTAGTGGCAATCCAGATTGCAGATTGCCCCGACCGTTTTTACCATGATCTGAAATTCACGAGCCGCAGTTTCCAAAGAGATCACCTCCGAGTTCAGGGCTTCGGGGAAACTCTACTTAAAAAATGAGCCGATGTCATCACCCATCGACTCTGCATGACAGCAGAAGTAGCGTCGATCCTACGGAACCCAGTCGGCTATAAAGATGTTGAACTCTTTCGGCTCTTGACACGGCGGTGGCAAGCGATTGTTGGCGGAAATTTGGTTTGTCGGGTGGGGGAACTCAAAGCAAATTTCTATCATTTCATTCAAACAAAAAAAGCCACCAGATGGCGGATTTTTTGATACGTGGATCGTGGGTCGACCTACAATCCACAATTACGCCCCGTGCCCCTTTGATCTGGTCGCGCTCCTGATCAGCGCCCCCATCCTATGCCGTCCGGGTCGAGGCCTGTCTCGAAGTTCTCAACGAGCTTGCGACCCGGCACATCGATGACGGCAACCTGATTCGAGCCCGAAAGCGCGAAATAGCCGCGGCGCCCGTCGGGCGAGAACACGATGCCCTGCGGCCGCTTGCCAACGCTCACGTTCGCGACGGCTTTTCGGCTCTTCGCGTCGATCACGGTGAGCGTATCGGCCGCGACGTGTGAGACCCACACCTCGTTTCCGTCAGGCGTGAAGCGGATGCGCTGCGGCTGCTTGCCGCCGGAGTCGAGCGTCTCCGCGACCTCGTCCTTCGCCGTTGAAATAACCGCGATCTTGTTGTCCACCGGCATCCCGACCCAGACTTCGCGGCCGTCTGGCGAGATCGTGATCGCTTCCGCGCCCTTCCCGATTGGAATCACCTTCACTGCGCCGGTCGCGCGCTCGATTGCGCTCACGCTCCCCGAAATCGTGTTCGTGACGTAGAACTTCTTCTCATCCGGTGTCACGACAACGAGATGGCTGCGCTCCTGCTTCGTCATCCACTGATTGACGATCTTGCCGGTCGCAGCGTCGATCTCGAGCAGCGACTGGGGCGTCTCCGACGTGACCCACACGTACTTGCCGTCGCGGCTGATCACGGAGCCGTGCTGCCCCTTGTTGGAACCGAAGTCGTATGTCGCTTTGACCTTGCGCTCCGCGAGATCGAGCACTGTGATCGTGTTGCCTGGCGTCTTGCACATCGTGTCCCCCGGAGGACAGATGCCGTAGGGGCCGAAGTTCGAGACATAAGCGGTGCGCCCGTCAGGGCTCACGATCACCTCGTGCGGTCCGCGGCCCACGGGAAGCTTTGCCAGCGTCTTTCCGCTATCGGGATCGATGAGCGAAGCGGTGTGCTCCGATTTGTTCAGAACGACGAGCGTCGCCGCGCTCGCGGGCAATGTAAGCGCATAGAGAGCAAGCAGAACGACTACCAAGCGGATGCTTTTCATTGCAGCCTCCCTCACGTGATGGACTGAATCGGGACCATTCTAACGTGTAAAAAGGATCAAAGGGCCAGCCCGATTACCTTCGATCCATCCTACAGCCAACTGATTTAAGACCCTCTTAGCGCAATCGGGGCGCAGATGTCCAGCCTTGTGGGCCAAATCAGGGCGAAGGTGATATAACGCCACCTTATCGGATATAGTGCGCCCAAAAATAGGGGTCTGAGGTGGGTTCGCTCTATCCCGGCAGGTCCCTGAGGCCGCTCGGCTCTTGACGCACCATCAACATCGCCGCCCTCGCCACTGTTGAGCAGGCTATCAACTCCGCCGAGTTTGGCGTTGCCATGATTGAGGGCGTCGAGAAGGTGCGCTTCATCAACCAACGAAACCAGGAGCGGCCGCCTTACGAGTTCTTGCTGCCGTCAAAGATTCCTCGGAGCATCAATATTTGAGTCAGTCAATGACAGCCGACAAATCAAGAAGGGGAGACAACTGTCGTCGAGAGAACAACAGTCGCGGCGAGGCGGAGTCTTCGAGGCGGGTAGTAACCGATGGCGTTCGTCTCTTACAAACTTCACTCAGCCATCGAGAGGGGCACGAAGCCAGATGCATGGGACTGGAAGCGGTCAAGCGCTATGCAGCTCAGGGCTTAGGAGGAACTCTACTTAAAAAATGAGCCGATGTCATCACCCATTGGTTCGGGATGGCAGCAGAAGTAGCTTCGCTCCTACCGGATCCAGTCGGCTATAAAGATATTGAATTCCCTCGGCTCCTTCGCATTCCTGGTCGATGCAAAGACCAACTTCTTTCCGTCGCGTGAGAGCATCGGGAAGCTGTCGAACCGAGCGCCGTAGGTAATCCGCTCCAGGCCGGTTCCATCGACATTGACAAGGTAGAGAGAAAAACTCGTTCGCTCGGGATCGTGCAGGTTTGACGAAAAGATAATCTGCCGGTTGTTAGGGACAAGGAACGGCGCCCAGTTCGCGGCGCCGTTGTTGGTTATTTGCCGTTTGTTGGCGCCTTCGGCGGACATCATGAAGATCTCCGCCCTCGTCGGCTTGATCAGATTTTGCTTGAGCAAAGATTCATATTCCTTCAACTCATCTTTGGTCTTTGGATGATAGGCTCGATAGACAATGGTTTGGCCGTCCCACGAGAAAAACGGCCCGCCGTCATATCCTTTCTCCGAGGTGAGCCTCTTTATGCCGCTGCCGTCGGCATTCATCGTGTAGATGTCGAGATCTCCGGATCGCAGGGAGGTAAAAACGATCTTTTTCCCGTCAGAAGAAATCGTTCCCTCTGCATCGTAACCAGGACTCTTCGTCAAACGAGTCAGTTTAGAGTCGAGATCAGCACTGAAGATCTCATACGCCGGATAAATGGGCCAGACGTAGCCTTTGCTTCGATCCGGCGACGGCGGGCAGGCATGACCCGCCAAATGAGTGGAAGCATAAATGAACCGCTTTCCGTCGGGAAAAAAGAAGCCGCAGGTCGTCCGGCCTTTGCCCGTGCTTAGAAGTCTCACGTCGCTTGCATCGACGTTCATGCTGAAAATCTGGTCGCATTCGAACGGCGGCCTGGTAGATTGGAAGATTATTTTGCCGCCGTCGAGAGAAAAGTACGCTTCGGCGTTCTGCCCACCGAAGGTTAGCTGTTTTAAGTTTTGCAGGTGCGTCTCCCGTGCCTCCTCAGACGGACGTGTAGCTGGCTCTTCGGCTCTGACGAAGAAATAACTCACGGCGATTAATAAACCGGTGAGGACGAGCGACGGAAGTAAACATTTCATGATTGGAAGAATGGTTCGGGTGAGCATTTGGGGACTCTATTTCAAAAATCCAAACATGTCACTTGCCGGATGGCTAAAAGATAATTCGGCGTTCGCAGAACTTGACAGAACCCGCGAATCTAACGAGAATCACACGCGTCAATTAGAAGTTGGCAGCAATCAAATACGGGTTCCCGACTGATGTTTGGATGAATTTGCAGGCGGACGATTTGTTCCTGTACTCTTTCTGCTTGTGTCGATTGCCGTGTTTCTGACTCCGTTAGTTGGCCACGCCGATCCGATTCCGAAAGGGGTGGCAAGCGAGCAACATGAAGGCCATCGCTTACGGCGGTTAACCTAGGAGGACCATCCGATGATCAATAGCACGTACGATGAAGTTTATGGCCGATGGCGAGACGCGCCGGAAGGTTTCTGGGCGGAAATGGCCGAAGCGATTCATTGGTACAAAAAATGGGACAGGGTTCTTGATGCTTCGCGTCCTCCTTTCTATCGCTGGTTCACCGGAGGCATGGTGAACAGTTGCTACAACGCCCTTGATCGACACGTAGAACATGGCCGCGGGAATCAGTCGGCTCTCATCTACGACAGCCCTGTCACTGGAAAGATCAAGGCATTCAGCTATCGCGAGTTGCTGGATGAGGTGGCGCGCTTCGCTGGAGTGCTCGTTCGCCAGGGACTTCAGAAAGGGGACCGGGTCATCCTCTACATGCCGATGATGCCGGAGGCGGTCATTGCCATGTTAGCCTGCGCCAGGGTCGGAGTGATCCACTCTGTGGTCTTCGGGGGTTTCGCCGCCCATGAGCTGGCCAGCCGCATCAATGATGCGCAGCCTAAGCTGATCATCTCGGCTTCCTGTGGCATCGAAGTGGACCGTGTTGTGCCCTACAAGCCTCTGCTCGATAAGGGAATTGAGATCGCATCAGTGAAGCCCGAACGGTGCATCATCCTCCAGCGCCCTGAGGAGAAAGCGTCGATGATCGCCGGTCGCGATCTCGATTGGTCGGAACTGATGGCAGAGGCGAAGCCAGTCGATTGTGTTCCAGTTGCTGCAACTGATCCACTTTACATCCTCTACACTTCCGGCACGACGGGTATGCCCAAAGGAATCGTGCGTGATAACGGCGGGCATCTGGTTGCGCTCATGTGGAGCATGAAAAATATTTACGGCGTCGAGCCGGGCGAGGTCTTCTGGACAGCCTCTGACGTGGGCTGGGTAGTGGGCCATTCGTACATTGTCTATGCGCCTCTTTTCAACGGGAACACGACAATCCTTTACGAGGGCAAACCGGTCGGCACTCCGGACCCCGGCGCATTCTGGCGGGTGATCTCCCAGCATGGGGTAAGAGTCCTCTTTACAGCACCGACGGCTTTTCGGGCCATCAAACGAGAAGATCCTACCGGCGATTACATGCGCAAGTACGATTTGAGCTGCTTCCGCACGCTTTTTCTTGCCGGTGAGCGGTGTGATCCCGATACGCTCCTGTGGGCCGAAAAGCAGCTCGGTGTCCCGGTCATCGATCACTGGTGGCAAACGGAGACGGGATGGCCAATTGGAGCCAATTGCGTTGGCTTGGGGATGTTGCCTGTGAAACCCGGGTCTTGCACAAAGCCTGTTCCGGGCTATGACGTACGCGCGCTAAGCGATGATGGCCAGCAGCTGTCGGGAGGTCAAATCGGCAATATCGTTATCAAGCTTCCACTGCCGCCGGGTTGTCTTCCTACACTGTGGAACAATGATGAAGCTTTTCAGAAGTCATATCTGAGCCACTATTCCGGATACTACTTGACCGCGGATGCAGGCTACAAAGATGACGATGGTTACCTCTGGATCATGAGCCGCACGGACGACATCATCAACGTCGCCGGGCATCGGTTGTCCACGGGCGCGATGGAAGAGGTGCTAGCGTCGCATCCGGACGTGGCCGAATGCGCTGTTTTGGGAATAGCCGACGCAATCAAGGGAGAGATTCCATTGGGTCTCATCGTGCTCAAAGCAGGCGTGCGGCGCCCACACGACGAGATTGTTACGGAAGTAGTCCAGATGGTCCGCGAGAGGATCGGCCCGGTGGCCTCTTTCAAGGTCGCGAGCGTTGTTAAGCGGCTGCCCAAGACCCGATCGGGCAAGATTCTGCGCGGTACCGTCAAGAAGATTGCTGACGGAGTCGACTACCGAGTTCCACCGACCATCGACGATCCGGCAATTCTAGATGAAATCGCAGCAGACTTGGCGGTGTTAGGCTATCCAGGAAGCTTGAGCAAGAAGCCGGCTTAACTTCTCCAGCTCGCGGCACAAAAGGATTTTCTTATCTTCACTCACATTTGCAGATCAAGGAGGCTGTCAAAGTGAAAAGAAGCTCCGTCGTGGTGGCGTGTAGTCTCGTGTTTTTCTTTTCATTGATTGCTTATGCTGCCTCACCTGCAGTCACCGCGGGAGCGCGAGCCGTAGATGAGGCGTGGGTCAAGGCGATGACCGGGAACGACCTAAACGCTGTAATGGCGTGCTACTCTCGCGATGCCGTTATGTGGCTTCCAGAGGCTCGCGAGGCAAAGGGCCACGAAGCAATCCGTGAAGCGTATGCCGGGCTGCTGGAAGCCAACACCGTCACAAAAGCCACGCTCACGAATGCTCGCTACGAAACTGCTGGCCGCCTTTCGGTGGGATGGGGAAACTTCTCGCTGACTCTGCTCCCGAAGTCGGGGGACAAGCCGGTTGTTATGTCCGGGCGCTTTTCGGTGATTGCAAAGCAGGAAGGTGGCAAGTGGGTATACGTTGTTGACCACGCTTCCCCGCACCCTCCACTTAAGCCGCAGGGAAAGTAATCACCAGCAGATTCTCGTTGATATTGTCGCCAAAGTTGATACTCATGGGCCGGAAATCCTA
>Ga0209376_1005793_pt1 | contig 10150 bp, 14 predicted proteins | sample GraSoiAngelo_134_FD_185891 | JGI IMG/M metagenome (GOLD analysis project Ga0209376, IMG submission 185891) | Grasslands soil microbial communities from the Angelo Coastal Reserve, California, USA - 14_0929_05_30cm (SPAdes) (version 2) | ecosystem: Environmental > Terrestrial > Soil > Grasslands ... | reverse complement strand
TCTTGTCCATCCCCTTGGGACCGATAGTTGAACGGACAGTCTCGGCTAGGACCTTCGCGGCCATGATATTGCTTCTCTGGGCTTCTCTTCCCCTAGACCGGGAAGTGCCCTCTTTCAGAATTAGAACTCGCATTTCCGACATGTCAAATCACTCTCTGAGTGAAGCATGGAGGTGGGACTCTTGAGATAAACATATGCAGCGTGCGAAAATGACGTGGAAAATGTCGGCGAGACATGCGGCGGGGTACGCATCTCCAGAGACTCATCTTGGCGGGTCCGCCCAAGTATACTGGAAGACCTTCTTGGGGGACCACTCTCTGCTTCCGAGTCCAGCTAGTACTGGGCTCGAGTTCGCGTTCAGGGTAAGTTTCAGTCCACGGCTCGGTAACCCGTCTATTAGGACGTGTTTCGGACCCAAGAAAGGGGGGAGGTCGATGGAGCTATACTCGTATGATTACGCTTTGAAGGCACTATGGTTGTACACAAGTGAACCAGAATGGGCTTCGAACTGGAGCAACTGCGGGAGGCAGCGGTCTCGCTAGGAGCGCTGTCTGCCAGCAAATAGCCGCAGCACGCAAAGCCGCGTCGCGGATGGACAAGAGCACTAAAGAGACTCGAAGATCTTATGGCCTAGGCCGACCAACCTGAATCGCCTCGCAACTCTCAGTTCTGTTTTGGCATAGGACCCGCTGGCTTGCTCGCATGATACATAGCATAGCCAAGAAGCAGACCGTACCCAATTGCAGAGTAGAATAGCACGTCCAGCGCGAATGCAGTCCAGTCATAGTTGATGGACGGGGGTGGGCAACCTAGTAGGAGACAATAAACTCCAAGTGTCTTCCATTGAAATGGAAAACCGCCCTGCTGATATTGCGACGTCGAAATCCCTGTCAACCATGTTATGAGAACTGCGACAATGGGAACAATTGCGGAGAGAATGACGATGGCCAACAATCTGAGCCTTGTCAAACTAGACCTTACTCCAGAAGTCTCCTAGAGCACAAGCCCTTAATGCTAACGGATAGAACAGTGCGTTCTGCAAGAGAAACAGCCCGCATGGAAATCGAACGGGGTCCTACATGTCTCTCAAAGTAGCTAGGACCCATGGTCTGACAGCTGAACCTCACCCGCTGTCCGGACCTGACTGGTGCAGCCGAGAATTGCCCCTAGCATGACGCTGGCACGCACGGGGTCTGGGCGAAGCTCGTATGGGAACGGAAAAGTGGTCCTTGGGCGATTACGTCAGCATCAATTGCACCGCTCTTTGCCGGGTTCCCCGTCTTGTTGATTAGTAGGCATGATTACTAACTGAAGATAGCTGTCCATCATTGAATTGGGCGTTACTCGGTCTCAGAGTCGGATCGGGAATCGGGTTCTTCGCAGGAATCCTAGTCCTTTCAAACTACAGCATCCTCGTTGGCCTCGCACTGGCGCTGAATCTGTCGATTTTTCTTATGCCAGTAATGATGCTGTTCAGGCGTCGCCGAATGGTCCACTCTGAAGTGAGGAACTGGATAGAAATGGTAGTCGGTCTTTCCGCCGGGACCGTTCTCATCTTCGTCGTCGCTCTGTTCTACTTCTGGCTGAGCTTTCTAGCTATCGTGGTATTGGCGGTGGCCAATACTGGGCACGGTCTCATCGAAGCGAGGGGCTCTAGGAACCAGACCAGCGCCGAGATCCGTCGATTAACTAGAAACCTATTCATAATGATCGCCGTCATGGCTCCTTTGCTGTTCTTCGCCGCATTCATCATTAAGGGTGTCTTGTCAATAATCGGCTGGGCGATCGCTTACGCCGCATTTTCATCCGTGATCATGGCGAAGTATATCAGAGACAGCAGACAATCACGAGCTACCCTATAGTTACTATCGATGTACACAAGAGAACTTGAGTGAGCTTCGAACTGGAGCAGCTGCCGGAGGTAGCTGAGAAGTTCACCGGCCATATAATTCGAAGCAAACAAGCTGGCTGAAATCTGCGGGATGGTCATGCTAAGACCCCGTTTGAAAGCTGAAATAAGTGTCAGCGAAGTTCCGCAGGGCTTCATATCTCAGGCCTCCGTGTATCGGAGTCTTTGTGTAATAGTAGATTTGTTGTTCTGCCGTAGCAGCGAGAACTGCTAGTCCGACTCTGCCGTGCATCGAACTGCCTCTGGGCGCAGTGGCACTGATGGACCGTTTTACGTCATCGCTGAACTTGTTTGAGACTATCACGGAGTATAGGTTGAGGTTGTCTCCTGAGCCGAGTCCTAGTTGGCTCTTGTTATGGAGAGCGTACTTCATGCCTAGCGAGTGGAACTCTTCAACATTGTCGAGGGTCGGGAGTTCAAGCGAGGTCGCGATCACCAGATCCCGAAAGCCTCCAACTCTGTTGGCGGGCATAACTGCGACGATCTCGAACAAATAGGGGTCCGCCTTCTCTTCGCACTGCGAATCCAGCCTTGGACAGCCTGAGCGAGAGGCGTTGAAAATAATCCGCGGAACTTTTGACTCTTGATGAGCTCGTCGCCAAAGGAGTTTCATGTCCTAGCGATGAATCGGACCCAGTTCCCAAAGGCGGAGCGTGTTCTTCGATCCACACCCGTTGAAACCCACGCTTACCCCTCAGCCGAACCACCAGTAGTGCCGACGTTATGGCTAGGGATGTCGCTAAGAGACTTCCAAAGATGCTTGTATCACCGCTCGGACGATCGCCTGAAAGAGATGCCACTAAGAGCAACGAGAACGCGGCATCAGCAATGATAACCGGGACAGAGAGTGTCTTTGTCCTGTTATCCCATTGCAGATAGATAGGATGATTGCGTCTAAGGTGTTCCTCGTACAGGCGTCTCGGAACTGGCGACGTCATTAGCTGCCCAGACCAGATGTGTTCCTTGCAGATTGGACACGACGTCGGAATATATCCTAGAGGACTGGTCGCTGGCAAGAGCTTGCAACCAATTACTTTATCGATTATTAAACGAGACTTAGCGACAGCCGAGCAGCAATGCGTCTCAATTGGTGCTCTCCAATTCTTTCACTCTGGACTGGACTAGATTGAGCTTCGAATTGGAGCAACTTCGAGACGCGGCGCGGAGGTACCCTTATCATGAGGCTGGCACGCACGGTGTCTGGCCGAGGCTCGTATGGGAACGGAGAAACGAAACTCCGGTAGCGAGACTCGATGATGCGGTAGAATTCTTGGGTAAATGGAAAGCCCTCCGCTTCAAAGGTGGGGGGACAGCCTTCAGAAGGATCTGCACGAACTGGGTAAGAAAAAATCTGGCCGACTTACAACGTCTTCAAGGCAGGGTCCTCTACAGCCTTGCCCCTGAGGACTTTCAGCATATTCATGACATGAGTTCTAGCTTTCGAGACTGCGGAGCGCCTCCAACCACATTTGGCAAAGCACTCCATTTCTTCCTCCCTGAAACCGTCATGCTCTGGGACCAAGCAATAGTCAGGAACACATACAAACTTCGCCCGGACCCAGAGAGCTTCGCTACATACCAGCGCTTCGGATGGAAACTATTACATCACGTAACACGCGGGAAAACTGTCAAGGTGCTACGGCAACTTGAGAGAGACCACGCAACATCAGTCGGATACTTCGAACCGATCACCATGATCCTCGATCACCTCGCATTCTCTCCTAAGCTATCTGCCAGAGCAGTCGCAGCGCTAGGAGGACCTTCCCATGCTTTCTCAGAGGAACTCTTACAATGAGGGTCAGTCTTTGGAAAGTGGGTGTTGCCAAATAATTCTTGGTCTATGATGTCATTCATGCTGGGAAGTTGATCAAAAGAACCTTGGGAGACATTAATCGATCAGTCAGATCAATGTCCGTTGCCTGCTGGCAACTCTCGGCGTTGTCGTCGGGTGGAAATAATAGGTCGAATTCAACTGGAGCACTGACTAGGCCGTGACCAGCTAGTACGACGTAACTATGGAAAGGGTCCAGCAATCTTGTGAAAGACTTGTTCCGTTTCGTAGCGTGTCATCAAGCGATCATTGGATCCACTGCGAATCATTGGCCCCCTATTCCTCAGCCAGAATGGTTTGGCGGGTCCCTCCTTGACTTCAAGCACTAGCACATCCTTGCCTTGAACTTTCAGGAGGGTCACGGTGAATTGGCAGGGCGGGTCGCAGAGCTCGTCCGCAAAGTTTCTCACGCGCTCCTCAATTTTCGTTTGGGTTGAATCAGATATATCTGCTGCACCTATGATGTTGCAGAGATCATCTACTCCCACAATTATCAGTCCGCCCTTGCCGTTAGAGAACGACACCATCGTCTCGGCAATGTCGTGGTGATTCTGGAGGCTTCTCTTGAACTCGACCGTTTCATTCTCTCCCTGTAGGACTATCCTTTCTACCTCTTCAGGGCTGACTTCGAATTTCAGCCCTGGCTTGCTAGAGTACGAAGGCCAGAATTTCCGATAGTCGATTATTTCCCCGGTGACGCTGAGGAGAGTAAGATACAGGAATGCAGGTTTGAAGCTCAGCGCTATCTCTGTCTTCCCGTCAGGAAAGGTCAGGTCCTTGTTCAGTGGCGGTCTATAACTCCCACTAAAAGACTCCTGAACGTACGCCTTCCCTTTCAGATTCGAGAATGAGCCGCGACCTTGCGTGATTGATATTCCAACAGTCTTCGGACTAAGTGAAATCTGTCCAATTTTCGACTCCATGTTGGGTAGAAGGAACAGAAACTGGTTCTGGACGTCGAAGCCGAGCTGGACTTTCAACCAATCGCACAGCGCCAACTGGCTGTCTGGGTAAATCGGCAGTTCGCTTCTGACTGGGAGAGTTCCGGGAAGACTCCCCGTCTCCGCCGCCATTCGATACCTGAAAAAATTACAACCCCATTCAGTTGGGTAGAATCCATAATCGCTTGGAACGAAATTCTCTGGCACCTGCGAAGGTGCGTCAAAATCTCCCTTCGTTGGAACCTCCAAACCCTTGAACGACGCTACTTGCTCGTTGATCATGCGAGTCAACCACTCCTCAAACTCCTTCTTGCGGAGGCTCAGTTCTACGAAAACTGCCTTTCCGTAATCAGCTTCCCTATCCGCTGTCACTTCCTTTTCCGAGAGGAGGGAGTAACCCCCGACAAGTTTGGCACCATCCTGTTTGCTTATCGCCGCTCTGATAATGGCTGATGAGTAATAGGTACGACTCGAAAGGATTTTCGAGATCTCGGTCAGATACCCTCTTGAATCCATCTGCTAGCCTCCGAAAGGTAGCGGCGAGGGTTGCGCCTGAGCCTTGCCCCTGAAGTAGCGTTCGAGCAAGAATCTTAGAATGAAATACACTATCACGAAACCAATAGCGTATCCAACTACGGCTCCAATGGCCCCTGTCCAGTCTGACAGATAGACATTCAGTTCCGTGTTCACACGGTCTTCTACCTGGAGGACTGCGAGGGTGAATATCCCCGACCAGATTGACACCTTTTCTTTTGTATCCATGCGCTGGAAACCACGTGAACCTACTTAGCGCTTCCTAGGGGCGATGTCCCGCACATGTTAACCAACAGTCTTTGCTTACGTTATATTTGCCAGCTACTTCCCCAGTCGATGCGGATGACAGGAAATCAGGTAAGGTATCTGATCGCACTCGTTCTTATGTTGGCACTAGTAACACTGTCAGGATACTATGATGGACCTGCTGCTGTGGCTGCGGTAGGAACCCTCGTGCTACTCTTTCCTCTTGGCGCCTGGCTGATCCTCTTCAGGGCACGTCCAGCCGAGCAGACTCTAAGAGTCTATGACATGCTTCGGCGCCGCTGGGACTGGGGGTACTACTTTGAAGCAACCGTTGTGACAGCCCCCAGCATTGAACCGAAATTCTTGGTTGAGCGGAGATTCATTGAACTGCTCCTCCCTGTAATGGGGTTGTCCGCGTACTTCGCCGAAAAGATCACAACGGTCCGATATGCCAGCGGAATTGCCCTAGCTACATTCCTCGGGTTTGCGATCCTCATCTTGGCAGTTTCTGCTTTCTTGCTCATCGCAATTTGGGTGTACGAGGACTCCGGTTTCAGAGAGCATGGCAGGACCAGCACGACCGTCGGCGTGCCACTCCGCAGAGTGAAAGGGATCTTGGTGTACGGAGGACTCGCTGCATACCTCTCATTCTCGTCCACTCTAGCCGGCTCTCTTGCCGGCGCCCTTGGTCTTACTATTGCCATACTGCTCTTCTTCGGACCGGTCTGCTATCTCCTAGCAACTCTCTTCGATGCAAGGATGAAGAACAAGGCCGCGGAGGCAGTCCGAAAAAGAGCAACAGCGATAGGTTTCCTTTCAAGTCGATGAGCGTATCGTAGATCTGTCGTTTTCCAAATCAAAGGAATCAAGTCCGAACGCACCGTAGAAGGGCATCGCGTCGACCGCGATTGTTCTAGTTTTCCAGTAGTTTTCTTGGTGTTTTTCGTTCTGCTCTCTTGGACATATCCTACTGGCTAGCAGGAGTATCTTGATTACAATGGACGAGGATGAGGTTCATGAGGAGTCTGAGGTTGAGAAGAGTATCAATGTTTGGCGACAGTCTGAGCGGAAGATCATGATCGAGACGGTTCAGGATCTAATCCAGACTTCTCACAAGTATGCAAAGTCTCAGTATACTCCTAGTGCGCAGCGGGCCCGGTGGACCAAGCTTGCGGGTCAGTTGATCTGGTATAAGGATCAGATTTTGAAGAATTTCAGTCTGGAGGCTATGACGATTGAGCTGCAGACGCTGAAGAGAGAGGTGAGAGAGTCAGAGGAGCGGAGAGAGCGTGAGACTCGGACCAGGAATTATCAGACAATAGTCTTTCGCAAACCAGAGGAGAGGAAAGCACAGGACGTGGAGAAGGCGCAGAATGCGGAGACCACTGAGGCTTCCAAGGCTGACGACCCTGAGGGTGCCAAAGAAGCCGCGTCCGGTGCGGTTGGTTAGCTAAACAAGATTCTCTTGGATAAGGGTGGCATTGTCTGGACCTTTCCTAGCAATCCGAGAATGCGAAGACTACTAGGGAATAGCGTCCGGCTATGCTATAGTGCCTCAGTAGCTCATCGCAGGTCTTAGGCGTCGGCCTAGCCAACGGACGATGTTCCGAAGGGTAGGAAATGAGACGAGAAATGAGATCCAAATGGCATCTACAATAATGAACAACTCTAGCCAATCCACGAAAGCTGGGGTGGTCATCCGAGAGTAACAGGGAGAGAGTTCCAACTAATTAAGAGATCCAGGTACTGAACTGGTTTATGGTCGAAGAGGTCGTTGGCCTCGTCATGAATTCTCGACTTTAGAGGATACTAGTCCTCTTCTGACCGGGATCTTCCAGTCTCTTAGGAGGATCGTATTCTTTCGGCCCTTCAGTCTTCCAAAGAGTTTCTTGTCAGCCGTCACGAGGACTGCTTTTGATTCCTCGGTGGCTGTGAGATAGCTTGCGTCATAGAACGTGATCTCTAAGCTTCGAGCCGTCTCGAAGACTCGTGTTAGAACCTTCGGATCATCAATGTCGAGCGTTGGAATAGCCATCTCTGAGAGTGATTCGAAGTCTTCCCTGACACTTTCGATCCTCTTAGCTGGATGTTTCCAGAGAACATTTCCCAACTCGTAACGGAGGAGGGAGATGGTTGAGACTCTGTGCTTCTTCTGGATAAAGAGGTCTCGAATCTCCAGGGCCTTGTCCGAGCCCTCCTCTTGAACAAACCATTTGGCGATAACGCTCGAGTCTAGGAGATACAGAGGGCTACCGGGCATCCCTCATCTTCCTAATCTCCCTAGTACTATTGAACCGTACCCCAACTGTCTTCTTTCTCGATGCGTCCATCCTAGCCGCGGCCCGTCTACGCTTCTCAAGGAGAACTCTCTCTTCAACTATCCTCCGCAGCACATCCGGCCAGTCAATACTCATCCGTTCCATCTCCTCGCGGAGACGGTCCGGGACCCGAAACGAGACAACCGCCAAATCAGGCTCCCCAAATGTTTACATGAATCGTCTACACTTAAAGCTAGCGAAACAGGCAGACGCCTAGAGCCCCCCGACCTCGACACTATCATCATGATTAAGAAAGAGATTCGGAAGGCGAAATCGTATCCGACGAAGAAGGGCTCTTCCAAAGCCTTCCGAGGAAGCGCAAGTATCAGACGGTGAACCGTGTCCTCGACCATCTGGAGAGCTCTAACAAGATTCTCTTGGACAAGGGCGGGATCGTCTCGACGTTTCCCGGTAATCCGAGGCTGTGTAGACTGCTTGGTAGCGGCGTCCGTCTGGGCTAACGTTCTAGGCTTGAGTCTTTCTCGGTGGATACTTGAGCGGGTCGAGCCTGTTGATGCCGGGTATATCTTCGAAGTGGGGATCTGTTGAGAGGATCGTGTCCAGTCCTGTTCTCTTCATTATTGCTGCATGAGCACAGTCGTAGGGGCTGACGCCGCTTGACCTGAACAGTTCGACGGTGAGTCTAACGTCCACGTTGAGCAGTTCACTGACAGTGATTCCCGTCGAGTATATGGAACTGGTCTCGCGAGCCACTTCTCGGCCGAGCCCGACCTTTCTCAGTGCGTTGCTCACTTCTACCAGGGCCAGGGTTGATGTGGCGGCTGAGAGTCTTCCTTCGGCGAGGTCGGTGATTACCCTGGCGCAGCTGGATCCGTATTTCCGATCCTTGATCTTGGCGTTTACGAAGATATTGCTATCGAGAAAATACTCCACAGCCGGTCTCTACCGTTCTTCTGACAGCTCCTCCAGCTTCTCGGAGCTGAGGGGTTTCCGGAAGAGAGGCCTCTTGCCAATCAGCACTGTCAGAGGGTCCTTGATGGTCTCGAACCGCTTTACGATGATCGCGCCTCCCGGCGCTCCTTCGACCGTGACCTCTTCGCCGGGTCTCAAGCCTACTGATTCCCGCACGTCTTTAGGAATGGTCACCTGAAACTTGTCGGTGACTCTTGAGACTCCCATCTTCATCGTACCGGTAGTGTATGTCGGATAGATAAGCATACCGTATACCGCATACGCAGCCTCCCTTGGCCAGCTTCTCTGCCGCCGTTCAGGACTCGCCTAGATTGTCTACGCTAGGGTCCATAGCCATGTCCGAAGTTCTTCTCTTCAGCCGTCATGTTCTGCTTTAGCTCATCCAATCCTGAATCACTATACACTTCTCAGTGCGGGAACCGGATCGCACCATGGGCCAAACGGCTCCATACTTATCATCAAAGAGAGCGTGCCAGCTCTCTCGCCGAAACTCTGGTACGGGTGCCCGCGTATGCCAAGGACGGCAAGGTCGTCTGCTTCTTCCAGGCAGCGGCGAAGTTCAAGACGAGGTACGCGACGTTCGGCTTCAGCGACAAGGCGAACCTCGACGAAGGCAACATGCGGCCAGCCGCCTACGCATTGAAGGGGTTGACTCCGGCCGAAGAGACAAGGATCGCCGCGATCGTGAAGAAAGCGGTGAGCTAAGGACCAGGCTCACCACTGGACCTTTCCTAGACGGGATCGTCTTTCGCGAGAAGTCGTTCCCGAATTTGACGTAGTAGGCAGATACGCTAAGCTTATCGTCGGCCGAGAACTATCGGAATCACATGGTTGAGAGAATAGTTTCAGGCATTCTCGTCGCCTTCGGCCTACTATTCTTGTTTACAGCATCCCAAATTCCTGATGAGGGGAGTTGCCCACCGTTCATTGTTGGACAAACACCGCCCTCTTGCGAACATACCTATCCAGGCACCAACATCTACATACCAACAATCTGGAGAATCCTCGAGGCTCTAAGCGTCGTATGCCTTGGAGCAGGCACCACGATATTTCTGAAGACGGATTATCGCAAGCGCAGGGCCGGATTGTTAGCGACACCAGTGACTGATGCGATCATCGGGACCATGCTGGTATCTGCGACAACTGCACTGGCATTTGGCTCGCTTGTGTTGCCACTCTTTGAGAACTCATATTTCCTCTCACTAACTGGTCTTCTCTATGGATCAGCCATGGGCCTGGTCATCAGCGTTGTCTTCTTTCTCCTATCTGGAAAAAGGTGGTCTCACCCTCCTCGAACCGTTCTTAGCTAACCCAGACCCGATGCTCGGTAAGGCCCGGTCCGAAAGGCCGGTGCGCCTGAAGCCATTGTTGGGGCGCTGGTTCTCGGATTCTGCCGCCGAAGGTCGCGCGCTACTCCAATAACGATTTATCACTCGAA
>Ga0209376_1005792_pt1 | contig 10150 bp, 9 predicted proteins | sample GraSoiAngelo_134_FD_185891 | JGI IMG/M metagenome (GOLD analysis project Ga0209376, IMG submission 185891) | Grasslands soil microbial communities from the Angelo Coastal Reserve, California, USA - 14_0929_05_30cm (SPAdes) (version 2) | ecosystem: Environmental > Terrestrial > Soil > Grasslands ... | reverse complement strand
CGTCGTCGCCCATCACGCTCACCCGCACGCGCGCGTGCGCCAGGTCGCCGGACACTTCCACCGCGGTGACCGTGACGAATCCGACGCGCGGGTCACGCACGTCGCCGGTGAGAAACGCCGCCACGGTTTGGCGGATCGCCTCCGCCACACGCTCGGGGCGGTGGCTCGTCCGTCGCTTCATATCAGAAGAAACTCGCGCTCGTGTCCACGATGCGGGCGCCGTCGGCCGCTTCGATCAAGCGGTCGGCCTCCCGCAAGACGCTCTCCGCATGGCCTCGGTCGGTCGAAACCACGCACACGGTCAGCTCGGCGCGCTGCCACAGGTCGTGATGCGCCGTCTCCGCCGCGGATACATTGAAGCGGTTGTGGAGGCGGTCCTTGAGGCTCTTCAGCACATGGCGCTTGTCCTTGAGGGAGTGACACGCCGCGAGATGCAGCTCCCACGTCATGACCCCCACGATCACGCGGGCGTCAGCGAGCGCGCGACCTCCTCGATGCGGTACGCTTCGATCAGGTCGCCGACCTTGAGGTCGTTGAAGTTCTCGACGCCGATCCCGCACTCAAACCCCTCGCGCACCTCGCGCACGTCGTCCTTGAAGCGCTTGAGCGAGGCCAGCGTGCCGTCGTACACTTCGACGCCGTCGCGGACCACGCGCACCCGCGCGGTGCGCGGGATGACGCCCGAGCGGACGAAGCTTCCGGCAATCGTGCCCACCTTCGCGATCTTGAACAGCTGGCGGACTTCCGCCTCGCCCAAGACCACTTCCTTCTTTTCGGGAGCGAGCAAGCCCGCCATCGCCGCCTTCACCTCTTCCACCGCCTCGTAGATGATGCGGTAGGTGCGGATTTCGACCTTTTCGCGCTCCGCCGAGGCGCGCGCGTTGGAGTCGGGTCGCACGTGGAAGCCGATGATGATCGCGTTGGAGGCCTTGGCGAGCAGCACGTCCGAGTCGGTGATCGCGCCCACGCCGCGGTGGACGACCTCGACCTTGACCTCGGGCGTCGACAGCTGGGCCAGCGCGTCCGCCAGCGCCTCCGCCGGACCGCCTTGATCCGCCTTGATGATGATCCGGAGCGCGGCGGCACCGCCTTCGGCTCGCTCCGCCATGAAATCCTCGAGCGTTTTCACGCGACCGGTGCGGCGGTGCTGCGCCTCGCGCTCCAGACGCTGGCGCTTCTGCGCGATGTCGCGCGCCGCCGCCGCGTCCGTCATCACCTGGAACGTGTCGCCCGCCTCGGGCACGCCTTCGAAGCCCAACACCTGCACGGGCGTGGACGGCCCCGCGGCGTCGACCGTCTGGCCGCGCTCGTCATACATCGCGCGCACGCGCCCGTAGAACTGGCCACAGATGAAGTCGTCCCCGCCGCGCAGCGTGCCATTCTGGACGAGGATCGTGGCGAGCGGACCCTTTCCGGGGTCGAGCGTCGCCTCGAGTACCGTGCCTTGGGCCCGGCGGTCGGGGTTGGCCTTGAGATCGAGCAGCTCGGCCTGCAGCAGGATCTGGTCGAGCAGCTCCTGCACGTTCTTGCCCGTCTTGGCGGAGATCGGCGTGGCGAGCGTCGTACCGCCGAACTCCTCGAGCACCACGCCGTGCGCCAGCAGGTCCTGCTTCACCTTCTGCACGTTGGCGGCCGGCAGGTCGATCTTGTTGATCGCCACGACCAGCGGGACGCCGGCGTTCTTGGCGTGCGAGATCGCCTCGATCGTTTGCGGCATGATCGCGTCGTCGGCGGCCACGACCAGGACGACGATGTCCGTCACCTGAGCGCCGCGGGCGCGCATGGCCGTGAACGCCTCGTGGCCCGGCGTGTCCAGGAACGTGATCGAGCGCCCGTCCTTGAGCGTGACCTGATAGGCGCCGATATGCTGGGTGATGCCGCCCGCCTCGCCCGCCACGACGTTGGCCTTCCGGACGTAGTCGAGCAGCGAGGTCTTGCCGTGGTCGACGTGGCCCATGACCGTGACGACCGGGGCGCGCGACTTGAGATCGCCGGCCGCTTCCTTCGGCTGCTCCTCGGACGTGGCGAGGGCGTACTCCTCCTCGCGCACCGCCTGGAAGCCGAAGGCGGAGGCGATGAGCTCAATCATATCGAAATCGAGGCGCTGGTTGATCGTCACCATCTGCCCGAGCTCTTTGAAGGCGAAGCTGACGATCTCCTTGGCGGGCACCTTCAGGATGTTCGCGAGCTCGGAGACCGTGATGAACTCGGTCACGCGCACCAGCGTCTTCTCGCGCTCCTTTTCGTCGCGCCGCTTCTGCTCCTCGACCTCGCGGAAGCTCGGCCCCTCCTCGCGCCGATGCGGTCCCTTCTTGGCCACCGGCCCTTTGATCGAGGCCAGGGTGCGCGAGATGTTCTGGGCGACCGCTTCCTGATCCACCAGCGACTTCTTGCCCTTCTTGCGCTTCTTCCCTTTCTCGCGTCGCCGCTCCTCGAGCGGAATCGCGCCGGGCGCCGCCGAAGCCACGGGTCGCGGGGGAGCCGGCACGCCGCCGCCCGGCGTGGCACTCGCCACCGGCTTGGGCCGCACCGGGGTGGGAATCACGGGCCGGGCCGCGGCGGGCGCGAGGGGGGACGCCGTGAAGGGCGCGGCGGCGTGGGCCGCGGCGGGCGCCGGCTCCGCCCCGGCCTCCTCGACCACCGGGAGCTCCTTGAACAGCGCGGCGGCGCGCTCCTCGAGCGACGGCTTCTCCTCCTCGTCCACGGCCTTGGCGGCCTCGAGCGCCTCGCGCGCCTTCAGCTCGCGCTCCGCCTCGATCGCCGCCTCGGCCTGGGCCTCCGCCTCGACCGCGGCCATCTCGGCCGCGGTGCGGCGGCGGCGCTTGGGTCGCGCATCCGGCGCCGCCGCCGCTACCGGCTCGGCCGCCTTGACGGCGCGGCGCCGCTTGGGGGGCGCGGGCGCGTCCTTCTGCTTCCGCTTCTCGCGCTCCCAGCGCGCCCGCATCAGCGCCACCTGCTCGGGCTGAAGCGGCGAGAGGTGGCTGCGCACAAAGATGTCCTGCTCCTTGAGCATGCCCATGAGCTGCTCAGCGGAGATCCCGAATTCAGCCGCCAGATCGTGAATCCGCGTCGTCGTCACTCACTCCTCCAAAGACCCGACCAACCCGCGCGCCAACGCGGCATCCGCCACGCCGACGGCCTGCACCGGCGGCCGCCCCAGCCCCGCCCCCAACCGCTCCGCCACCGGACCCACCAGCACCGGCACGCGCCGTGCCCGCGCGAGACGCTCGACTTTCTCGCGGGTGCGCAGGCTTGCGTCCGCCGCGAGCACGACGCACGACAGGGCGTCCCGCTGCAGCTGGGCCCGCACGCCGGTCACCCCCACCACGACGCGCCCGCCACCGCCGCGGGCGCCCAGCCCCAGCAGCCGGACCAACCGGTCGCTCACGCCACCGGCGCCGGAGTATCGCCCGCCGGGTCCTCCCCGCGCTCCCCACTCCCTCCCACCGCGCCGCTCTCACCCACCGCACCGGGCGCCGGCTCGTCGTCGCCGCCCTCCTCGGTCATCTCGTTCAGAAAGGCCATGAGCTTGTCGGCGATCTCGGGCGTCATGCCGGCGATCTTGTCGACGTCCTCCCGCTCGAGGTCGAGGATATCCTGTAGGGTCTTGTGGCCGGCGCGCTCCAGCGCGTCCACCAGCTCGACCGGCAGACCTTTCAGCTCGCGCAGCGAGACCTTGGTCGCGGCCTCGTCTTCCGCCGGGGGCAGCGGCGCGAAGAGCGGCCCTTCCCCGCCGCGCTCCAACCACTCCCGGCTCGAGTACAGGTCGATCTTCCAACCGGTGAGCTCGGAGGCGAGCCGGACGTTCTGCCCGTTGCGCCCGATGGCGAGGGACAGCTGATCCTCGTCCACGATCGCCTGGATCGTCTTGGTGTCGGGGTCCGAGAACACGCGCGCGACCCGCGCCGGCGCGAGGGCGAGCTTCGCGAACCGCTCGGGATCGGGGGACCAGGGTACGATGTCGATGCGCTCGCCGTTCAGCTCGTTCACCACCGCCTGCACGCGTGAGCCTTTCAGGCCCACGCACGCGCCCACGGGATCGATCGAATCGTCGCGCGAGGAGACCGCGATCTTGGTGCGGCTCCCCGCCTCCCGCGCCGTGGCGCGGATCTCGACGATCTGCTGCTGAATCTCCGGCACCTCGAGCTTGAACAAGGCCTTGACGAAGAGCGGATCGGCACGCGACAGAATGAGCCGCGGGCCCTTGGGTGTCTCCTCGATCCGCTTGAGCACGGCGCGGATCGTATCCCCCTGGTGAAAATGCTCGCGGTGGTTCTGCTCGCGGTACGGAATGATCGCTTCGGCTTCCCGGAACCTCGCGAGCATGACGACGATCTTGCCGCGCTCGATCTGCTGCACCTCGCCCGACAGGAGCTCGCCGACCTTGTCGGAGAACTCTTCCCGGATGCGCGCCCGCTCGCCCTCGCGGACCCGCTGGATGATGCGCTGCTTCGCCGCCTGCACCGCCGTGCGGCCGAACGCCTCGAACGGCACCTCTTCCTCCAGCACATCCCCGACCTGGAAATCCGGATCCTCGAAGCGCGCTTCTTCGAGCGCCACCTGAGAGCCCGGGTCCTCCACGGTCTCCACTACCGTGCGGAGCACCGCGATCCGAATCGTGCCCTTGAGCTCGTCGATTCCGATCTCGGCCCGCACGTTGGGCCCGTAGCGCTTCACGAGGGCGGCGTGCAGACCGTCCTTGAGCAGGTCGAGCAGCTCCGTGCGCTCGAGCTGCTTGGTGTTCGTCAGCTCACGGATCGCGGAGACTACGTCGCTGGTATTCGTCGTCATGGGTTCCTCTTCACCAATCCACCGCCAAACGCGCGTCGCGAATTCCGGCCAGCGGCACCGGCCGCGGCGCTCCCCCCTGGGGCGCGAGCACGACCGTCGCCGCGTCGGGAACAGCCACGATGCGCGCCCGCACGCGACCGAGCCCCGCCACCGTCGCCTGCACCTCGCGGCCCACGAACCGCACCCAGTGCCGGTGCCAGCGCAGCGGCCGCTCCACCCCCGGACTCGATACCTCGAGCAGATAGCGGCGACCGAGCGGGGCGTCCGCGTCCAGCCACGCCTCGAGCACCCGGCTCGCCGTGGCGCAGTCGTCCACGGTCACTCGGCGCGGCGACGCGTCCGGCCACTCGATGCGCACTTGAACGAGCGGCCTCGCCTGCGTGCCGCCGATGCGGAGGTCGGCCAGCTCGAGACCTAGCGCTTCCAGTCGGGACCGAAAGGACTCGACGAGGCTGTCGGAGAGCATAAAAAAAAGCGCGGGCCCAACTTCGCCCGCTGCACCGGCAGAATCTAGCCGCCCGGGGGCGGCTGTCAAGCGAGTGGGAGTCCCGCGTATGCAATCATGCGTCCGTCCCGCCCGCCCGAGGCGCGGTGCGAGAAAAACAGCTCGCGGTCGTGCGCACTACACCACGGTGAGAGCGTGATCCCGCCGAGCCCCAGCGTCCGCCCCTGCTGCGCCAACGCGACGCGAAGATCCACGTGCCCCGGCGCGGTCTCAGCCCGCCCGCTGAACCGGCTCAGCACTTCAGAACCTACTTCATAGCACTCACCACAAATACCTACTCCACAATGCATTACGATGTCCCCGGACCGCACAAACGCCATCCGCTTCACGAGCTCCACGCCGCGCTCCAGGATGCCCCCCGCCGTCCCCCGCCATCCGGCGTGGAGCAGCGCCACCACCTGCTTGTCGGGTGCCGCGAGGTAGACCGGGATGCAGTCGGCGACGGTGACGGTGAGCAGAAGGCCCCGGGCTCCCGTCGCATGCCCGTCCACGCCGTCGACGATCAGCCACCCGTCGCTGGCCGCTGGATGCCAACGCACCGTGGTCCCGTGCACCTGGTGCGCCAGAATCACCCCGGGGAAGCGCGGACGGACCGCGGCGCCAACGGCGCGCCAGCGCGACATCACCTGGCCGACGTTCTCTTCGCTCCACAAGCCGAGGGAGAAGCCATGCCCGCGGGTCGTGATCCCGGCCACGAGGCCGTAGCGGGAGGCCCATTCCTGAAGCTCCATCCTGGGAACGGCCGCATCGGCGACGGGCTGCTCGCGCAGCAGCGGCGGTGGAGGGCGGTGGAGGGCGGAGGAGGGCGGTACCGTCATTTCGTTCCATCCGCTCGTTCGATCGCCGCCCCCAGGGCCCGCAGCCGCTCATCGATCCGCTCGTACCCCCGCTCGATCTGGCCGATGTTGTGGATCACGGAGTCGCTCTGGGCGGCCAGCGCCGCGAGCAGCATCGCCATCCCGGCCCGAATGTCGGGACTTTCCACCACACCCCCGTGGAGCGGCGAGGGCCCGGCGATCACGGCCCGGTGCGGATCGCACAGCACGATGCGGGCGCCCATCCCGATCAGCTTGTCCACAAAGAAGAGTCGCGATTCGAACAGCTTCTCGAACACCAGCAGGATCCCCTCGCACTGCGACGCGACCACGATCGCGATCGACATCAGATCGGCGGGGAAGGCGGGCCACGGTCCGTCCTCCAGCTTCGGGACGTGCCCGCCCAAGTCCGGGCGGATGCGGCGCTCCTGACCGGCATCCACGATCAGCTGCGTGCCGTCGAGTCGGGGGCGGACGCCCAGCCGCTCGAACCCCAACAGGATGCTGCGGAGATCTTCGGCGCGCACGCCATCGATCGTGATCGCGCCATTGGTGACGGCGGCGAGCCCGATGAACGAGCCGATCTCGATGTGGTCCGGCCCCACGGTGCAGCCGGCGGCCGCGAGCGGCGCGCCGCCCTCGATGGTGAGCGTGTTGGTGCCGACGCCCTGGACGCTCGCACCCAGGGCCGACAAGAACCGCACCAGGTCCTGGACGTGCGGCTCGCAGGCGGCATTCCGCAGGGTGGTGGTGCCGCGGGCGGCGACCGCCGCCATGAGCGCGTTTTCGGTCGCCGTGACGCTGGTTTCGTCGAGAAAAATATCGGCGCCGGCGAGGCTCTTCGCCTCGAGCTGGTAGGCCGCGCCGATTGTGACCTCGGCGCCGAGCCGCTCGAGGGCGAGGAAATGCGTGTCCACGCGCCGCCGGCCGATCACGTCGCCGCCCGGAGGCGGGAGACTCACCCGGCCGAAGCGCGCGAGCATCGGGCCGGCCAAGAGGATCGAGGCCCGGATACGCGCGCACAACGCGGGATCGAGCTCCCGGGGCTCGGCGCGCGCCGTATTCACCTCCACGGTGTTCGGCCCCAGCCAACGCACGTCGGCGCCGAGATGCGCCAGCAAGGCGAGCATCGTCTCGACGTCGCGGATGTGCGGCACGTTGTCGACGCGGCAAGGCCCGTCGGCGAGCAGCGTGGCCGCGAGGATGGGAAGGGCCGCGTTCTTGTTGCCGGCCGGGCGGATCGTGCCTTTCAAGGCGCGGCCGCCCGAGACCGAAAAGGACGGAGGCATGGGTCAGCCAAGCTATGCGGCGGCTTGCGCCGGCGTCAAGCGTTCGCGAACGTTCGCGACGTGAACGTGAGTCCGGTTCTCGCGCTCGCGGGACTGGCCGCGATCGGCCTCCTCGTAACCCGGCTGCCGCCCGTCCGGTGGCATCACGTGACCAGCGTCGACCTGGTCCTCGCGGCCGGCGCTCCCCTCGTGCTGTTGGGCCTCGTCCTCGGGCCGGGGATCGACCTGGTGACCCGATCGGTGCTGGGCGCACTCGCGCCGGTCACGGCGCTCGCCATCGGTTGGATCGGTGCCGCCCTCGGTGCCCGTTTCGAATGGCGCTACCTGCGCCGCATCGGACGCGACACCTGGCTCCTGGCCGCGCTCTCCGCAGCTGCCGCCTTCGTGGCCGTCGCGCTGGGCGCGTGGCTGCTCGGCCGCGTCGTTCCCGCCCTCTCCTCCGCATGGACACCGCGCCTCGCGGCGGTGCTGACCCTCGGCGCGGTGGCTGCCGCGTCGGGGCCCGGGGCGGTGATCCTGGTCGCCCGGGCCGTGGGGCTCCGCAAGAGAGTGACGCGGGCGTTTTCAGTGGCCGCCGCGCTCGAGACCGCCTGCGGCGCGCTCGCCTTCACCGTGCCGCTCGCCTTGCACCGCCCCCACCAGCTCGCGGGCCGGCTGGAGTTGGGTTGGCTCGCATGGCTCGTCCTGGCGGCGGGGAGCGGCGCGCTGATCGGCATGGTGTTCCTCTCACTCACCCAACGGCGGCCGGAGCAGGCCGATGTCGGCTTCCCCCTGCTCGCCACCCTGCTGTTTGGCGCCGGCCTCGGCGATGCGGCGGAGCTGTCGCCCTTTCTGGTGTGCGCCCTCGCGACCGCGCTGATCGTGAACGTATCGCCACGACGGCACGCGGTGCGCCGCGTCCTCGCGGACTGGGAGCGTCCCATCTATGCGATCTTCCTGGTCATCGCCGGGGCGCTGCTCACGCTCCCGACGGTGTGGATTCTGGTCGCGGTCCCGCTGCTCGATCGTGAACGTATCGCCACGACGGCACGCGGTGCGCCGCGTCCTCGCGGACTGGGAGCGTCCCATCTATGCGATCTTCCTGGTCATCGCCGGGGCGCTGCTCACGCTCCCGACGGTGTGGATTCTAGTCGCGGTCCCGCTGCTCGCGGCCGCGCGCGCGGCAGCCAAGTGGGCCGTGGCGCGCTACGGCGTCGCGCTGCGCCTCGCCGGTGCCTCCCCCGACGTCGGTCTTGGCACCCTTGCGCAAGGCGGCGCCGTGATCGCCCTCGGTCTGAACTTTTTCACGACGTACGGAGGCGAGAGCACGGGCGCGAGCGGAGGGGGGGCACTGCTGACGACCATCGTGCTCGGCGTGGTGGCGGCGCAGCTGGCCGCGCCGCCGCTCATGGCGCTCGCGCTCCGGACGACGGCTGCGAGTCCCGCCGCGCCCGCGTCGTTGACACCGACAGCCGAGCCGGCGGAGCAGCGATGATTCCGACCTGGGTGGCGGTGGTGACCGCGATTTCGCTCGCGATTCTGGCCCTCGCGGCGATCGTGATCGCGGCCGCGTCGGTGGTGGCGGCGCTCGGGCTGCGGGTGTTCCTCCGGATGCTGCACGAGCTGGCGGGCCCCGCCGTGGGGGATGTGCGGGGGCTCGTGGCTACGATTCGCACGGAGGCGGAGGGGTTGGCGGGGACGTCGCGCGAGCTGCGGCAGCGGATCGTCACCGCCGCGGATGCTGCGGAGGCACGGCTCGCCGAGCTGGACGCCCTGTTCGAAGTGGTGCAGGAAGAAGTGGAGGCAACGGTGCTCGACGTGGCGGCAACCATGCGCACCGTGCGGCGCGGCATCTCGCTCCTCGAGTGGGGCCGTCGCACGCTCAAGCGGGGGAAGAAGCCCTGACGGGGAAGCAGCTCGTCGCGGCGGCGGCGGCCGGCCTGGTCGGGGTAGCCCTGTTCCCCGTCGCGGCACACGCCTGGACGCCCGGCACGCATGTCTACCTGGGCGAGTCGGTCCTCGCCAACCTGCATCAGCTGTCGGGTGCCGTGGCCGACCTGCTCCGCGCATTTCCCTACGACTTCCTGTACGGCAACATCGCCGCCGACACCTCGATGGCCAAGAAGTACGCACCCGTGGGCCGGCACTGCCACGCCTGGCACGTGGGCCAGGAAATCTTCGACTTGGCCCACACCGATCCGCTGCGCGCGTTCGGCCTCGGCTATCTGTCGCATCTGGCGGCGGATGCGGTCGCCCACAACTTCTTCGTGCCGCGCCAGCTGGTCCTCACCTCCAGCACGGCGGCGCTGGGCCACAGCTATTGGGAGAGCCGCTTCGAGACGCATCTCGGGCCGGCCTACGCGAGCACCGCGAAGGAGCTCATTCTCCAGGATCACACGTCGAGCGACACGCACCTCGACACGATCATCTCACCCACGCTGTTCAGCGTGGGCACCAGCCGGCGGCTGTTCCGCGGCATGGTGCATCTCACCGAGAGCGAGAGCTGGCGTTGGGCGTTTCAGATGATCCTCGAGAACACACGCTGGGACCTGCCCGATGCGGACGTGGAGCGTCACATGGCGGTGGCGTTCGAGTACGTGATGGAGATGTTGGGAGAGCAGGACGCGGCGGCGCGGCGGCTCGATCCGGCCGGCGACCAGGCGCTCAAGCTCGCGAAGCGGATGCGGCGCCAGGCGCTCCACGAGGGCGGCCGCGAGGATCCCGAGCGGATGCTGGAGACGGCCGAACACCACTTCGGGCTGCCGACGCCG
>Ga0209376_1005782_pt1 | contig 10157 bp, 9 predicted proteins | sample GraSoiAngelo_134_FD_185891 | JGI IMG/M metagenome (GOLD analysis project Ga0209376, IMG submission 185891) | Grasslands soil microbial communities from the Angelo Coastal Reserve, California, USA - 14_0929_05_30cm (SPAdes) (version 2) | ecosystem: Environmental > Terrestrial > Soil > Grasslands ... | reverse complement strand
GCCTCTGGAGAAAACGTTTTGGTTGAGCTTGAGGTCGCCGGCGAAAAATGCAGTCGCACTGCTCTTGTGTAGGAAGTGCAACACTCACCGGTGGGTGGCGACATTCGTCATGTCGACTTTCACGCCATCTCGATGGACGAGACAATTCAAGCCGAGGTTCCCCTCGAGCCAATTGGCACCGCGAATGGCGTCAAAAATTTCGGGGGCTTGCTTGAGCAGAGCTTGCGCGCTCTGGCAATAGAATGTCTGCCGCGCGATTTGCCCGATCGGATTACCGTGGACATCTCACAATTGAACATCGGCGATTCCATTCACGTTCGCGACATTCAACTTACTTCGGGCGTCACAGCAAAGGTGCAGCTCGATCTCACGGCGTTTTCGGTGCTCGCCCCTGTAGTTGAAGAGGAACCAGCCGTTGCTGAAGCCGAAGCTGCTCCTGCGGGACCAGAAGTTATCACCGAGAAGAAGGAAGAAGGCGAAGCTGCCGCCCCCGCGCCGGCTGCGAAGGAAAAAGCTCCGAGGGAAAAAGAGCAAAAGAAGTAATCCATTTTCCATTTTCGATTTTCGATTTCGCGACCGTGGAAGAAAAACCAATTCGGTTGGTCGCCGGTCTTGGAAATCCCGGCCCGGAATACGCAGCCACGCGCCACAACATCGGCTTTATGGTTGCCGATCAATTGACGGCGCAGTTTGGATCGACATGGGAAAGATCGACAAAGTGGGACGCGCTGTCGGCCAATTGCGGTGCTGTGCTTCTGGTGAAGCCGATGAGCTTTATGAATCGAAGCGGGTATCCACTTCTGGCCATCGCGCAGTTTTATAAAATCGCGCCGCGCGAAATTCTCGTCGTGCTCGACGATCTCGCCCTTCCGCTTGGCCGCATTCGGTTGCGGATCGAAGGGGGATCGGGCGGTCACAACGGCCTCGAATCAATCATCATGCAATTCGGCACCGAAGAGATCCCGCGCCTGCGCATTGGTATCGGCGAGGCACCCCTCGAAGGATCGGTTGATTACGTATTGAGCCGGTTTTTCGAAGAGGAAAAACCGATCGTTAGATCGATAATCGATCGCTCGGTGGCGGCAGTGAAATGCGCGATTGACAATGGTGTCAATTCCGCGATGAACACTTTCAACAAGACTGAAGAATCATGAAAAACCGTTATGAAGCGCTGCTTGTGCTGAACTCGCAGGGCAAAGAAGACACCATCAAGGAGATCATCGATCGATTGGAATCCGACTTCCAAAAAGAGGGCGCTCAAATCGAACAGGTGCAAAAAATGGACAAGCGCCAGTTTTCGTACGTGGCCGGAGCGCTCGATGCCGGATATTATGTGAACTTTGTCTTCAACGCTGATCCTCAGCTGATTGGGAAACTGCGCTCGAAATTTAAGCTCGATCCGGAAGTCTATCGTCAGAGCTATCAGCGCCTCACGGAAGAGAAGGAGAAGCCGCCGAAAAAATTGGCAAAGGCAAAGTAATTTCGTTATAACGGGGTATGGCAAGCTTCAACAAAGTCATCCTGCTCGGAAATCTCACCCGCGATCCGGAGGTGCGTTACACGCCCAAGGGCAGCGCAGTTTGTGACCTCGGCATTGCTGTGAATCGTGTCTACACGACCGATAGCGGGGAAAAACGGGAGGAAGTCACCTATGTCGATGTTGTCCTCTGGGCGCGCCTGGCGGAGATCGCCGGAGAATACTTAAAAAAAGGCAGGCCGGTCTTCATCGAAGGCCGTCTGCAGATGGACACGTGGGACGACAAACAGAGCGGACAAAAGCGGACCAAACTTCGCGTCGTGGGCGAGAGCATGCAGTTGTTAGGCAGCCGCCCTGTCGGTGGCGGCGCTGCCGCCGAAACCGCCGGAGAAGATCGACAAACGACCGCTGGTGGCAAAGCCAGCACGCCCCCGCCGAAATCCGCCGGGCAAACCGAGCCGGACGAGGACGAAATTCCCTTCTGATTTCCAGTGGGCGAGAGTCTTGCGAGCCGATGAATTTTGCGACGGCTTCGCAAAAAACCTCTGCCCAATGAGAATCAATGAACGCGACCGAAGCTTGTATCGCGCTTAATATGCTGCCGACGATTGGGCCGGTTCGGTTGCGAAAATTGCTTGAGGTATTCAAGGAGCCTCAACTAGTTCTCGCTGCGAAACGCAACGAGCTTCGAAAAGTTGAAGGAATCGGCAGCGAAGTGGCCGATCAAATCAGCAATTGGGAATCGACAGTAGATCTGCCTGCTGAGCTGAAGCAGGTGCGGGAACTCGGGGCCGCGGTCATTACGCAGCAATCGTCCTCATATCCCAAATCGCTGCGCGAAATCCATGCGCCGCCAATTGTGCTTTACGTTTGGGGCGAACTGGAAGAACGCGACCATCACGCCATCGGCATTATCGGTGCCCGGCGCACCACACATTACGGTACGGAGTCAGCTAAAAAACTGGCTTATCAGCTTGCCTATGCGGGATTGACCGTAATCAGCGGTCTCGCACGCGGGATCGACACCGCCGCTCACCAGGGGGCGCTCGCCGCGAAAGGTCGCACGATCGCCGTGATGGGCTCCGGATTGGCCACATTATATCCACCGGAAAACGCTGCTCTTGCCGAGAAAATTCGCGCCGGAAATGGCGCAATCGTATCCGAGTTCTCGATGGAGATTGAACCAGATCGTCAAACTTTCCCGATGCGCAATCGGATCATTTCTGGTTGGAGCCACGGCATTCTCGTGGTCGAAGCAGGATTGAACAGTGGTGCGCTAATCACTGCAGCGCAGGCGCTGGAACAGGGTCGTTCGGTTTACGCGGTGCCCGGCCACATCAATGCGCCGAGCGCCATGGGATCGAATCGGCTCATTCAGCAAGGCGCGAAGCTGGTCATGGACGCCAGCGACATCTTGGATGATCTGCAAGTCCTTCTGCCCGAGGCAAAACCGCTACCAGAAGCCGCGTCGCGCCAGTTGCCCCCACTTTCGCACGAGGAGCGCCGCGTCTATGACGCCATCGATGCGTCGGAGACCCCGATCGATCAAATCGCTGCCAAATGCGATTTGCCAAGTGCGGTAGTTTCTTCTACTCTCCTCCGCCTTGAACTGAAGCGGCTTGTTAAGCAGTTGCCTGGCAAATACTTTGTGAAGTTGGGCTAGGTCGCCTGTGTCGTGCCTTTGCGATTTGCAATTGGCGCGAAGCTAAGCTCCGGTTGCAACCCCTCATGTCCAAGTCTCTCATAATTACTGAGAAGCCGTCGGTCGCGAGCGACATCGCCAAAGCGCTCGGCGGCTTCAAAAAAGGCAAGGATTACTATGAGAACGAGAAATATCTGATCTCGTGGGCAGTCGGCCACTTGTTTGAGCTCGCGGTACCCGCTTCCATGAAAGAGCAGGACAAGTGGGATATGAAGAAACTGCCGATCATGCCGACGGAATTTGAGCTCGCGCCGGCGGACAAAATGGGCGGCCGCGTCAATGTTCTTCGTAAGCTCATCAAAGACAAAAATGTTTCGAACATTATCAATGCGTGCGACGCGGGTCGCGAAGGCGAATTAATCTTTCGCTACATCGTCCAACACGCCGGCACGAAAAAGCCAATCAAGCGTCTCTGGCTGCAATCGATGACGCCGGAAGCCATTCGCGAAGGCTTTGCGCGGTTGCGAAGCGACGCCGAGATGCAGCCGCTGGCCAGCGCAGCCCGGAGCCGGAACGAGGCGGATTGGCTAATAGGCATCAATGCGACGCGCGCGTTCACGTTGCGGCTCAGCGGTGGACGCGGCAGCACGGTCACTTCACTTGGTCGCGTGCAGACGCCGACGCTCGCCATCATCGTGGACCGCGAGAGAAAGATTCAGGAGTTCAAGCCGCGCGAGCTGCATGAGATTTTCGGCACATTCCGCGCCGCGGGCGGCGAATATGCGGGACGCTGGTTAGATGAAGCGTTCAAGAAAGACGAGACTGAAATTGAGCGAACACGGAGACTGCTCGGTCGTCTTCAGTTGAATCTGCCCGATGCCGAGCAGCGGCTTGACTCTGCAAACGGCTCGCTTTGGGATGAGCATCGCGCCGCGCCGCGATTGTGGCACCGCGAGATCGCTGACGCCATCCGGGGCAAGTGTGGTGGCAAGGATGGCGTAGTCGAGCTGGAACAGAAGAAGCCGACTACCCAAGCGCCGCCACAACTCTACGATCTCACCACCCTGCAGCGCGAAGCAAACAATCGCTTGGGCCTCTCAGCGAAACGCACGTTGCAAATCGCGCAGGCCCTTTACGAAAAGCACAAGATCATCACTTATCCGCGCACGGATTCGCGCGCTTTGCCGGAAGACTACCTCCCGACAGTCAGATCGACGCTGGGCAAAATGGATAATCCATTCGCGCGCAGGGTGCTCGATAACGACTGGGTAAAGCCAAATAAGCGTATCTTTAACAACGCAAAAGTAGGTGACCACTTTGCGATTATTCCGACTGGCGCCGTTTCACGCTTACTCGATGATCACGAGCACAAGCTCTTCGACATGGTGATCAGGCGCTTCGTGGCCGTATTCTTTCCGCCTGCACAATACGAAAACGCCACGCGGATCACCCGTGTCGAAGGCGAGCCATTCAAGACGGAAGGAAAAATTCTCGTCGCCCCCGGATGGTTGGAAGTTTATGGGCGCGAAGCCTCCAGTGAGAAGCCGGAAGAAAATCTGTCGCCGGTGAGGCAAGGCGAACGCGTTGCGACAGTCCGCATCGAAATCAAGACAGACCAGACCAAGCCGCCGGCCCGCTATAACGAAGCGACGGTCCTCAGCGCCATGGAAGCCGCGGGAAGGCTCATTGAGGACGAAGAACTGCGCGACGCGATGAAGGAGAAAGGGCTCGGCACTCCGGCTACACGCGCCGCCATCATCGAAACCCTGATTTCAGCGCATTACCTGGTGCGACAGGGTAAGGAGTTGCAGCCGACGGCGAAGGCCATCCAAACCATCACCCTTTTGAAAAATGCTGTGCCGGAGCTGACCAGCCCCGAGCTCACCGGCGAATGGGAATTTCGCCTGCGCGAAATCGAGCATCGCAAGCTTACACGCGACGCGTTCATGCACGACATTCGCGATCTCACAAGGGAGATCGTCGGAAAGGCGAAGCATTTTCATCCGGACGAACACATGCCCGACAGCGAGCCGTTCGGCGTGTGCCCCAAGTGCGGTTCGCCCATCATCGAGCGGTTCAAGAGTTTCGCCTGCACCAACGAAGAGTGCGGTTTCACGATCTGGAAAACCATCGCAGGCCGATTGTTGAGCCGCGAAGAATTCGAGACACTCGTCGGCGAAAAACAGGTTGGCCCGCTGAGCGGCTTTCGCAGCAGGAAAGGCAAGCGCTTCGCTGCCGTGCTCAAGCTATCCGACGAGTTCAAGGCCGAGTTTGATTTCGGGCCGAATGGTCAAACTGATGGTGCGGCGCAACCCGTGGATTTTTCGGGACAAGAGCCGCTTGGTAAGTGTCCCAAATGCGGCGGGCGTGTTTTCGAGCTCGGGATGACTTATGTGTGCGAGAATTCGGTCGGCCCAAACAAAACGTGCGACTTCCGGTCCGGAAAAATCATTTTGCAACAATCGGTGGAACGCGAACAGATGAAGAAGCTGTTCAGCACCGGCAAAACCGATTTGCTTGAGCGTTTCATTTCGCGCAAAGGCAGGCCATTCAAAGCATTCCTCGTGTTGACCGACAAGAAAGACGTAGGCTTCGAATTCGAAAAGCGCGAGCCAAAGACAAAAGGAGAACGCAAGCCAAAAGAGCCTCCGCCGAAAATTGATTTCACTGAAAAGCAATCACTCGGCACATGTCCCAAGTGCGGCGGTAAGATTTTTGAGACCGAAAACAGCTATATTTGTGAACGTTCGCAGTCGGCCCGAACCCCGTGCAAATTCAGAGTGAGCAAAACGATCCTCGGCCGCGAGATTCCAAAAGAGCAGGCGCAGAAACTGCTGACAACGGGGAAAACCGATCTCCTCGATAACTTCATCTCCAAACGCGGACGGCCATTCTCGGCCTATTTGAAGTTGGAGGACGGCAAAGTCGGGTTCGAGTTCCCGGAGAAACCCCAGCACGTCGCGAAGCCGGACAAACCGGCCACGACGTCCTAGCTAGGGCCCACTTATTGTCCTTCTCCACAATCTTCACACGCTGACTAAGCTCGTTGTACGTGAACTCGCTTCGGTGGCTGCCGCTGGTAACAGCGATGAGCCGATTTTGGCACTTTCTAAGAGGGGCCTTCATGGGGCTAATACCGTTTGTCCTCTAATAAGAGCTAGCCATTTCCGTGGCTGTGTTCGAACGGATTTGTCAGCGAGAAAACTTTGCATCCTCAAAAATGAACACGACCCAAGTATCCTTCAGCACCATCAGGTCCGTTTATGATAATCGCTTTGGCGCGGTGCTCAACGCCACTGAATACCATCTCCATTCGTTCTGGCTCGCCATCCTACTTTACCTTCGTCTCCCCTAAAATAATCGAATCGTCCTTAATTAAGATTTCATCTTTAACGTCAAATCCCCGGGTAACATAACCAATTTTCTCCGCAAGGTTTTTACCTGACCCGAATTGAACATCAGTTCGATAATCGGAATCCGATGTAATTTTAAACTTAATAGGTATTGCAGTACCTTGCTTCAATTTATCGAACTTAAATTTCTGGCCACACACTTCCAGTTCGCCACTAACAACTTCCAAAGAAGAACGATTAACTATATTAACCTCTCCTTGATTCGCACCAAACAGCCTGGATGCCGTAAAAAATATCAAGAATATGACAAGAGCCAAAATCCCCGCGAAAATATATCTTCCCTTCATCAATAGTGAGGTGAATTTTGCCCAGGATCGTAAGGACCAGGGGTCGAAGGATATCGCGGGCCGGGGCTTGTTATCAGATCCCCAGGAAGAATCGGGCGCTGTTCCTCCGCTGCCTGTCTTCCCACGGCATTGTTATGAAGATCCATGATCGACTCGTTCCAGTCTCCACCGTGAATTAAGTTGTCAAGCTCATGCCCGAGACCACTTATCCAAGCCGTAAACTGATTGGTTTCTGCGGCAGTTCTGCACTGCCACTCAGCGTGCCGCATGGCATCATAGGCATCATTATGCCCATGGTGACGTCTAAGCTCGTCCCTAGCAATCTCACGCGAACGACTAAAATTAGCGGGCAAGTCCCACCAATCACCCACTGCTAAGCCCAGCCGGTCCCAAAGGTTAATTGGATTATCTAGCACGTATCCATATAGGTTCATTCCGCCGAGTTCACCTATCGGATCCCTGCTGATCCATCTGCCAAAATCAGGATCGTAGACGCGATATAGCGCCAACTGTAGCCCACTCAGCTGATGATAATAGTGACCAGTGAATCCGAAGTCGGCATCGACAGTGCCGGTAACCTTTGTCCGTCGGCCATAAGGGTCGTAATCGTAGCGCACCTGCACAACGCTTGAGCTATCGGTTAGTTCGCGGATGCTCCCGAGATGATCTTTCGTGTAGTAATAGTTCGTGGAGCCAACCTGCATTCCCTGCGAATAATAACGCTTGGTGACATTGTTGCTCGCATCCCGCTCCTCAGACGGTTGTGGGTCTCCGGTAATCCACACAAACTGCTTCGTGCTCGTCACCGTCCCATTCTCCTTCTCCACAATCTTCACGCGCTGACTTAATCCGTTGTAAGTAAACTCGCTCCGGTGCGTGCCGCTGGTGACCGCAGTCAGTCGGTTCAGTGGATCCCATTCAAACGTGCGCGTGGTAAGCTTCCCGTTGGGGTCATAGACGAGCGTTTTGCTGCCGCTCCCGGTAACAGTCACACTGTAGTGATTCGTGGTCGTGTTCCCGTTCACATCGGTCGCCTCGACTGTGACCATGTTCTCGCCAGCAGTGACCGCGGCTCTTCCTTCAAAGCTGTTATCGCCTTCAACCGTTGCAGGACTCCCGTTTACATTTACGGTGGACAACGGGCTCATTTGCCGTACCACGGATCGGCAACATCCCTGTCCCAGCCTGCCGGGCGGTGAGCTGATTGACGGTCCCACCAATGCGCTGTTCGCCCTGGGCAAAAAGCGCTTCTTCACAGTTGCACCGCTTGCGTCACGCTCCTCGGCGCTCGTGTTGAGATGTGACCCGGCTTGCCCCAAGGCATTTCTCAGGCTTCCGCTCCTTCGCGCTTGGTTGCTTGCGGCAGAAAAAGCTCAACAACTCCCAGAATTGCAGGCCCCGTAATCAATACGCTAGTAATGATAAAGGTCAGTAGCATCTCTCTGAGGTCACCATTTGTTTGCCACAGGATCTTAGCAACCGCAAACAAAATACTAGAACAGCCAATTCCACGGACGGCGATAGCACACAACCAAAGTGGTAACTTCCGAGACACAGCGGATGGAGGGAGAAATAAGAATATCGCATAAACGAATGGTAGAATTCCATCTGCGATCGCCTGTTTCCTTGTTGGACAATAAGGCGTGCTATATCCTAGACCTGGATCGTAGATATGCAACAAAAATGCGCCAACAATTAGAGATCCAAACAGTACGACTAGAATTCGTATAACAGTCAGCATTTGTTCGTCAAGCTCCGACAGTTAACCCGCTAGAAGAACATTGGTTCTTCTGGAGGACATCTCTTCTTTTTGCAGTTGTCTCTACATTCACTTTCGTTTGCAGCTTGTCTTGACGCATCAATACCCTGTTCATTACGGCGCAAATCAGATGGTTGGAACGCGCCAGTTTGCCGAAATCTAATATCTAAAATCAGACCTTGTAGCTCATTTACAACACCTGCCAAACGCGATATACCAGTTCCATATCGTTTCGCAGCGATGCATGCCGCGACACAATGGCGCATGTCGTCATTTGCTGGTCCAGCACCGTATTCCTGTCGCAGTTGACTTCGAAGATCGTGAAGGTCGTTGTAGATATCTAAAGGGGATGGGACCCAGGGCCAATAGCCAATCAATCCCAAACGGTCGTATCCATTGATCGGGCTATTCCCAACATAACCGTACAGATTTACACCTCCTCTTTCTCCGATCGGATCTCTGCTGATCCACCTTCCAAAATCACCGTCGTAGGCGCGGTATAAGGCCAGATGTAGCCCGGTCGGCGCGTGATAGTAATGCCCAGTAAATCCAAAATCCGCATCGAGGCTACCACTAACCTTCGTGCGGCGGCCATAAGGATCGTAATCATAGCGGGCTTGAATCGCGCCTGAGGTATCAGTTAGTTCGCGAATAGTCCCAAGATGATCCTTTGTGTAGTAGTAATTCGTTGAACCAACCTGCATTCCCTCAGAATAAAAGCGTTTAGTGACGGTGTTGCTGCCATCCCTCTCCTCAGACGGCTGTGGGTCTCCGGGAATCCACACAAACTGCTTCGTGCTCGTCACCGTCCCATTCTCCTTCTCCACAATCTTCACGCGCTGACTCAGCCCATTGTAAGTGAACTCGCTCCGATGCGTTCCGCTCGTGACCGCAGTCAGTCGGTTCAGTGGATCCCATTCAAATGTGCGCGTGCCATCGCTGGTAAGATTCCCGTTGGGGTCATAGACGAGCGTTTTGCTGCCGCTCCCGGTAACAGTCATACTGTAGTGATTCGTGGTCGTGTTCCCGTTCACATCGGTCGCCTCGACTGTGACCACGTTCTCGCCAGCAGTGACCGCGGCTCTTCCTTCAAAGCTGTTATCGCCTCCAACCGTTCCAGGACTCCCGTTTACATTTACGGTGAACAATGGCTCATTGGCCGTACCGCGGATCGGCAGCATCCCCGTCCCGCCCTGCCGGCTGGTGAGTTGGTTGAGATTGTTCAGTGTCTCACCGTTCACCAGAGTGTCGATTACCTCCACCGTGCGATTGCCCGCCAGGTCATAATCGTAACTGTAGCTCTTCAATAACGCCTCCGAAGCGTCTCGTAGGGCTGCACTCTTGAGCTCGCTCACACGATCATAATCTAAACTGTATGCCTGCGGCGAATTGGCGTCCGCCTGCTGCGTCCACCTCGTGATCTGACCAAGCACGTCATATTCGTAGTTGAATTTTGAGATCGTCTGATTCCCGGCATCCTTGTGCCAAATCTCTCCAAGCCGCTGATCGTGCGCGGCATCCAAATAAGAGAGGTTGATACTTGGCCCGCTAGTTGCCGTGACCGAAGCCAAAAGAGTCG
>Ga0209376_1005781_pt1 | contig 10158 bp, 12 predicted proteins | sample GraSoiAngelo_134_FD_185891 | JGI IMG/M metagenome (GOLD analysis project Ga0209376, IMG submission 185891) | Grasslands soil microbial communities from the Angelo Coastal Reserve, California, USA - 14_0929_05_30cm (SPAdes) (version 2) | ecosystem: Environmental > Terrestrial > Soil > Grasslands ... | reverse complement strand
CAGGAGTTTACAACCCGAAGACCTTCATCCTCCACGCGGCGTCGCTCCTTCAGGGTTTCCCCCATTGAGAAAAATTCTCGACTGCTGCCACCCGTAGGTGTCTGGGCCGTGTCTCAGTCCCAGTGTGGCTGGTCGTCCTCTCAGACCAGCTACCCGTCATCGCCTTGGTGAGCCGTTACCTCACCAACTAGCTGATAGGCCGCGGGCCCCACAAGAAGCGTCAGGTTGCCCCGACTTTAATTTTGAATGGATGTCCACTCTAATCACATGCGGTATTAATTCGCCTTTCGGCGAGCTATCCCCCACTTCTCGGCAGGTTGCCCACGTGTTAAGCACCCGTTCGCCGCTAGACTTCCTTCGGTATTGCTACCAAAGGAAATCTCGCTCGACTTGCATGTCTTATCCACGCCGCCAGCGTTCGTTCTGAGCCAGAATCAAACTCTCCGTTAAAAACGGCTCGGTTCCCGTGAGGGAAACCGAAAGTTTGAAGCCCCGCGTGAGCGGGACCGATCTGACTTTTCATTCCTGAAAGATTGTAACCGCTGCCGTTAGCTGCGGCCTCTCTTTCAGAGTTTGTCCGATCTAAATCTTTGATTTCAAAGAAGATCGACAGATAACGCACAATTCAATGTTTGCTGACTTTTCCCATCGACGGATTTCACCAATAAAATCCGCGACCAAACTGTCAAAGATCGTACTTTGTCTTCGGTACAAGGCAAAGCCCGACCTCGTCATCGATCTGACCGAAGTCGGCTCGACCCTGAGCCTCGAAGAACACCAGCTCCACGCATGGGCTGGTCCGCTTTTCGCGGGACTCATAAAATAGCCTAGCGCGGCTATGCGTCAATGAAAATCCGCAAATCTTTTGCAAATTTTCCGGTGCTGTCATCCTGCAAAGAGGAACCGGCTAACGCCCACAAACGAGGACGCACGCACTAACGTGGTCACGCGCGAACCAACAGTAGAACTGCCGGGACAGAATCTCCGGGGGATGAAAGCAACAATTACACTTCTCCTCGCCATGTGCGTCGCGGGCGTCGTTCGCGCCGATCAGACGACACAGTCGGTCCAGCAAGCCTTGAAAGACCAGGGCTTTTACTACGGCAACGTTAGCGGCGACAAAAGCGCCGAGACGACCGCGGCCATTCGGCGTTACCAAATCCGCAATGGGTTGCAAGTCACTGGCCAGATCAACCCAGAGACATTGAAGTCACTTAACCTGAGTTCGGGTTCGAAGTTGGCTTCGTCATCGCAACCCGCTTCGAAGCCTGCCGTTACTCAATCCAACAATGCTCGTCCTGCTGAAACGCCACCGATCGACCAGAATTCATTGCCGCGGCCGCCAAGTGCGCCGGATCGCCAGCCCGACACGAATCCAACTTTCCCGGGTGCGCCGTATCAATCTGCGCCGCGTCGAATCAGCGAGCGCATCGTCATTGGCGAAGTGCAGCGTGAATTGATGAGTCGCGGATATTATCGAGGCTCGATTGACGGGCGCTATGGACGGCGGACAGCGTTCGCACTAGGCGCGTTTCAATTGCAATCCGGGCTTCCTCCGACCGGCCGGCTCGACATGCCCACGCTCAACGCGCTGGGCCTCTCGAATGCGAATATGACCTACGCGCAGTCACCGCCTCGCCAGTATGAAAACTGGGTGCCAATCACGAAGTTCAAGCACGGCAAGTGGAAAGTGAAGTGGAAGAAGCTTCACCGCGGCGAAAACGATGAGTACGGCGACAACGATCTAGGCAAAAACCGTGGCGCATGGTGGGACGCCGAAGATCGTGATGAGTAGCCACTACCGGTCGCGCTGTAGCGGCGGTCTCCGACCGCCGTTCTCGTGGTCTATCGCGGTTTCTTAATCACGTACTTGACGTTGAGAGCAGGTGGATGGTTTCCATACGTCCTTGTGACTATTCCACTTCTCAACGCGCCAATTTTCTCCATCGCTTTTTGGGAACGGATGTTCTTTTCTCCGACAAAGAACACCACGTTCTCAACAAACTTGAACGCATGATTCAGCATCAAGCATTTCATTTCGAGATTGTGCCGACCGCCCCAGTACTTTCGTGCCAGGAATGTCCATCCAATTTCGATTTCAGATCTCTCCGGATCGTAACCATAAAACCGACTCGATCCGATCATCTCTTGACTCTTTTTATCTATTACCACAAACGCGCCGCCGGATTCCAGCGCTTCACTGAAGAAGACTTTGAACACCTCTTCTTTGTAGCGATCGTGCTCTGGATGCTGTTTCCAGATGAGCGGGTCGGACGCGACTGCAAAAAGATCATCCCAATCTTCAGGCCTGAGTGGGCGGAGCTCGATAAGCTCACCTTTTAGGTGTGGTTGAAGATCAAACGACATTCCTGATCACGGTTGGCGTTGTCCTACAGCTCCCGTTCAAAACCATGTTTGGAGGAAGCTGGCGAAGTTCGGCAGGAGGTCGCCAGCAGCATGAATGAGCATGACGGTGAAGAGATTTTTCGTTCGCGCCCAGATCACACCGAATGTGATTCCACTTATTGCGAGAATAACGACGGAATAGGCGACCGCGTCGAGCGGACTTGGATGCGGGGCGAGTCCTTCTAATTCGCCAGCCTGCCGAAAAATAAAACCGGGAGCGTGCGCCAAACCAAAAATCAGGGACATCAGCACGATGCCGCTTGTCTCGGACCTGAACGCAGCTGCCAGTCGCGACTGAACCAGACCGCGGAAGAAAAATTCTTCCACTAATCCCACCTCAAGCAAAAGCCAGATGAAGCAAAGCGGTAAGCCAACAAGCAGTTGAGAGGTTGTGAAATGTCCATTCCGAAACGCAGCGCCGCCGCTGCTGACGAAGAATTGAAAAGCAAGCAACGCTCCGCCCACGGCAAGGACGACGGGCAGATGACTACGGCGGAGCGCACATAAGCCCTCGCGTTGAATCCCGAAATCGCGAATTCGATAACCAAAGCCGAAGCGAAAGATGGCGAAAGGGAAGGCAACAAAAACGACGAGTTTCTTTGCGAGGCTGATCAAGGACTTGACCCGCAACGAATCGATCCAAGAAGAGGGGAGATGCTGGTCAACCCATTGCGGGCCGCCGATCAAGTAAAGCGATAACGCGACAATGTATGCACTCAGGACAATGATTTCGGATGCGCGCGGTTTGTTAGAAATCGAGAGCGGAACAGCACGGCGAGTTGCGATCCAGGCTATGAGCGGCAAGGCAATTCCGAACACGACGAGCACCACCACGGCTGCGACGACGTCGAAACTTTTGTTGCGCAAAAGCGTCGCAAACGCGCATGCATAAAGAAGCAAGCCGCCGATCAGAATGAGATTCCGGGAAAAAAGCCGGGAGCTACTTGCAGCGTTTTCCATGTCGAGTGGTTGGATGCAGCAGATCGTCCTGTGGATTCAGAGGAAGAAAGTTCGGCGGTGCCCGCGGCGTTGAGTTGCAACATAGAGGTCGTCTTCGTTCCGCATCCGAAGAAAAGCTCTACGAGGAACGATTCGCTTGCCAGACCACTAAGTCATTCTCCTTCAATTTTCCGAGCTTATCCGAATGGCGTAACTCGAGCTGATAATGCTTGCCATCGATCTCGAAGTCCGTGGGATCAATGACGCCGGTGCCGGTAGTCCACGAAACTACCTTCTCAGTCTTTCCTTTGCTGACCTTGAAATCGTAATAGAGAAATCCTCTTGGGTAGACCGGCAGGGTTTTGCGGTGTTCTCCCACGTACTGAATTGTGAAATCCGGGAATTCAATTTTCTCGCCCAGCCGGTATTTCACTCGCGTTCCGTCAGAGCCCTTCTGTTTCAGATGCGGCATCTCCGCAGCTGAGCGGACCGACAAAAGCTAACAGACCGCTAAAGAGAAAGATGAGAGGCGAATTATTTTTCACATGCCGGGATTTTTCGAACTCTTTTGGAACACCGGAACCGCCTTATCTATCGTAACCCAGGGCAATCTATCTTCCAGCCAGATGGCTTTCTGCGGCGCAAACGGTGCCGGATCGTCGAGCGACGCGATCGTCACGTCGATGATTTCTGAATCTTTCGTCTCCTCAAAAAACAAATGAGTGCCGCAGCATGCCGCAAACGAGCGAATCCGATTCGCATGCGCAATCTTGCGCGGTTCACCCTTCGTCATGCGCACATCTTCGCGTGGCACTGATCCCCAGGTGACGTAAGGCGCGCCAGCGCTTCGCCGGCAATCGATGCAATGACAATCGCCCAGGGAAAACGGGATGCTCCTCAGCACGTATCGTGTCCCGCCGCAAACGCATCCACCACTCAACTCCATCTTTTTGATTCGTCCCTCTTCATTCATCTTTTATCGGTCATCCGCATCATACTATTTCCTTTTCGGAACTTGGTTCTGCCCTAACGTTCAACGAGTGGGAAGAGTAAGTATGCAGAAAGATGACAGCAGATCTTATTTCGGCGCGAGAGAATTCACTATCTTTTCAAATCGCGGGTCGCCTCGCAGCGGGCTCCACAGCGGGTGTAATTTCAAACGGCCATAATTGATGTAGCTGGGCATCGATACCAACTTCTGCACTAATTCAATGGCGCGATCACGTTCACCGCTCCAGGTGTAAACCTGGGCGAGACCTTCGAGAACCAGAGCGCCATCGTAAATGTCCTTCGAGACTGGCATCAGATCGATGGCGTGTTGCGCTTCACGGATAGCCAATTCCTTCTGACCTAATCCCGCATCGACTTGAGCGAGGACAGCTATCGTCCGCGCGTGCTCCGGTTTAACGATCAATCTCTGCTCTAAAATTGCGCGACATTCGCGAAATGCAGCGGTTGCGCGGGCAGCATCACCTTTTGCCCTCGCAATCATCGCTTCGAACCAAGTCTTGGGATAATAGAAGCTGAAGTCGATGTCTTGAAAGTCCTGCCGGGGTGAAGCGGCAAGCACGCGTTCAGCCTCAGCGTAGTTGCCATCGATCATCGCGAGCATGGCGCGGGCAGGCGTCTGTCCACCCGCAACATCCATTTCCGGCCCCTTGGCTAGGATCTCCCGCAGCGGTCCAGAATTGCATGTCCCATAAAACGTAGCCGAGGCTCGTCGGAATCGGACAATTGGAATTTGCTCGCCGGCAGCAAGTACGTCGTCATAGACGTGAATCGCTTCAGGAGACCGGCGTTGGAGCACGTACGTGTCGGCCAGAAGATTATAGGCATTTGGATTTCGCGGATCGAGCGCGAAAGCGGTGGAGAAATCACGTTCTGCCTCGAAAAAATGGTTGCGGCGTCGGTTGATGTAGCCGGAGAGGATCAAGAACGGCGTGTTGTTTGGCAGACCCGGCCGCGCGATCGCGAGTTCTTCCTGGGCGCGGTCGTAGTCCCGCTGACAGCGAAACAAATAATCGGCCAGTGCGAAATGCGCCTCAGCTGAATCGGGACGAAGGCGCAGAGCTGCCTTCACCGCGGCGTCCGCGAGAGAAATGCGGTCCGGGGTTGGATCGAGATCGAAAAAGTAGAGCAGGTCGTTCGCCCGCGCGGCATAACAATACGCGGAGACGAAGTTCGGATCTCGTTGAATCGCTTCATCAAGCGACTTCAGCGCCTGGAGCAATGCCGCCCGCACGTCTGTCGCATTAATATAACTATCGATGATCGCCTTAGCCTGAAGATAAAGTTCGAACGCGACCAGATCTTGCGTGGGACGCTCTTCGATTTCCGCCTTCTGCTTCGGCGAAAGTTTCGCTTTCAGTTGAGTGACAATTGATTGCGCCAGGTCACTCTGGATTGCGAATAAGTCGGCCGCAGTGCGATCGTAAGTCTCCGCCCAAATGTGAGCGTCCGTGCGCGCGTCTATCAACGTCGCATTGATGCGAAGGCGGTTGCGCGCGCGTTGCACCGAGCCTTCCACGATGTAAGCGACACCGAGCTGCCGCCCAATTTCACGCAAATTGCGTTCGGCTCCAGTCTCGTATTGGCGCACGCTCGTGTGACTGATGACTTTCAAGTCGGAGACCTTGGCAAGATTGGTCAGGATCTGGTCCTGGACTCCATCGGCGAAGTAAGCGTCGTTCTTGTCTTCGCTCAAGCTTTGGAAAGGTAGGACCGCGATAGATTTATCCTTCTGAGGTGATGTTGATCTATTTCCAGCGGTGTAACCTAGGAAAAACAAGCCCGCCGACATGACGACGCCGATAACAACGATGTAAATCCAGGTGCGACTCGTTGGTCGCGCGGAAGCTGGCATGGCATCGGCCTCTTCGGTACGCTTCAACCCCTCAGGTGTGATCTCAAACGCCCACGCGAAAATAAGCGCGAAGGGGAAACCGATGATAGTTAAGACGACGATCAGTCGGACGACCCAGTTTGGAACGTTGAAGACTGGAAAAACCTGTGCGATTCCCTGGGCAAGGGCCCAGCCCGCGACGATGTAGGCAACCGCGACCTTATAAACATTGCGCCGCTTCAGTTCGGCGAAGAAGTTGCCCGACTTCATCAATTTGGTCTTGTGCCACAGCGTCAGCGGGAGAGCAAGAGACTGCCGGCATCAGGTCGGTTTGTGAGATTTACCGGATTTGGTGAAAAGAGAATTTAGCCGCCGGATATCTCAGTGCCCTCGTCATTAATCTCCAATCGCGCTTTGGTCTTCGATATCCGAAGCTATCTCATATGAGCGAAGAACGTATTGAACAGACCAAGTCAGTCGTTGACGCCGCCGGCCATATTCCGGCTGACAAGAAAGCTGCGCTATCAGCGGCGTTGTCGAAGCTGAAGCCGGAGGTTGCGCAGATTTCACAAACCCACCGCGAGCATGCCGAAAGCATCGCTCGTCTGGTCGAGGCTTCGGCGCACGAAGCGACTCGCCCGGAGAAACGTCCGGAAAATCTCAATCGACTTTCGAACGAATTGAGACAGTCCGTGGAAAACTTCGAAGGGTCTCATCCGCGGCTCGTGGCGTTTGTGACTGAATATTCCGCGCTATTGAGCGCTTTAGGGATTTGAACGCAGAGCACACTCTCTTCGTGTAGCCAAACAGGTTCTTCAATTCGAATTTTTATCCCGTTTTCGCACCGGGCGTTTCGCGTGTCGAAAGTGACGACGATACTGGCCAGGTGGAATTTTTAGCGCGCGCTGAAAGACATTGCGCATCGAATTGACGTTTCCAAAGCCACACTCTCCCGCGATCGCTTCCATGCTGTTCTGACTTTCTTCCAGTCGCCGGCGAGCAGCTTCTATCCGCAGACGCTCCACAAATTTTGCGGGCGTGGTCTTCATCTCCTTAGTAAAAACCCGGGCGAAATTGCGGGGACTCATGGCGACGCGTTCCGCCAGCACCGGCACGGTTAGCGGTTTGTTCAGGTTGTCGAGCACCCACGCCTCGAGTTCGCGCAGCGGTTGTCGATCGGTGACTTGTAAAGATAACGCGGCGCTGAATTGCGATTGTCCGCCTGGCCGGCGCAAGTAAAGCACCAGGTTGCGTGCTACCTGCAACGCCAGGCGTGAGCCATAGTCTTCTTCGACCAGCGCCAGTGCGAGGTCCATCCCCGCAGTAACGCCCGCCGATGTATAAACATTTTCGTCCCGGATGAAGATTGGATCGGGATCAACGTGCGCGCGCGGAGCTCGCCTGATCAAAACCTCACACCAGTTCCAATGCGTGGTGGCGCGCCGGCCGTCCAGCAAACCGGCCCGGGCCAAAAGCATCGCGCCGGTGCACACCGAGCCGACGCGGCGAATTCTGCCGGCAATCTTTCTCAGCCAGCGCAGTACTTCTGGATTGATTTCGTCGCGTTCGATCGAGTTCCCACCCGCAACAAGCAGAGTGTCGATCTGTCCGCGCAATTCGCGGAATGTCTTATGCGCGGTGATGCGCACGCCGCAATTGGCCACGAACGAGCGGTGAGCGGAGGTGGTTACGACTTCGACCGAGTAGATCGGCGCCGATCCTGGATTTTCCCGACAGTACATTTCCGAAGCGCGAGCGAAGACCTGAAGTGGTCCAACCAAGTCGAGGATCTCGACCTCAGACGCGGCAACAAAAACGATTCGGCGCGTCATCCGAGGCGGACTTTGATTCATCGACTCCTCACTGTTCTGAGAAATGTCTTTAGACAGAATTTGCAGAATCCTCAGAATCGATTGCTCTAATTTGGAAAAATTCTGTTCATTCTGTCTTCATAACTTCTCCGTTGCCGCTACAAATTTATCCGGAGCTGCGTCGAAAGTTTTCTTATCGTTGTCAGAACAAAAATAGTAAGTCTTGCCGTTGAAAACAGATTTCGGCGCGGACTTCGGATCAACATTCATTCCGCATACGGGACAGAGCGGATGGTCGGCCGTTGAGACGGGTGCGCTGGCGTAAACTCGATTCGAGTCCGGGTTCATCCAGCCTTCTCCCTGATATTCCATGTTGTAGGCAGTTTGCTTCGCCACCTCGCGGCCGAAGTAGCGCTCGACCACGCGCAGCGCGAGATCTATGCCGGACGAGAGTCCACCGGCAGTCGCAAGATTTCCATTCTCCACGAATCTGGCACCGCGTTTGAGCTCGATGTCGGGAAACTCAATCGCAAACGTCTTGAACGCGCCATGAAACGTGGTTGCGCTTTTTCCGGACAAGAGGCCGGTTTTCGCCAGGACAAATGCGCCGGTGCAAACCGACATGGTCACGTCCGTGTTCTTAGAATTCTCTCCAATCCATTCCAGCATTGCCGTGCTCGGTTCACTTTGCGCGGGAATCACGATCACTTTAGGCGGCGGTGCATTTTTCAGCGTGTAATCGGGGATAATCTTCATCCCGCCGCCGGCACGGATCGGAGAAGTCGATTCAGAAACAGTGTAAAGGCGGAACGGATGATCCTGGCGGCCGGGAACCATGACATCCCGAAAAACTTCCCAAGGCCCGCAAAAGTCGATAACCACTGCGCCTTCTGAAATAAGAAACGCAACCGGAATGCTTCCGTTTGCCGGAGGCTTGAGCGGATTTGCTTCGGCTGCATTTGCCGAAATCTGGCCGAGAAACCACAGTGCAATTGCGGCTATAAATCCGATCTTTGTTACACGGTCGAGTAATTCTCTTCCACCCAAGGCATTGCTTAATCCATTCATGAATCTATTTTGACAGAACAGAGCGGCTGGCAGCAATGACAAGTATCACCATGTTTCTGCCAATTGAAATTCTGTCTGCCGATGCGCTGAGGACTGTGCACCCTACAGCATCTGGATGCCGCGATATCGATCTTCAGGACGGATGCAACCCGCTTGTGCTGGTAACGCGAAGCGCTGCCTTTGTATCCATGGAAGGCAGATCCACGGCCTGGAGCACGAACTGCCAGATGCGCCAGCTCGGCCACTTAGTGATCCGTGTTCCTCATTTTTATTGAAGAGCATTTCTGAAAAACAAAGTCTGCGTCAATGTGCGCATCCGACGTTCGTCATTAGTCATTTTCGCCTTGCGGCCTTTTCCAAGGCGGCAATGTCGATCTTGTCCATTTCCATCAGCGCGTTCATGACGCGCGCTGCTTTCGCTTTATCGGGATCGGCCAACATATCGCCGAGAACGACCGGGTTGATCTGCCAGGAGAGTCCGAATTTGTCTTTGAGCCAGCCGCACCGCCCGGTCGATCCGCCATCGGCAGAAAGTTTTTCCCAGAAATAACCGACTTCCTCCTGGGTCTCGCAGTTGACTGCGAACGAGATCGCTTGGGTAAACTTGAACTGCCCCGAACGCTTTCGGGGTTGAGCGCCACGAACTCGACTCTGTCTAGCGTAAACTCCACCGTCATGACCGATCCTGGCGGCCGGCCAATTTTTTCCGCCGCTTCTTTTGGATAACGGGCAATCTTCCCGATCTTCGAATTCTTAAAAATGCCGACGTAGAATTTAGCTGCCTGCTCCGCCTCCGAATCGAACCATAAGAAAGGGTTTATCTTCTTCATCCGATTTTCCTCGGCGGTTTTCATCCAGGGCGCAAGCCCTCGCTGTGCTCGTCACTGCTGCACCTACTTTCTGGCTTTCGCTTGCTTATTAACGTCCGGCGCAGCAAATTTACGCGCCGAATAGCAAAAACTGATTCCGGCGTAATGAACAAAATTGATTTCGCAGTCGGCATTGGCGGTGAGAACGGCCAGGGGATCGCTTCCACTGGGAACATTCTCGCGCTCATCTTTGCGCGGCGCGGGCTGCATCTCAACGCCTACA
>Ga0209376_1005775_pt1 | contig 10164 bp, 8 predicted proteins | sample GraSoiAngelo_134_FD_185891 | JGI IMG/M metagenome (GOLD analysis project Ga0209376, IMG submission 185891) | Grasslands soil microbial communities from the Angelo Coastal Reserve, California, USA - 14_0929_05_30cm (SPAdes) (version 2) | ecosystem: Environmental > Terrestrial > Soil > Grasslands ... | reverse complement strand
CGATGCCGCGCGTGCCGCTGGTCGCCGGGAACTGGAAGATGTATAAGACCGTGCCGGAGGCGCGGGATCTTGCCACGGCCTTGGTTCGAAGCGATCTGCCGGCAGCGGTCGAGGTGGCGGTCTGTCCTCCGTTCACCGCATTGGCCGAGGTTGGCCGCGTGCTCGACGGATCGGCCATACGCCTCGGCGCCCAGGACATGTTCTGGGAACCGCAGGGCGCCTATACCGGGGAGATCTCCCCTCCGATGCTCGCCGACCTGCGGTGCCACTACGTCATCGTCGGGCACTCCGAGCGCCGCCAGCATTTTGAGGAAAGCGATGAAGTCGTGACCAGGAAGGTGCGGGCCGCGTTCTCCCACGGGCTCGTGCCTATCCTCTGCGTGGGCGAACGTCTGGGTGAGCGGGACGCCGGACAGACCGAGCGCGTCGTCACCCGCCAGGTGGAGATCGTAATTGCGGTGCTGCCCGCCGATCAAATCAGCCGGCTGGTCATTGCCTATGAGCCGATCTGGGCGATTGGGACCGGCCGCGCCGCCACCGATCAGGAAGCCAACCGTGTCATCCGGTTGATCCGGGAGACGCTGGCACGCAAGGATGCGGAAGCCGCCGTGCAAACCCGCCTCCTGTACGGGGGCAGCGTGACGCCAGCAAACGCCAGTGAGTTCAGCCGCCAGCCCGAAATTGATGGCGCCCTCGTGGGCGGCGCCAGTCTCGATGCCCCGAAGTTTCTGGCCATCGTGGCCGCACACGGTAAGTCTCGGAGGTGAGCTCGCCTCACGCGGCAGTTTCGATGAAGCCCCCCGATGCGCCGGCAGTTCGTCTCCGCGACCTTGTCAAGTATTTCCTCACGCTGGGCGCGTCCGGATTCGGCGGTCCTGCTGCGCTGATCGCGCAGATGGAACGTGATCTAGTTGAAGCGCGCCGCTGGATTAGCAAAGAAGAGTTTCGCGAAGCTGTGGCGGTGTGCCAGTCACTCCCGGGACCCCTGGCGATCCAGGTGGGGATCTTCCTATCATACCTGCGCGCGGGTTTCTGGGGAGCCTGGGCCGGCGGAAGTGCATTCATCCTGCCGAACTTCGTCATCGTTGCGACCCTCGGCGCGTTGTACGTTCGTTTCGGAGATCTTCCATTTGTTCGAGCGATTTTCTACGGCGTCAGCCCCGCGGTGATCGCCCTGATCGTCTACTCGTGGTACCGGCTGACAAAGCTGGGCATGGAAGATACGTTGCAATGGGCAGTCGCGGCAACGTGCTTCTTGATTACGGTGACGCTGCGCGCTGAAGTCGCTTTGCTGTTCCTTGCTGCAGGCATACTGGGGATCTTCTACTACGGCGGCATCTTCCGCAGGCCGGCTGCTGGAATGCTGCTGCTTGTCATGGCTGCCGTTCCCTCGGTTGCCGCGGAGGGGTCCGCGGGTCCGATCCTGAGGAGGTTGCTGCTGTTCTTTCTCAAGGCCGGCTCTCTCACGTTTGGCAGTGGCCTCGTGATCGTGCCGTTCCTAGAAAAAGGGTTGGTGCAGCAGACGGGATGGCTAAATGAGCGGACCTTTTTGGTTGCCGTAGCCATCGGCATGCTGAGTCCCGGTCCTGTCGTCATCACCGCAACATTTGTTGGCTATCTCGTCGCGGGGCTTTGGGGTTCGATCGTCTCCACCCTCGGCATCTTCTTGCCGTCTTTCGTGCTGGTTCTTGTTGCCGCGTCGGCGCTGCGTCGGTACCGGAAGAACCGGTACGTGCAAGGTTTCGTGAAGGGGGCTTATGCCGCCGCCATCGGGACAATTCTTGGTGCCGGCGCGCTGCTCTCCAGGATCGCTATCGGCGACTGGTTGACCATCCTCATCGCCCTGCTCAGTCTCGGAGCCCTGGCGCGATGGAAACTGAGCACGTACAAGCTCGTCGCCATCACTGCTGCTATCGGCCTCGTCGCTTTTCCCCTCCTGCGGCCCGGCTGGGTCCTGATCAAATAGAATCTCACTCTGCCGACGCCTCCCAGGGTGCCCCGAATCCGCTCACTCGGCGGTTTTCTCCCATCGTCGTGCCTAGCCGCCAGTTGGCGGCGGAACTCCTTGAAGGAGGGGACAGTCCCCTCCTTCTTTTTCAAGGCCGGGCATGGTACCATGGCTTGTGCTCGGTTTTGAGCGAACGTTGCTTGGAGGTGGCGGGTGAGCACCGCGATTCTCATTACCCACTTCGTGCTGGCGTTCTCCGTTATCGGCGTCATTCTGTTGCAGGGGCCGAAGGGCGAAGGGCTGGGCGCGATCGGTGGCAGCGCCCGGATGTTCCACGGGCCGCGGCCGCGGGAGACATTCTTCACGCGCGTGACCGCCGTCGCCGCGGTGCTGTTCGTTATCACCTCGACGTACCTTACGTTTTTTAGGCAATAATCGAGTAGCTGCTTTCCTTCATCCGCCTTGCTGCCCTCCTGACAGGCGCCCTATAATGGTCGCGGTAGTCCGTGCCGGGCTGGCGGAATTGGCAGACGCGTACGCTTGAGGGGCGTATGGGTTTCCCGTGGGGGTTCAAATCCCTCGCCCGGCACCAAAAATTTGATCGGACCTGTGGTTTTGGGTCCGATCAAATTTTTGGTGTATGGTGAGTTGAACCCCCACGGGAGAGGGAGCGTGAGGGAGAGGATCTCCCTCGCGTAGTAGGGGGTGACAGGGCAGCGTCGTGTGCTGCCGTCCGAGGGGGCGAAGCCCCCTGAGGAGGAGCGAGCTGCGACATTGTCTTCCTCTGAGGGCCCCATGAGCTATAGGCTCATGGGGGTCGCAGCGAGCGACCCCGCGGCGGGTTCAAATCCCTCGCCCGGCACACCATTTCCGCCGAACCGGCGCGCAGCAGTTCAAATCTGGTTTCCGATTCCGCGGGGTTCTGCTCCAGACGTGGATCTTCTCATGTCTGTCTTCAAAGACACTTCCTCAGATCCCGCATATCTGGCAGGTCCCTCTGCGGGTTCCAAAAAGGGAAGTTTTCGGGAGGTCTGGAAGAGTGGCGCGGCACGTCCCGCGCGCTGGACCTCAGGGATAAGGAAACTGAAGGCCACACCCAGCGAGTGATCGAGCTCACCATGCGACTGGGCCCGTGCGCTGGGCGTGCTCGAGGAGGAACTCGTGCACATGCGGCGCGTTGCTGCATGACATCGGCAAAATGGGCATTCCCGACGGCATCCTGCTCAAGCCCGGCCCGTTGACCGAAGACGAGTGGATAGTGATGCGGAAGCACCCCGCCTACGCGTACGAAATGCTCTCCCCCATTGCGTACCCGGGGCCTGCACTGGATATCCCGTACTGTCACCACGAACGCTGGGATGGCACGGGCTATCCACGAGGGCTGAAGGGAGAGGAGATTCCCGTCCCGGCGCGGATTTCGCCGTGGCCGACGTCTGGGACGCACTGACGTTTGACCGGCCCTACCGGTCGGCCTGGACGCGCGAGATGGCCCTGGACTATATCCGCGAGGAAGCCGGGAAGAGTTTCGACCCGCAGGTCGTCGCAGCGTTTATGCGACTGGCAACTGACATCCTGTCTCCTGTTGCCTAGTGTGTCGACGCCGCTGTTCGTATCACGCCTGGTGAACGTGAACCACCTGTCCCACAGATATCATCCTAGGTCCGCCACAGTACCGTCCCGGACGTGATTCGAGGCGGACTCCGAGGCACCATAAACTTCGGTAAAGGTCAACTCACTGATCGGCGCGGGGGTTGCACCACTCACGGGCGACACAGCCTTGTAGATTTTTTGCAACGTTGTCGAACCAATTGCGGCATAGAATGCGGTCGTAAGCGGGTGCCACACCAACGCCATCGTCGGAATCACGGCGTCCGTCAAAGTCCCCTGCCCGACCAGAATCGCCGTATTCAGGTCCGTGCAGCGGTAGATTTTCCACGTGCTCCCCGTGACGCCGTTCGTCGTCACGACCGCCATCACGTAGAGGTCGTTGCCCACGACGACCATATATCCGACGCGGTCTGTAATGCCGGCGAGGGAGGCCGGCGGCGGGGTTATCGTACCATCGAAAGCGAGGATTTCACCCACGCCGGAACCGCCGCTCGGATTCTGCCGTGCCATCATCAGCCGGTTCTGCGCAGGCCAGTAGACGGTGCGGTCTAGCGTGCTGCCCGAAGTCCAAACATCGGACCACGTCGTTCCGCCAATCCACTTTCGTAGGATCGTCGTGAACGTGGCCCAGATTGTGCCAAACGCGTCTGCAATGTGGTACAGATAGACCTCGCCCGCCCCGGGCAAGTATCGTGGCGTGTATCCCCCGCCGTTGTCTTCCCAGATCTTCGGCGCGACCGCATAGTGCACCTCAATCGAGTCGATGACGGATGTAACGGTCAGCGTACCGCTGCTGCCATCCTGGGTTGCCCCCTGCAATGCGACGATGCCGACCCCGAACGTTGACGCGTTGACGTCGGATACTGCTATGGACGAGAGCCCCCATAAGTCGGTCGGGCCGCCCAGGATCACCTGATTCCCCGCTGGGGCCAACTTTTCTGTACTCCATTGGGTTCCAACACGAAGAAACACATGAACGGCATTGGTCTGGGACGGTGGCCCACCGGCGAATGTCGTGGAGAGAAGGACCCTGATCCCGGTAATGATGACATCGGAGCGCACGTTGAACCCCCACTGGCTATCAAGCCGGCGATACGACCTAGCGCCATCAGGGGCGCCACTGTACGGGAGGCTCACCTGGGTCCCGCTCCAGGAAAAGGGACCACTAAGGTATGCTGGATCGCCAGCGAATGGATCATCAAAGTTTGTCTGCGAACTGGGAACAGACCTAGTCTGATGATCAATCTGATTTGGTGACCACGCAGGCCATGGCGTCGAACCACGCAGTATAATGCGACCGTCAAACTCGGTAGGGGCCCCGAGCCATAGATCGGTCCCGTACCGTTTCGTGAACGTGGCGAGATCTGTCGTTTCATACACAGCCAATGGACTATCAGCCATTGCCAGCAGTTTGCTGCCTAACATAACTAACTGCTGGCCAAGATGGTTCGTTTGCCCCGCTGACGCTGTACCGAAATCAACCGGCGTCCATGCTGTCCCATCTGCTGAGTGCAGCAATTGCGGGACAAATGTCGAAGGGTTGTACTTCCAAAAGACCACCTTACCGCCGAGTGCCCACATCTTCTCGAATCCCAAAGCAGTAGCCAAATCCGGGTCGACCCTGGCAGCTCCCCCATCGTCAACTCTAGTAGCATCGGATGAATCCGGGCCGACGGAGCATTCGATCGAATGCTGCCAGATCACCGTGGGGATAGGGCACGGTGGGCGCCTCGGGTTAAATACACTTCGACGGAATTTGCATTGCGTGAAACTGGGTCGGTGGCTCCATAGCAATCCCGCGCGCACGCTTGAGTAAGCCGCATATGCGGCGCAGAATTCTGTGTTGAAATCGCCCATGGTTTGATCATATGGTCCAGTGTTGCCGTATACTCCCCCTACATAATCAGAAGCCTGCATCGTATCAAACCATCCCTTGAAAAATTCTCTCTTCGGAGACCACGAGGGCTCGAGATTGCAATATATGCAGACCTTCTTACCACGAGGGACTGCCAAGCCATTTGGATCGGAAACTATGGCGATCGCGTTGGTGGCAGCATTGATGCCATGCTGCTCGGTACTAACTGTGGTCGAAGTTGTGCCGCCGTAAATGAGGAGAATCCTGCAATTCTTTTCCCCACGGAGGTACTGTGCCTCAGTGGGTGTCAGATTCCGTTCGGTCCTTCCGACATACCGACCCCAATAATTTGGGGGACTGCCCGCTTTTTCCGCGACGATGTCAAAGAATTTGAATGTCCCAGGCCTACCCACTACGGTTACATCCGCATTGGCCTGCGTTACAGAGTCCACTCCAAAGATACCCACCGGGGGGTGGCCCTGTCCGAAGGCCGACTGCGCGAAGTAAGTGCTCCCGGACATCCTCGTTCACTCCTAGCGTTCCAGCATCCGAAATTTCAGCGATCTGTTTCCGCTAAGAAAAGCTGCTGCCACCTACCCGCCGAGCCGTTGGTGCGCTTCTTTGGTAGACGAATCCTCGAACATCTAACAGATCACTGAACGCCTTGCTTGAAATGACCTTTCACCCCAAACTCAAACTGGATCGTCAAGTATTACACGCACCTACGCTCTGCATGTCACTGGCCGTGTCATCGGGAGCTATCTCTTCATCCTCCTCTCGCTACCAAGAATAGACCCGTACCTCGCCGCGCGCGCCGATGCCGCCCGCGCCACCGGTGAATCCGCCGTTTGCACCGCCGCCACCCCCGCCACCGCCGCCCGGCGCACCACCGTTGCCGCCTTGACCGCCGTTTGTGGCCCCTCGTCCGGTCGCTCCTCCACCCCCGCCTTGTCCGAGTGTGCCCTGTGCCCCGTTCGCGCCGTTACCGCCAGCCGCACCGTCGCCAGATCCGGCTGTTCCCCCACCACCCACTGCGTAACTGCCTGCCACTCCTCCCGCCCCGGCGGGGAATCCGGTTGGGCCGTTGTTGCTCCCACCACCGCCGCCACCACCGGCGCCGTTGATTGATCCCCCACCCTTCCCGCTGGCCGCTGGTGTTCCGGTACCAGACACACCGCCACCCGCTCCGCCGCCCCAGTCGGCGCGCCCGCCGTCGGATCCTGGAATTGCGCCAGCGCCCTGCGTGCCAACGGCATCCGGTGAATAAACGGTTACCAGCCAATCCACCGTGTTCGGCGTCTGAAATCCGCCCGACGAATTGCCCAGCCGGATCGTCACCGTGTCGTTCGCCGACACGAAACACTCGGAGGTGAATCCGCCCCCGGCCGCGACGATCTCCGCCTGCGGCCCGCAAACGGCCAGCATGCCCACGCGCGCGCCGGTGACGGTGACGGTTTTGGTGACGCTGCTGTTTGCGGCGATCCCGCCGAAATTCAGGTTAGCCTTGGCCACAAGGAAAACGTTGAAACCGCCTGTCCCACCGCCAATGGACGGATTCGTGCCGCCTGGACCACCGGCTCCGCCCGGCCCTCCGCCTGCCCCTCCGCTCAACCGGCCGGTAGATCCTCCGCCTGCCCCTCCGCCGCCCCCGCCGGCCGTCAGCAGCGTGCCAAAACTGGAGTTTCCTCCAGTGCTTCCATTCCCAGGTGTTGCACCCCCGCCTGCCCCGCCACTGCCGCCTGCACCAACCGTAATCGCTACGGACGATGGGAGGTCGGCAGCTTGGAAAATCCGCTGCACCCGTGCGCCGCCACCGCCGCCGGATCCGCCGCTTCCGGTAGCACCGCCGCCCGTTCCGCCCCCACCACCTCCGCCTCCACCAATTACCTCCACGTAAACGAGCGTAGCGGTCGCAGGCTTCGCCCATGTCCCGTTGGCGGCAAAAAGCGTAAGTTGTGGGGTGGGAGATGTCTCGGCGTCCGTCAGGACCTTAGCCGTGATCGTTGCCGCAATTTGGTCACCAACCAGGATAGCCCTGGCAGTTGTGCCCTCCTGCGTTCTCGTGATCGTTAAGGTGTCGCCCGAGATAGCCGTGACTCGTACAATCTCTGCGTTGGTCACCAAAGGCTGATCGCCGGCTGGCCAAACGCTCGCGTTGAATGGGGGCGTCGGAAACTTTGCTCCGTCTCCCGTCTCGACCAGCAACGACGTGCCCGTGTCGGCCGGAGACGGAGCCGTTGCCACGGTTGAATAGGCGAAGTTCTTGTGGCTATCCGGCATAATGGCCTCCCCCCTTGTTCAGCGGTCCTGCAATGGACCCAGCGTCATAATTGCACAAAATCATGTATTTGTGAATTGTTCGTTGTGTGATTTATGTTTAGGATTCCTCTCCATGACAGCGGTCGCTTCGGTTACTCAGATGCGATAATCAAGCGAATTGGGGGGCAACTGTTAAAGGGCCGCAACTATCAGGCGGCACACGATTCGGCAGACCAAAATCGAACCTCTGTTTGGCTTTCTTCACACATGATGTAGATTGCCGTTGCAGGGTGGCAGGACGGACTGTGGTAGCACGGCAAGAAATCAAGAAGGAGATTTTACTCGACTATCCTGCCGTCCCGCTTCCACTTCACTATCGCAAGATTGTGTAAGGCACAGGAGACCATGTGCGGCCACCATCCACAGTCTTCAGCAGATGTTGCGATCTTTGCCTGACCGCCCATCCAACCTGTGGCGAGACGAAGTCAAGCTGTGTCACTTCGGTAAAGAATTTGCCGGGACGCATCGTCGTCCACCGTTGCCCCCCGTCGCTTGTCACGAACAACGCATCCTTTTCATTCACCCACCCGTGTTCTATATCTGCAAAGCTGCTTGGTCGGCGATAGTCGCCCTCCCCGACGGGGACCGGCGTAGTGTAGGTCCAGGTGGTGCCGCTGTCGTGTGTGACGTAGAATACAACGACCGGCCTGGTGTCCCGGGTATCCCCTGTAGAATCGTTGAGAAGGTAATGGGCGAAACCCACGCGCATGATCCCGTCCCGGACCGTGAAGAACTTTGGTGGCTGAGCGCTGCCGATCCAGTGGGGGGTCATATCGGGCGGTATGGGCCGGTTCTGATGTCGCTGCGAGGGTAAGGGCAAACTCTGCGGCCGCCACGTACTTCCACCATCGCGCGTGACGTACAGATACAAGGAATCAGGCTTGGGGCCTAGCCCAGTGGTCCAACCAGTCGTGGGATTCACAAAGGTGATAGAGCTCTTGTCACCATACGGCAGGCCGCTGCCGCCACCACTATCGCGGGCGCTTGCTACTTTGATCCAAATCTCCCCCCCGTCGGTCGAACGGTAGATATCCACGTTCTCGTTCCCCATGCCGGCGTCTATGAATGCTATGAGCCATCCGTCACGTGGGTTGATGAAGGAGATCCAAGTCACTTCTCGGGCTGCGATGGTAGCACTTCTCCATGTTAGACCGCCGTCAATGGTGCGGAAGATCTCAGAGGTCGCAGATCCATTCGGGTTGATTCGCGAGACCCAGACAATAAGAGAGGAAAAGACGGTGATTCCACCGATGCTTATCTGTTGCCCAGAAGAGCTGAGCGGCGTGATGCTTTTCCAACGGATCCCGCCGTCGGTTGTGCGTAACAGGGTCCTTACGCCGGAAGGATACTCGATCGAAACGCCCCAGCCGTTTTCAGCACCGACCATGTGGATTGTTTCCAGGGCTGACGTGGCGCCAACAGGCATCTGCCCGTGCAACGGTCGATAGGCTAAGGCAAGTGAAAAGCTGGCAAGGACGATGGCTACCCCAACCCGCATGAATGATTTCTCCCTGTAGTAGTTATTCAAACCAATATCGAAACCATCGAGCAGTGCCTTGCCGAAGTAAGCACCCTCAACAAATTATGCCCCAAACGGCGCACCAGCCGCCAGTCCGGTGCTCAGGTCGATCTGAGCGCCCTGGGATGCGTGTTGCTCCAGCACAAAACGATCGTGGCTCCGACATCAAATGGCCATGGCAGGTCGCTGCACGGCTGCGCTAGAAACTCGCGTGTCTCGCGAGCGACCTCGTCCGCTTCCGTCTGGTTAACTTCGAGGATTGTAGTCGTGTCGGCCGGGAACACCAACTGTGGACCCGCGAGATCCTAGCGGCGTAGGTCTGTATCCGCTCCTCAGTCTACGCTCGGCTAAGATCCTGCCTACTAGCGGGATCTGTTTCCCTCTTGCGTTTGTCTGGACTGCCTGACAAGCATGGGCTGCTTCGCGGGGAGCTGTTCTAGCTCACGCGGGTTACTCGATTTGCTCATGGCTGCCTCATTTTCGGTACCAGGTACCGATGCGCAAGGGCTCTCTTACAGGAAGCCGGTAGATGTCAATCGGTGACCGCAGTGCCGGTCTCCCGGTCCGTTAAACAGCAGGACCTGCCCTTCAAGCGCTGATCTCACGAGGACTGCCCCGGAGACCGCTACATACGTTCGCGCCTGGCGTCCCGCAGTGGCAGCGGAGGGCGTCGTCCAACCCTGACCCTGATGGACTTCGATAGAGGCAGAAACGCCCGCCCGGCACCAAGAAATTGGAAGCGGGACCTGTAGTTTGGGTCCCGCTTCCAATTTCTTGGTCTTTGGGGGATTGAACCCCCACGGGAGAGGGAGCGCGAGGGGGGCTGCCGCGTACCTTACGTGGCAGAGTCTGCTAGTCCAGGCTTTTCCCCAATGTTGCACCGAAGCAGAAATGTGACCCAGACAGTATCTCCCT
>Ga0209376_1005774_pt1 | contig 10164 bp, 9 predicted proteins | sample GraSoiAngelo_134_FD_185891 | JGI IMG/M metagenome (GOLD analysis project Ga0209376, IMG submission 185891) | Grasslands soil microbial communities from the Angelo Coastal Reserve, California, USA - 14_0929_05_30cm (SPAdes) (version 2) | ecosystem: Environmental > Terrestrial > Soil > Grasslands ... | reverse complement strand
GCGGTCGCTTCTCTCGACAAAAACGTGAAGCACGGTCGCTTCGAAAGCTGGATTTGTCGCGTGACCGTGTGTTTCCCAGCTGCGATCAAGCAAATCGATCTCGACGCTGCCGGGAATTGGTTCGCCACCATTTATTCGAATTGCAGCATCACGAAAATCCGGTCCAGCTTCGCGGTTCCAGGTGCCGAATTGGATAATGTCGATCTTGTCTCCGGCGGTGCCGACAAAATGTTTGCCGAAATCTCCAGCAAACCAGCGCGCTTGCAGCTCCAGCTCGGATGGAATTCGCGGTGAGACGAACAACGCGCGTTCATGCACGCGAGCGGTGTCGCGGATTTCTGCGTAACGCTCTGCGGGAGTGCTCACGCGCAGGATTATGAGAAAGGCATGGGCGAATGTCACGCGTCGCGTCATGGGCGCGTTCTGGGTAGCGCACGAGAAAGAGCGATTTCTAAATCACGATCTGTTTAGTGATTAATGTTGTTGCGTCGAAGCCGCAAGCGCCGTAGGCGCGATATATCTATAAATTCTGGCAAAGATAATCTCACAAGCTCAGTTAGGAGCGCTATGTGCGACGGAGAAGAACATGCCGCCCCTGACGGGGCTAAGAGTCTGGATGTGCAGCGCGTTCTATAAACATGCCGCGCTTACAGCGCTCAAAAACCGAAGCGATGCTTAAGAGAGAAGCGTAGTGCCGACGCTAAGAGGTCACCCAAATCGCCTCGGCGGTTAAGAAACCGCTGCTCCTTGTTCGTGCAGCACTGGTTCGCGCAGCCGCTCATGCAGCTCGCGAACAATTTGCTCGACTAACGCTGCATCTGGTCGCGGGAAAATGAACGCATACTTTGCGCCCTTCCCGCCAGCAGGCGAAATAACAAGGTTCTCGAACAAGAATCGCGGCTCGTGACTTACGACCGAGCCTTCCAGATCGATCGTGCGCGTATACGGGCGTCCACCTTTGCGGGCCACGAAAATGAGTCTGCGCGGTTCTTCGTTCGTGGCGACGAGCGCGCCGAAAAGATTTGCTGGAATCCGCCGACTGCGCCCGCTGATGCACGGCGCAGTCCACGCGACTGTTTCGCCCAAAACATTTTCCCGGCCGAAAACCGTTGCGAGCCGCACCGGCAGGGTAAGCGGCAACTTTACCGGGAGGTCGCGGTCAGCTGGTCCATTGAGTTTTTTCCAGGCCAGCCAGATTTTCGCTTTCATGGCCCGCAAAATTTTTGGCGCAAAGTAGAAGAAGGCACCGATGCCGATCAGAAAGACGATCAGGGCAAGCACGGGATTGAAGTGAACGAGAGCCAGCCCGCCCAGGACCGCAGCGTCTTCGCCAAGGCTTAGCCCAATATTCGAAAATGGTTCCGGCGATGTGTTGCTAGCGAGTCGCGTCGCCGCTTTTGCGGTGTGCGTAACGAGACTGGTGCCGCCGGCGAGCAATGCGACGATTACCGTAAACGCAGGGCTTGGATGGCCCAGCACCTGAATTGCAAGAAGGGCGCCGCCGATCGGACGAATAACGGTGTGGACCGCGTCCCAGATTGAATCCAGCCAAGGAATTTTATCGGCAAAAAATTCGAGGAAATAGAGAACACCTGCGACTGTGACGATCCACGGGTTGCCGAGGACCTCGAGCGATTGATACTGTGGTGCCAGCGTGATCCAGTGAAAATGGATGGCGAGTCCCGTCACGAAAACCGTGAGATAAAGATTGATGCCGGCAAGAGCGGCAAGACCAAGCGCGACCGCAAGAAGATCGAGCTTTTCCACGCGGCAAAATTACGGCGTGCGCCCGCGAATGTCACGCGCGAGCTCGAGCGATGATCAAACGACGAAGTTCAAATGGCGAATGTCGAAGCTCGAAAATGACTAATGACGATGATCAAGAACGAAGAGCGCGTCGGCTTCCATTTCGTCATTCCTTCGTCATTAGACATTAGACATTCGTCATTCATACTGCGCCATGCTCGATATTCGTTTGATTCGGGAGAAGCCCGATTTTGTGCGTGCGCGGCTGGCCACGCGCGGCGGCGGTGACGAGACGAAGATTGATGAGGTATTGCGAGTCGATGCAGAACGGCGCAAGACTGAGACCGAATTGCAACGATTACAGTCTGAGCGCAATCGCCTGAGCAAGGAGATTGGCGCGAAACGTTCGTGTAACGAACCGAGCGAAGAACTTGAAGTGCAGGTGCGAAAGATCGGCGAGCAAACTGTCGGTTTAACGCAGCGCGCGAGCGCGCTCGACGAAGCGCAACGCGACCTGCTCCTGGAAACTCCAAACGTGCCGCATGAAAGCGTTCCGATTGGCAAGGACCCGAGCGCAAACCGGGTCGTCCGTAGTTGGGGCGAGAAACCGCGACTAACCAAACCGGCCGATCACGTTGCGCTCGGCACAAGACTGAATCTTTTCGATCCCGAGTGGGCGACGAAACTCAGCGGGAGCGGCTTCATTTGCTTTACCGGCGCAGGCGCGAAGCTCGAACGCGCGTTGATCAATTTCATGATCGACCTGCACACGCGCGAGCATGGTTACGTTGAGATCAGTCCGCCGTTTTTGGTCCGGCGCGATTGCATGGTCGGCACATCGCAGCTCCCCAAGTTCGAAGCCGACATGTATGGCTTGGAGGAGAACCAGCTTTTCCTTGCGCCGACTGCGGAAGTCCAGCTAACAAATCTCCATCGCGAGGATATCCTCAACGTTGGCGATCTTCCGAAAAAGTTCGTTGCCTATACGCCCTGCTTCCGTCGGGAGGCAGGCGCGGCGGGACGCGAGACGCGTGGGATCATTCGAGTGCACCAGTTCGACAAGGTGGAATTGGTGAAACTCACCACGCCTGAGAAATCATACCAGGAACTGGAGTCGCTGGCTGCCGACGCCGAACGGGTTCTGCAACTGCTCGGCTTGCATTACCGAGTGGTCGAGCTTTGCACTGGCGATCTGGGATTTGGTTCGGCCAAGACTTATGACATCGAAGTCTGGTCACCGGGTCAGGACGGATTCCTTGAGGTTTCGAGTTGTTCAAATTTCGAAGATTTCCAAGCCCGCCGGATGCAGCTTCGGTTCAAAGATCGCGATGGAAAAAACCGATTTTGCCACACGTTGAACGCATCTGGTCTCGCCCTGCCGAGGCTATTCGCTGCGCTCATCGAAAACTATCAGCAGCCGGATGGTTCAGTGATCATTCCCGAAAAATTGCAGCCCTACTTTGGCGCAAGCGAGATCCCTTGAGTTGTAGCGGCGTTTGTGTCAAACGCCGAGGCGTTGATCAGGCGCTTGCCACAAGCGCATCTACAACATGCCGCCGAGTCCGCCCGTGATCCTGTTCATTTCCGATTGCGCAAGCGCCTTGCCCTGCTCAATAGCTTGTTTCACGGCGCTTAAGACCATTTCCTCGAGAAATTCGACGTCGTTCGGATCGACAACCTGCTTGTCGATTTTGATCGTGATGATGTCGCCCGCGCCGTTCGCGGTAGCTTTAACCTTACCTCCAGCAGCGCTCACTTCGATGGTCTTCTTCTCAAGCTCAGCCTGTGTTTTCGTCATTTGCTCCTGCATCTTCTGAGCCTGCTTCATCAATTTGTTTAAATTCATAATTAGTCCTCTGTCATTCCGAGCGCAGCCGCCTGCCAAGCCGTAGCTTTATGCGAAGGTCTGGAGGAATCTCTTGCTTTAAGTTCATCGAGAGATGTTTCAACTTCGCTTCGCTCCGCTCAACATGACAACAAAGGTTACGGCTTTGAGTTCAGGATTTTATCTGAGCGTTGAACAGTTCGATGGCTTCCTGAATCAGCGGGTCGTCTTTGAATGACTTCGCTGGTTTAGGGCCCTCAGCAGTACTCGGGAGAATTCCGTCTTTCGCCACAAATTTTACCGACCAATCGCGTCCGGTCGCTTCTTTCAGAAGCGTTTCCAGCTGCTGGCGATTACTTATGCTGGCGAGCGCTCCAATCTTTGACTTGTCATCCGGTGAATGCCCCAGCAGGAAATTGCGTCCGTCTATTCCGATCGGACGAACTGACTCACTTAACGTTCGCAAAAAGCTTTTCGCTGGAATTCTGGTAAGCACCTGCTCCCAAAGCTTTTCAGAATCGACGGTTGCAGCTGTCTCCTCCACGCGCGGCGCTGTAGTGGCAGCCGTGCCGGCTGCAGCGTTATGAGATGCAGGCGATACGCCTGCCGCCACAAGGGCAGATTCTTTTTGTGAAGTGATTTTTCCATCATCGCGAATCTCGCCCAGTTTTTCGATCACCTCATCGAGCGTCGCCTGTCCAAGGCTCTGGATTGCCTTGATGATCGCAACTTCGAAATGGAGCTTCTTGTTCGGCGCCCATTTCATGCGGCCTTCGGCGGCGGCAAACTGATCGATCAGCTCAAGCAAACGATCCATCGCAATCAGTTCGGCGTGTACCCCAAGCGACTTTTGCACGTCAGGATCGACGTCCTCCTTGAGCGCGTCCGGCTTGGCTTTGAACACGAGCAGATCGCGCAGGTACGCGATCAGGTCCGACATGAGCCGCATCATGTCCTTGCCGCTTTCGCTTTGCTGATGCAGCAGGTCGATCGCGGCCGGCGTTTCTCCTCTCAAAATCCGCCCGGTGAGATCGATCACCGTTTGTCCGCTCGTGAATCCGAAAACATTGAGCACATCGCTCTCGCTGATTTTCTCTCCGCAAAATGCCACAAGCTGATCGAGCATCGATTCTGCATCGCGCAGGCCGCCTTCTGCGCCGCGCGCGATCGCATGCGCAGCCGCCGGCTCCAGCGTGATCTTTTCCTTTCCGGCGATGAATTGGAGGTGCTGCGCAATGAGATTTGCCGGGATGCGATGGAGATCGAACCGCTGACAGCGTGAGAGGATCGTCGGCAAAACCTTGTCGGGTTCCGTCGTGGCGAAAATGAACTTCACATGTGGCGGCGGCTCTTCGAGCGTTTTCAACAATGCGTTGAATGCCTCCTTAGTGAGCATGTGCACCTCGTCGATGATGTAGATCTTGAGACGGGACTTCGCCGGCGCGTAGCGCACGTTGTCGCGCAACTCGCGCACGTCATCAATGCCCCGGTTGCTCGCGCCATCGATCTCGATTACGTCGAGGGTGTTGCCCGCGGCGATCTCCCGGCAGTTATCGCACACGCCGCACGGCGTAACGGTCGGTCCTTTAACGCAATTGAGCGATTTGGCCAAAATTCGCGCAGTCGATGTTTTGCCGATCCCGCGCGGTCCAACAAAGAGATAAGCATGGGCAAGGCGATTTTGTGCAACCGCGTTTTTCAGAGTGCGTGAGACATGCGTTTGCCCCACCAGATCGTCGAAAGTCTGCGGCCGATATTTTCTGGCGAAAACCTCGTAACTCACGCGTTCAATCTAAATGCGTGAATTGAACGCGGAAACAGAAAAGAATTGTAGGGCAGGCGCTTCGCCTGCCGGTCGGGGCTGGCAACCGAAGCGGTTGCCCTACAATATCTGAAGTTTTTGATTGAGCGTTGGACGTTGGACGTTGAGCGTTGGACGTTTCTGATCATGGCCCGTAGAATTTTTGCCGGTTTCCTGCTCCTACTCGCCCTCGATTCCTTTGCGCGCGAGCCGATCAAATCATCGCCGCCAATCCAGGCGAAGATCGTTCGCGCGCGAGATCTCGGGATTCCGTTTGAAGGCACGACGGGAAAACTGAACTCGATAACCGATGTCCCTGGCGTCGAAGTCGGTTATACGACGTTGATTAGCGGTGAAGGAAAGCTTGAAGTGGGCAAAGGACCGGTGCGCACCGGGGTTACGGCGATTCTGCCGCGCGGTCACGCTTCGCTTAATGATCCTGTTTACGCGGGCTTTTTTAGCTTCAACGGCAACGGCGAAATGACTGGCACAGTGTGGGTTGAGGATGGCGGCTTCCTCGAAGGGCCGATCATAATTACGAATACCCACAGCGTCGGCGTCGCGCGCGATGCGGTGATCGCGTGGCGGGTTAAGCAAGGCGCAGCCGATAAGACCGGCTACTGGTGGAGCACGCCTGTTGTTGCCGAGACTTGGGACGGTTGGCTCAATGACATCAATGGCTTTCACGTTAAGCCGGACGATGTCTGGCACGCGCTCGATACCGCGCACGGCGGCGCTATCGAAGAGGGGAGTGTCGGCGGCGGCACCGGCATGATCTGCTACGAGTTCAAAGGCGGAAACGGGACCGCCTCGCGCAAGATCGATATCCGCGTGTCCAAAGACTTTCTGCCACGAAGCTTTGTTGTCGGCGTGTTTTTACAGGCAAACTTCGGCCGCCGTCCGCAGCTCACGATCGCGGGCGTACCGGTGGGCAAAGAAATACCTGGCGAAGTTTACAAACAAGAAAGCGGTTCTTGTACCGCGGTCGTTGCGACCGATGCCCCGTTGTTACCAACTCAATTGAAGCGACTCGCGCGCCACGTTTCGCTCGGTCTCGCTCGGACGGGAACAATTTCCGGAAATGGATCCGGTGATTTGTTCATCGCATTTTCAACTGCGAATCCGAACGTTGCGAATTCAGATCAAGTGACGCATGACGTGCAAACAATCCCGAACGATCTCATGGACCCGCTTTTCGTGGGCGTGGTGCAAGCCACCGAGGAAGCGGTCGTGAATGCCTTGATCGACAACCATTCCATGACCGGCCGCGACAATCATCGCGTCGACGCGCTGCCACACGATCGGTTGCGCGAAATTATGAAGGGCTTTCGCTGAATGCAGTCGATGCCGGGCGGGCTGTAGCCACCGCCCTGTGGGCGGTCCTCTAGGCCTCAATCAAGCCCAAACGGCGCACAGGCCCGTGGCTACAACTGAAATGCTGTAGCCTGCGCTGTCCTCAGCGCATCAGCGTTAACGCCTAAATCATTGCGAGCAACAGAGGCGCAACCTTTGTCGCAGCTATCTCCAGAACGTGGAGCGTCAATTTCTCGGCACGCTCCTGCGCCTGGGCCGGCTGGCTGTCGATAAAAACCCTCAGAGCGCGTTTTTGATTTTCCACGAAGAAATCGAAGTCCTCCTTGTCGATCTTTCCCTTTTTCAGAAGGATCAGACGCCGTTCGAGTTCCTCTGCGTTTTGCCGGATCAGTTCCGTGGTGTCGACTTTCGCTTGGGCGAGCAAATCCTGAAATTCTTTCATCGCCGCTGCGACCGATTCGTCGCTGACCTGACCGAGTGCCGAGTCGAGCTCCGATTTCCGTGGTTTCTTGTGTTTCCTTTTACCGGCCGAGGGCATGATCGTAAATCTTGTTAACGTCCTTCTTCATCTCGCTTGCCAGCGCGGGAGTGATTTTGCCCCGGCTTGCTTTGCTGCGCAGATGTGTTGCATCGGCGTCGAATTGTGCTTTGAGATCGATCAAGACCGGACGACGCGCCGTGAATTTTTCATTGGCAATGGTCTGCTGAAATTTTGCATTGCCTTCATTCACCTTGGCTTCGAAGGCGGCGGCGTTGAAACGTTTGCGGGGCACGGCGAACTCGTCGATAAAGGCAAGTTCAAAACTGCGCAGGCTTTCGATCTGCGCATCGCTTCCGGATTTATTAATAGTCGCTGTGCCACAGCTCGTGATGACAATTGCGGCAGTACAGAGGAACGCGTTTCGAACAATGAGATTCTTTGCGGTATTCGGATTCATAAGGCGCCCGGTCGTTAGGTTACCGATCTTGCGCTGGCTCGCTCCCGCGTGTCAAGACAGAAGAAGCATCGTCAGCGACCATGGGTGGCTGCGATACGCCGGGACTGCCAGCGGATTATTTCGTTGCTTGCTGCACCGCGGCCGGGTCGTCGAGCAAAATCCATTCGATCACCGAGACCGGCAGACTGCCGTTCTTGATCAGGTCATCGTGGAATTGGCCGAGCCGGAAATTGTCGCCGTGTCGATCCTTGTAGCGGCCGAGCAGATTCATAATCTGCCATTTGCCGGTGATGTAGCTGATTTTTTGAGTCGGGCTGGAAGCTGCGCCCGCTGCTTCGCCCTCGGCTGCTTCGCGATCCAGCCCGCCGGCGTCCATAAAATATTTTACGGCTTGTGCGAAACTCCACCGGCCCGTGTGCAGATTTACATCCACGCCGATCCGCGCGGCGCGGTAACGCGACAAGCGGAGGATTTGTCCCTGCGCCGGTGAGTTGTTCGGATAAAGGCCGGTCCGCATCAGCATCTCTTCGCCATACAGGGCCCAGCCTTCCACGAAGACGCTGTCCTGATGCTGACGGCGGATTTCATCGCCTAAGTGATTTGCGATTGAGAGCTGGAGAAAATGCCCGGGAATACCTTCGTGTCCGAGGATCGGTCTCGGGTCTTCAATTGCCGCGCGGATGTAAAAATTCTTCGATTCCGGATTGTAAGTCGGGATGAAAAAGAATCCGGTTGGATCTTTGTCGTAAACGCCGGGAGGATTCATGAAGCCGCCCGGGCTGGTAGGCTTGAACGCCTCCGGCAACTGCCGAATTTGAAACGGGCCAAGATAATCCGGCAAAGTCACAAGATTATGCTCTTTCAAAAAGCTGATCATTTCTGCCTCGCGGCTTTCGTACGCTTTTAGGAACGATGCCTGGTCAGGCGGGATCTGCGCGGCGCGTTTTGGATCTGGATCAGCCAGTTTTGGATCGGGTAGAAGCGCCTCGAGCGCGCGGTAACGCGCGAGCTCAGCGCGTCCAATCATTTCCACCTCCGCGGCGTTGAGCGGCAGAAGCAAAACGTGCTTGAGATAATAATTGTAGTTCGCTTCGCCCATCTGCGCGAAATCGACCATTTTCGTCAGGCGCTTCTCGAGCTCGTCAGCGTAGCCATGCAAAGCAGCAAGCGCTGCATCGCGTACCTTCACCAGGTCTTCGTGCTCGTTAGGCGCAAGATCGACATCGAGCGCCATCAAGCTCTTGTTCAAAAGTGGATCGATCGAGCGCGCCGATTGAATTGCCAACTGAGCGTAGAGCTTAACCGGCTTCTGCAAATTACTCAGGCCCTGCTTCAACAGCGCCGGCATCTGCTTTAGACGCGTGGTGGCTGCCAGCGCGCGTTTTCGAGGTGTATCGTATTCCTTTTTCAGTAGTGAAAAGATGGCGTCCGTGCATTCATCTGCGTAAACCTGCGGATTTGTCCGCTCGAATTTCAGGATGCGATTTTCGAAATCGACATTCTCCAGTTGTGCGCGGAAAAGAATCCAGTCGATCCGTGCGTCTTTTGGCCAGCCGTCGGTCTTCATCGCGCGTACCTTGTCTAAAAGCGAACGCACGTGCTGCGCGCGCTCGGTGATTTTCGCTGGCGAATAATCAGTCAGCCGATCGTCCCACGTATGCAGTCCGGCGTCACTGCTGCGGACGGGATAATTTTCGTTTCGCCACGCGTAATAATCGTCCGCCAATTTATGTAGTGCCGCGTCCGCACTCTGATTCTTAAATGTGTCTGTGTTTATGCTGGGCGTTGATTTGGTGATCAGCGCCTTGTTGGAAACATCCGGCTTACGTTCGGAGGGCGACTGCGCGTTCGCCATAGTCGGCGCGAGTAACAGGAATGCGATTATGCGAAAGTCGGCTGGCTTCACCTGCGCAATCGTAATGTGACTATGTCAAATGGGAAAGCTGCAAAGCGTATCGCGCATTCCTACGATCATTGGCGCTTCCCATGTAGCCGCCGACCTGTGAGCTGCGCGCTTCGCACAGCGAAGCAGCTACAACAACGGTCTGTTGTCATGTCCTTCAATCACGCTCTTCCAGTTCTTCGAGCAATTGTTGTTTCAGGTGCCGGCGCGCTGCTTTCTTAATCGCGCGCCGCTCTGCTGCTATTGCTTCCTTCTCCGCCTGGCGTTCTCGTCGTGTCCGTGGCTCTGTCACCTGCGGCAGGTGCCTGATCTTCGGCCGATGAGCGCCGACTTTTCGCTCTTTTGGTTTTGCGTACGGATCCATGAAAACAACCGGCTGCGATTCGTCTCTCGTCATCACACCTTCATTGATTCGTCATTCGGATTTCGTCATTGTATCAATTCGTGTTCATTCGTGTTTATTCGTGGTTAGTAAATGAAAACTCTCGGAATCATCGGTGGCCTTGGGCCGGAGAGCACGATTGATTATTATCAAAGGATCATCGCGCTCTATCGCGAGCGCACTGGCGACGGGAGTTATCCGGAATTCATCATTAACAGCGTTAATCTGAAGAAGGGACTCGATTTCATGGCCGCA
>Ga0209376_1005773_pt1 | contig 10167 bp, 10 predicted proteins | sample GraSoiAngelo_134_FD_185891 | JGI IMG/M metagenome (GOLD analysis project Ga0209376, IMG submission 185891) | Grasslands soil microbial communities from the Angelo Coastal Reserve, California, USA - 14_0929_05_30cm (SPAdes) (version 2) | ecosystem: Environmental > Terrestrial > Soil > Grasslands ... | reverse complement strand
CCTCAGCATCGCGATCACCAGCTGCTGGCTCGGGGCGAGCTTCTCGAAAAGCGCGTCGTTCATTCCGGTTTGGGGTCCAGCAGCCGGGAGCGCGGGTTGGCGGCCGTCAGCTCCTCGACCAACGAGGCGACGACCTCTTGCGGTCCGCCCGCGCGCTCCTCGACGGGCCCCCATCGCCAGCCTTCGAGATAGGCGTCCATGTCGGTCGAGCCGTCTTTCATCGCGTAGGCGTCGATCGCGGCCTGGAAGTAATCGGGAAGCATGCGCTTGGCCTCCGCCTCACCGTCCCAGGCCTTCACCTGCGACGGGATGTGTTTCCAGTACATGACCTGATAACTCGCCATCTATCACTGCTGCGCGGTGGTGCGATGCCGGTCGAGAAACGACCAGATCAACTCACTGGTGTCAAATTGCTGACTTGTCATGCCCATTTCCTCCGTGGTGCCGATTGGTTCACCGCCGGGCCAGGCGTGCCCACCTCCCTTAACGGCGTAGCCCACGACCTCTGTTCCAGACGCGCAGCCGGCGTAGGTGAGCGTGGTCACCCTCGTGTTGTCGCGACCGGTCCCGGTGAGCTGGGCCGAAGCCGGTGCGGTCGAGCAGCCATCGACTCTTGCCCAGAAGGCGAGCGTGTCTGTAAAGGAGAGAAATCCGTCAGGGCCCGGCACGCCACCGTACGCCGCAACAGGGTCATCGATGCCGTGTATCCCGAATACCGAGATAGGTCGGGCCGGCGCGCAGGCAGCCGCGGTATTGCGCCGCATGAGTCCGCCCACCGGCACGATCCCGATCAGGCGGCCGCTCAACGAGCAACCGAGGAGCTCGGTGAGAATCCCGCCGTTGGAGATTCCCGTGGCAACCACGCGCATGGGATCAAGCCCGTGCAGCTGGCCGGCAGAGTCGAGCAGCGCGCGCACAAAGGCGACGTCATCGATTCCTGCTTGTTGCGCAGGCGTGGAACCGCCTGGCACTGCCCAGCTCTTCTGGTATCCCTGAGGAAACAGGACTGCGAACCCGTGGGCATCGGCCACCTGAGAAAGGTGGGTGATTCGACTCATCTGTTCGGCAGTCATGGGCGAGCCGTGAAAGGCGATCACGATCGGCGTCGGTCTCAGTCGGGATGAGTCGGGAGGCAGGTGGAGAACGTAGGACCGGGTGAAATTGCCGGACTGCAGGGTGCCGTTGACGTCTGTGCCGGCCGCCGTCGAGCGTGGCGAAGCGGTGGCGCGAGGAGCTGCGGTGGATGACCCTGCGCAGGCGGATGCGGCGACCAGCGCAAGGACCACGATCGCGTTACGCCTCGACGAGCTCGGCAAGGCGCTCCTCAAATTCCCCAAGACCGACGTCTGAGATCTCGAGCGGAAGCCCGAGGTAGGTCGCGATCTCTCGGGCCTTGGCCGCCAACCGTGGGTTGGGAACCTGGCGCAGGTACAGGACAGCCTCGTAGTTCCCGAACAGCATCGGCTTCAGCTCCGGGTCGCGATCGAGGCCAAGTCCCTTGATCACTGCGCGGTCGAAGTTGCGAACGAGCCAGTCGGTCAGGAAGAACGTCCCCGGTCGCTGCTCGGCGATCGCCGCGAAGCGCTCCTCGCCCGCGAACATCTCGTAGCAATGCGGACCGCGCAGGCGCACCGCGCCGACCTCCTCGAGCAGCGGCTCCAGGCGACCCGTGGTTCCGCAGTCCCCATAGACGACCACAAGCTTTTCGTATTGAGGCCGCAGCCTGTGCAGCTTTTCCCTCAGCTCGTCGACGATGCGGGATGGATATAGGTGAAGCAGCGCCGAGACCCCGTAGATGTCGACGTCCCACTGGCGCCGATCCACGATCTCCTTCACCTCGCGGCCCAGCGCGCCGCAGATGACCAGCGCTGTGCTGTTCATGGCACATGCTCGAGCTGGGGAAAGGCGAGCACCGAGATGAACGAATCGTTGAAGTCCGAGCGCCCTGACAGCTCCACGTACTCGATGCGCGAAGGCAGCTCGAACGCGACCTGTCGCTCGCGATACGAAAGGAGCGCAATCTTCGCGCCCTCGCCCGCCGAGTTTCCCACCGCGATGATGCGGTCGACGTCGACCGGCGGCACAAGCCCGATGATCTTTGCGCTCTCAGGATTGAGGTAGGAACCGAACGACCCACCGAGGAGCACCTCATCCAGGTCTTTCGCGGTCACACCGAGGATATCCATCAAGACTTTGATCCCGGTCGCGATGGATCCCTTGGCAAACTGCAGCTCGCGGATGTCTCTCTGCGTCAGATACACGCCGTCAGCGAGCACGAACGCCCGCATGCCGTCGACGTCGATGAGCCTGTCGTGCAGCGGATGATCCGGCACGTCCTCAGGCTTTTTGAACCGGCCCGAGTAGTCGAGCAGGCCCGCGAGCAGCAGTTGCGCCACCGCGTCGACGAGGCCGGAGCCGCAGATGCCCTCTGCAGGCACGTCGCCGCCGATGACCTGCAGCTCGACGCGGTCGCCGAGCTGGACGCCCTCGATCGCACCGACGGTCGCGCGCATCCCGCATTTGATCTGGCTGCCCTCGAAGGCCGGGCCGGCGGGCGCGGCGGTGGCGAGCGCGCGCTGCGCGTTGCCGAGCACGATTTCGCCGTTGGTGCCGACGTCGACGAAGACCCGGAGCTTGTCTTCGCGCGCGACACCGGTCGCCAGCACGCCGCCCACGATGTCGGCGCCGACGTAGGCGCCGAGGGCGGGCAGCGTCTGGATATAGCCGTGGGGATGGATCTGCAGGCCGACCTCGCGCGCCTCGATGCTCAGCTCGTCCATGAAAGCCGGCGTGAACGGCGCCATCGACAGCGGGGTCGGATCGATTCCGAAGAGCAGGTGCAGCATCGTGACGTTGCCGACGACCACCGCCTCATAGGTTTGCTGCGGTGAGACGCCGCTATCGCGATAGAGCTCGGCGAGGATCGTGTTCATCGTGCCGATGACCGCCTCCTGGAGCTCCTGGATCGCCTCCGGTCCGTTCATGCCGTGGCTTATGCGCGAGATGACGTCTGCCCCGAACGGAGCCTGGCCGTTGAGCGTGGACAGAACCGACGCGGCCATGCCCGTACGGAGGTTCATCAACGTCCCGACGAGGGTCGTCGTCCCGACGTCGAAGGCGACGCCGTAACACTCGCCTGTCGTGTCACCAGATTCGATCGCGACCAGGTGCTCGCCCGCGAGCACCGCGGTGACGCGAAAGCCGGCTTCGCGAAAAACCTGGGGCATCGTGCGAAGCACCGAGACGCCCGCGACCATGCCGTGCCCTTCCTCCGTGAGCGCGTCCTTCAGGCGCGCCACGTCGCTGCGCTGATCTTCCATCGTCGGCTCGCGGAGCTCCAGGTACACCTTGCGCACATTCGGGTCGAGGATGACCAGCCGGCCGAGCCCCATGGTCGCGGCCTTCGGCACGCGAAGAAGCTGCGGCACCTCGCACGTCATGTCCTGGTAGATGCGGGCCTGGCAGGAAAGCCGCCATCCGTCGGCGATCTCGGCCGGTCGCAGCTGCCGGTGATCTGCGGTTTCGGCGTCCGCGCCACCACGGATGACGCGGACTTTGCACTTGCCGCACGTGCCGCGACCGCCGCACGTCGAATCGATCGGGAGCCCGATCCAGTGGGCCGCGCTGAAGAGGGTCGTGCCGGGCGGCACCCTGGTCGTGCGGTCGAAAGGAAGGTAGGTGACCTCGAGCTTGCGCTGGATCATTGCGCGCGTCCGGCAGCCTTCTCCGCACGAAACCTGGAGATCCAGCGCATCGCGTACTCGTCATGGCCGAGCAGAAGGTCGCCCGCCAGAACCGCGCGGCTCACCTGCGGCTCGAGCGGGTTGGTGATCGCGCAGGTGAGACCGGCGTGCATCGCCAGGGGAAGGAATGCGGCGTTGACCGTCGCCCGGTCAGGCAATCCGAAGGAGACGTTGGACGCTCCGCAAGTCATGTTGTTGCCGAGCTCGTCGCGGATGAGCCGCATCGTCTCGAGCGTGATCACCCCGCAGGTGGGATCCGCGGCGACCGTCATCGCGATCGGGTCGATGATCACGTCCTCCTGCCGGATGCCATGGTCGGCGGCGCGCTCGATGATCCGCCGCGCCAGGGCGAGCCGCTCCGACGGCACCATCGAGATGCCGGTTTCGTCATTCGCCATGCCGATGACAGCCGCTCCGTGCTTCTTGACCAGCGGGAGGATGCGCTCCATGCGCTCCTCCTCCGCGGTGACCGAGTTCACGAGCGCCTTGCCCTGGTAGGCGCTGAGCCCCGCCTCGAGCGCCTCGATGATCGAGGAGTCGATGCAGATCGGCAGGTCGGTCATGTCCATGACCGCCTGGATCGCGGCGACGAGCAGCGCGGGCTCATCCACCGCCGGGATGCCGGCATTTACGTCGAGCATGTGGGCTCCCGCCGCTGCTTGCGCCTGCGCGTCCGACCGCACGCGGTCCATCACTCCGTCCTTCATCTCGGCGGCAAGGACCTTGCGGCCCGTCGGATTGATCCGCTCGCCGATGATCACGAAAGGACGGTCAGCGGAGATCACGACCTCGCGACCGCGCGAGGAGAGACGGGTCTCCACCTAACCCTTGCGGAGCGTCTCGTCAATCTTCATGACGGCCTGCTCCAGCGCCTGGGCACCGGTCGACTGGTTGCTTCGGTCGCCGACGAGCTCCTTGGCCATTCGCGTCGCCATCGAGGCATCGGGCGCGTAGCTGTCGGCTCCGACGTGCTTCGCGTACTCCTGGGTCACCGGGGCACCTCCGACAGCGATGTGCACCTTGTCGCGCAGCCCGGCCTTCGTCAGGGCGTCGATGTTGGCCTTGAACATCGGCATGGTCGTGGTCAGGAAGGCAGAGAATCCCACGATGTCGGGCTGATGCTTCTCCACGGCTTCGACAAACTTTTCGGGCGGCGTGTTCACGCCCAGGTCATAGACCTCGAATCCGGCGCCCTCCAGCATGATCACGCACAGGTTCTTGCCGATGTCGTGGATGTCGCCCTTAACGGTGCCGATCACGTAGCGGCCCACCGGCTTGGCGCCGGTCTCCGCGATCAGCGGCCGGAGGATGACCAGCGCGCCCTGCATCGCGCGAGCGGCGATGAGCATCTCGGGGACGAAGAAGTCGCCTTTCTCGAAACGGCGCCCGACCTCCTCGAGGGACGGGATGAGGGCCTTGAACAGGATGTCCATGGGGTCCATGCCGAGGCTGAGCGCCTCTTCCGTCAGCGCTTTGACCTCGGGCGCGTGGCCGTTGAGCGTGTGCTCGAACAGCTCGGCGCGGATCTCGTCTTCCCGGCTCATGTGTTGCGCATCGCCCAACTGATGCTCAGGACTCAACAGTTTACGTGGCGGTCGGGTTGCCCGCAACGATAATGTTGCGCAATGAGCAACGAGGCGGGCCGAGAGCTCGCCGTCCGTTCCGTGGAACGGGCGATCGCCATCCTGGACCTGCTTGCGCAGGGGGGCTGGCACACCGGAGCAGAGGTCGCGCGCGGGCTGAACGTTCACCGCTCGACCGCGCTGCGCCTGCTGGGCACTCTCGAGCGCCACGCGCTGGTCGAGCGCGACCAGCGGACCGCGCGGTACCGGCTCGGCCGCCGCCTCCCGCAGCTGGCGAGCGTGGTCACCGGGGAGTTCGACCTCCGTTATGTCGCCCGACCGGTTTGCGAGCAGCTCGCCGCCGCCGCCGGCGAGACCGCCACGCTCGACGTCCTGGTCGGCGACGTGATCGTGCCGATCGAGCAGGCCACCGCCTCGACCTCGGTCGTCGGCGTCAACTGGCTCGGGCGCCGGACGCCGGTCCACTGCACGGCCAGCGGCAAGGCGATCCTGGCCTTCGGGCCGGACTCGGTGCGGGAGCGGATGCTCAGCCGGCCGCTCGAGCAGCTGACGCCCCATACCATCACTGACCGAGCTGAGCTCGACGCCCAGCTGGCGGCGGCACGCGAGGCCGGTGCCGCCCACACCCACGAGGAGCTCGAGCTCGGCCTGGACGCGATCGCCGCACCCGTCTTTGGAGCCGACGGCCAGGTGGTGGCGGCGCTCGACGTGTCCGGCCCCTCGCACCGTCTGCGCCCCGGCAGCCGGCCCGAGCTCGACCGGCTCACGAAGGAAGGCGCGGCGGACCTCTCGCGCCGCCTCGGCTACCGCGGCCGGCGGGCTGAAACCTAGCCGCCAGACGGGATTAACCGGCGCCTAACTGAAATCAACCGCACGCCGGAGGTGTGTCCTTGCAACATCGGCCGGGTAGACCCATCATTGGCCGTGCCTAATTGGTTGGGGAGCAACCGGGCCGTATTTGGAGGGGGAACCACAGCATGAAGTTCGCTAGTCTTACACGCCACCTCGGCATGGCCATCGCGGCTTTCGTGGTGGTCACAGCCTGTGGCAGCACATCGGGCGGCGGCACTGCCTCCTGCAAGCCGAGCACCGCGACGTCCGTGGCGGATTGCGGCGGCCTGGACGCGCTGGTAACGGCCGCGAAAGCCGAGGGCAAGCTCAACATCATCGCGACGCCTCCCGACTGGGCCAACTACGGCGCGAGCATCAACGCGTTCTCCGCCAAGTACAACATCAAGATCACCTCCGCCAACCCGAATGGCAGCAGCCAGGAGGAGGTCGACGCCGTCAAGAACCTGGCCGGGACGAGCAGCGCTCCAGATGTTTTGGACGTTGGACTGAGTGTCGCCCTGGCCAACACCGCGCTGTTCGCTCCCTACAAGGTGGCGACATGGAACGACATACCGACCGCCCAGAAGGAAGCGAGCGGGCTCTGGTGGCAGGACTACGGCGGCAACATGGGCATCGGATACGACCCGAGCAAGATTCCCGGAGGAACGATCAACTCGATCAAGGACCTGCTCGGGTCGGGCTTTAAGAGCAAGGTCGCCCTGGCCGGCGATCCAACCAAGTCCAACCAGGCCCTCAACGGGGTGATCATGGCGTCGCTGGCCAACGGCGGCTCAGCCGACGACGTGAGCAAGGGCGTCGATTTCTTCCACCAGCTGAAGATGGCGGGCAACTATGTGCCGGTCATCGGGACGGCGGCGACGGTCAAGGCTGGCCAGACACCGGTGGTTTTCGAGTGGGACTACCTCTCCAGCTCGCATGGAAAGGATGTTTCCGGTTGGAAGATCTTCGAACCTTCAGGCGCGCTCCTAGGCAACTACTACACGCAGGCCATCAACAAGGCCGCACCTCACCCGGCAGCCGTGCGGCTGTGGGAGGAGTACCTGTTCTCCGATGAGGGACAGAACAACTGGCTGAAGGGTGGCGCTCGGCCGGTCCGCATGGCGGCTATGGAGAAGAGTGGAAAACTTGACGCGACCGCGGCGGCAGCTCTCCCGAAGGTGTCGGGCAACCCCGTGTTCCCGACCCCAGACCAGCAGACTGCTGCGGGCACCTACGTCAAGGCCCACTGGTCAGCGGCCGTCGGCTAACACTTGACTGCCGCCGGTAGCCCGGCTATCAGAACCGCCGCTCGCCCCGATCGGGGCGGGCGGCGGCTGCCTCTCACGTGGCTCGGGGTGGTGCCGTTTTTCTTGTACGTGGGGCTGTTTCTGCTGCTGCCGACCGTCGTCATCGCGGGCGGCTCGTTCGCCGACAAAAATGGCAGCCTGACCGTTTCGAACCTCACCTCGATCGAGCAGGCATACCTCGTCAAGTCGTTCGTCAACAGCGCCATCATTTCCGTGGCCAGCGCCCTCGTTGGCGCGATCGCGGGCGCGCTGTTGGCTTATGCCGTCGCGACTGGCAACCCACGCGGAGCTCTCCGCCGGATCGTCACCTCAGCCTCCGGTGTCTTCGCGCAGTTCGGAGGCGTAACGCTGGTCTTCGCATTCATCGCGACGTTGGGGACCGTGGGCATCGTCACTGTGTTCTTGAAGGACCATGGAATCGACATCTTTCCGAATGGCGTGTGGCTGTACGAGCTCAGCGGCCTGACCCTGATCTACACATACTTCCAGATCCCGCTGATGGTGCTCGTGTTCCTGCCGGCGCTCGACGGCATCCGTCCGCAGTGGCGCGAGGCGACCGAGAGTCTCGGCGGCAGTACCTGGCACTACTGGCGCTATGTCGCGGCGCCACTCCTGGCGCCGGCGTTCCTCGGCTGCACGCTGCTCCTGTTCGCGAACGCCTTCTCCGCTTACGCGACGGCAGCGGTGCTGCTTACACAGGGAGGGGTCATCGTGCCGCTCCAGATCAGCAACCTGTTCACCAGCGAGACCGGGCAGGCGCAGCCCGGACTCGCCAAGGCACTCGCGCTGGCGATGATCGCGATCGTCACCATCGTGATGCTGCTTTACGCGTTGCTTCAGCGGCGGACATCGCGATGGCTGCGGTGAAAATCGTATGAACCGGTCGCGACGCATCAAGCTGCAGGTCTTCCGCTCTGCCGTTTTCCTCGTCATGGGCGTGTTCTTCCTGGTGCCGATCGCGGCGATGTTCGAGTTTTCAACGCGCGGCAACAGCGTGACCGCACCACGAACCATGGAAGCGTGGACCAACATCATCAAGACGCCTGACCTTGTCGATGCGATCATCGCCTCGCTCGAGCTGGCCGCGATCACCTCGATCGCGATGCTCGTCCTGCTCCTCCCGACCATGGTCTGGGTGCGGCTCCGCCTGCCGAGGCTCAACCGGATTGTCGAGTTTATCTGCCTGCTTCCGCTCACGATTCCAGCCATCGCGCTTGTGGTCGGCCTCTTTCCGATCAGCCGCTGGATGAGGATCAACATCAGCGACTCGATCCTGATGCTCTCTTTCTTCTATTTGATTCTCGTCATGCCATACAGCTATCGGGCTCTCGATGCGGGGCTAGCTGCGATTGACATCAAGACGCTGTCGGAAGCCGCGCGCAGCCTGGGTGCCGGATGGGGCACTGTGATGCTGCGGGTCATCGTGCCGAATATGTCGAGCGCGATTCTCAACGCGTGCTTGCTTTCAGTGGCGGTGGTCCTTGGCGAGTACACGTTTGCCAACCTGCTGACGTACGAGAACCTGCAGGTGGCGATCGCATACGTCGGACTGGTGAGCGCCGGGACCTCGATCGCGGTTGCGGTAGCCTCGCTGCTCTTCGCCTTCGTGCTCCTGATGGTTCTGTCCTTCGTCGGCCGGCCGCGGGAACGAATGGCCCGCGCCGAGGAGACCATCGTCGCCCCGGAGTCCCGAATCCTTCCTCTCCGCGACTCTTACATCGGCGTGCAGAAGTGACGGCGACGCAGGCTGGAGAAGCCAGAGCTGGCGTCGAGGTCCGCCTCGAGGACCTGCGCCGGAGCTATGCCGGCGTCACCGCCCTCGACGGCCTGAGCCTCACCCTGGCGCCCGGCGAGCTGGTCGCACTGCTTGGACCATCCGGATGCGGCAAGACGACGGCCATGCGTCTCGTGGCGGGCCTCGAGGAGGCGAACAGCGGGCGGGTGATGTTCGGCGGCAGGGACGTGACAGGCCTGCCCGCCAACAAGCGCGACGTGGGCATGGTGTTCCAGGCCTACTCCTTGTTTCCTCACATGGCGGCCTGGGAAAACGTCGCGTTCGGCCTGCAGATCCGACACGTCGCCACCGGCGAACGCAAGCAACGAGCCCTTGACATGCTGGAGCTCGTCGGCCTCGGCAAGTACGCGAACCGCTATCCGAGCCAGCTCTCCGGTGGCCAGCAGCAGCGGGTTGCCCTGGCCCGTGCGCTGGCCATCCGCCCGCAGGTGCTGCTGCTCGATGAGCCGCTTTCGGCGCTCGACGCGAAGGTCCGCTCGCGCTTGCGCGATGAGATCCGCCGCGTCCAGCTCGAGGTCGGGATCACGACGTTGTTCGTCACCCACGACCAGGAAGAAGCCCTCGCCATCGCCGACCGGGTCGGGGTGATGCAGTCAGGCAGGCTCGAGCAGCTCGGCCCTCCAACCGAGATTTACTCGCGACCCGCGACGCCATTCGTGGCCGACTTCGTCGGCTTGACCAACCGCATGCGGGGGGATGTCGGCGGCGGCGCCATCAAGATTCGAGGCGCGAGCATCCCGCTTGTTCACCCTGATGTCCCTGACGGGCCGGCAATCGCGCTCGTAAGGCCGGAGGCGGTATCTCTTGTCACCGACGGCGAGATCGAGGAAGGACCGTTGGTCGGGACTGTCATCGCGGTCGTGTTCCTCGGCGCGGTGAGTCGCGTCACCGTGGACCTCGGCGACGCG
>Ga0209376_1005770_pt1 | contig 10169 bp, 13 predicted proteins | sample GraSoiAngelo_134_FD_185891 | JGI IMG/M metagenome (GOLD analysis project Ga0209376, IMG submission 185891) | Grasslands soil microbial communities from the Angelo Coastal Reserve, California, USA - 14_0929_05_30cm (SPAdes) (version 2) | ecosystem: Environmental > Terrestrial > Soil > Grasslands ... | reverse complement strand
TCATATTGGGAATCGTGAAAAGCGTACCCTTTCAAATGAGGAGATCTTCATGATGATTATCAGCAAGAAAGCACTACCGAGGCGCACATTCCTGAAAGGCCTCCAGGCTACTCTCGCGCTGCCGCTGCTCGACGCGATGATTCCCGCGGCAACCGCCCAGGCCAAGACTCCGGCCAAACCAGTGCGCCGTCTCGGCTTCGTGTACATTCCGATGGGATGCGACCACGCTCGCTGGACGCCGGCGGGTGAGGGCACGCTCGGCGATCTGTCGCCGATCCTTGCTCCGCTGGAACCCGTCAAAAAGCAGCTGAACGTCATCACCAACCTCAGGCTGGAAAAATCCTACCCGGGCACGCACGACACGGCGAACGCGGGATTCCTGAGCGCGGCCTTCGCCAAACACACCGAGAGTTCGGATTACTATCTGGGCACCACCGTCGACCAGGTTGCGGCGAAACAGATCGGCCGCGATACGCAGTTGCCGTCGCTCGAACTGGCGATGGACCTGAACCCGGGTGCCGGCGTGTGCAACAACGGATACGCGTGCGTCTATCAGAACTGTCTCTCGTGGTCTTCACCGACGACGCCGCTTCCCGCCGAGGCGCATCCGCGCATTGTGTTCGAGCGCCTTTTCGGCGACGGCGGACCCGCCTCCGCCCGGCGTGCTGCGCTGCGCAGCCGGGGCAGCCTGCTCGATTCGTTCAACGACGATATCGCGCGGCTCAAGCGGAGAGTAGGAGTGACCGATCGTGTTCGCGTCGATCAGTACCTCGACAGCATTCGCGAGGTCGAGCGCCAGATCGAGCGCGCCGAGGCGAGGACGGCGGAAAATCCCGTAGCCGATCTGGAACGGCCGGTTGGTGTCCCGGCGGCGTTCGCCGACCACGCGAAGCTCTTGTTCGATCTGCAGGTCCTGGCGTTTCAGGCCGACATCACAAGGATCGTCACCTTCCAGTTGACCCGCGAGCTCAATAACCGTACGTATCCGGAAATCGGCGTCCCGGACCCGCACCATCCCACGAGTCATCATGGCAACGATCCGGAAAAGCTCCTCAAGATTTCCAAGATCAATACGTTCCACGTATCGCTGTTTGCGCAGTTTCTCGAGAAACTGAAATCCACTCCCGACGGCGACGGCTCTCTGCTCGATAACACGGTGTACCTGTACGGAAGCGGGCTGGGCAACTCCAGTATTCACGACCATGAGAACCTTCCAATTCTGGTCGCGGGTGGCGCCGCGTCCGGCATGAGGGGTGGCCGTCACATCCGGTACAAGAACGGCACGCCGTTGGCAAACCTCCACCTCACTTTGCTCGACCGCGTGGGGGTCCATGTGGATTCATTCGGCGACAGCAATGGCAAGATCGAAGACCTCTTCGTTCCCGTGTCGATATAGGCGTGGGGGACCGGCCGTTGGGCCCGACGCTAACTATAGGAGGCGGCTCATGGATTGGAGGCGAATCGCTGGACTTTCTCTCCTGATTTTCGGCCTGGCCGCGGCATCCGTGGCGGCTGAGAAACCTTCGCTCGCGGACGCGGCCGAACAGCGCAACAGGACGCTCATCCGCACTCTTCTGGATTCGGGTGCCGACGTCAACGCGGCGCAAGCCGATGGCACGACCGCTCTGCACTGGGTGGTGTACAACGACGATGCGGAGACGGCAGCACTGCTGGTGAAACGGGGCGCCAACGTCAACGCGGCGAATCGCTACGGCGTGTCTCCGCTTTCCCTGGCCTGTACAAACGGAAACGCGGACCTTGTGAAGCTGCTGCTCGACGCCGGCGCCGACGCGAACGCGTCGCTTCAAGGCGGGGAGACGGTCCTGATGACGGCGGCGCGCTCAGGAAATCTCGAAACAGTGAAAGCCCTGCTTGCCCGTGGTGCCAATCCCAATGCCCGGGAGCGGCGCGACCAGACGGCTCTCATGTGGGCTGCGGCCGAGGGGCACGCGGCGGTCGTGCGAGCCCTCATCGATGGCGGTGCCGATATCCGCGCAAAGCTCAAGTCTGGGTTTACGCCGCTGTTCTTCGCCGTGCGCGAAGGCCACATCGATGCGACGCGTACGCTCGTCAGGGCCGGCGTGAATGTTAACGAGACGCTACAGCGTGAGGAGAATGGCCCCGTGCCGGCTGTAGCCGGTCCTCCGGTCCGGAGGGGCACCAGTCCATTAATGATGGCTGTAGAAAACGGCCACTTCGAGCTCGCCATCGCTCTGGTCGAAGCTGGGGCTGATCCGAACGACAAGAGGTCGGGATTCACTCCGTTGCATGCGGTGAGCTGGGTGCGAAAGCCCGATGCCAGCGACCGAGGCGATCCGGCCCCGATAGGATCAGGACGTATGACCAGCCTTCAATTCGTTCGCGCGCTTGTGGAGCGGGGAGCAAACGTGAATGCTCGTCTGGACAAAGGCGCGCCGCGCGCGCCAAGCTCGGCGTCACTACTCAAGCTGGAAGGGGCGACGCCATTCCTGATGGCTGCAGACCGCGCGGACCTTCCTTTGATGCGTGTGCTCCGCGAGCTGGGCGCGGACTCCTTCCTGCCGAATGCCGACAAGACTACGCCCCTGATGGCCGCGGCCGGCTTCGGCACGTCGGACCCTCTGGAAGAGGCCGGCACGGAGCCCGAAGCGCTGGAAGCCACCGAGTTCCTGCTTGACCTTGGAGCCGACATCAACGCTGTCGACAATAATGGCGAGACCGCGATGCATGGCGCAGCGTACGGCAACTTTCCGACGATCGTGGAATTGCTGGCGAAACGCGGCGCCGATATCAATGTCTGGAAACAGCCCGACAAACAAGGAAGGTCACCACTATTCATTGCCGAGGGCTTCAAGGCAGGACGACAACAACCTTCCCGCCCGACAATCGAGGCGATCACTCGCCTCATGCTCGCCGCAGGTCTCTCGACAGACGGGCCACGGCCCCAGATGACGGATATTTACGCGAGGCCAAGAGCCCCGTCACAAAGATAGGTAGCCAGGAAAAAGCAGGACAATTAGAATGGCCGCTGTTCCGAAGGAATAGGGGGCAACGCATGAAGTGCCGTTTCATTACCGCGATTTTGGTTGTGTCGTTTGCTTCAGTCCTGCTGTGCGCGATTCTCGCCGGCAGTCCGCAGCAGGCAGGGGCGGATCGGGCCGCGAGGATTCGGGAGGCCGCGTCAAAACCGACTCCACACGCAAGCGATGGGCATCCGGATCTCACCGGTTTTTGGGGAGAACCCCAACGATTCGTTAGTGTCGAGATCAGCGCAGACGGCAAGACGCGTGTCGCAGTAGACAGAGACGCGCCCGAACTTGATGCGGGAGATCACGTTCGATTTAAGGCGCGAGCTGCGGATAGGACGCTGAAGCCTCCGTATAAACCGCAATTTGTCACAAAGCAAAGAGAGCTGATGTATACCGCCAGCCGCGTCGATCCTGGTATCCATTGCTATCCCCTTGGGGTTCCCCGCATTGGTGCTCCGACGGAAATTGTTCAAACGCCAACCACCATTTATCTGATGTATGGGGCCGAAAGCAGTAATGAAGATATGGCCCACACGTTTCGAGTTGTTCCGATCGGCGAACAGCACAACAAGGATCGGGATGCGGTGCCCGACGGGGATTCCATCGCTTTCTGGGATGGCGATATCTTAGTCATCGACGTGGTCAACATCGACACGGAAACTTGGTTGGATGGAGACGGTACGTTCCACGATGAGAATTTGCATGTTATCGAGCGCCTCACGCGAAAGGGAAATACGCTGGAATACGATGTGACCATCGAAGACCCCACGTTGTTCACAGGATCTTGGAAACCGGTTCTCGCTAACCCAGGCGGGGGTGTGCTGGGCAGGCTTGGCAGCACGACGCGCCTTCTCCGTCAACCGGGGGAACACGCTATACCGGACTATCCATGCGTAGAGCGGGACCGGGAACACAAAGTCAACAACGACCGCTTTTAGTCTCTATGATTATGCCGAAGGCAATGTCACGCAGGGAGCTTTTGAAAACCGGGCTGACTGCAGCAAGTGTGGCAGCAATCGGTGGAGGAGTGACACCGTGGCCTGCACTGGCTCAGCAGCAGGGTGAGCTGATCATTCGAAATGGGCTGATTGTGACCGAAAGCGGCCGAATGGAAGCCGACATTCGCATTCGCGGTGAGAAGATCGCGGAGATCGGGCGCAACCTCGCATCGACTGCCGGCGCAAGAGAGATCGATGCACGCCGGATGTTTCTCATACCCGGCGGGGTCGATACTCACACTCATCTCCTCCCTCAGTTGCCGAACCCACCCCAGCCGAATGCGAACACAGACGACTACACCAGCGGATCCGCCGCAGCGCTTGCCGGCGGCGCGACCACAATCTCGAACTTCATCCCGATGGAACCTCAGGAGGATGCCTCTGCGTATGCAGGACGTATCATCGGACAGATCCAGAAAACCGGCATCGCCGACATCTTCATACACGTGAACATGGGAAATGATCCCGCTCCCTTCACACGAGCCATGCTCGACAAGCTGGCAGACCGAGGATTTGTCAGCACGGGTGAAGATTTCCTGGCCAGAGCTTCGTTCGATGAGCATGCGCTCGGATGGTACAAGGCATTCAAAGAGTCGGGCCAAGCCGGTGTACTCAGCATGCTTCACTGCGAAGATTATTCAATCATGGCCGAAGCCCAGGAGACTCTCATGGCCGAAGGACGGGGATCGATTCATAACTTCAGCCAAAGCGCTCCCATCATCGCGGAAGTGATCGCTGTGCAGCGTGCCGTGGCAATCGCGGAGGCCACTGGTGCGCCGATCTATATTCTCCACACATCATCGGGCCGAGCATTAAAAGTCGCGGAAGACGCCATACGCCGCGGCTTGCCCGTATACGTCGAGACGCGGCCGATGTATCTGCACCTGACGCAGGACGTCTATCAGCGACCCGACGCGGGCTTGTATCTGGGAGGCCCGCCGTTGCGGGAGAAATGGGATCAGGACATGTTATGGGAGGGCATCGCGAAAGGAACGGTGCACACGATCGGAACCGATCACACCGGTTATTCGAAAGAGGCGAAGTTGGATCCAACGCAAACCATGGCCAATAAGCGAATGGGTCTGAGCAATCTCCAGGAGTACATGCCGATGCTTTACTCCGACGGCGTCGTGAAGGGACGCATCACGCTTGAACAGTTTGTCGCGGTGACTTCAACGAACGCAGCCAAGCTGTTTGGAATGTACCCCCGCAAAGGCACGATTCAGGTCGGATCCGACGCGGATATCGTGATCTGGGACCCATCGATGAAGAAGACGATTCGCGATCAGGACGCTCTCTCCAACGCGAAGTATTCCACCTACGCCGGGTGGGAAATAACCGGCTTCCCCAGAACAACGATCCGGCGAGGTGAGATCGTTTACGATAACGGCAAAGTCATTGGGAAAGCGGGAACCGGAAAATTCATTCCCGGAGCTCGATTCCAACGGCCTCAACTCCGGCAGTTATCGAACTAGTGAGGCTGCGCGGTTTTCAATGCCAAAACTCTTCAGCCGCGATTGCAAAGTTAAGCGCTTGCGTACGCTTCAACAGTTTCGAGAATGTATTTGCGGCGACGAAGGGTATCGGTTTCTCATCCACGACCGCGACCACATTTACTCTCGAGAACTGGACGCATCCCTGAAGTCGTTGGGCGTGAGCGTACTGAAAACACCTTACAAATGTCCACAGGCGAATGCTTTCTGTGAACGCCTGATCGGTAGCGCACGCCGAGAATGTTTGGATTTCATGATTCCGTTCAACGAAGCGCATATCCGTCAAATTCTCAACTCCTGGACCTCGCACTACAACAGGGGACGTCCTCACTCCAGTCTGGGTCCGGGAATACCGGACCGGAGTTTTCCGAAGGCGGAAGTTCAAACCGGGCATTCGATTCCCAAGAATCGTCGGATCGTCGTGACTTCAATTCTCGGCGGCTTGCATCACGAATACGGCCTGGAGGAAATCGCAGCATGACAACCCAGAAAGCCGGCGAATTCATTTTTTGCGGACCACAGGCCTCACCGAATGCATCCTAGATAGATGGTAGGAATCAACTGTCCATACTGCCGAAGCAATGTACCTCTCGACCGCATAGGCGTGCATTTTCAGAAATTCTGCTCGGGTATCAAAACAGAAACGGCCCGGGAAGCCAGCATGAAGAAATACAATCAGTTTTACACACATCTGCAATCTCATTCTCGTGGTGAAATCACAATTCAGGAGCTTCAAAACGAAGCTGACAAGCTATTTGCGCCGGGCAAGTGATTGTTCGTTGGCCTCGATCGAATGACCATGACCTTCTGAGTACATGCCCTCCATCAAACCGGTTCCATACCATCTTCTCGTGAGAGTGTTTGAGAACGAGGGCTTCTAGTTCGACCGTCAGAAGGGCGACCACTTGTTTATACCAAGGCAGAAACCAAACGACGGCGTCATAAGGGATATTAGCTTCGCAAGTTCCCAGTACTCTTCTGCGATTCCCGCACGCTCGGGACGCAGTTGAAGCGAACTGACTGTTTGTTTTACCCGCTCGTTCTTGCGAAGAAGTCGGTTGACAGAAGCAAGCGCATCATCACCGATCGCGATATGTCGGTGCTTAAGGACTTCGTGCAGCTCATCCCAAAGTTGATCGCTACCCATTACGATTTTGACGGGAACCAAAATACCCCATCTTAATTCTAGCCCACCTTGGGTCGAGGTTGACCTGAGCCGCTGCGTCGGCGGGTCTTTCGCAAGCGAAATCTGCCTGCCGGATGCTGGCGGGCCGACGTGCCTCACACAGATGATAATGTTCTGTGAAATGATGGACACATAAAGGTTGCGAGAGTAGGCTTGCGGATGTTCAACAAGCCAGAGCAAACGCACGCCATAGGACAAGGATTATAAGGGAGGAAAAGACTATATGTTGTCCGTGCGAACCGTAACGATGACCGTATTAACTGTGACGGCGTTTGGCGCGGGATGGCTGGCCAAAACCAACGCGCAGCAGAAGGTACCTGCTCCGTTGATCACGTACTTCAGTCATGAGAAAGTGGAGGCGTCGTTTGTGCAGGCTCTAGCCACGACCGGCGGCAAGGACCTGTTCACGCGGAAGGATCGGCAAGGCCGCACGTGGGCTGCTCACACCAACAGCCGCGGCAAAGCCGATGAAGGCAAGCTGCATTCCCATGAGGATTGGACCGCCGTGGTCGTCATCATGAGCGGCGCGGCGACATTCATCACTCCGGGGACTGCTTCCCCCGGGGCCGCAAGAGGAACGCCAGAAGGCGGCCAGCTGATTGGCGCGGGTGAGTCGCACCGTGTCAGCACAGGGGATGTGGTGATCATTCCTCCGGATGCGCCGCATCTATACAAAGACATCGAAGAACCGTTCCGGTATTTAGTAGTGGAAACGCCATGACGGCAGTCGAGTACTCCTGGCGACCGGATTCTGAATGGACCTGCTGGTCCCTGTGATCCGGCCGGACCGACAGGTCCCTGTGGGCTGCGATCGGCTTGTACAATAATTCGATGGATGTCTTCGCAGTGCGGGTGCCTGCACTGCCTCCCTCCCTCCCTCGAAAATGTTTTCGCGGATTTGTTGCAATTATGGCGTGTTTCGGACACACATATAAATGGACCCTGCGTTCCCACAGAGTCGCTGGTCCTGTTTCCTGTTCGCCATTACGCGGAGGACGTTATAAAGGGTGTGAGTCTCCCTCACGTGCTCTCCGCCAAGCGGGGCCGGAAGCGACAATTCGTGGTGCCACGATACGTCCGGATCAAACTAGCTATCAGGCTGGCTGTAACCACAGCCGCTCTAAGCAAAGGACGATCTCCGTGCCGCGCAATGGTGGCATTCATGATACGCCAGTCGGGGCGGGTCTTGGCTCCCTTTTCATGATTCGTGGTGTCGGCAAGACATGGGGAACTAGGTAAGACAACTCGCCGCGTCTAAACCCGGTGTTCCCCAACACTTGCCCGCCCCATTTCCCAATTCTCCGTAAACTCCCGCTAGAGGCAGAGGTATCAGTGCGGAGCGATAGCTGTACCATCCAGGGCGGCGTGAATGAGGATCACCTGCCAGTCATTGCCGACCTTTTTGAAGGTCATGGTGTTGATCCCCTTCATTTGGCTCGTACCTTCATCAAGCGTGTAATTGAAGGCAGCCCAGGCGCCATTGTCCCAGGTCTGGCCGACCAGGTTTGTGATCGCCAGCTTCTTTGGCGGATTACCTTGCAGGAGTCTCCCAATAAAGAAACTCGCAGGAAGTACATGGATATCGCCATCGGCCCACATCGCATCGGCAGCGACCACTTTCTGAATATAGGCCATATCCTGTTTATTTATCGCGTTAACGATACCATTTACCAAATCGGCCACAGGGCCGGTGAACGGCGCAGGCCGGCCTCTTTGCGCCGGCGCAACCGTACCGAACGTGACGATCAGGATGATCAGTAGAATCAGTTTTTTCATAGCTTCTCCTTGCCGCAACTTTGTAGGACCTTCGAGATTCTACAATTGAATCTCGCGCAGCCTCAACTGCGGAGAATTCCCGAAATGCGTGCGGACGTACTCAGCCTGGATGATTCGAATGCCGATATGTTCAGACATCCTGATTTCAGGGAAATCACGATGAGACGAACGCGGGCTAAAGCCCGCGACTACAGGGGCGAGCTAACCCTGAGCTAACCCGCCGACGTACATGTAGTCGCGGGCTTTAGCCCGCGTTCGTCTCATTCTGTTTTCATTCGCGAAAGGGATACTTTGGGCGACATCAGGATATCTGAAAGATGGATCCCGGGATTTCGTTCAAGAAGCTGGAGGCGCTCGTCGCCGGCGCGGCCCGCGCCTCGTGTCCGCCTCTTCTAACAGATCCTGGCAGCTGTCCGTGGCAGATGCTGTCCAGGAAGTGCCACGGCGCCATCTCCAGACCGAGCTGATGAACCCGGTCATCGGCGGCCTTGAAGCCCCCATAAGTCGACGAACACGCGGGTATTAGAACCGGAACGCGTCCGCCACGCCATCAAAGACGTTTCGCTTGGCCCCGCCCCGCTTTAGGAAACTCTGCGGAGATAAGCCATGCCGAATCAATGAACTCTGAACTCGATCGGCGGAGTTCCGAGCTCAATCGACAGAGCTCTGAGCTCAATCGGCGGAGCTCTGAACTCAATCGACGGAGCTCCGAACTCAATCGACGGAGCTCCGAACTCAATCGACGGAGTTCTTGAACTCAATCGACGGAGTTCCGGACTCAATCGACGGAGTTCTGAACTCAATCGACGGAGTTCCGGACTCAATCGACGGAGTTCTGAACTCAATCGACGGAGTTCCGGACTCAATCGACGGAGTTCTGAACTCGATCGACGGAGTTCTGAACTCGATCGACGGAGTTCCGAGCTCAATCGGCGGAGTTCCGGACTCGATCGACGGAGTTCCGGACTCGATCGATCGGGTTTAGAACTGACTGAGTGGGAGTGTCCCTCGAATGAGTGCAGGTCGGAGCTCCGACAGTTGAGATCGCAACTCCCTGGAGCCGGCTCTATAGGGGTGAGCGGCTGTGGTAGGGACCGGTGCGGCCCCCTGTACGGATAGAACTGTTCACTTTACTTCTTGCGGCCGCGGCGTTTGGCGAGATCATCCGGCGCTGGTGCATGGCGGCGTTGGCGAGGGGGTCTTTTGGCTACAGTATAGAATCTCCGGGCTGACTGCCCAGGTCTTGCAGTGGTTTCCTGATCGCTTGATTCTGCCAACCGTCCCGCATGGCGTCAGGAACAATGGCCTCAAGTGTCGTTTAAATGATTGATTCCTGGAATTATTTGGAGTTTACGGCGGGGGCGTCCGTGATTCCATTACGGTTCAGATGGCATCAGGAACTTGGAGAGAAATGAAATAGCCGGTGACTCCAGGCCAAAGGATCGGAGGCTGAGGGGCTGTTCAGGAAAAACGTGGCCATCGCAACCCGACAATTGGGAAATGAAGCGCAATCGCCGATTGCAGGTCAGCAACCGCCAATTGTCGGGCTGCAGGCTGCAACCGTTAATCGACAATCCACATGTCGTGCCGGCAAATTCGTGAGACGACACGTTGCAATCGTAATTGCAGCCCACAACCATTTTCCGGCTCATTATGATTTCATCGACCGTTCAAAAAAGTCCGCTGAAGTCAGGATGTCTGAACGTTC
>Ga0209376_1005766_pt1 | contig 10172 bp, 12 predicted proteins | sample GraSoiAngelo_134_FD_185891 | JGI IMG/M metagenome (GOLD analysis project Ga0209376, IMG submission 185891) | Grasslands soil microbial communities from the Angelo Coastal Reserve, California, USA - 14_0929_05_30cm (SPAdes) (version 2) | ecosystem: Environmental > Terrestrial > Soil > Grasslands ... | reverse complement strand
GATGACGACCATGTGGACGGCCCCGCCCAGGATGACCGGCAGCGCCAGCCAGAGCACCTGCCCCGCGCGCGCCATCAGCAGATCAGCATGGCGTCACCTCCTCGTCCGAGAGAAGGCAGGCCGCGTGCCAGCCGCGATCGGCGCCGCGGCTTCAGCGAACCCGGGGACTTGGCGGTGAGCCTAACGCTGGAAGTCGGGCGTCCTGGTCATCCCGTGAACATGGGACGGACAGCCGATGCGTAGCCCGCCAGGAACTCGCTCGCCCCTACCGGCCCCGGCGTGCGGTCCACCCACTCGAGCGCGAGCGCCTCCGGCGCCCCGCCGCGCGCACGGCAGGCGTGGGCGAGGGCGGGATCGTCGAGCGGGCGGCGCACGTGCGGCGCCGCGAGGGACCTGGTGCGCGCGGCCTCGCGGCGACCCCACACCATCTGCACCAGGCAGCGGTTCGCCAGGCTCGCCTGGCGGTAGACGCCGTCGAGGAGCCAGTGCGCCGAGGCGCCGTGCGTCGCCTCGGCGCGCGTCCACGCGAGCCAGCGGTGGGCGACGAACTCGTGCGCGACGAGATCCGTCGAGGCGAGGACGAGGCCCGCAGCCGGCCGCGCCACGTAGCCGAAGTCGGGCCCGAAGGTCGTCTGCACGGCGGTGGCGTCGGTCACGACCAGCCGCAAGCGGTCGGCGATCGCCGGCAGGCGGTTCACCTGCGCGAACTTCTCGGCGAAGGAGTCGGCATCGCGATGCAGCTCGAGGCGGCTGTCCTCGCGCAGCCAGCCGACGCCGAGCTTGAGCCCGAGCGTCGCGAAGGCGAGGGTGTGATGGCTGACGCGTGGCAGGTAGACGATGTGGTCCGCCTCGGCCGCCGCGCGCGCAATCCACACCTCGTCGCGCCAGTGGCCACCGCCGGGGACGCGCTCGGCCCGGTAGGCGTCGTAGCCCGCCTCCTCGAAGGCGAGCGGCACCGCCCCCGCGGCCGCGGCGGCCTGCCAGAGACCGTTCTGCTGCATGAGGGCGCGCGTCGAGCCCTTGCGCTCGTTGCGCGTGTGGTGGACCAGGTGCACGCCGGCCTGATCACCGACCCACACCGTGCCCGCGCCGCGCGCGTAGAGGAGCCGCGCCAGCGCGAAGAGCGCGGCGGGCGAGCTGGTGGCGGGAAAGCGGCTCCCGGAGTTCGAAGCGACCTTGACCAGGACGCGGTCGCCGGGGGCGAGCCAGGCGAAGTCGGTCGCCGCGTCGACGACGCCCCGGAGCGCTCGCTCGAAGGCGCCCGGCTCGCCCGCGGGCACCCAGCCCGCGGCGACATGCGGCCGGTAGCCCTCGCACACCGCGGGCGGATCGCTCGCCGTGACCGCATCCAGGCGCAGCGGAAACGCCAGGCTCGCGACCGAGGCCCCCAACCCGCGCAACACCGCGCGCCGCGAGAGAGACGGCGCCATCCGCCGCTCGCTGTAGCACCCCGTCCCCCCGGGTGTCGAGGTGATGTGCCGATTTTTTCAGGGCGCCGGGGGCGCCGGGGCGCCCTGGCGGCGGTGCGCCTGGTCTAGTCGGCGGGCTTCTCCGGGCGCTTGCGTGCGGTCTCGGTCACGTCGAGGGCGTCCTGTCCGGGATGGAGGCGCAGGCGCTCGAGGGTCTGGAGGACCTCGCGGGCGGGGAACGTGGCCGGCGGAGCCGGCGGCTCCGTCCTCTGCTCCTGTATCCGGGGCGCGGCGCGCCCGCCGTGCTCGGCGGCGAGGGCCGGGGTGACCGCGACTGCCAGCGCAAGAGCCATGACGATGCTGCGCTTGCGTGTCACGTCCCATTGCTGGGCGCGAAAAGGGCGTCCGTCAAGCCCCCCGGGGACGTGAGCGCAGGGTCTCCATCGCTTGCCTCCTCGCGTGCCGGCGCCTACGGTCCGCCCCCATGCCGCTCGGCGGCAAGCTGCGTCCCGGCGGTCCGCTCGCCGCCGCCCTCGCGGCGGGCCTGGTGGTGCGTGTCGCGCGCCTCCTGCGCGATCCGCTCATGCATCCCGACGGGCCCGCGTACCTGGAGCTGGCGCGCGCGCTGCTGCGCGGGAAGGTCCTGGCGGTGCTCGGCGGGTACTACTCGCCGCTCTATCCCGCCGCCGTGGCCGGGCTCGCGGCGACCGGGCTCCGCCTCGAGCTGGCCGGGCGCGCGACGGCGCTGCTCGCCGGCCTCGCCGCGCTGCCGCTCCTCCATGTGCTCGCGCGGCGTTGCGCGGGGGAGCGCGCGGCGGACGCCGCGGTCCTGGTCGCCGCGGTGCACCCGGCGCTCGTGAAGGCTTCCGCGCAGGTGCTCCCCGAGACGCTCGCCGGCGCGCTCCTGCTCGCCTGGCTGGTCGCGCGCCGCGCCGCCATCGCCGGGGCGCTCGCCGGGGGGGCGTACCTGGCACGTCCGGAAGGTGTCCTGCTGCTGCCGCTCGGCCTCTGGCGCCTCCGCCGCGCGCACCTCCGCGCACTCGTCCTCTACGCGGGCGCCGCCGTGGCCGTCATGGCGCCGGCGCTGCTCGCGCTCCGCGCCGAGACCGGGCACTGGCAGCTCTCGCCGCGCGAGGCGCGCTTAGCGCTCCTGACCGGCGTCCCCGGGGCGACCACGCTCGCCGAGGCCGCGCTCCGGAACCCGGCGGCGCTCCTCGCGCGCATGGCGGAGGGCGTGGCGCGGCAGGTGCTCTACGACGCGACGGCGCTCGGGCCGCTCTGCGCGATCCCGTTCCTCCTGGGCGTCGGGGCCGCGCGCGAGACGCGCGGGCCGCTCGCCGTCGCGGCCTGGTTCACGGCGCTCCCGCTGGCGCTGAACCCGAGCCCGCGCTACGCGGTGCCGCTCGTCCCCCTCCTCCTGCCGGCGACGGCCGCGGGCCTGCTCGCCCTCGGCGAGCGCCTGGGACGACACGCGCGAGTTGCGACGGCCGCGCTCGGCGTGGCGCTCGTCGTGCAGGCCCTCTGGGTGAGCCACCCCTTCGACGCCGCCTGCTCGCGCGAGGTGAGCCGGCTGGTGCTCGAGCGCTACGGGCCGGGTCAGGCGCTCGTCGCCGTCGACGGGCGCTTCGCCTACGGCGCGCGCGGGCGGGCTCTGGTGCCGCCGACGACCGATCCGGACGATGCGCTCGCGCTCGCGCGCCGGAGCGGGGCGCGCCTCTGGCTGACGCGCCCCGCGTGGATCCGCCCGCCCTGGACGCCGCCCGCGGACGCGCGCGCCGTGGCCCATCCGTGCGGCGGGACCTTCGTCCTCTTCGAGGTGGGCGGCTAGAGATCGCGCGCGGCCGGCACGACCTCCTCGGCGAGGAGACGGAGCGTCTCCGCCTCGGCGCGGTCGTGAAGGAAGAAGACGACGCCCTGCACGCCGAGCCGCGCGCGCTCACGGAGGCGCGCCACGACGTCGTCCGGCGTTCCGCAGTAGCCGCCCGCCGCGAAGCCCCACCCGGGCCCGGCGAAGCGGCGCTCGGCCAGGGCGCGCGCGTCGTCCACCCGCGCGCGCGTCGGGGCGAGCGCGAGCACCGCCTCCTCCGTGACCCGCAGGCTCGCTGGATCGCGGCCGATGCGCTCGCATTCGCGACGCAGCACTTGGAGCTTCCGCGGCAGCTCGGCGAGCGCGTAGGTAGGGCAGTTCCACACGTCGGCGTGCCGGGCGACGAGGGGGAGGGTGCGCTTCTCGCCCGCGCCGCCGACGTGGATCGGCGGGTGCGGCCGCTGCACGGGACGCGGCCGGCTGGGCGCGGCGCGCAGGCGGTAGTAGCGGCCGTCGTAGGAGGGCGCGTCCGCGGTGAAGAGGAGACGGATCACCTCGAGCGCCTCGGCGAGCCGGCCGGCGCGCTCGGCCGCCTTCGGGAAGTCGAGGCCGAACTCGGCGAACTCGGGCGCGTGCGAGCCGCTGCCGAGGCCGAGATCGAGGCGGCCGCCGCTCGCGTGGTCGAGCGTGATCGCCATCTTCGCGAGGAGCGCCGGATGGCGGAAGCCGTTGGCGAGCACGAGGTGGCCGAGGCGCACGCGCTCGGTTACCGCCGCGAGCGCCGCCGCCGTCGTCCACGCCTCGAAGGAGGGCACCGTCGGCAGCCCCGGCGGGTAGAGATGGTCCATGAACCAGACCGAGTGGATGCCGAGACGATCGCAGGCGATGACGCGCGCGCGGAGGTCGTCCCACGAGAGGCCGACCTGCGGGAGGTAGACGCCGATCTCGAAGGGCACCGCAGGCAGCTTAGGGGAGGGGCGGATCGTGGGGCAAGCGTGCTGACTCGCTTGCCCCGCTGCGCCAGGTGCGGCAGGAATGGGGCGCGATGGGCCTCACGAGCCTCAAGGTTCGCCTGAGCAATCCACGCGACCGTCGACTGGCGGTCGAGGAGGAGCTGCTCGTCGATTTCAGGAGCCATCTACGCCGTGATACCCGCACATGTCCTCCGGCGCATCGGGGTGCGGCCGCGGGGTGAGGAGAGGTTCACGCTCATCGACGGCACGCACGTCACCCGCGAGGTCGGGACGGTCTTCTTCGAGATGGACGACCGCGAGGGAGCCTCGAAGGTCATCTTCGGACGGCGCGGAGACGCGCGCCTCATCGGCGCCGTGGCGCTGGAGGAGCTGGGGCTAATGCTCGATCCTCTGAAGCGCCGGCTGCGCCCGCTCCGGCTCATGCTCGCGTGAGCCCGGCGGACGTTTCCACGACGGGAGAAGCGCCTTCCCCGCCGCGCGCGGTCATAGTACACGCGCCTTGATGAAGCTCTACGACTACCTGCCCTCCGGCAACGGCTACAAGGTCCGCCTCCTGCTCTCTCAGCTCGGCCACCGCTTCACGCTGATCGAGAAGGACCTCACGAAGGGCGAGACGCGCACGCCGGAGTTCCTCGCCCTGAACCCGAACGGCCGCATCCCGGTCCTCGAGCTCGACGACGGCCGCCACCTCTCCGAGTCGGACGCGATCCTCTTCTATCTGGCCGAGGGGACGCCTTTCCTGCCCGAGGAGCGCTTCGCGCGCGCCGACGTGCTGCGCTGGATGTTCTTCGAGCAGTACAGCCACGAGCCGTACATCGCCGTGGCGCGCGCCTGGCTCCACGTGTTCACCGGCCCGCCGGTCGAGCCCGACCGGCTGCGGGAGAAGATGGAGGGCGGCTACCGGGCGCTCGACGTGATGGAGCGCCACCTCGCTGCGCGGCGCTTCTTCGTGGACGAGCGCTACACGATCGCCGACATCGCGCTCTACGCCTACACGCACGTCGCCCACGAGGGCGATTTTCACTTGGAGCGCTACCCGCACATCCGCACCTGGCTCGCGCGCGTCGCGAGCCAGCCGGGCCACGTGCCGATCACGCAGCGGAAGTTCGACTGAGCCATGCCCGCGCACCGCGACCTCATCGTCGAGCAGTTCACCAAGCAGGCGGTGCCGTTCTCGACCGCGCCGGGCGTGCGCGACGAGGAGGCGCTGCGGCTGCTGGTCGACTTCGCCGGGGCGGGGCCCGAGGACACGGTGCTCGACGTCGCCTGCGGCCCGGGGCTCGTGGTGTGCGCCCTCGCCGCGGTGGTGCGCCACGCGACCGGCATCGACGTGACGCCCGCGATGATCGAGCGGGCGCGGGCACTCGCGGCGGAGAAGAGCCTCCGGAACGTCACCTGGCAGGTGGGCGACGTGCTGCCGCTCCCGTATCCCGACGACGCGTTCTCGCTCGTCGTCTCGCGCTTCGCGTTCCACCACTTCCCCGAGCCGCGCGCCGTGCTCGCCGAGATGGAGCGCGTGTGCGCGCCGGGGGGGCGGGTCGTGCTGGTGGACGTCGCGGCGTCGGACGATCCGGCGAAGGCGGCGGCCCTGAACCGCATGGAGAAGCTCCGCGATCCGTCGCATGTGTGCGCGCTGACGCTCGCCGAGCTGCGTGCGCTCTTCGGCGAGGTGGGCCTCCCGGCGCCGCGCGCGGCGTTCTACCAGCTCAAGTCGGAGCTGGAGGGGCTGCTCGAGCGGTCGTTTCCGGAGGCGGGGGACGCGGAGAGGGTCCGGCGGATGCTCATCGACTCGCTCGCGGACGACGGGCTCGGCCTGGGGACGCGCCGGCGCGGGGGCGGCGAGATCGTGTTCGCGTATCCAGTTGCGATGCTCGCGGCAGGCAAGAGGGCGGCGGGAGGTTGAAGGTCGCTTCCGCCAGCGAGTCCGTTCCGCACCCGGGCGAGTAACACGCCCGGTACCGCGTTTTAGACCGACCGATCACCGTCCTGCGCAATGTGGCGGCACGGCGCACCGGCGGCTCATGCGATGATGCTTGGGAGGCTAGCGCTCGACGTCCCAGGGGCGCTCCCACCACCGCATCGTGCGCCTCTGGCTCAAGATCGGATGGAGACGCCTTTGCAGCTCGAGTACCAGCGCGACCTTCTCCCGAAACGGACGACGGGTCATCTCGCGCCGCCAGGCTGCCTTGGCGCGCGCCTGCGCTTCGAGTAGCTGCCTCGTCGGACGCGCTCGTTCTCTATTGGCAGTCAATGGGCGTCACCCGCTGATTCCATACTTGCGGAGCAGCGTTTGAAGCGCCTTGTCGTCGACCGCTCCCGACTGCCGCAAGACCTCCACCCGCTCCCGTCGCTTCGCTCCCCCCGCCTGAAGCCAAAGCGCGCAGAGGTGTTCGGGGCGCATGACGCGAAAGGGGACACCGTCTAGCTCTTGCGCCACCGCCGTCTGGATCGCCTCATCCGACAGTTCGTTCGGCGACACGAGGAACTGTACCGGTGTACCATGAATCATCACGTGCTCGGCCGCCACCTCGAACCCGCGCTTCCGGAGGACCGAATACAACGGTTCGAGGGAGATGATCGGGGAGCCGGTTTCGGACTCGGGCAGGAGTGCGAAGATGTCGAGGTCGAAAGTCACTGTTGGCTCGGCCCAGAACACCATCGCCATCGCGCCACCGACCGCATACCGTTCGACGATACCCTCGGCTTCGAGCTCGTTCAGCACACGGAAAGCGTCCGCCAGCGACGGCACGGTTCCTAAGCTCACCCCCCGCGGGGTAAAGGTCAACACCGTCACGGAACCTGCTGTTGCGTCGTCGCCAGGGGCGGTAGGGCGTCGCCAGCGCGCTACGCTTGACCGGCATCGGGCCGGGCGAATGTGGGTTCCCAGGTCGCGTGTCCTCTGATGCTCGCCTTCACGGGCGGGAGCCGCGCAGCCGACGTGGCGCTCACGCCACGCGCTCGACGAACGCGCACAGGACGTCGATCGCCCGCTCCCGGTCGATCTCGTTGAAGGCTTCGTGGCTGCCCCCCTCATGCTCGTACGCGGTGAAGTCCGGGCCGCGCAGCCGCTCGATCGCCGGACGCACGAACCCGATGGGGACCAGGGGGTCTTCGCTGCCGTGGATCCAGAGCAGCGGTAGGTCGGCGAAGCCCGGCCCGCGGTCGACGGCCTCCTGTGCGCGCCCCAGGGCGGCGATGGTCGGCCGTTTCCAGGCCCCGTGCCAGACGAGCGGGTCGGCGGCGTACGCCTCGCCGACCGCGGCATCGCGCGAGAGGGCGGTGACGTCGAGCGGCTGATCGGCCAAGCCGGCGTCGATCATCTGCGCGAGCGCCGGCCCGAGGCCGATCGCCGGGCCCGAGAGGGCGAGCCCGGCCAGCCGCCGCCGCTCGGCGCGCTGCGCCAGGCGCGTGGCGATCAAGCCGCCCATCGAGTGCCCGAGGAGGACGACCGGCAGCCCTGGGCAGGCGGCCTGCGCGCGCTCGACGACCCGCACCACGTCGTCCACCACGTGCTCGACGTCCGCGATGACGACGCGCTCGCCCGCGGAACGGCCGTGCCCGAGGTGATCGGGGCCGTACACCGCGGCCCCACGCGCGCGGAGCGCGCGGGCGACGTGGTCGTAGCGCTCGATGTGCTCGCCGTAGCCGTGCGCGATGACGACCAGGCGCCGCGCCCCGGGGTGCTCCCAGACGCGGACGCTGACTCTCCCCTCGCTGCCGTCGAATTCGAACCGCATCGGGCCTCCGTGCCGGCTACGCCTCGAGCCGCTTCACCACCTCCGCGAACGCCCGCTCCGCCATCACGCGCATCTCCGCGTCGGTCCGGTCCTGGACCGGGTGCGGCACGTAGACGGCGGCCGGCGCGAAGCCGAGCGCTTTCGCCTGCCGCTCGGCGCCGTCGACGAACTCCTCGGTCGCGACGAAGACCGAGGGCACGCCGCGCGTCTCGAGATCGACGATGTCGTGCACACTGCACGACGTGCACGACCCTCAATCGGCGAGCGCTTCGATGACGGCGTCGCAGCGTGTGGCGATCTCGTGGCGCAGATCGGCGGGCGCGGGTTTGGTGAAGGTCGGCTTGCTGAAGCGGAGGGTGGCGATGCCGCGAGCGCGCAGGAGCTCCTCGAGGCGGTCGAGGAACACGTCGCCCCGCGGCTTCGCGATGTCGAGCAGCCCGACGGTCTTCCCGGCGAGCGAGGATGGCCGGGCGACGCGCTCGCGGATCGCGAGCCGCCGCTCGCTGGTCGGATCGAGGAGGGTTCGCTGGTCGCTGTTCCGGTTCATGGTCTGATCTCCTTCATCACCGGCTCGCTGCCGAGCGCGCCGCTCGCCCAGCCGCCGATCATCATCGAGAAGAGTCCGGCGCGCCCGCCGCAGTGGACGAGGCGCAGCCCGTTCGGACGAAACTTGGGGAGCGTCGCGCTGGCGAGGCTCTCCGGCACGCCTTCGGCCATGCCGCCGGCGCCGCGCATCAGCTCGCGGCCGGGAATCTGCAGGAGCTCGTGCAGCCGCCCGAGGAGCGCTTGCTTCGACCACCCGGCCTCGCGGAAGACGCGCGCGTGCTCGGGGCCGATCGCCAGCAGGCAGTCGAAGACCATCACCAGCTTGGGGTGGTGGAGCGTGCGCAGGTTCGCGGCCAGCGTGCGCGCCAGCGACTCGGGGTCGCGCGCCTGCTGATCGACGATCGAGCGCGGGCCCTCGCCGGTGAAGAGCACGACCGCGTCGGTGCCCGGCCGTGCGCCGAAGTCGGCGGCGAGCGGCGGCCACGGCGAGCGCTCCTCGTCCTCCGCGAAGCAGAAGGCGATCTTGCCGGGGTTGCCGAAGGTCGCGCGGTCGACCTCGCCCGGCCGGCCGCCGCCGACGTTCCGCACCACGAGCTGGAGCGCACGGCCGATGGTCAGGTTGGCGCGGTTTCCCTGGCCGAAGACGTTGATGCCCGAGTTCATGCCGATGGCGTGGCGGATCGGGCCGTTGACGACGATCACGGGACCGACCGGCATGGTGGTCGCGAGCACGCCGTGGATGTTGAAGGCCTCGGTGCAGGCCGCCTCGACCGCTGCGAGGACGACGGGGAGGTACTCGGGCTTGCATCCCGCCATGACGGCGTTGATCGCCACCTTCTCGACCGTGCACTCGACCAGGTCGGGCGCCACGGTGGCCACGACCTCGTCGGGCGCGCGGGTGCTGCCCGCGAGCATGGCCAGCACCCGCTCCTCGGTCGGTGGCACGACGGGCAGGCCGTCGCTCCAGCCGCGCGCGAAGACGGCCTCATGCTCGTCCTCGCGGCGGGCGAGCTCCACGCGGCGGGCGCGGAGGCGCGAGCCCGCGAAGCGCACGAGCAGCTCGGCATGGCGGTCGGGATCGACCGACAGCGACCCGCAGCCCGGCCGCCAGGCGGGGAGGTCGGGGCCGAGCCCACCGACGCCGGTCAGCGCCTCCCATTCGCTGCGCTGCCAGCCGATCGCGCGCCCGACGATCTCGCCGTCGCGGACGCGGAGCAGCGTCGGCACCGTCTCGATCGCGTGATGCCACGAATTCTCGAGCGAACGATCGTCGACGATGCGTGTGCCTTCCGGGAACGCCGGATCGTCCTGCGTGAAGACGGTGAGCTCGGTCTCGCCGGCCAGGCGCGCGAGCACGGGCGCGACCAGCTGGCAGGTGGGGCACTCTCGCTTGACGAACGCGACGAGCCCCGGCGGGAGAGGCGGAGCGGCTGGCACGACGTTCCGTCCAGCATCTACGCCGCGGACGAAGCGCCGGTCAAGACGATTCGGCGACTGGTGTCGTCCTGTCGGACAGCCCGGCCGCCAGCCGGGAATGCGCGCGCCTCTGCGCGAACTCAGCCGAGCAGGCGATCCGCCGCCCCCTCCCCGCTGCGCACGCAGTCCGGCACCCCCACGCCGCGGTAGGCTGCGCCGGCGAGCGCGAGCGCCGGCAACGCCGCCGCGCGCGCCTCGATCGCCGCGACCCGCTCGAGGTGGC
>Ga0209376_1005764_pt1 | contig 10175 bp, 9 predicted proteins | sample GraSoiAngelo_134_FD_185891 | JGI IMG/M metagenome (GOLD analysis project Ga0209376, IMG submission 185891) | Grasslands soil microbial communities from the Angelo Coastal Reserve, California, USA - 14_0929_05_30cm (SPAdes) (version 2) | ecosystem: Environmental > Terrestrial > Soil > Grasslands ... | reverse complement strand
AGCGGCGACATCCCCAGCGATCGCGGGCTGTGGGTGTTCGGCATCCTTGCGCTCAAGCTCGGCCTGGACGCGTTCGGCCTGCGAGTCACCGTGCCCGCCAAAGCCAAGGCTCAGGTCAAGACTGCCGCACCTGCCTCCTAGATAGCCGGCGCTTGCCCCCGGTTTAGACAGAAGGGGCAAACGAGGGTCACCCGACCTCACGTCGGGGCCGTGCGTGCACCACGAGCTCCTCGCCGACCTGCTTGCCGGTCGAGATCACGACCCTCTCCCACAGCTGAAACGGAATCGCGCTCACGTGGCGGCGCACGGAGGGCGGGCCCGCGGATGTGTCCCAGCGCAACTCGCGCGTCAGATGGCGGCCCAGGGTCCATGTGCTTCGCGCGCCGCGCGCGGTGGTGACAAGCCACTCGATGTCGAAACCGGCCTCGTTCAGAAGCCGTCGCATCGTCGGGGGGTCGAAGATGATGAACGACTGTGGCCTAGGCTCGCGCTGTTCGGCGTGGCGATGACGAGGCGTCCGTTCGGGTCGAGGACGCGGCGGCACTCGCGAAGGGTGTCGAGCGGATCGTGCAGGTGCTCGATCACGTGGATCAGGGCGATGACGTCTGCGTATCCGTCCGGATGGCGCTGCTCGGACAGCCGGCCCCCGCGGACGTTAAGACCGTCACCGAGAGCGATTTCGACCGCTATGGGATCCGGCTCGACGCCCTCCACGCGCCAGCCGAGCCCACGCATGTAGGACAGCCACTCGCCGCTGCCACAGCCGACCTCGAGCAGCAGCGGGTCTCCGTCGCCCTTGCGAAGGTACATGGCCTGCCTCGACAGCTCGGCATCGCCACCCGGGTGCAGTAAGGACAGGGCGCGCGCCATTACCCGGGTACCGGGGCTGACGTTGGACCGGTAGCCGAGGCGCCGTCTGACGTGGTAATCCGTGACCGCCGCGTAAATGCGCCGAATACCTTGTGCCTCGGATCGAGCGTGCGTGTAGTAGGTGCTGTACGCGAGGTGGATGTCCTCCTCGATCGGCACCGGGTCGAGCCACAGCAGGCCGCACCGCGGGCATCGACTCATGCTCCACGCGCCTTGGGTCGAGAAAAGGCGGTCGTGCAGGTCTTCGTAGAGCGTCGCGCCGTCATGTCCGCACAAGGGGCACGATGGTCGCGGGCGAACCCTCAGAAGCAGCTTGGCAGGAGCGTGTCCGGGGCCTATTTGCGACACTCTAAGGGTGACTGCCGCCTCCTGGCTCAGCCGCAAGGGCCGTGCACTGCTGCGCTACGGCCCTGGATTTGCGATCGAGGTCCTGATCTTCTGGGTCGTGCTCGAGACCTTCCAGCAGCTGAACTACGGCGGCCGCATCATCACCACGCCCCAGTCGCGCACCGCGCTGCTCCTCTCCGTCGCGTTCGTCGGGCTCGCGATGGGCGCCGCCGAGGCGCGCTTCAAGCTCTACCGCCGGATCTGGAAGGTGGCGGGCATCCACGATGCGATCGCGACCGGTTTCGCCGTGGTCGAGGCGTCGCTCCTCATCGCCCTGGCCAACTGGGTCCTGCCCGGTGACTACCGCGTGTTCCGGCTCGCCGTGCCCCTGCTGGCTGCGCCCGCGGCGCTGATGGGCATCGGCATCTTCCGCTTGCTGCCCCGCCTGATCTCGCGAGCTCCAGCGACCGGCAGCCGGCTTCTGATCGTGACCACGTCGGCCTCTCACCCGTCCGTGAGAGAGCTCGTGCAGTCGCCGAGCCCGGAGTGGCAGGCGGTGGGGATCGTCACCATGGACGGGCGCCAGCTCAACCAGACGGTGCTCGGAACACGCGTGGTCGGCCACGTCGACGACCTGAAGCAGCTCCTCGAATCGACCGAGGCGGATGGTGTCGCCTTCGTCCTCGACCGCGACTCGCGGCCGGAGGACAAGGAGATGTTCAACGTCAGCCTGCAGGCCGGCCTGCCGCTGTTCATCGTCCCGGCGGCCGAAAACTTGATGGGCCGCCACCACAGCGCGCGCCTGCGGCAGCTGTCGGCCGACGACCTGGTGGGCAGGACGCACCGCCAGCTCGAGGTCGAGCAGGCGCGTGAGCACGTCGCGGGCAAGACGGTACTCGTCACGGGCGCCGCCGGCTCGGTCGGCTCGGAACTGACGCGACTGCTCGCCGGCCTCGCCCCGCAGCGCCTCGTCCTGGTCGACAACAACGAGAGCGGTCTGTTCGACATCACCGAAGAGCTGCGGATGGCGCTGCCGATCGACATCCGCGAAGCGCTGGTCTCCATCACCGACCGCGAAAAATTGCTGACGGTCTTCGCCGAGGAGCGGCCGGACGTCGTCTTCCACGCGGCGGCCTACAAGCACGTGCCCATGATGGAGGCGCATCCTGCCCAGGCCGTGACCACCAACGTGATCGGCACATACAACACACTGCGCTGCGCCGAGGCCGCGGGCGTGAACAGCTTCGTGCTGATCTCCACCGACAAGGCGGTCGCGCGCCACTCCGTGATGGGGTGCACAAAGCGACTTTGCGAGCAGATGATCCTCGGCTGGCGCGGCGAGATGACGTGCTGGGCGGTGCGCTTCGGCAACGTCGTGGGCAGCCGCGGGAGCGTTGTTCCGCTGTTCGAAAGGCAGATCGAGCAGGGCGGACCGGTGACGATCACGCACCCGGAGATGACGCGCTACATGATGACAATCCGCGAGGCCGTCTCCCTTGTGATCAAGACGCTCACCGTCGCCAAGGCCGGCCACGTCTACATGCTCGACATGGGCGAGCCGATGCGGATCGTCAGCCTCGCGGAGGCGCTGGTCCGAGCGCGCGGCCTGCGGCCTGGCGAGGACATCGAGATCGTCTACACCGGGCTGCGGGCCGGCGAGCGGTTGCACGAAGAGCTGCTCGGGCCGGACGAGGGCTCGCGGCCAACAGACCATCCGGCGATCATGGAAGTCGTCTCGCCGCGGAACTTCAGCCCTGAGAGCCTCGAGTGGACGATTCGCCGCCTCGACGAGCTGGCGCGCGAGGGCCGCGCCGACGAGCTGGTGCGGACGCTGAAGCTGGCGGCCAGCGACCAGCCGCCTGCGCCACCCGAAGAGCCACGAATCGAGCGGCAGCGGGACGTCCGTCGAGCGAACGATGACTCGTAACACCGAGTCCAAGCTGCTCCGCACCGAGCAGGAGAGGGCGGTCGGATCGGCGATTGAAAAGGTCTTCAACGCGAGCGCCGACCCGGTCGAGATCAGGATCGAGAACTTCCCCAAGTACGTGCGGCGCCAGCACCTCACCAGGCTCCTGGCCCTGTACGAGATTTTCAAGCGGATCTTGCCCGTCAAAGGCTCGATCGTCGAGTGCGGCGTGAACCGCGGCTACGGCTTGATGGCGTGGGCGAAGCTGAGCGCGGTGCTCGAGCCGGTCAACCTCACTCGGCGCATCTACGGCTTCGACAGCTTCGCCGGCTTCCCCGCGGTGAGCGACAAAGACCACACCGGCCCGGGCTGGAAGACGGCTGAGGTCGGCGGCCTGCAGGCCGACTCGTACGACGAGCTGCTCGAGCTGATCAGCATCAACGACAAGGACCGTTTCCTCGGCCACATCCCGAAGGTCGAGCTGATCAAGGGCGACGCGACCGAGACGATCCCCCGCTTCATGAAGGACCACCCGCATCTTGTGGTGAGCCTGCTCTTCCTCGACTTCGACCTCTACGAGCCGACGAAAGCCGCGCTGGAGGCGTTCGTCCCGCGCATGCCGAAGGGCGCGATCCTCGCGTTCGACGAGCTCGACAACCCGATCTGGCCGGGCGAGACGCTCGCCCTGCTCGATGCCGTCGGCATCCGCAAGCTCGAGCTGGAGCGATTCGATTTCGACCCCTACATCGCCTTCGCGAGGACTTCTTGAAGCCAGCTGCTGACCAGGATCTCAATGCGCTCGCGAAGCGGCTTCGCTCGCATGCGCTGCGCATGATCAGCGCGGCCAAGACATCTCATATCGGTTCGTGCCTTTCGGTCGCCGACATCCTGGCCGTGCTGTACGGCTCGATCCTGCGCGTCGATCCGAAAAGGCCGGGGTGGCCGGAGCGCGACCGGCTGATCATGTCCAAGGGCCACGCGGCGGCGATCCTCTACGCTGCGGTGGCGGAGGCCGGGTTCATGCCGACCGAGGCGCTCGCCGAGTACGCGCGCAACGGTGGCCAGCTCTACGGGCACGCGACGCACTGGGGCGTGCCGGGGGTCGAGATGTCGAGCGGGTCGCTTGGCCACGGCCTGCCCGTCGGAGCCGGCATGGCGCTCACCGCCAAGCGCGCCGGCGCGAACTGGCGCGTTTTCGTCGTCATGAGCGACGGCGAGTGCGACGAAGGCTCGAACTGGGAGGCGATCCTGTTCGCGGGACATCACCAGCTCGACAACCTCAACATCGTGATCGACTACAACAAGATCCAGAGCCTCGACCGGGTCGAGAAGACGCTTCGCCTCGAACCGCTGGCGGACAAGCTCCGCGCCTTCGGCTGGGAGGTGCGCGAGGTCGACGGCCACGACGTGCGCGCGCTGCGCGAGGCGTTCGAGGCGCTCCCGCTGGCAGCGGCCAAGCCCAACGCGATCATCGCGCACACCGTCAAGGGCAAGGGCGTGAGCTGGATGGAGGGCAAGGTGCTGTGGCACTACAGGGCGCCGACGCCCGAGGAGCTCGAGACCGCGCTGGCCGAGGTGGCGGCGTCGTGAGGACGGCGTTCATCCAGACGCTCAACGAGCTGGCCGATCGCGACGAGCGCGTCTGCCTGATCGTCGGCGACCTCGGCTACTCGGTGATCGAAGAGTTCGCGAGCAAGCACCCCGACCAGTTCGTCAACGCGGGGGTTTCAGAGCAGAACATGATTGGCCTCGCCGTCGGGATGGCGCTCACCGGCAAGGTCGTTTTCACCTACTCGATCGGCAACTTCGGCACCCTCCGCTGCCTGGAGCAGATCCGTAACGACGTCTGCTACCACCGCGCCGAGGTCAAGGTCGTCGCGGTCGGCGGCGGGCTCGCCTACGGCAACCTCGGCGTGACGCACCACGCTTCGGAGGACGTCGCGATCATGCGCTCGCTGCCCAACATGACGGTGGTCGCGCCGGGAGACCCGGTCGAGGCACGCCTGGCCACGCGCGCCGTGGTCGCGCTGAACGGGCCATGCTACTTGAGACTCGGCAAAGCCGGCGAGCCTGTCGTCCACGCCAAGGAACCCGATTTCGCGCTCGGGCGCGCGATCACTCTGTTGGATGGATCAGACGTGACGCTGATCGCCTCGGGCGGCATGCTCGCCACCTCGGACAGGGTCGCGCGCGCCCTGACCGATCAGGGGCTCGGGGTGCGGCTGATCAGCATGCACACGGTCAAGCCGGTCGACCGCCAGGCGATCACGCGCGCCGCGACCGAGACCCGCTACGTCTTCACGCTCGAGGAGCACAGCGTCGAGGGCGGCCTCGGCGGCGCAGTGGCGGAGGTGATGGCAGAGATCGAGGCGCCGCATGCGCCGCTCAAGCGGATCGGCCTGCGGCCGGAGTTCAACACAACCGTCGGCGATCAGACTTACCTGAAGAAGGTGCACGGTCTCGACGAGGAGACAGTCCTGAAAACGATCCAGCAGATAATCACGAGGAGCTATGGACGTGTCGGTTAGGTTCTGGGAACCGGGCAAGGAGTTTCAGCGCATCGAGCAGGAAGTAATGGCGACGATGCGCGATGTGCTTTCGAAAGGTGACCTGATCATGCGCGAGCAGATGGTCGACTTCGAGCGCAACCTGGCGGCTTTCGTCGGCACGGCCGACGCGGTCGGCGTGAGCAACTGCACAGACGGCATGCGGCTCCTGCTTGAGGCTGCAGGAATCGGCCCCGGCGACGAGGTCATCACCGTCTCGCACACGTTCATGGCCACCATGGCGGTGGTCCACCAGGTCGGCGCCACGCCCGTTCTCGTCGATGTCGGCGACGACCATGTCATGAACGTTGACCTGGTCGAGAAGGCGATCACGCGCCGCACCAAGGCGATCATGCCCGTGCACCTGAACGGCCGGCTGGTGGTCATGGACCGGCTGATGGAGATCGCCCACAAGCACGACCTGCTCGTCATCGAAGACTCCGCCCAGGCGTTGGGCGGCGCCTACCTCGGTGTGCGCGGGGGGGCGTGGGGCCTGGCCGGCGCCTTCAGCTTCTACCCCGCCAAGCTCCTTGGCGCCTACGGCGACGCCGGGGCGATCGTGACCAGCGACACTCAGCTCGCCAACCGGGTGCGGGAGCTGCGCGACCACGGGCGCATCTCCAAGACCGGTTACTCGGGCTGGGGCTGGAACTGCCGCCTCGACAACCTGCAGGCCGCAGTCCTCGACCTCAAGCTGAAGAAGGTCCCCGATTGGATCAACCAGCGGCGAAGGCTCGCCGCCATTTATGACGAGGAGCTGGCGGACGTTGGTCGGATCAAACGCCCGGCGGGTCCAGACGGCGGACCACACTTCGACATCTACCAGAACTACGTCATCGAGGCAGATCGCCGCGACGAGCTCGTCGCCCACCTGGCGGCGAGGGGGATCGAGACGCTCGTCTCGCCGGGCCCGATTCCCAACCACAAGCAGCCGGTCGGCCTGGACCACTTCCACCTGCCGAAGACCGAGGACCTGTGCACACGCGTGCTGTCGCTGCCGCTCAACAACGAGCTGGATGAGGAGCAGGTGCTGGAGGTCGCGGCGGGGATCAAGGGCTTCTACTCCTGAGCCGAAGCCGGGGCGCCAAGCGCGCGTTCGACATCGCTCTCGCGTCCGCCGGCCTGGTCCTCGGCTCGCCGGTGATGCTTGCCATCTGGGGGCGGATCAAGCTCGACCGCGACGGTCCCGCGATCTACGCCGGGCGCCGTGTGGGCAAGGGCGGCCGCGAGTTCCGCATGTACAAGTTCCGGACGATGGTCACCAACGCGGACAGCGTCGGCGGCCCGAACACGCCGGACGACGATCCTCGCCTCACGAGGACCGGTCGCTTCCTGCGGCGCTACAAGCTCGACGAGCTGCCACAGCTGGTCAACGTGTTGCGCGGTGACATGAGCTTTGTCGGACCCCGACCGCAGGTCCCCGAAGAGGTGGCCAGCTACACGGCGCAGGAGCGAGAGATCCTGAGCGTCCGGCCGGGCATCAGCGACTGGGCGTCGCTGCGCTTCCACAACGAGGGCGAGATCCTGGCCGGGCAGCCCGACCCTGACCGCGCTTACGCCGAGCTGATTCGACCTGAGAAGATGCGCCTCGGACTCGAGTACGCCAAGCGCGGCACGTTTCGCGACGATGTCGATATCCTCGTCCGGACCGCGCTGCTTCCGTTCCGCAAGTGACCGGGGATTACACCGCCGTCACTGAGACGTGGGGGCTGCCCGCCTCGCCCGAGCAGCTGGCGATGCAGTACTTCCGCTACCGGATGGGCGCGGAGCTCGCACCAGGCGGAGCGGTGCTGGAGGTGGGATGCGGAAGCGGAATGGGACTTCCGTACCTGGAGGCGCACGCGCGGATGACCGTCGGCGGCGATTACACCATGGCCCTGCTGCGCGAGGCGCGCCGCCACCTTCCCGACGCGAATCTCGTCCGCATGGGGGCGGAGCACCTGCCGTTCGTGGATCACGCTTTCGACGCGGTGCTGATGCTGGAGATGATCTATTACGTCGCCGACCACGAGGCGGCGCTCGCCGAGTGCCGGCGGGTGTTGAAACCGGGCGGCAGGCTCCTGGTGTGCCTGCCCAACCGCGACCGCCCGGACTTCAACGCGAGCCCTTACAGCACCCGATATCCCAACCTCGGTGAGATCGCATCGCTTTTGCGCGATAGCGGCTTTGAGCCTCGCGTTTACGGCGCGTTTCCAGTCGAGGCGGCGTCCTCGCGCGATCGCGTGCTCGCTCCGCTGCGCCACCTCGCGGTGCGCTACCGGCTGATTCCGAGCTCGATGCGGGCCAAGTCGATGCTCAAGCGAATCCTGTACGGCAAGCTGCCGGAGCTCGGCGTTGTGCGCGACGGCTTGGCCGATTACGCAGATCCTGTCGAGCTCGACGCATCCGCCGGATCAGATAGTCGGTTCAAGAATCTTTACGCCGTGGCCGTCGCGACGTCGCTGTGAGCGACTGATAACATGCCTCCGCAGTGTCTCTCCTAGAGGACGCTCTCCGGCCTGCCGAAGGTTCGCCGGCGGTCAGCGCGCAAGCCCAGGTCCTCCTCATCTGCGTCAACTATCGAAAGCCGACTGAGACTCGGCACTTCGTCTCCAGCGTGTGCGAGCAGACGCTGGACGTACCGATGGAAGTGATCGTGGTCGACAACAGCCCGGAGCCCGAGTTTGACTCGGCCGAGGCGCAGGTCAAGGTGTTCGCGAGCGGCAAGAACCTCGGTTACTTCGGCGGTGCAGCAGCCGCTTTGCGTGATTACCTGAAGTACCATCCGCTGCCGGACTGGGTGATCGTCTCCAATCCCGACGTCTCCCTGCCGGATCACGACGTGCTGCAGAAGCTGCTCGACTCGCATCGCGGTGACGCCGCCGTCATCGCACCCTCGATCCGCACGCTCAACTCGTTCGTCGAGCAGAACCCGTACATGCGCGTGCGGCCAACTCGATGGCGGATGCGCATGAACGCGCTGATCTTCAGCCACTATCCCGTCGACGCGGTATACCAGGGCCTGAGCTGGATCAAGCACCGAACTCTCCACGGCGTGACGACACAAGACCCCTCAGCGACCGCGGCCGTGAGCGAGAGGATCTACGCGCCGCACGGATCCTTCATCGCGCTCCACCGGAGCTATTTCGAGAAGGGCGGCACGCTGGACTACGGCGCTTTTCTCTTCGGAGAGGAGATCTTCGTCGCCGAGACCGCCCGCAGGCTCGGCCTGACCGTCTTGTTCGAGCCTTCGATCGTCATCGAGCACACCGAGCGCAGCACCGCGCACGGCCTGTGGAACCGCGAGACGTCGCGCTACCGAAGGCAGGCCTCGCGTTACCTCGCCCGCCACTTCTTCTGAGGTCGGCTCGTGAGCTGGCCGGCCGCAGCCATCTTCTTGCTCTTGCCTGCGATCGCGTGGGTGGCGCGTAGGTCGGGCGGGAGCTGGTACGCGCCGGCCGCGTTCTTCGCGGCGTTCTGGTGCGTCTTCGCCGGCCTGCCTCTGGTCGCGGGCCCGATCGGGGTGGCGCCGGCGGGGATGCTGTTTCTGGCCGCCGCGTGCGCAGCCGTGTTCGCCGGGGCGTGGCTGGCTCAAAAGCGGCCGGTCCCGGCCGATCCTCAACTCGAGGTGCGCGAGCCTCCACTGCTCGGCTGGCTGATCGCCGCGTGCACGGTGCTGGGGTTCGTGGTGGTCGGGATCATTCTCTACAGCGTCGAGACGAGCGGCAGCGCCGTGCCGATCCTGTCTTTCGACGCCATGGTGCAGACCATCCACAGGCTGGCCGTGGCGAGAAACGGCGGCACGTGGGAGGAGCCGGCCGCGGCTCGTGTGCTCACCACCGCAACCTACCTCGGACCGATGCTGAGCGGGCTCATGCTCGGCCTCCGCACCCAGGGTTGGTCGCGGTGGCTCTCGTTCGTCGTGCTTCTGCCGTCGGTCTTGATCACGGTGATACTGACGACGAAGTCATCGCTGTTGCTGCCGCTGGCTCTGGGAGCGAGCTCCTACCTGGCGGCGAGCATCGCCGGGGGCCGACGTCCGCGACTGGACCTGAAGCGCGCGGCCTTGGTGGCATGCGTGCTCGGACTCATCATTGGGGCTTTCTTTCTGATCCAGATGGCGCGCTACGCGGGGTGGGCTAGCGGCCGGCCGGAGGCGGTGGTCGAGTCCATGTGGCTCAACACATTTCCCTATCTCGGAGTTTTTTCCGGGTGGCTCGCGAGCTACGGCCTGTGGGACGGCCTCCATCTCACGTTCGGCCAGTACACGTTCGCCGGTGTGTTCGACCTCCTGCACATCCATACGCGTGTCGCCGGCCTGTATACCGAACAGGTTGTCATCAACGGCTCGGAGTACAACATCTACACCGCGTTTCGCGGCCTCGTGCAGGATTTCACGGTTCCGGGCGCCCTCGCCCTTCTCGTCCTCGTTGGATTCCTGGCCGAGCTGACCTACAAGCGCGCCCGGTCCGGCAGCCTCCTCTATGCCGGGCTGCTGGCGGCCTTCTATGCGGCGACACTGTGGAGCTTCGTCGTCGACATCTTCA
>Ga0209376_1005761_pt1 | contig 10180 bp, 8 predicted proteins | sample GraSoiAngelo_134_FD_185891 | JGI IMG/M metagenome (GOLD analysis project Ga0209376, IMG submission 185891) | Grasslands soil microbial communities from the Angelo Coastal Reserve, California, USA - 14_0929_05_30cm (SPAdes) (version 2) | ecosystem: Environmental > Terrestrial > Soil > Grasslands ... | reverse complement strand
CGTAATACTAATGGTGGTGAATGGCGGCATCACAGCTATTTTTCCGGATGCGACTCGGAAGTAATGCCTCCCGGTTGGCAGATTGTTCCCGATAAACGACGCCCTAGCCGTGACCGTTGGACTGCCAGCGACAAGCCGCCTTATCGTTCCCAATCCGCGGTTTGCCGACAATACGTCAAGTGGATTTGCGATCGGTAAGACACTACGGCGTTTCTTTGATGTTGTCCGGTTTCCGGCTGGCACAACTCCCTAACGCGATCGGTCTACGCTCGCATGGTGTCGAAAGTTACATCTGTTTCGACGACAAGTTGAGCCTCACCCACGAACGATAGTACTTGGGTACGTCGAGCTTCTTCAACTTCTTCCAAGCGCGCAACGCCTGCTCCCACGTGGCGCCTCTCTCGCCAGCGAAGAAGTCGCTCATGAAGTTGATGTACCTCCCGTGTGGGATTTGCGCGAACGGCCCTTTGGTCAGGTTCAGCCGAACGTATTCTTTGACCAGGTCTCCGTAGCTGAGCTTGACGCCTTTGACGAGTTGCTCTTCTCGCCAGCGATTGAGCCGATATCGCGCGCCGGATTTCCTTTTCAGGCCGGGAACAAGTTTTTGGGCTTCTCTTGCAAGGAAATCCTTGGTTTCCTTGTCGTTCGTGTAGACCGCTACGGGAAGACTGAGGCTCAGTCCTTGTTCGACGTCCTTGATTCCAGATGTCGATGGGCTCCCTTTGGCCGGACTCTCAATCTTGCCGGCCTTGAGGAAGACCTTGATCGCTTTCTCCAGTCCGTCCTTGCGTAACCTGCTCGCGGACGGAATCCCGACTGTTTTCGCAAACTCCTTGAGCTCGGTCGCGTACCAATAGCCGTTGTCGAATTGAGCCTGCGTCATCGACGTCGACAGCTTCGTCTGCGGTTTCAAACGTGGCCTCAAACCCGAAATGTCGTTTTGTCTACTCATATTAGCCGACGTCCACCAGTATCGCTCCAACCCTACAAATCCCGAAAATTCGTGCCCGTCGCAGGGACACCAGGACAGGCCGAGGTCTCGAGTAGTCGCCCAGCGTTTGGGAATCGCCGGGCGTGGTCGCGCGGCTGTCACGCGGCCGCATAACGTCCAACCCGTGGATTTGGTTCCGTTAATCGGGGTTAGTCCTGGGACCGCGCTAGTGTTGACCGAACCGAGCAGTTCCCTGATGGTTGGCAAGCGTTCGTCTAAGTTGGCCCCGTTGGTGGAGGTATCTCCCACGGCTGATGGCCGCGATGAAAACGTAGTACAGACGTAGTATCAGTTGTGGCGAACGGCGGCAAAAGCCGAATAAACAGTGAAGGAAAACTGAGGAGGTGACGCTCCGGATTTCACTGCAATTCACTAGCTTTCCTCGGTTTAGCTTAGCTCCGGCGAATTGATTAAAATACTCTTCTGGCTGTTAACCAAAGGGTTGCTAGTTCGGCCGGGGAGCCAAACCTCTTTAGCCTCAATTAATTACAGTGTGTGGGTAGAGCATTCGGCTCGCGACCGAATGCTTGGGCATGCGAAGTGAAATCGCCATTGCGCAAGTTGCTGAACCAAAATCTCTTTTCGAATCGCGCGTCGAAGATCAACAAGCGCTGTCATAAAAAGTCCTTTCGGGTTCCCGAGTCGCACAATCGTTCTTCTTGGTCGCATAGGCTGAGACTGCCGGTAGGGCTGATTTTGTCGTCGATAGTCGCGATGCTCATTCCTGCACTGCGAGCAACCAGGGCAAATCCTGTCCAATGCTTTGCGCGAAGAGTGATTTGCCGGACGACCAGGATAGAAAGCGCCTTGTTTGACGATGCGGCGCGACGGTCGTCCGTCTACTCGGGCTGTAAGCGGAAACAGGTTCCGGCCCACAAACGGGGTTCGAGGAGGTCACTAACTAGCTACGCTAGCTATGTCCTCGAACCGGGCGCGCTTGGCGCGACTGCATGTGCGGTTAATTTGAGAAATCGTTCGAGTTAGTCGTCTTCGTACCAGTCGTATTGGACGACTTTGTCTTCGAGGCGCCAACGCGCCGGAGTCGTTGTATCGAGCCAATCCAGCGGGATTCCTGGTTGGCGCCTTTGAGCTGCGGTGACGAGCGCGGATGCAAGCGCGGTCTTTTGGCCGGATTGCACAGCGTCTGGATCCACGGAAACAAAAAGTGCGGTACCACTTCGGGTCACCAAATCGAGCCATTGCCGTGTGAGATTCCAGGGAATTTCGCGCGTCACCGGCACGCAGTCAGGATCCGTAGAAAAAAAAGTGTTGTGTTGTGGCAGACGGAACGCCAGGGCGTTCACGCCCATTTTCCGAGTGCGGGACCAATCGCGCCCGCTGGTGTCGTCGCCGATTCGCTGCACTTCGACGAGACCAGCCGAGAGATGGCCGATGGTGTTGCACCCGATAAGTGAGGCACCCTCGGCGGCTTTGCGAATCGCTCGATAGAGTTCCGTAATGACTTCGGCGGTCGTTTTTGATCGGTCGTGGAAATGCCAGCCCTCCTCGGTGAGGCCCGCGCCCATCTCAAAACCCCAACGCCCAAGAAGATCGAACGTTGAGAAATCGTGTTTGATCAGTTCGTAGCCCCATTCCCGAAGGATGTGCACATTTTCCGACATGTAGTTCAGCGCTTCCGGAATCGTGGGATCCATAACGATGAGATCGCCCTGAGGGCGGCCACCGGCCGGAGGGAGACGCCACGTCTCTGCTTTCTTTTCTACCGTGAGCGTAGGCCGAGTCCATATGCCCGGGCGGACTCCGAGATCTCGCATTTTTGCAGCAAGGCCGGGCATGTCTGGGTAGGAACCGTTTGTCTGTTTAGCAGGACCGGCACCGTCACGCGCGGCGTGCCAACCCATATCGATGACGCAGAAGGGGCGGTTTGAGACACTTGGTGAAACGAGTTCCGCGAGGAGTTCAGCATCGCGAATACTGGCCTTTGCGGAAGTGTTGTTCCCATACATGTAATACCAATTGTTACTGCCGTAGATGGGTTTCGGAACAAAGAGCGGGCGCTCGCACATCGCTCGGCAAAAAGTGGTCGCTACATCGAAGCAGGATTCGCCGGGCTCTCCAGTGCGCATGATGACGGTGGCAGCGAGCAAACGGCGGCTGCCGAGATGAACGCCCAATCCACCATTGCTGATGTCGAGCCAGAGATTGACTCCCGCTGCATCGACCTGCCAATAGCAGATAGCGGAAGCGCCGGTCTTCACACCACAAGCGCGTGTGACGTTGGCATCCGAAGCGAGAAAATACCAGGGCATGAGGCGGTCGCCTGCGACTCCTCGGAATTCCAGATCGCCGTAGGAACGTTCCCAGTGATCGCCCAAGTATCGCCAACCGGAAGGGAAAGCACCATGCCAGCGCAAACGGACACGAGTCAGAGCAGTATTCGGGGCACTTACAAGAATGGCAGCCTCGAGACCGGATTTTCTCTCCCGGAGTTCGGTGACCACCTCGAGATCTTTACCCTGCCAGCTATCGCCCGTGCGCGTGAGATTGATCTGGGCCGACTTGCCTTCGCCAAAAAGAGAAACACGGTCCGGGACGCGCAGTACGTCGGGAAGAGACAAAGCGGGAGCGGCAGAGGCAGAGCCTCGACTAACCAGTGTCTTTGCTGCCGCTACAGCGCCAAGTCCCAGGAGGAAAGAGCGCCGGGCCGGTTCGGCAGGGTCATCGGAAATGAGTTTTCTAATGGATTCTTGCCGTTTCACCATGCGAGCGAGCATAGTTTTCATGTTGGACCGACATTCCTTCTTAGACATCGAACGCGTTGCTGGCATGCCAACTCCTGATAATCGGACATGGGCCCGTCGTGCCGCGCGTGTAGACGAACTGGCTACTTTGCTTCGAATCACCCGGCCCTGCGAACTAAGTCTCGCAGGGATTTTCGCAGCAGAATAGTCGAACCTTACTTCAGAACTTGATCCGGTAGCCAGTCTTTCGCACGGTGATGATGTGACGAGGCGAGGACGGATTCTCCTCAAGCTTGTGGCGCAACTCGGCGATATGTGTGTCTACGGTCCGGCTAACGACCGACGCAGAGTATCCCCAAACCTCCCTCATCACTTGCAGGCGGGAGACCACAGCTCCCCTCGCTCGCAAAAGTGCAAGCAGCAAATCGAGTTCCTTCGGAGCCAATTCGACGGTTTGCGATGCGCGGCGTACGGCGCGCGAAGCGGGGTCAACTTCGACGACGCCAAAGCGATGCACCTTCCTCACATCTCCCGCGGCGGTGCCTTCCCCGTGCATGCGGCGAAGCAACGCCTCGACTCTGGCCAGCAACTCCAGGAGCCCGAACGGCTTTGTGCTCCTTACGGGCGCCTTCCTGTCCTTTGGAAAGCGGTAGCTCGACGACAAACCTCGCTCCTTCGCGGTCACCTTTAGTCACTGAACACCGGCCGCCATGACGGGTCACCAAATCCTGTACCACGGATAGACCGATCCCTGTGCCCGCAATCGCTGATTGCCGATCTCGCGCCAGTCTCTGAAATCGGTCGAATATGCGCTTTCGATCGGCGCCAAAGGAACGCCGGGTCCTTCGTCATCTACGAAGAGACATGCCATGCCGTCACAAGCCTCAAGTCCCACGATAACCTGCTGTTTCTTTCTTCCATACTTCACGGCATTATCCAGAAGGTTGATCACGATCTGCCGCAGAGCGTCGGAGTCCACGTTTGCGATCAGGCCAGAGGACAAACGAACTTCGATCTGAGTTTCACTGCCATTCATTACTGATTCAAAGTCCTCCACGATTTCCTGAATCAGGGGCGCGAGTTCACGATTCTCCTTCGAGAGTGAGTCAATTCTCCTCTCCATTCGGGAGAATTGCAGAACATTTTCGACCAGTTGCGTAAGGCGGCGAGCCTCGCGGTCGATGATTTCGAGCGACCGTCGATGCTCCTCGGTGGAACGGATGCGATCCAGCAACAGGGTTTCCGCAAACATCCGAATCTGCGTCAGCGGTGTCCGAAGCTCGTGAGAGACGCTGGAAACGAACTCGTCCCGCAGTTGCTGGAAAGCCATTTCCCGGCGCAGTTGCAGAATGAGCGTCACGATTAGGCCCGCATTCAATGCCAGGAGCGCGAGAAAGAACGGCAGTCGGGAGCGAGGCAGTCCCCCAATGACGATTTGTCGGGAAATCTGCGGATCGATGGAGGCTTCTACCGTGAAACCTAAGAAAACTCCTTGGTACGTATCACCAAAAGACTTTATGACTGCCAATTTTGGCGCTGACTCTTCTCCCAGCTGGAAGCGTTCCACTCCCCCGTGGTCGCGAATGCTGACATGCAGAAACTCGTTCGTCACTTGTCCGTGACCCAGGGATGGCGGCACGAGGGGCTGACGGTTCAAAACGGTTCCAAACCATTGCCTCAGAACCGGGAGGTCAACTTCGAAGCCAGCCTCTATCTCTCGGCCTTGCGGTCCTCGCGTGGAGCCTGCGACAAATGTCCGCGGAGCGCCTCCGATTTGAGCGTTCAAGACTTGATATGCAGTGTCGCTGTGCTGCGCGAAGACTCGTACTAGATTCTCCCTTAGCCAGCCAGCCACTTCGTCAGGAGTCGGCTCATTGAGAAAGCTCAACCGCCCAGTGGATGGATCCACCTCGTAGTAGCCTTTCGCCAAGCCCGAGGCGCGCTTCACGCGCGGATCCGTTGCGGAGAGCAACGTTGCTCTTATCGTTGAAGGCAGCTTTCCCGATGACTGGATTTCGCGGAGCACAGCCGCCACTAGCGGGTAATAGCCGTAATAACCAATCTCCGCACTCGATCTGCGGATGACTTCGTCGGCAACTAGTGAGGAATAGTCGTGGAGGACGCTCTCAACAGTGGCCCGCTGCGAAGCATTTGCGTATTGGGCCTGCAGCACGATCAAGCTTGCGGTTGCCAGGCTCACCAACAAGAGCAAGACAATCAGGGCTGTCCGAGTCCTTCGGGAATGCCAGGATAACGAAATTGCCATTCAGAATTGCGAGTATAGCACTCGTAGTATCGGCCATCCGTCTTTGAATGTTGGAATTTACATTTCCTGGACACCTTCCTGACAGATTCCGGACAAAAAATTGAACTTCTCCCCACCACAACTGGCGGACAAATCGCTACCCTATGCATACTGCATTCAGTCGAGTAGCAAGCGCAGAGGGAGGCGAGCGATGTTCTGCAGATTTCGCATAGCAAGTTTGCCCGCAACTAACAGTGATGTTGCTGTCCTTGGCGGCTCTCGCCGCCGAGGCTCAAATGCCCGACAAATTCACCAATTTGCAATACTTTCCGAAAACCATTTCACGTCAAGAGCTCATGGGAAATATGCGCGGATTTTCCTTCAGCTTGGGCGTCCGCTGCCAATTCTGCCATGCGGGAAAAGATGGCAACAAACGCGAACAAATGGATTTTGCTTCCGATGAAAAAGACACCAAGAAAACCGCACGCGCCATGTTACGCATGGTCGATGCCATCAACCAGGAATACATCGCCAAGATGGGGCGGACCGCACCCATCCGCGTGGAGTGTGTGACCTGTCACCACCAGCTTAGCATCCCGAAAACCATGAACGCGCTTCTCGCGGAAACGATCGATAAGAAAGATATTCAGGCAGCGCTCGCTCTCTATCGCGATCTCAGGAAAAACGGGCTTGGAAACGGCCAATACGACTTCGGAGAAACGTCGCTGAACATTTTGACGGAGAGTTTGCTCAAACAGGATAAGGCCAAGGAAGCCGTGGCCATCATGGAGCTCAACGTCGAAGTCAACACCCCGCCCTCGGGTTGGGCGTACAACCTTTTGGCAATGTCCCACGTGGCAAACAAGCAAGTGGAGAAAGCCAGGGCGGATTACCAGAAGATTCTCGAACTGAATCCCCAGGACGAGTGGGCCAAAAAGCAGCTTGAGCAATTGAACGGCAGCAAGCCATAGAGTCGAACCACCACGCGACAACTTCCGGCTACCCAGAAGTTAATCTGGGGACTACGGTCCAGAAAGGGCGATCTCAGAAACTTGCCAGCCATTCGTCGCCTGTTCCTTGTGGTGCTTGTTGGCAACACGCTCAGCTAACGCTTTGCCGATTACCGACCGACTCCAGGCGTGGAGCGCCTGGCGAGCGGAGGGTGCGGATATCGCGCATGGGTGGTTGGCCGAAGAGACGGCTGTATTCGCGATTGAATTGAGTGGCGCTCTCGTATCCGACTTCAAAGGCGGCACTGGAGGCATCCAGACCATCCATGAGCATGCGTTCGCGAGCTGCCTGCAAGCGAAGTTGCTTTTGATACTGAAGAGGACTCATGGCGGTGAGCGCACGAAAATGGTGGTGCAGTGTCGAGACGCCCATCCCCGCGATGTTGGCGAGATCTTCCACGCGGAGGGGCTTCGCGAAGTTCGCCTTGACCCAGGCGATGGCCTTTGCCGTGCGGTGGCTCTGATCTCCTAGCGTTGCGATTGAACGGAGACGCGCGCCCTCTGGTCCGCGAAGAATTCGGTAGATGATCTCGCGTTGAATCAGGCCGGAAAGAAATGGAATGTCCTGAGGTGCGTTCAGCAGGTCCACGAGCCGGCAGCAAGCATCTAGTAACTCGGGCGTGGTTTCACCGGTGGCCATGGCAGGCTCGTCCGACGGCGCCTCGGGCGCCTGAATCTCCTCGCGGGTCAGGAGTTCGCGGACTGCGGGCATTTCGAGCTTGAGCACGAAACAGAGATAGGGCACCTGCTCACTTGCCTCGATCACATTGCAGATGACAGGCAAATCGAGCGACGTCAGCAGGTATCGCGACTGGTCGAAGATGAAGTTGATTCCGCCGAGGTTTGCTTGCTTGCGGCCTTGCGCGACGACGGCGAGGCTGGGCTCGTAGGTAGCGGAGGCCGGTGCTGTTGGAGCGGTCCGGCGGCTCAACAGCAAGCCGGGAACGTCGGTTATCAGTCTCTCTCTGGACCCAACGAAAAAGGCAATCTCACCAGCCAGCTCTTTGAGTAATTCCTGGGCTCGGCCCTGCGGCCGAGTAAGGTCTTTGCCGAGGTTTTTCATGTATTCCTGTCCTTGTGCCTAGCCTTAAGATAGCCGCGCTGCTCCAGGAACGCCAATGATTTCTCAAGGAACAAGAGGAATAGGCAATAAATCGGAAGGATCGGGCTACCGCTGGGGTGGCGTTTCATCCTAACCTCGGAATGAGAGAAACGGTTAAGGGAGGCAACAATGGAAACGCGCAAACTTGGAAAAAGCGGCTTGGAAGTCTCAGCTCTTGGGCTGGGCTGCATGGGTCTGAGTTTCGGCTACGGACCGGCGGTGGACAAGAAGGAAGGAATCACGCTGATTCGAACGGCAGTCGAACGCGGCGTCACATTCTTCGATACTGCGGAAGTCTATGGCCCGTTCACGAACGAAGAACTGGTCGGTGAAGCGCTCGCGCCGTTTCGTGACGGAGTGAAAATTGCGACGAAGTTCGGGTTCAAAATTGATCCGAGCACTGGCAAGCAGGCCGGGTTGGACAGTCGGCCGGAGCACATCAAAGAAGTCGCGGAGGCCTCGCTGAAGCGACTCAAGACGGATGTAATAGATCTGTTCTATCAGCACCGCGTTGACCCGAACCTGCCGATTGAAGAGGTGGCGGGAGCGGTGAAGGAATTAATTCAGCAAGGCAAGGTGAAGCACTTCGGACTTTCGGAAGCGGGAGTGCAAACGATCCGTCGCGCGCACGCGGTTCAGCCTGTGACTGCGCTACAAAGCGAATATTCGTTGTGGTGGAGAGAACCTGAAGCGGAACTAATACCGACGCTGGAAGAGCTCGGAATTGGGTTCGTGCCATTCAGTCCGCTGGGGAAAGGCTTCCTTACCGGGAAGATCGACGAGAAGACTACGTTCGACAGTTCCGATTTCCGCAACATCGTGCCGCGTTTCTCGCCCGAGGCGCGGAAAGCAAATCAGGCGGTAGTGGATCTGCTGGGCAGAATCGCAGAACAGAAGGAGGCGACACCGGCGCAGATCGCGCTGGCATGGCTGCTGGCGCAGAAGCCATGGATAGTTCCGATTCCCGGCACGACCAAGGTATCGCGGCTGGAGGAGAACCTGGAGGCGGTAAACATCAAACTCACAGCAGACGATTTGCGCGAAATCGACAGTGCGGCTTCGAAAATCAAGGTTGAGGGTGCGCGGTATCCGGAGCACCTGCAGAAAATGGTTGGCCGTTAAGCGACTTACCGCAAATGCTCGCAACTGAGATTGAACTCCCTATAGCGGTTTGTTTCCTTATCATTTGAATACCTCGGAAATCATTGGCAGCAGTTCGCGTTGGGTGCAGTTGGGTGCAATTACGGTCGATCTTGCTGGATGTCGCGGGACTCCTCGCGCGTTGTGGTTTGACGTTGCGAGAACGGTACCGTAGAACCCACGCAAATGTAATCCTGATTTTCTCCGTCCGTTCCAGAGGCGGAGGCGCTATCGTGGAGCAGTCTGATATAGCGTTCGGGCGTTAGGACGTGACAGGATCAGAAGTTATTGAGAGCGTCCGGGCAATTGGTCTTTGTGAAGTGTCAGACGCGAAAACGGCGGAAGATGTTGAGGGCCCCTTTGTTTCGAGTTCGACAACCACAACGAATGTCGTACTCTAGTGAGTGCAGGCGGAATCAAATGAGCCAATCCCTACATCAGGGCGATCAACGCAGAAATGGCCTCTTGCGTAACACAAAACGAGTAGTCATTAAGTTGGGAACCAGCACGGTCACGGGCTCCCAGGGCGAGCTCTCCTTGGAACGGATCGAACCGATTGTGCAGGCAATCGCCACCCTCCAAACGAACCGCCGCCAAGTCGTCCTGGTGTCGTCCGGCGCCGTCGGACTCGGTCGCGGATGGCTGGGACTCCACCCATCTCGCCTGAAAGACATGGTAACCAAGCAGGCTTGTGCCGCCGTTGGTCAGGGCTTGCTGATGGAAGCATATAAGAGGCTGTTTGGTGCGTACGACGTAAAGATTGCTCAAGTGCTGCTGACCGAAGAAGATTTCAGCAACTGGCGGCGTTATTCAAACCTGCGCCGAACGATGGAAAAACTGATTGGATTTGGTGTTTTGCCCATCGTCAACGAAAACGACACAGTGTCGACAGCGGAACTTGAAACCGTTGGCGACAGTCCTCGTTCGGTAGCTTTCAGTGATAATGACCGGCTGGCTGCACTTGTCATGAGCGGCTTGGAAGCAGATGCG
>Ga0209376_1005760_pt1 | contig 10180 bp, 6 predicted proteins | sample GraSoiAngelo_134_FD_185891 | JGI IMG/M metagenome (GOLD analysis project Ga0209376, IMG submission 185891) | Grasslands soil microbial communities from the Angelo Coastal Reserve, California, USA - 14_0929_05_30cm (SPAdes) (version 2) | ecosystem: Environmental > Terrestrial > Soil > Grasslands ... | reverse complement strand
CGAGAACGTTGGACTTAATGGAGGCGCTGTTATCAATGGCTACGGCACACTATGGTATTGTCCCGATGACCAGCCAAACAGTCCGAGCGGAACAACCGATGATGTCAACGGCCCGATCAACTGGAACTGCAACAATGATATTGAAAGTGATGTCCTCGCCAATATTAATGGTGACACAAGCAAAGCCATTCTTGCGAGCTTCAATGATTGGGCCCATTTGAAGTTCAGGGGGGGGTTGATCGGGGCGGGCGCAGTTTTCCCACTTCCGACCGTTACGCCGAACGATGAAATAGATGTAGAAACTGCTAGATCCATTCTGCCTTTCGCGACTGCCGGTCTTTCGGCGCGGTTTCACGCATGCGCAGTTCAACTAAGTTGGATGGCCGCGGGTCCGATGAATGATTACAGTTATAAGGTGTATCGCAGTACAGGAGGAGAACCATTTGCTCTGGTCGCGACGGCCGACTCCGCGTCCTTTTCCGATACCGGCGTTGATGTGTCAAAGACCTACTCATACTATGTGACCACTATTAATGCTTTAGCCAGTGAAGGCGCTCCATCGGAAACGGTTAGATTCAGAGGAGGTACCGATCTGATAAATGATGTCACGGCCCGTGTCCGCAGTTTCCATTTGGATAAAGACCATGGGAACAGCTTACTTTCCAAGTTGGAAAACGCTAAGGGTGCTCTTAGTCGTAATAACACACGGGCGGCGTGCAACATGGTGGGTGCCTTCATCAATGAGGTCAGCGCTCAATCAGGCAAAAAGTTGACTGAAATCGAAGCTACTCAGCTAATCACCGAGGCAAGCAATGTCAAAACGGTAATATGCTGCCGATGATTGGTATGAAGTAATTTCCGCGAACCTTAAATGCCGTCAACCAGCCTCTTATCCGACTAGAGACAGGACAAACTCTCTGTTTGACGAGAGAACCTATGGTGATCAATGGACCGGAGTATACCTGTACTCCCAACGGACAACACCGGGGTTCAAGGTCAGAGAATCGTTCTCGAATTTATAAGGGTACTCCATGACTTGAGCCGTATTGTACCCCCTTAAATCACAATGGTTGGTGGGCAATTCCAACAGTAGTTTTCCCTTGTCCAAACTCCAATACCCGCCGTGCTCGCATTCACCATGTCGATACCTTGCAGTGAATGCGCCGTCGGGTTTCAGAACGAGTTGGTCAGGTATGTCACCATTATCCTTGGTTTCATTCTTTTTCCAAGGATGCGCGGTTATCTGAAAGTAATCTGGGAAATTCTTCTCCTTTATGATAACAGGTATGTTCACACCGTTCCGGGCATGGACATCAAGAGGAGCTGTTTTCACAGCTTTGAGTACGTATGGGCCGAGTTGCAGTTGATTGTTTCCCTCAAACCTAAAACGGAAAAATCTTTCACTTTTCTCGGCCGGGCGCTCTCCTTGGAAGAGCATAAAAAGTAAACCCTCACCTCTCACCAGTTCCTTGTATCCCCATTTGCCATTTTCAGTTCCGCCATAGTCCGATATAACGCTCCACGTAAATGTACCGTCTGGAGAAAACGTCAACAAAAACCCGTCGCTTCCGGCACCACTATACTGCCACGTATAAGACGTGAGTCTCAACAGAAAGTCCTGCTCCACCTCGCCGAAAAACCCCTCCGATTCGGAACTTAATTGCGTCGAAGGCTCGGTTTGAGTGGTTTTCCAAACCGCAACAACTCCTACGGCTACTACAACTACGAAAAACGCAATAATCGCTCTCTTCTTGAAAGAGTGCTTGTGCTCGCGAACTTCAGAATTTCGTCCCATTGTGTGGCAAAAGACGTAATGACTTATAAAGGTTCCGTTCGAATGAGGTCAAGGGAAGCACCTCTTATGCCTTTCAGCACACCGGCTCAACGCGACAGACGTACACACCGACCCGTCCTTCACACTCAGACGCTGGGTCAAAGTTATCATCTTTGCGTGCGGCAACAGCCGGTAGGAATGTCTTTGCCATAAATATAGTTTAGTAGTAGGACCTTTATACAGTTGCCTGCTAGCGCGTGGTCAGCTTGAATCGTAGAGGACATGAATGAGTTGAAGAAAGAAACTTTTGAAAAAGCGGCCGACATTGTTAGAGCTGCTTACCCGGACTTGCTGCAGCCTGCAGCGAAGCAATTAGGCGAGGCAGCCGGCACGGTTGCGCGCGCGATCAACAAGACGCTCCTGCCAATTAGAGTTTACGTTTGGGGAATTGAAGCGCTGGAAAAGCTCCTGCTGACCGAACTCCCAAAGAAACTTAAGCACGTCCCCGACGAACGAATTGTTTCTCCGCCTCCGATGATTACGGGGCCGACCCTGGATGCACTCAAGTTCGCCGCTACAGAACCATCCTTGCGCGAATTGTACTTGAACCTGCTAGCAACAGCGACGGACAGCAAAACTGCACAGGAGGCTCACCCGGCTTTTGTCGAGATAATCCAACAACTAAATCCCGATGAGGCTAGAATCCTCGACACTCTCAGTCGGAAGTCAGCATACCCACTGGTCTCGATTCGGTCGATAACGAAGTGGCCAAGCGGAAATCATTTTGAGCCCCCGTCACTTCCAAACATCGAGTTGGGTTATCGAGTCGACGTGAAATACTTTTCTATTCTCGTCTATGATGCGAACTGCTCATATCCTAGCGTGGCGCCGACTTTTTTTGACAATCTCATCCGATTAGGGCTGGTCGAAGTATTATGGGACGAGCGGCTGCCAGATAGAATGCCTTACCAGCTGACAGAACAGCACCCAGAATTCCAGAGAATCAGGACCGAAATCCAAACCCAAGGTCGACAGATAGAGACAACCGAACGCATAATAACACTGACGGCTTTGGGCATCCAATTCTGCAATGCTTGTGTTTGTTCCGAAGGAGCCCGCGTCGATACATCTGCATTCGCCAGGGAATCAAATAGAGACGTTTTTCCGAGGTGGAGTTGAGAGAAGGTCGCGCTGCAGTTTTCGTGGAATGTTCGGTTGTAATGCTCAACCATGCAATTAGAAGGCTGAGGTGTGACAAAGGTGTCGACTACAGAATGCAGTCCCGATTCGACAATGCGTCTTGTCGACCATGGCGAAAAGCAGCAGATACGGCTGCACAGCAATGATGCGGTGAATGGACATGCACTACTCCTCGGCAGCCATGTCAGCTTCGATTCGTGCTTTGTTCCACGCTCGGTCCCGCTGTTCAGCCTCAACGATCCATTTGTAGAACGGTCCGAGAATGCAGTCATTCTGATGCAACGTCGCAGCCTTGGATGCTTCAGCTTCAACGTAGTCATCTTCTTTGTCCAACTCTCCACCAGAGTAGCTGCGCGTTTTCGGCCCACACGAAGCGTACAAGGCGCGGCGAATTTCCTTGAGGCCATCGCCGCCGCCGATATCGTTGGCCCTCTGCAAAAGGGAACGGATTACGTCGGGCTCGCGGAAAATCAAAAGCGAGCCGTCAAAGTCGATCAAATGGACGAGCCACGACAAACGTTCGATCGAGTTGGCGCTGGCGATTGCTTGCAGTAGCCGCGGCACCCAGTTTGACCGATCATTGAGTACAACAGCTTGGAAGGCGCGCAACCAATGAAAACTCCCCTTCACCTCGGGGTCGTCGACTCGTTTCCACAATTCGTCGCAAATTTGGTGAAACTCCGCGTCTTCTTTCAGGCCCGGCAGATCGAAAGTGTCGCGGTATCCCTGCGGTATCGGATTGAAAACTTTGGTGCGCCTACCAGAGAGTGACCATTCGATGCGCCTTGCGACGAAGTCATAAATTGTCTTCGGATACTTGTCGCACAAGAAATCCCACTCGCGGCCGTGGTTGTATGTATCGATTCGCGGCACACGAACTAGTTGCGCCAACACTTTCTCAACGGTTACTAAGGAGGGTGGAATCGGCCGAGCTTCATGTGGAACCAAAGCTTCGAAGATAGATTCGAGTAACAGAGTGGCATGTTCATCTAGCCGCATACCATCAAGCAACCGGTAGGCGAATTGAATGTTGCTCGTCCCGGCCCACTCGATGAATTGTAAGAGCGCCCGGGCCTCGTCGGCGTTTGCGTCCTGGGCAATCGCCACGAGTACCGCTTCTTCCGGTGCGTTCAATGGACGATCATCCCGTGGAAGCCGAGTCAAAGAGCAGACAGTTGCAGCACGAACGCCCTCGCATTTGCTATAGATGGAGTCGCGGAGCAACTCGGGTCGGCTGGTCAGGGAGGGGCTCTCGCTGATCAACATGACCCATGCGCGCGCAAGTGGAGTGGCGCCATTGTGAGCAAGAATCCTCTTCCCCAGTCCGAGGGCAACCGGCGCTGCGTTCCTGGCAAGCTCCGCAAAAAGAGCTTCGTAGAACGGATGCTTATCCGCTGCCACGAAATCTAAGCCAAGCTGATGGAGAAAACGAAACAGGTCATCGGCATTAGGGTAGGCTGCCACCAGTTCCCGTGCTACCGCAGCAACGTGTTGCTTCCAAAGCTCACGCGCCCGCTCGCGGCCTGCTTCTGTGCGGGGAGTCGCCACTTCATGCTCAAAGTCAAAGTTACCGTGGGAAAGTATCGCGATCGAGGTCCGCAGACTGAGATCATCGGGAATCAGCGCGAGAATGCGACGACACGCGTTCGCGAATTCAGCATCCTCTTCATAAAAGATGTCGCGCAAAAGTGTAGCTCGGACCTCGAACCGGATCGCAACGTGATTCTGCGCGTTGATCGCCAGTTCGTAAGCAGCGAGCGCCTTGAGTCGTTCAGGTCGCCACAACTTTCGAAACTCTTCCGGATTCTTCACCTTACTGATGTCCATTGGAGCAATTCGGCGGATCGCTTCCGCTGCCACACTTAACGCATCCAGCGCCGCCAGCCACGACCCATGTTGGATCACCCATTTCACAATCCGCAATGCATGGCCCCGGATACTGGCGGTGTGATCTAGTGACACTGGCTGTTCCCACCAGTGCAGCGTTCTACCGTCCCGCTCTTGAAAGCCCACAAACCGCGCGAAGCACGGCCGCAGAAGAGTGTGAAGCACCGGCACTTTACCTTCTAGAGGGACAAGGTTGCCGGGCAGTCGAAGCTTCCGCTCTAGCCAAGCCAAGGTCTGCAGCACCGATGGTATGGACGTGCGAGGTCCAAAGGTGAGGAGTTCGCCAACAACGGAAAAAGGATGATTCTGGTTGTTGATGATTCGATACCAAGTCATCAAGGACCCAAGTTCCCATAGCAAGTCGAGTGCTTCAGTGCGGTGGTCTTTGTGAAACCTAGCCACTGGCTCAAGCAGTTGAGGCAGTTGTTCAAGAACGTGGCGATGTGAGTCCAGTTCTCCTTCGCTCATTAAGCCAGTCATCCCAGTATCGGGCGGCGCAGTGATAAGGCTGATAGCCAGCCGAACAAGCACAATAGTTTCAGACGGCAAGTAAACGCCGAATGTCCCCCAATGCTTGAGCATTTGAGTGCGCTCCCAAAAGCTCGCGCCTTTGAACCTCTTTTGTTGAGCGTCTACCAACGGCTTGAGCAGACTGGAATCAGTAACGTTGTTCACTTGAGCAATCCACGCCGCTTCCGCCAGGTTCCTGAGCAACTCTGCGCTTGTGTCCCGGAATTCTGAGAGTATGCGTTGAACAAAAACAGGCATTTTTGCCGATGGTTCGAAGCACGCGTCGTACACCAAGAAGTCAGCGAACAAGTCGGGAACGATCCGAACACCGTTCGAGCTTGAAGCAATAAGCTCTGTTCTCTGAAGGTGCTGGAGCAACGTCTCGACTTCGTACGGAGTGATCGACAGACAGCGGGCCGCTTTCTCGATCCATTCTGAGTTGAGCGTGCATGGTGCTAAGAGCGCAGCCAGTCGAAGTAACCCTCGCGCAATTTCACGCTGTGTGTCACGAACGTGTTGAAGATTCTCCGTTTCAAAGGCGCGGAACACGTGTTGACGAAATTCTTGGTCGCTGGCCCAGCCACCCCATCGAAGAATTCCGCGGCGCAAAAGGTCTCCAGCCAAGACCGTTAAAAACGGACAATCGGCCGTCAAGTGAACCAGCGCAGAAGCGTGTTCCTCGAGATCAACACCCAATGCCTGCTGGGCGAGATCCTTCACAGCCGCTTTTTTGAGCTGCGAGAGTGGAAGGGATGTCTGAACTGACGCGAGGCCGACTTCAAAAAGCTTCTGGCTGAGCGCCGGCAGACCTTGGGGCCGCATAGCCAAAATGATTTTCGATTGGGGATCACATGCCGCCAACGCGAGCACGGAACTTGGCACCGACTCGGTGCGGTGAGCATCGTCAATAACGAGCACACGAAGCGTCGCGTCTGAGAGAAAAGCGAAGTCTGGTGCATCGTTGGAATGGGGATTGAAAAAGAGAACCTGAGCCCCGGTCACCTTCTGTTCGAGGTCCCGGGTAAACTCCCACAACAGCCTGCTCTTACCGTCGCCCCCCTTTGAAACCAGCGTCAGTACCTTCTTGGTATCGTCGCTCAAAAAATCTTGGAGCGCCTTCATCTGGGCTTCTCGGCCGACGAGTTTCCAGTCATGCCGGAAGGATTTTTCGGCGCCCAAGAAGCGAGAGAAAAACTCCCTTGGTGTAACAAGGGCACGTGTAGCCAGACCAACGAATCTCTTGATTTCAACCGGTGCAAACCCGACGAAGTTCAGGATCTGTGCCTGCTTGTGCGAGGGTACCCGCAGGCGAAATTCGGCGCAGATGTTGTCGAGGTTCCAAAGCGTCCAGTTCGCGTGAAGAGCCACTTCATCGTGCACGTCAGACAATGGGTCACAAGAAACCGCCAGGATATAATGCTGCGCTTTGAACTTGGCTGCCTTCTTGATCGCCGCTTTCGTTTCGGCGCGGGTCCATTTCTTATGACGCTTGCACTGAATACACCAGACTTCGTCGCCTTCAACAGTGACACGCAGATCGATTCCCTTCTGATTCTTGCCACCGCCTGCGGCATACGTTTCCGCCCTGATGACTCGGCGCGTCACGGCTTTCCCCTTGCGCTGAACCGTCAACTCAACGCCGGAATTGAGGAAGTGGAGAAAGAAATCTTCAAATCGCTTTGAATCGAGATCGGCTAGGCGGAGCCGCAGCGCCGAATCCAAATATTTCCAGGCAGCCGTCGTTGGGCCGCTCGATTTCTGTTTCACGCACTTGTTCAATGAGGGCCGTGGTGTCGCACGAGAACGTGTTCGGTTCACACTTTTACTCTTTCTGGCAGAACTCTTGGTTTTCGAAGGAACGTCTTTGGATTTCTTCCTCATATTCGCAGCATCTGCTTTCTCGCCTTCAGCAAAGACCTCATTCGCCCACGCGTCATCCGGCGGTCCAAGCAGATGGTTTGCAACAAACGCTCAGCCGCATTCTTCGTGTGCGCGCCAAGCGCTCACTTCAGGCAAAGGTTGTTCTTCATTCTTGTCGGCGGTCGATGATTACAGAGAAAGCAGCCAGGAAAAATGCGGAGCCAAATTGACAATGCCGCCCCACTTTCTTAAGACACAGTCTTCCTCTTGTTGTCCCCGCCAGACAAATGTTCGGCTTTAGTTACAATTGCATTGTTTCGATCATCGGCAACAAAAAACTAGAATAGCCGAAACCGCCCTCGCGACCGCTAATTTTATCCCGTCTTGAATAGCCATAGCGGGTCGGATTGGGCGCTACCAAATTCCTTCGAGTTTGCTAAACTACAGGCGCTATAAATAGCCGCTAAACGCGCCAAGCGTTCACCGGAACAAAATTCCGGCCAAGTGCCGACACTCGACACACTCTGTAGACGCCCCAAGATAACTCTTCTCTCGGCCTGCAGCTTCTCAAACTCCTCCAACGCCGGCACTGTCACTTGCGCCTTTTTCGCGTACGCCCGATGCAGCCTTGCTGTTATGGCCAAGAGCTTCCTGGGCGAAACGTTCAGGATACCCTGCTACTTTCGCCCGCTCTGCCCAGGCGTAGCGGTGGGACCCAGCGACACGACCGAAATCCACGGTCCTCGAAGCCTGAAACACTTCGACTCCTTTACCCAGCAACGATGCAGTGAAGGCGTGGGGCGAGCGTTTTAGGAATGCCATACGATGGATATACGACGGAACGGAAGCCGATCTACTGGAATTCCTCTTTTGAAAAGAAAACGAAAGCCGTGTCGCCATCGTACTTAGAAATGCGCCGTTCGGCAGTGAGCAGACCATGTTTTACATGTATAATGTGCCGCATGCCCATAACATCTATCGTTCTTCGGGGTAAATCCAATGTGAGGGTATGAATTCGTTCGCCATCGCAATAGACCGTTGCTGGCAGCAATTCACTTTCAACGACTACCTCGACAGCGGTTTTATCGACGGGCAAGAGATATGTCCACACCAGCACTACCAAGGCGGTCAGCGATGCAACCCTTGCGGCCCACACGATCCTAAGTTTGTTCCGCAAGCGCCGGAGCGTGCCGAGCAGAGAAGGAACAACCGCTGAATGCTTCTGAATCTCAATCCACTGTAGACGCTTCAAGGCGCTCAATTGCGCCGGAAGTGGTGATTCATCGAGCTTGATCATTAGAACGCGCTTCCGCTGTGCCACGGCGTATTCGGCTTCCTCCAACACCCATTTACTCTCGAGAGAGTGCACACTGGCAAAAACGAGCACCACCAATGAGCGACGAATTGCTGCTTTGATCTCGTCATCAAAGTTATCAATCGGTCTCAAAGCACGTTTGTCCTGCCAGCAGCAAAACCGAGACGCCAGCAGAGCCGAAACTACCGGGTCGACAACGGCACTGTCTTTTTGCGAGTAAATAATGAAGACAGGACGCGCGAGACGCTTGCACCGAAAGCTTAAGTTCATGCTTTAATTATTCCCCCTTCACTATGTCTTGGCGCGTTAGCTCTATTGAGTGGCCGATGCAATAACGCGTCGAGTCCCAAGAATTTATGTCCAACCCATTATTTATTCCTTTGCGCAAGTAGGTGTTGATCTGATCCGAATAATCGGGGTCTGCCAAGAGCGCATACAGAGTAAATTTCAGCGATTCACGAGCATCCTCTTGAGTTCCCAAGTGAACCTGCGAGGATTTCCAGGATTCATCCGACTCCACGGTGAGCCGTTGTTGTGGATAATGCAGCGAGCTGCCACTTGGGACCAAGGTCAGCCAAAGCGACCACTCCCTCGGACGCATCAGAGCAAATCCTTCGGCTTTGATTACTCGTTCGTTATTCGAATTCTCGGTTGGCGTTACAATCCGGACTCTGGACAGTTGGGCCAGGGTTCTGCCACCCAAGAAACTGCCAGCGAAATCGTTCCAACCTGTCTGTGCCTTCACGAAGACGACCTGCTCCTTTTCTGTTGTTCCAGAGGCCAGATTTGCCAAAGTACAACTCACGCGATAATTCGGACCTTCCGAAACAATAGAACCGTAAATTCCATGAGATGCCGCGCACATTCGTCCCATTTGAATCAGAGTGTCCTTGTGGTAAATACCTCGCTCTTCATACTGCTTTCTCAAGACGCGGAGGACCTTCTCTCTCTCGTCGTCATGCAACACAACCTTGATATGACCCGTGTTTACCAATTCCTTTTCGAGACTTTTCCGCAGCGCGTTCTGCAATGTTTCGAAACCGTCGTTGTTCGGAAAGGAGAAATCGAAAACCGCAATCCGGAGTTTCGGCTCAAGAACCGTTTCATCATCCGCCAGTAACTCGTCGAAGCGACGGAAGCGGGGCAGGCAATCGGCGTGACTGATCATAATCAGAAGGTCATTGCGCGGTGTTTTTGGAAATCGCAACCGATAGCCTCCGATATTATCAGTGTACGCCTCGATTTGGCCGGCCCGAATTAGAGCAGATTCAAGAGGTTTGTTCGCACTTCCGAAGCGGCCGAATACTTTACCCTCCAATGTTGTCTCTTCGGACGCTGCCTGAAGCCTCAAGCTGCGTGAAAGCGGTTCGTGTCCGTTCACACGGGGTTGAGCCTGAGAATCATTTTTGGCAACCGTGGACGAAGGAGGCGAGACGATGGCGAGAGGCATGGCCTTCTCCCAGTCGCCATTCCTTGCGGGCGTCTGAATGGGCTGTTGTTGCGTAGGACGACCTTTCGCATAGACGTGTGCCATTGTGAAAGGCGCGTTTGCAAGAAGAAATAGTGCCAACGAAGCCGTGAAAAGCACGCCACAAAAGCACCTCTTTAGCGACAGACTCCATTCTGGATCTTGG